>MAAB01032331.1_pt1 | contig 44685 bp, 39 predicted proteins | sample 1115991 | NCBI WGS metagenome assembly MAAB01 (sample SAMN04961124, study PRJNA320927) | seawater metagenome | isolation source: sample BD02T18 sea water enriched with oil for 18 days | place: USA:Gulf of Mexico | collected 2013-07-27 | reverse complement strand
CTTCAGCTGAACCTTTTTGATCGAAGAAATTTGTACGATTTGTTCTCGCCACCAATTGATGACGAGCCAGATAAAAACAAACAGTTGTCGATGTTATGAAACTGTGGGACAGCAGTGAGGGTAAATATAGTTATGTCTGATGGTAAGGGTAATATAACATCGCCAACAATGATGCAGATAGCAACGATCCATGCCTGTTCTTTAAAGGATTTAAGTGTTATTAGTAAATCTTCTGGTGAATCAGGAATAGGATACATATCACCAAAAAAGACAAAGTATATGACACCAATGGTAATAAAAAATAACGGTAGTAAAAGTAATCGCATCTTTTTTCTCAAAAATGGATTGTTGGTATAGGAAGTATGGTTGCACAGTTAACCATACTTAAAGGTAATAATTAAAGATGGTTTGCGTGGTTGAAATGGAACAACACTTATGCCGTAACGCGGCTTGTTAGATGGGGTCTCTATTGTTTATGGCAACCATTCTTTGAGTTTCTCGGATATGATCGCTTTGTTGATGGGTTTCTTGATGTAGTCATTCATTCCAACTTTTAGGCAATGAATCCTGTCTTCGCTCATGGCGTTAGCTGTAACTGCAACAATCGGTAAATGTTGGCCAAGTTTCTCAGATTGCCGTATTTTTGTTGTTGCCTCATAACCATCCATTTCAGGCATTTGGCAACCCATAAAAATAAGCTTAACGGTTTCGTTTTCTAACAGTGCCAATGCTTCTTTTCCATTGTTTGCTGTGAGTGTTGAGTGGCTGAGTTTTGTTAATATTTTTACTAGGATCTGTTGGTTAACCGGGTTGTCTTCCACCACCAATATAGGATGGGTGGGTAGAGAGTTCTCTTGTTTGGGAAGGGGGAAAGTGCCTATTGTTTTTTCTTCTTTTCCGGCTTTCCTTAGCTTGATGGGATGGTAAGGAATAGATAGTGAAAATTGCGTCCCATCTTTACCGGCAGGGGCGGCGCTGAGGTGGCCTTTCATTTTTGAAGCGAGTGATTTTCCAATGGCCAACCCAATCCCTAAACCTCCGTAACCTCTAGCGTTGGAATCGTCAGCTTGACGAAAAGGTTTGAAAATTTCATTACTTGCCTCGCTTGGAATGCCAATGCCAGTATCTATGATGTTAAAAACTAGTTTGTTTTCAGTGTTAATACTATTTGTTGTTGGCTCTAGTGACGCATGCAGCCGAATTGAACCAACATGAGTGAACTTGACAGCATTGTCGAGTAGCTGGGCTAGAACTATGCTGAGAGCGCGGTCATCGACGTGAATTGTGGGAGCTATGTTGTCGTCAATGACGTAAGAAAACTCAATGCCTTTTGCATTGGATGTGTTGTTGAAGGGGGTAGTGAGTTCTTTCAAAAAATCGCCAAGAGCGATGTCTTGAGGGTGGATTTTGGTTTTGTCCGCTTGAAGTTCAGAATATTCTAGAATTGAGTCCACGAGGCTCGTCATTTTCTTTGCAGATGATGCTGCAACATCTAATAATTCGTGAGACTTTTGTGGGGATTTTTCGTCTTTAGCGAGTTCTATTGCGCCTTCTACACCATTCATAGGTGTTCTTAGTTCATGGCTGATTGTTGCTAGAAAACTGTCTTTTAGTCTATTGCTTCTTTTTACATTATCAAGTGCAGACGATAGCTCTATATTGGCTTTTTCGAGGGCGTTTTTGTTTTTTTGTTCTAGCGCTTTCTTCTCGCTTTCAAGTCGATGCATTCTGTCGGCAAGAGCAATGGACAGTAGGATGACTTCGATGGCTGAGCCAATTTGTGCGGCAAATCGAGTGAACAAGTTGGATGGAATGATACCGTTAGACATTAGCGCAAAAAGACCGCCACCGATTAATACGGTTGTCCAGGCAAGAACAAAATACTTTGCAACTTTTACTCCGAGATATAGTGAGCGAAAACCAGTGATGAGGATAACGGCATTCACGGCTAGCGTAAGTGCTGCGACAAATTTAACCCCAACTTGATAGGGGACAAATAAATTTGCGATAAGAATCCCTATGCAAATAAAAGTAAGTACAACAATGCTTTTGTGGAGTTTTGGTGTGTGACGTTTGGTATGCAGAAAGCTTTGCGTGAACAAAAGGGAGAATAAGCAATAAAGTGCGATGCTTTCTACAATAGCGTAAACCGTAAGTGAGGGGGTGTCAGGCCATAAATAACGATATCCAAATCCCATTATTGACGCAAGTGCCAGGGCAAAGCTACCAATATACCCCAAGTAATATAAGTAGCTTCGGTCAAGGAAAAAAAGATACATGAATAGGTTGTATAAAAAGAAAGAGATAATGATGCCAAAATAGATGCCGTATCCGATTTGAAAGTTTTGATAGAACGTGGCGGTGTTGCTTGGAGATCTAATTGATATGGGTATTTGAAAGGAACTTGTGGATTTAACTTTTATATATACCGATAGGATTTCATTAGCGGGAACTTGAATTGGAGTGAGCCATGAGGGTGAGGGGATTGAACGATGATCAAAGGGTTTGCTGTCACCTAGGTCTATATGTGTTATTGAGTCGACGGCATTAATAATGAATATGTCTACGTTGTCGAGCAAAGGGTAACTGATGTCGAGAAACCATAGGTTTGATGGGATAATGTCTCTAGGGTGTGAGGGGGGCGGGGCGGTCTGGGTATGGGAGCCTTTTGTATAATGTAGATCTAGGCGAATCCAATACGTTGAGTTTGTGTAGCCTTTACTAAGGTTCTGGTTTGCTTGAATAAATTGGCGTTCATTAGCGGGAGTTTGTATGTCATTAATCGTGTATTTTGATTCGATATCTTCAAAATAGCTAATATAGGTGCCTGCATCGACAAAGGTTGTGTTGTCGTTAAGCGGTAACACCTTGGCAATAAGGGAGGAGTGTATTGTAAAGCAGAGTATAAAAATGAAAAGTGTGTACAGGCGAGTTAAGTGTGAAAGCATTACTTCGCTGTTTTCCCGCTATTGTGGAGGCATTGTATCTATAAGAGTAGCCTACATTGGTAAGTCGCCAGAATCATTTTGGCGACTTACCAATAGTAATAGACAGCTTATGTCACATTTGCGACTGTAGATAATTTTGCAGCCCGATTTTGCCGATAAGACCTAGTTGCTTCTCTAGCCAGTAGGCATGGTCTTCTTCTGTGTCTTCTAGCATTTTAACAAGTATGGTACGGGTTTCGTAGTCCTGCATATTTTCACAATCAGTGATGGCTGCTTTCAACGCGTTAACTACGGCGTACTCCAAATCCAAGTCGTTTTTTAGCATTTCCGGTACGGTTTTACCGACATTGATTGGATCTCGTGTAGCAAGGGAAGGGGTGCCCTCTAAGAACAGTATTCGCTTGATAAGGTCGTCAGCATGTCCCGTTTCATCCTCCATTTCATGGCCAATACGTTCGTAGAGTTTTGTTAATCCCCAATCTTCATACATTCTGGAGTGAATAAAATACTGATCCATAGCGCTTAACTCACTAGCCAGTAGTGTATTAAGGATATCAATGATTTTTGTGTGACCTTTCATGATGTTTTTCCGTGTTGAGTAGTGTTTCAGTCGGTTTAGCTGTGAATCATTGATTGCAAATAGTTCTCGATGCCAATATTTTTAATGAGCGCTTGTTGAGTTTCAATCCAGTCAGTGTGCTCTTCTTCTGATGCCAAAATGCTTTCGAGAAGGTCGCGACTTACAAAATCTGCAATCCCTTCACAATAAGCAATGGCCCCTTTGATGTCCGCCATGACTGTGGTTTGCAGGGTAAGGTCGCAGCTCAGCATTTCTTCTGTGCTTTCACCGATGAGTATTTTGCCAAGTTTTTGTAGGTTAGGTAGACCTTCTAGAAATAAGATCCGTTCAATCAGCTTGTCAGCGTGTTTCATGTCTGCAATTGATTTTTTATATTCGCGTTTATCCAATTCTTCCAAGCCCCAATTCTTAAACATTCGAGCGTGCAGAAAATATTGGTTGATAGCAATTAGCTCATTACCAAGACAGGTGTTTAGTAATTCAATGGCTTTAGCGTCACCTTTCATGGTGATATCTCCGTTGTGTGTAAAGGGGTCTATCCATAGTGGGTAGACGACACTGGAGGCTAAGTTTAGTAGGATTGATTAAAAAAGCTACGCCAAAATTAATAAGTTTAGACGTGAGGGGGGAGTATGAGGAAAATCTGTGGTTTCTATTATGCTTTAAGTTCTTGGGCTAATTGAAAACCTCTAGATAACTGGAGTTGTGAAAGCGTATCATCAACAACGCCTTTAGCGAAGGGAACACATTGCCCGCAGCAGCTGCCAATGCCTAATTCGGCTTTTACTTCCTTAAAACCGCTGGCACCTTCATGGATTGAGCTACGAATATCTCGATCGCTTATCCGGTTACAAATACATACCAACATGGTGAAGGGCTCCGCTATTCAATTCAGTTATTGAACTGTAGCCCAAATGCGAAGTGTTATCAAGTGGGATTGTGTATCATTACCAAACGTTACCTATTCTCATTAGTGAGCGCCATATAAAAAGTAACCGCTAATAATGGGGTATCCCGTTGAGATAGATGATGTTTTATGGTTTTTTGTTTATTCTTGGTATGTTTATTGGGATTGTGCATAATACGCGGCGATTGGTTAGGGTCTACTTGGGCTTACTTAAGCAAATGGGATTTTCATGAATATTAGTAATGCTGCGGTTGATGCCGTTTTTGCAAAATATGCGGATAAAGATGTTGATATTCAATCGCTGAATGATTTTGATCGGTCGGTGATTTTATCTATTAGCGCGCAAGGTATTATTGATAGCGGTGGTTTCATTACATTCTTTGAAGGTGATATACAGGAAGGCGTTGATTACCAGTGGTTTGTAGATGCCTATCGAAATATTGGGATGGAGCAACTAGCGACCAACTTTGCTGAGATTTTATCGCTCTTCCCTGAAGGTACGCCACAAGTAGATTTAGATGAGCGCCAAAACCATCTGCTGCGTTTTTTTGATGATGAAAGTCCTGAATATATCAATATCTTGGGTGCGTTAGAGAATGCTTTTTTTGATAACAATGAAAGTGTTTATGCAGCAGCTGAAGCCTACATTGTTGCAAAGAGTTGACCGTAGGGGTTAATGGGTTGTGTTTTGAAGTGAATGACCTTTTAGGCTCCTTAGAATAGACTGTCTACTTCGTTCAAAAGTAGTAGAAAGGTCACATTATGTCGGAATTAGCGGTAAAGTCGTTAACAAACCCTGTTAAGTTAGCAAGGCGTGTTGTCAGTAACGCCAAAAAACGCTTTTTTGAAGCTGAGAGCCTAGTTCAAGCGGGGAAGACGCCGTTTGAACTGATATATCAAGGTGAAATAGCTCAACTTCGTTATTACCCACCCTTAAACGAAGAGACCATCAAGGTCGGTGAGTCGGATGTTGAAGTAGCCAAAACCTCTCATCGAATCCCTCTTGTGATTGTTGCACCTTTAGCTGCGAATATGTATATCTACGACTTATTTCAAGAGCGTAGCTTGGTGCGTTATTTGCGAGCAAAGGGCTTTGAGCTGTATTTAATCGATTGGGGTGTGCCTGAATGGTCTCAAAACCACTTCACGCTAGCGACCTATTTTGCTGAAAAGATGCCAAAGATATTGGCAGAAGTAAGAAAGCATAGCGGTCAACAGCAATTAAGTTTGCATGGTTGGAGTCTGGGAGGGCTATTTAGTACCTGTTATAGCAGCCTAGGTGACCCTGATATTGTCAATCTAGCATTGGTTGGCGCCCCTTTTGATTATCATGCTAATGGAGATCTAGGGAAGCAGTATCAACGTATTGAGAAACAGCTTTCTTGGATTAAAAAAACAACGGGGTGGCAAATACATAATAGTCCTAAGCGTTTGTGGCGCTCTCCGGGTTGGATGAACTCCTTGGCTTTCAAGCTGACTAATCCTGTTGGTAGTATTCAAGGTTACTTGGATTTGCTAAAAAATCTTCATGATGAGGAGTACGTTATAGCTCATGCGACAAACGCAGCCTTTTTAGATGATATGCTGGCCTATCCTGGCGGTGCAGGACAGGACATAGTGCAATATTTAGTTGCCAATAATGTTCTTGTTAATGGACGTTTACCAATGAAAGGCACAGACGGTCTTGTTGGTAATATCCAGTCAAATATTCTAATGGTATGTGGAGACAAAGACCCTATTGTTACTCGAGAAAACAGTGTCGCGTTGTTAGATCACGTGGCCAGCGAGGATAAAACCGTGCTGGATGTGGCAGGTGGTCATATGGGTATATTGTCCGGTAGCAAGGCTCCTTCTGGAATTTGGCCACAAGTTGCAGATTGGTTAGCGGCTAGATCCAACTGATACAGCATTCTGGGCAGGGATGGCTATAGTTAATGGTATAGGGGCTCAGAGGAGCCCTGTTGCAATTGAGCCATGGCTGTAATCGGGGTGTTATTTGTATCATTTTTTTGCATATGTTTCTAAGCTGAAATACATATTACGTTGGGGCCTTAAGCGTAACGTTGAAGATGAAAACGTAAAAGAGCATAGTTTTGATGTTGCTGTCATTGCTCACGCGCTAGCCATTGTTAAAAATAGATATTTTGAGGGAGATCTCAACGCCGAACGCATTGCAGTGATGGCGTTGTACCATGATGCCAGCGAGGTGTTGACAGGGGATTTGCCGGGACCAATAAAGTATTTTAATCCTAGTATTGCTGAGGCCTATAAAGAGGTAGAGAAAGCCGCCGAACAAAAGCTCATTACTATGCTTCCTGATGAAATGCGTGCTGATTTTTTGTCATTGATTGATTACAAAGCTTCTGGGGGAGAAATCGCCAGCCTAATTAAAAGTGCAGATATTATTTCTGCCTACTTAAAATGTATCCAGGAAGTTGATGCTGGGAATTCGGAATTTGTGGTCGCGAAAGAGAGGGTTGAGTTGTTGCTTAATGATAATGCTCAGCCGGAGGTGAAGTTTTTTTTGGATAACTTCGTTCCAAGCTATCGCTTAACGTTAGATGAGCTTGGATAGTTTCTTTTTCTATTATCTATAGGTATATGGTCACTGGAAGGGCGTAATTCTCTATTGACCTTTCTCTGTGTCGACAACCTGCGGGACAAGCCTTTTTTTGCATTGAACAGGTGAGATCAAAGATAAAATAAAACACGTAAGTGCTTGACGTATAAGGGGGATGTGGGTATTATGCGCACCTCTTTGATGCGGGGTGGAGCAGTTTGGTAGCTCGTCGGGCTCATAACCCGAAGGTCGTTGGTTCAAATCCAGCCCCCGCTACCATTTTTAGAAAAGGCGTGAGATTATAATTGTCATTGGCGATTATAATCTCACGCCTTTTCTCGTTTATAGTGTTTGATATTGCCCCTGGTTAAGATGTTTATTGGACTGTCTGTTGCGTCAATTATAAATTACGTAAGTGCTTGACGCATAAGGGGAGTTTAGGTAATATTCGCACCTCTTTGATGCGGGGTGGAGCAGTTTGGTAGCTCGTCGGGCTCATAACCCGAAGGCCGTTGGTTCAAATCCAGCCCCCGCTACCACTTTTTTTATGTTTGTTATTTCATGCTGACACGTTCTGCCCATAACTATATTGGTCTGAGTTCCGATAATTTGTTTGGGTTAGTTTTGAAAGGTCAGGTGATCTGTTATGAGTGCAAAGAAACGGGGCCCTTCAGCGCTCCCCTCGTCTTGCTCTTTGCCTTTTTTATAGTGCCAGCCCAGGTGCTCTCCACAGCCCTCGCAGTATGCATATTGCCATTGATAGCCTGGGAACCAGGAGAAGTGATCGGTGAATGTCCCGCTAACGATACACCCGCTGGCTATGTCAAAGGTTTGGACATCAAAAGTCATGCCGGATGGGTTGGTGAATACGTGATAGGCACTTTGGCCTACCGATATTAAAAACAAAGGGGATGTAATGGTAAAGTGGCAGGCTTTGCAGATAATTCGGGGGGTTTCTTTTAAAGATTTGCTGTTTTTTAGTTGAGGCACAAGGCGAGACAAAGTGTCAGGTTCAACAATTGTTGCGGGAAGGTCGTCGTTGTGATCCAGCGCAACAGGGGATCCATCTTCATTGTCGTGTTTGTGTTGGGTTTTGTCGTTTTTCATGAGGCTTTTGTGTATTAAGCTGCATTTTCGTATGCACCTAATGCTACCACCTCTTTTGTTAAAACCAAAATGCAGGCAAAAAAAAGGCCCTCATAGAAGAGGACCCAAAAAGAAGAAGGTAATATAGATGGTGATTAACCAGCTATTTTGGCTCGAAGCTCTTGAGCCTTGTCTTGTGCAGTTTTAGTAAGCTCTTGCGCTTTATCTTGAGCTTTTTCAGAAAGCTCCTGAATCTCTTTAACGCGTGAATTTACTGTGTCACGGGCTTCAGCAATGCGAGGCTTAACACTACGAACATACGCTTTTTCGATGTTCAATTTGGCCAATGCTGTACCCATTGTTGCATTCCAGTTGGCACGGAAACGGTTGTCGTAAGTTGCAACGTTTAGGTTACGAACAAATTCTTTTACAGTAGGGTTGGCTTCACGGATTTCAGAAACAACTTCAGAGATATTTAATTCTTCAGTTTCAACGTTAGCACCAAGCTCTTTTAAGATGCGAAAGCCTTCAACTTTAGCGCTATCTAGTTGCTTGTTTACTTGCTCTTGAATCTGCTCTAGTTGTGCTTTTACTTTATCTTGCATGGTTGTTCCTCATTATTCCCAAAGTGTGAAGCGGCTTTTAGTAGCCTGTCCGTTTGATTTGTGCGCATATTATCGCCAGAAATTAGAATGTTCTGCCTAAATATTCATTTTTCCTTACAAAATGCTCGACCCCGTAGTCATATCAGGGGCGATTTCCGCAGAAATAAACGTTATAAGCAGCGGCTTTGTCCGAATATAAGCTTTCTTTACTTTGTATTGATAAACAGCGTAGCGTAGATAGACGGCTTTTCTTGTTCTTGGCGTTCGTACAACGTGTGCATGCCTTTTCGACCTTGAGGAGGTGCTTATGTCGAAATACCATAAGGTTTTAGTTATCGGTGCTGGGAAAATTGGCTCAGCTATTGTGCAGCTTTTAGCAGAGAGCGGTTCTTATCAGGTTACCGCAGCAGATAAGGCGCATACTTTTTTAGGCAAGTTAAATGATTTAGATAGGGTTTTCACTTTGAAGCTTGATGTTACTGAATCTGGCGCACTGTCTAATGCGTTGAGGGGGCAAGATGCTGTTGTATCAGCCTGCTCTTATGATATGAGTGACACCATAGCGAAAGCCGCTTTGGTGGAGGGGTGCAGTTATTTTGATTTAACTGAAGATGTTTCGATGACAGGGACTATTAAGCAGATAGCGGTTAACGCTGTTTCTGGCCAGGTTTTTATGCCTCAGTGCGGTTTGGCACCTGGTTTTATAGGGATTCTTGCCTATCATCTCGCGGGTAAATTTGAGCGCTTACAATCAGTAAAAATGAGGGTTGGGGCATTGCCGAAGTACCCTTCCAACCGGATGATGTATAACCTAACCTGGTCAACCGATGGTCTGATAAATGAATATTGTAATTTATGTGAAGCTATAGAAGGTGGTGAGCGTATTGATCTAATGCCTCTAGAGGGGTTGGAGTGCTTTTCTATGGATGGCGTTGATTACGAGGCATTTAATACGTCAGGAGGGTTGGGCACCTTATGTGAGACGTTGCAAGGGAAGGTTGACGAGCTAACGTACAAAACGGTTCGTTACAAAGGCCACCAGTATCTAATGCAATTTTTGATGCAGGATCTTCAGTTAGGGGAAGCTTCACGGAGACCACTGTTGAAGCAGATACTTGAGACATCGATACCGATTACGAAGCAAGATGTTGTTTTAGTTTTTGTCACTGTGAAAGGCTATCGAGATGGCCGGCTTGAACAAATCACGGATGCTCGAAAGCTCTATCATCAATATCGTAATGGTGAACATTGGAGTTCAATACAGTTAACAACGGCATCTTCATTGTGTGCAATCTTAGATTTGCATTTTGATGGCAAACTTCCCAGTACAGGCTTTGTACGTCAAGAGGATGTGGATTTGGGGTTGTTTGAAGCTAATCGATTTGGTCAAACTTATATTAAAAGCAACATTTAATAAGAGGTGTAATGGTGGAGACGAAAGCAGTGTTTACCCAAAAGAATGGTTGTTTTGTTAGCACGGTTAATGAAATCTTACCCTTGATTGACCGTGGTGAGAGTAGGGTTGCTTGGGCTGCTGTATGCGTTGGTGAAAATGAAGGGCCCGTGAAGGCAGAGTCTATGCAAACGTTTCCGGTTCATTCTCCCATTGATAACCAAGTGTTGGGGTATTGTGGAATTGCAGAAAAACCCGAGATGTTAGATGCGGTATCAAAAGCTCATGATAGTTTTCTGCAGTGGCGCATTGTTCCTGCGCCAAAGCGAGGTGAGTTAATTCGGCGTTTTGCGGAAAAAGTTCGACAAGATAAAGGTGGTTTAGCAAAATTAATTACATTAGAGGCGGGCAAAACGTGGCAGGAATCTCTGGGAGAGGTCCAGGAGGTGATTGATGTGTGTGAATTTGCGGTAGGTTTGTCTCGCCAATTGCATGGGTTGACGATTGCTAGTGAAAGACCGAGTCACCGGATGATGGAGCAATGGCACCCGTTGGGTGTTGTAGGTATTATCACTGCATTTAATTTCCCGATGGCGGTATGGGCATGGAATGCCGCCTTAGCCCTGGTGTGTGGCAATGCGGTTGTATGGAAACCTTCGGAAAAGACACCGTTGTGTGCATTAGCTTGCCATCGTTTGTTGGTATCAGCGTTAAGGGATATGGGCGAATTATCTCGTTTTCCGGCATTGTCGGTTGTTATAAATGGACATAAAGAGATTGGAGAATATATTGCTGATCATACAAAAATCCCATTGGTATCTGCAACGGGCTCCATCCCAATGGGGCGTAGTGTAGCGGAGCATGTTGCTCGTCGTTTGGGTCGATCTCTATTAGAGCTGGGCGGTAATAACGCATTGATCGTTACCTCGAGTGCAGACATTGCGATGGCGTTAAAAGCTGTAGTGTTTTCTGCAGTCGGTACCAGTGGTCAGCGGTGCACTAGTTTACGTCGCTTGTTTGTTCATGAGTCTGTAGCGGACGTCTTTCTTGAAAAGCTGGTTGCAACGTATACAACCATTAAAATTGGTGATCCTAGAGATGAAAATAATTTATGTGGCCCAGTTATTAATGGGCATACACGGGATGTAATGGATCAAGCAATAAACGATGTTCGCCTTAGAGGCGGACAATTGCTGGTTGGAGGCAAACAGTTAGTGGGTGGACAGTTTGAAGAGGATGTCTGTGGAGGGGGGGTGTATCTTGAACCGGCAATAGTGGAGGTGTCTAGCGATGAGCCGTTGTTGCAGCAAGAAACCTTTGCTCCACTGTTATTTGTGGTTCGTTACCAGGAGCTACATCAAGCAATTGCGTGGCAGAATGATGTGCCTCAAGGATTGTCGTCTGCAATTTTTACTAATGATATTCGTGAGGCTGAGGTTTTTATGTCGGCATCTGGTTCTGATTGTGGTATTGCAAATGTAAACATCGGGACATCCGGTGCTGAAATCGGGGGGGCATTTGGTGGAGAGAAAGATACCGGTGGAGGGCGAGAGTCAGGCTCAGATGCTTGGAAGCAGTATATGAGGCGTGTGACGAATACGATCAATTATGGTGAGGATATTCCGTTGGCGCAGGGGATACGATTTGAGCTGTAGTAAATAATTGCATCTGGCATTGGCGGGCTAAATCTACTAGTCTACATGTTTAAATTCGTGTTAGGGGAGTAGGTCAATGTACGTAGCGATGAATCGATTTCAGATAGTGTTGGGAAAAGAGCAAGAGTTTGTTGATATTTGGCGTCAACGGGAAACGTTTTTAGATGAGGTGCCAGGGTTTACAAGTTTTAATATGCTGCAAGGCGAAACAACAGATGAGTGTACTTTGTTTGCTTCTCATTCGGTCTGGGAGAGTCATAAGCACTTTAAAGATTGGACAACCTCGGAAGCTTTCAGAAAAGCACATGCTGGCGCGGGGGGTAGTAAGGATGTTTATATGGGACCTCCTAAATTCGAAGGTTTTACTTCGGTTCTGTAATTAAGGGGTTTCGTTAAATGGTGGTGCATTTTGTTAATGTTTTTCAGGCTTTATAGTCTTGGTGTTGTCGCGGTTTCTATTGGTTTGTTATTAGGGTTAGGCCCGTTGGTAGCTTACGATTATCAATCTTTAGGGTTTATGCACATATTTGTGATTGTTGCTTTTTATGCCTCGTTTTCTTTTTTTAAGAAGGATGTGAAGTTAATGGCAACACATTACGATTTGCGTACAACCATGGAGCGAACCGTTAAAAAAGCAGGGTCACGTTTGACGCAATCGTTAATTGTGCTAGTTGTTGCTGTGCTGTGGCTGTCGCCATTGTTGCTTTCAGCGTTGTGGTGGGCTGCAGGACAGCTTCATATTGATATGAAATCTACCGCGGTTCCTTTTCTATGGTCGGTGTTGTCATTAAGTGCGTTCACTTATTTGTGTATTTTGAATCCGGTGTTACGCAAAAAATATAAATAATGGAAACTATTTTTCATATTTAACAAAAAACACCGAAAGTGCGGGCATTAGTACAATGGCACCAATCATGTTCCAAAGAAACATAAATGTAAGTAGTATGCCAATGTCCGCTTGGAATTTTATGTCAGAAAAATACCAGGTACCAACACTTAAGCTGAGAGCCATCCCAGTGAATACAATAGACCTTCCTGTTACCTGTAGGGCAGCAAGGTACGCAGACTGAAGGTTTGCCCCTTGGTCGAGGTGATAGCGCATTTTTGAATACAGGTAAATACCATAATCTACGCCAATTCCAACCCCGAGTGCTATCACAGGTAGTGTAGCTATTTTTACCCCCATTCCCATTTTTGTCATTACTGCTTCACAGAGAATCGATGTTAGAAATAGAGGTAATACAATGCATATTACTGGGCGTATTGAACGAAAGGAAATAAAAATCATTAAACAAATGACACTGTAAACCATGATAAGTATACGTTTTTCTGCACTCGCAATAATTTGATTTGTTGCTGCTTCTGCGCCAGCGTTACCTGATGCTAGAATAAAATTGGCTAAAGTGTCGCTGTTGTTTGTTTTTGAAAATGATTCAACAGCAGAAACAACATTACTCAGCGTTGTCGCCTTATGATCTTTTAAATATATAATGACCGGCACCAAACTGCAGTCTGGGTTTTGATAACCTGACGGTAGATATGTCAGTGCGCCACCGATAATTTCTTGATTTTTGGGGAGCTCAGACCATTTAATGTTTCCTTCATTGAACCCACTTAACACATGTTTGATAACAGAAACTAGAGAGTCAACCGACTCTACCTCATCTAAGCGCTCCATCTGCCACATAAACCTGTCTATGAGTTTAAGTGCTTTGTAGCTTGAGCATGATTGAGGAGGTGTTTCAACCATCACAACCAGTACGTCGGCACTGATAGAATAGTTTTTTGTGATGTAATGATTATCTAGATTGTACTGAGAGGTCGGGTGTAGTTCGGGGGCTCCTGGGTCCAAATCTCCAATTTTTAGATCTTTTCTTATCTCGTTACCGACCCCTGCGCCAACAAGAGAAATTAGCACAATACAAATGGCATATTTTGGTTTAACTAGTTTTGACAGCGTCAGCCAGATTATTGAAGGGGAAGCTTGTTTCTTCTTGGTGAACTCAATTGCCCTATCTCCAATTCCTACATAGGACATTGCAATCGGAACAAACATAAGTTTAGTTAGGATTATCGTCGCGACACCTATACTTGCCGTAATTGCGAGTTCTCGTATAACGCCTATATCAATAAACCAGAGCGTCACAAATCCAACCGCATCACTAATAAGCGCTAGTAACCCCGGCAAGAAAAGCACTCTAAATGTATTGGTTGATGCATCAAAAGGAGTAGCACCATCAGCGATTCGAACACCCATCTCACCAACATACTGAACACCATGACTAACTGCAATTGCGAAGACAAGGAAGGGAATAAGCATTGAGTATGGGTCTAAACCAAACTGTATAGATTCGAACGCCGGGTTGGCTTTAATAAAAGGGAGCCAATATTCGCTTTCACGAAATACGACCATTAACTTTCGTAGTAGCGTTACAATGCCTAGTTGCCAGGCCACAGCCATCAACGATCCGATTAGAATTACGCCAGCACAACGAACGCAGCGGCAATCTATGATCAGCAAATGAAACGTTATAATGACAGTGATAATGAAAAAGCCGAGAACACCTTTGACCCCTTCAATAAGGTCGCCAACTTTTTTTGCAAAGCCTATAACGTGAATTTGTACGCTGTCTGATTCAAACTGTTGTCGGATGTTGCTTTCTAGCTCTTCTGAAAGCAATTTGTAATCAATGCCGTTGGTTTCGCCCTCTTGTTTGTTTGAATCTTGTTCAATAAGAGGTAAGTAAACGATGGTGGAACGCAGGTTGTCAGCAACCAGTCTTCCGATTAGGTCTGATTTTAATACATTTCTTTGGAGTTCCAATAACGATTCATTCGATCCATTATAGCCGGGGGGAATCATTTCTCCGCCACTAAACCCAAACTCATCAGCTTCTGTCCAGCGAACGTTTGGAGTCCATAGTGACTTAACTTTTCCTTTGTTTACGCCGGGTAGGTAAAAACCTTCTTCCGTAATCTCCCGTAATGTCTCCATGAATTCTTTATCAAAAATATCCCCCTTGGTGTGTTCTACAGCTATACGGATGTCATTGCCTAGACTTAGTTCATCTTTATGTTTATAGAGGTTTTTTATATATTCATGCTGAAGAGGCACCATTTTTTTGATGCTGGTGTCCATTTCAAGGTCATAGGTGTGGTAGATCAGGAATATTGTTATCAGTAGGAATGCAAATAAGAATGCAACTCTATGATTAAAAAGTAAATATTCGAGAAACGAGTCTTTTCTTGGCATTCTTGACCTGGCCTGAACCTAGCTTGAATCTAGCAAAAGTGTCGAGTGTCCTGAGTTGGAGGGAACTCTCCCCCTAATGTTGAAGATTAGTTGGTTTAATGCAACTTTCCATTGATATTGATCGCAATGTTAGCTGCTCTGACAGCCTACTAAGGATGTTGAATATCCAAAACCCTTTGCTTGCCTTATATGATGATATTCAATAGGTTCACTTGGTGATGTATGCGTTTTAGCTGGCTGCTATCAGCCTTCATTTACGTGAGCGTCTTTAGCGTATTTCACTTCCCCCAAGTATATGCAGCTAACAGCAATACGCTGGGTAATGCGGCGATGATGGAAGGAGGGTTGGAGCCAGATATTTGGTTTTATAGTGAAGATAGTGTTGAAAAACGTATTGAAAGTTATAGCTCCAGATTGAGGCAGCAGCGCTTTAAGAGAGCCTCCAATGACTTTAATGCCGGGATTTTACAGCCACCTCACTGGTTCAAGATTCCTCTTAAAATTGCTAGGGATTTTAACATTAAGAAATATCCTGTTGTGTACTTGGAAATTGAAGATCCATTACTCGATAGAATACATGTTTATCACGAAATTAATGGTGATATTACTGAACTCCCTCTTACCGGAAACACTTCTCCTTTTATACAAAGGCCTTTAGAAACTCCTACGTTTATCTATCCAATAGCGGTGAAAACGGGCGATGAACATATTTTTTGGTTGCGAGTGACCGCTACCAACAATATGCAGCTTCCTGTAATTGTACGGCCTCCAGAAAAATATATGAAATATGAGAGCATCAGAAGCATTAGCTATGGAATGATTTTTGGTGTTTTGTTGATTATGTCTGTATATAACCTATTTATAGGTTTGATGGTAAAGGACGCCACCTATATATATTTCAGTTTAATGTTGATGGCAGGTTTGGTGCCCCGGCTTTTGGTTACTGGCTACGGATTTCAGTATATTTGGGGGGATTATCCAGGAATAAATCCTGTTTTGAGGCCGATTACGGATAATGTGCTTTGTGTTGTTTCAATCCTTTTTGCTCAAAGCTATTTGCAAACAAAAACAAATACGCCGATGGCACATAAGTACCTAACAATACTGTCTTGGGTGACAACAATCAGTATCGCATCGGTATTTATTTTACCTTACAATAATTCTCTTAGTCTCGCTTTGTGGTTGCTTCTTATTAATTTTGTATCATTGTACGGTGTTGGTATTGAGGTATGGTTGAAGCGAATAAAGTTAGCTCGACTGTTTGTTATTGGTTGGTTTGCCTATTTAGGAGGGGGGGATTGTTTCAGTATTGACAGTGTTGGGGGTGTTGCCTTCCAATTTTTATACTGAGCATATGGTGGAATTTGGAGTGTTAGTTCAGGTGGTCACTCTTTCAATGGCTCTTTCTAGCAGAATAAGTGCTATGCAAGAAGAGACCATTAAGGCTCAAGATAAAACAGTTATGCATATGTCTCGATATCAAGGGCTATATGAGAAATCTCTTGATGGGATATTTGAAGCTGATCAGGAAGGAAACGTTTTACATTCAAATCCTGCATTTTCAAAGATTACAGGTTATCAACTTGATAGCCCTATGATTGATCCAAGTAACGGAGCAAGCAATGTGTCTTTTGAGCAGACCAGTATTTTTCATCTCTTTTTAAACACCGAGGAATTGCAGGGGATCTCCAATAAACTTCAAGCTCAGAAGGCAATACAAGTTAAAGAATGTGAAATAAGGAGATTTGATGGTGAACTTAGGTGGGTAAGCATATCGTTGCGATATTCATATACGAATGGAATGAAAGTATATGAAGGAAATATTAGAGATATCAGTGAGTATAAGGAAAAAGAAAAAGCACAATTAGCTCAAAAAAATGCAGAGGCAGCAACCACTGCAAAAAGTGCTTTTTTGGCTAATATGAGCCATGAAATTAGAACCCCACTAACAGCCATTATCGGTTTTGCCGAAGATGCTAGAGATGAAAAGATGAGTGAGGCTGAGCTTAAGGAGTCAGTTGATATTATTGTTCGCAGTGGACATCATCTATTGGACGTTATTAATGAAATTCTTGACATTTCTAAAATCGAAGCTGGAAAGTTGGAGCTAGAAATTCTTAATGTCGACCTGTTTTCCTTAATGGCTGATGTTCAATCAGTTTTTGAACAGAGGATTCAAGCTAAAGGGTTAACGTTTACGTTAGATTATCATTTTCCATTACCTGGGCATGCCAATATTGATCCTACTCGTGTGAAGCAAGTTATATTAAATTTGCTTGGTAATGCTTTAAAGTTTACAGATGAGGGGAGTGTAAGGTTAGAAATAGACTATAACCGTGATAAGAGGCAGTTTGAGTTTGTTGTGGTAGATACGGGTGTTGGAATGACGTCTAGCCAACAGGAGAAAATTTTTGATGCATTTACTCAAGCAGATGTATCTACAACTAGGTCTTATGGTGGAACAGGATTAGGTTTAAACATAGTAAAGCAGTTGTTGCAGCTGATGGGTGGGGAGGTAACGGTGAGTAGCGAAGTAGATTCAGGGTCTACCTTTAAGGCCTGCATACCTGCTTCTTATAAGGACACAAAAGACTTTATTGATTCCTATGATCAAATCAAGGTTGAGAATGTTAAAACAAAGAACTCAGCGATAAAGCCGCTAAAAGGCAAGATCCTTTATGCAGAAGATAACCCGGTAAACCAGCAGCTGGTGAAAAATTTGGTGAAGCGGGCGGGGGCAGACATTGATGTTGTAAATAATGGTGTTGAAGCTATTTTATACTTTCTGGAGAATAAACCGGATCTTATTTTAATGGATATTCAAATGCCTATAATAGGAGGCGTTACTGTTACCAAGTTGTTGCGAGCCTACGGATATAGTGTTCCAGTTATTGCGTGTACGGCTAATGTAATGGCAAATGAAAAGGAGGCGTACCTAAAGATAGGGTTTAACGACTGTGTTGAAAAGCCCATAAATAGGCCCCATTTTTATGAAGTGCTTTCTCGTTATCAGTTGCCAGGGGAGAGCGTCAAGTTTGAGGGGAAGATTTTGGTGGCAGAGGACAATGAAGTCAATCAGGTCATCATTAAGCGTTATTTAAATAAGTTAGGGGCGGTTGTTTCTCTGGTCGGAGACGGAGAATCTGCATACGAACAAGCAAGTAATGAATCATTTGATCTTATTTTTATGGATCTACAGATGCCTAAGCTTAATGGACTCGAGGCGGGAAAAAAATTGATGTCTTCTGGGTGTGAAACCCCCATCTACGCATTGACGGCGGATCCTGACAAGCAAACACAACATGAGTGTGAGGGTGCAGGATTTTATGGGGTATTGTTAAAACCTATTGATAAGGTGGCGATTAAAAATACATTAACCGACCACCTTAGAGCAATCTAATAACTGTCGTTGTTATTTTACTGCAACAATATAAGCCTCGTATCCCTCATCCGCCATTGCTTCTAAAGGAATAAAGCGTAGTGATGCTGAATTGATGCAGTAACGTAGTCCAGTTGGTGCCGGACCATCTTCAAATACATGGCCTAAGTGGGAATCTGCACCTTTACTTCTTACTTCAGTTCGCGGAGCGAATAATTTAAAGTCTTTATTTTCAGTTACCCGTCCATTCTCGATAGGCTGGCTAAAACTTGGCCAGCCAGTACCAGAATTGAATTTATCTTTAGATGAAAACAGTGGCTCACCGCTAGCGATATCAACGAATATACCTGGGCGTTTCTCATCCCAATAACCATCACTGAAGGCTCTTTCTGTACCTTCGTTTTGAGTGACGTCATATTGTAAATCCGTCAATGAGCTTTTTAATTCGGAATTGGATGGTTTGCTGTAGGTTTTAGTACTCATGATTGCATGCTCCATCTTGTTGGATGAGTGATTGTCATTCTTCCAGTGTTTTGCAAGAAATTGGTCTCGGCCTGAATTGTAACGATAAAAGTTATATCGAACAGGATTTTTTTTGTAATAATCTTGATGATAGTCTTCAGCTGGGTAGAAGGTTGTCGCATCAATGATTTCGGTTACGATTGGTTTGGAAAATTCCCCGCTAGCACCAAGCTCTCTCTTTGATTGAATGGCAATGTTCTTTTGTTCTTCAGTGTTGGCATAAATCACTGAATGATATTGGTAGCCTCTGTCCACAAACTGACCTTGGCCATCGGTAGGATCAATGTGACGCCAAAAGACGTCCAATAGTTGTTCATAAGATACGGTACTTGCGTCGTATTTTACTTCTACGGATTCAACATGGCGTGTTGCTCCTGAGGCGACTTGCTTGTACGTTGGGTTTTTAATTTTTCCGCCAGTATAGCCAGAGATAACATCATAAACGCCATCAACTTTCTCAAGGTCTGACTCTACACACCAGAAACAACCTCCAGCAAAAGTAGCTGTGCTGAGCGTTAGTGATTGAGCAGGCATTGAATCATTCATGCTGCCTTTAATTGTGGATGATGCTGTTTCGGCATTTTGAGAGCAACCTGTTAATAAAAGTGCTCCTAGTAAATAACCACCCATTGATAATTTCATAATTAACCTCTGTAAGGACTGTAATAAGCTGATAGGTCCAGTGTGGCGAAAAAAAGGGAGGCTGAAAAGGGGGGAGGGGGAGATGTTATGAAAACGCTATGGTTTGTTATAGATTTGTTAGAAATGCCCCTTAAAAGGGGCATTGAGGGCGTGTTCATTAGAATGAAAGCGCGAGATATCTACAGACTATGGGCTATTTTTTAAGTTTTGCCCATAAATCATATTCGTCGGAATTTGTGATTGTTGTATCCACAATATCTCCAGGGTTTAATGAGGTTTCACCATTGAGATATACCATGCCGTCGATTTCTGGTGCATCTGCCATGCTACGACCAATAGCTCCCTCGTCATCGGTTTCGTCAATAATGACTTTTTGTGTGGTCCCGACTTTCTTAAGAAGTCGTTGCGTACTAATTTCTTGTTGCTTTTGCATAAAGCGCTCAAAACGCTCTTGCTTAACTTCATCGGGCACATGGTTCTCAAGCTTGTTGGCTGGAGCTCCGTCTACTGGTGAGTATTGAAAGCAGCCTACGCGGTCTAGTTGGGCTTCATCAAGGAAGCCTAAAAGTTGCTCGAAGTCATCTTCTGTCTCGCCCGGGAAACCCACGATAAAGGTACTGCGTAAGGTGATGTCTGGGCAGGTATTACGCCATGTGTGGATACGCTCAAGTGTATTATCAATTGCCCCAGGGCGTTTCATTAATTTAAGGATTCGAGGGCTACCGTGTTGAAATGGGATGTCCAAATAGGGCAGGATTTTACCATCAGCCATTAACGGGATAATTTTATCGACGTGAGGGTAGGGGTAGACATAATGGAGTCGTGACCATACGCCTAATTCACCAAGGGCTTCACATAGCTCTTGCATGCGGGTTTTGATTGGGCGGCCTTGCCAAAACCCTGTTCGATATTTTGTATCTACACCATAAGCGCTGGTGTCTTGAGATATGATCAGCAGCTCTTTAACACCCGAGTCAACTAGACGTTCCGCCTCGTCCATGACGTCGCCTATGGGACGAGAAACCAGCTTTCCACGCAAATCAGGGATAATGCAAAATGAACAACTATGATTGCAGCCTTCAGAAATTTTTAGATAGGCGTAGTGTTTAGGGGTGAGTTTGATACCTTGTGGTGGTACCAAGTCTGTGTAGGGGTTATGTTTGATGGTTTGAGGTACATATTTATGTACGGCTCCAACAACTTCCTCGTAGGCCTGGGGCCCTGTTACTTCCAGTACACTCGGGTGGATGTCAGTGATAGCTTTCTGATCCTTTCCCATGCAGCCGGTAACGATAACTTTGCCGTTTTCTGAGATAGCTTCACCAATCGCCTCAATGGATTCGGCTTTTGCTGAATCAATGAAGCCACAGGTATTAACAACGACGATATCCGCATCTTTATAGGTTGGTACGATATCGTAACCATCAGTTTTTAACTGAGTTAGGATACGTTCGGAATCAACAAGTGCCTTAGGGCAGCCTAGTGAGATAAAACCTACTGTTTTGCTTTCTTCGTTTTTGCTAGTCAAATGAGTGCACCGCTAATGTAGAGATTGTCGAGATAATTCAGATAGAGATAAGCGGGGCATCTTACCCAATACTTGATCAGTTCGCTAATAGAACAAAGTAAATACTAGTGATAAGCGGGTTAATTTCTTGTTACCAGGCATTTAATGGCTATCAGCATCCAAATAACACTATGAAATTGCCTAAGAACCTTCTTTAAAAACAGTTTTGCCTCGCAGTAATGTCCAGATCACAATGTTTTGGGGCGTCCCCCCCACAATTGCACGATCCAACACAACAATATCCGCTGACTTTCCGACTTCAATAGAGCCTGTCACTGGCTCCAAGCCAAGAGCGTGCGCTGCATTGATCGTGTAGGCATCAATTGCGGCTTGTACGGTAGGAAGGCCCTTATCCTTTAACTCAACAGCATTAGCAATTGCTGATAGAGGGCTGAGCGGGTTGACGTTCCAGTCACTGCTTAAGGTGATGTTTGCCCCAGTTTTATAGATGGTTCCCAATGGAATCAATTTGTGTGATCGCTTTTCACCGATTAATTCATGTGCCCAACTATGATCATTTTGGACAATGTAGTCGGAGCCTACTTGAAAATCGGCATCAACAGATAGTGACTTAAAGCGTGAATAGTCTGCTGAATTAACCATTTCTAAGTGCGTGATATTGTAGTGATGAGTTAAGCCAGATCTTCTGGCGGATTCAATCGCATCCAATGCATCTCTAACACCGCCGTCTCCAATGGCGTGAATGTGCGCGCCGTACCCTAAAGTAGCCAGTGTTGTTAGCCAGTTCTTCATAGCTTTTGGTTGAATATAGTTGAGGCCGTAGGGTGATTTTGGGAAGTAGGTGAATTGATAAGGCGCTAATGTTTTTGCAGTACCGTTAACAATGATCCCGTCACTGTAGATTTTAACTTGGTCAACAATGAGTAATGTATTTTTATTCGGGTTATAGATGCTTTCTAAAAAGGAGAGTTGTTCTTTTTGTGGAATATGAGGATAGATCCAAGGGCGTAATGAAACGCGTGCGGTAAGTTGGCCGTCCGCTTCAGCCGCTTTCCACACATCATACCAGCCCCTTTTCCAATATAGTCTGCCGTCACCTACTGTGGTGATCCCGTTTTTTGCAACCTCATGAAGCCCGTTAAGTAATCCATCATAACTTTTGGTGAATTTGTTTTTGAGGCTGTTCCAGGCAAGTTCCATCACGATATCACCAGCATTATCAATCAAGATCCCGAGCAGGGCATCGGCGTCTTCTGTTTTCATGATTTTCCCGCCTTGTGGGTCAGGTGTTGACAAGGTAATGCCAGCTAGCGCTAATGCTATTGAGTTAACCCACATGGAATGTGAGGTTTGCTCCATAATGATCACGGGACGGTCGGGAAATATACTGTCGATTATCTCAAGCGGAGTATCTTCTTCCTCAAGTGTCAGTGTGGCCTGAATGGTATGACCCCAGCCAACGACCCACTGACCGGGTTTAGAATTTTCAAAACAGGTTTGTAAATAAGGGATTTGTTCAGAGGGCGTTGCTTCTTGGGATAATTCACAGTTACCACCGGCTTCAGATGCCGCCTCAAAAATATGGTTATGATTGTCGATAAACCCAGGTAGAACCTGTTTGCCTTTAAGGTCAGTAACGTTTGTTTTTATTCCGATAACGCTTTTAATCTCATCGAAAGAACCAACGGCAATGACTTTTCCGTTATGGATGGCAATAGCTTCGGCATAGGGCTGGGCATCGTTTGCGGTGTATATGTTGCCGTTAATGAGCGCGCGGCTGGCGAGGGGGGCTGTTGGTGCTGCATTTTCGGCAAATGAAGAGTTGTGCGCCAACAGAGCGGTCAAGCCCAGCGTAATAAGCGATTTAATCATTGGATATAGTCTCTTTGGATTTCTCTAAAGATAGCACTTGCTAGGTAACAGCTTGGTAACAAGTGTCAAATGCGTCGAATAATATGCTCAAAGGCGGGTGTAGTGAGCTGTTACCAAGCTGTTACCTTGGTTGCGGTATCGTAGGTTTTCTAACAAAACGAGTAAAACAACAGCGGGAGAATCGCGATGACAGGTTTTAGATTTTGGGGGCTTTTGATAAAAATTGTAGGATTAAGCTTTATACTAACGGGGTGTGGATCCGAGAATAATAGCGGTGATGTGAATGCGACGGGGAATGTGGCATTAATTAATGGCAAAATCTATACCGTGAACGACAAGCAATCCGTAGAGGAGGCAGTGGTAGTTAAAAAGGGAAGTATTGTATTTGTCGGTAGTACCGCTGAGGCACAAAGTAGAATTGATGTGGATACGTTGGTGATTGATCTTAAGGGTAAGTTAGTGTTGCCTGGGATTCATGATAGTCATTTGCATCCACTAGAAGCTGGTTCTGAAGCGATTACTTGTATATTGGATTCTTCGATTTCTCCCGCAAAGCAAGCGACAAAATTAAAAGCATGCGGAGAAGAAAATACCGGGTTAGATTGGGTGCTGGGCTGGGGGTATTCATTAGAATCATTGTTGGCTATGAAAAAAGACCCTAGAGCATTTCTTGATGAAATGATTCCTGATCGTCCTGTTGCGATAATGGAAGAAACTTCTCATTCGATTTGGGTAAATAGTAAGGCGCTGGCGCTAGCGGGTATTTCTGCAAATACGCCTCATCCGAAAGGCGGGGCAATTCTAAAGCATATGGCTACGGGGCAGCCGACGGGTGTCTTGTTGGATACTGCTGGTGAGATTATTTTTGATATTGCTTTTGCACCCAACACCGTGTTAGAAGAAATGAATTATCAAGGGCTACTGTCTGGTTTGGAGCAAGTGGCTAAAAATGGAATTACGTCCGTAGTTGATGCACGCCTTTACTGGAAGCGAAACTATCTAAAGGCTTGGGATCGGGCAGAAAAAGAAAATACGTTAACTGCCAGGGCTGTTCTTAGTTTATGGGCATATCCATTGGAAGGTGATACAGATCAAATCGAAATATTAAAATCAATGTATAGAGATGATGGGAATAGCCTGTTGCGGGTGACGCAAATTAAAATGTACAGTGACGGGATAATTCATAACAGTACTGCTTCGCTAATTGAACCTTATAAAGAGTATTTTGAAGAAGTAGGCCCCTTGGGTTTAAATTATTTTGATAAAACTCGTATGACAAAATATGTGACAGAGCTTGAAAAGGCGGGTTTTGATATGCATATCCATGCCATAGGTGATCGTGCTGTTCGAGAATCATTGGATGCCATTGAAGATTCGATGCAAGTAAACGGCACGCTGGATAGCCCTCGACGTCACCGATTAACTCATGTGGAAATGGTTGATAGTAATGACTTTGGTCGGTTTGCTGAATTAGGGGTGATTGCTGACTTTCAGGTGGCAGGAGAGTTTACGTTACCTAAAAACTCTTCTTGGGTTGAAGGGCAAATTGGTGACCGACATAAAGATATGCTGCCGGTGAGAACCATTTATGATACCGGTGCATTGGTGACATTAAGTAGTGATTGGGATGTTAGTAGCTTGTCACCTTTTGTTGGTATGCAAAATTCGTTACAACGAGGCGAGCAGAGCTTACCGAATATTGATGCTGTTATTCGAGCTTATACTATTAACGCAGCCATATTGATGCGCCAAGAAGATAAGACAGGGTCAATCGAGGTAGGAAAGTTAGGTGATTTGATAGTGCTTGATCAAGACATTGTAACTGTAGAGATAGATTCCATTGCTAAAACAAATGTATTGCTTACCTTACTAGAAGGTAAAGCGGTATTTAGTAGTCCAATGCTGTAGCCGATTAAGCAAATATTCGCTGTGCCCAGAGGGTGAGGCCAGCAGCGACACTTCCAAAATGGTCGCCATCCAATACGTCAATAGAGCCAAGGTTTTTTTCAATTGCTTGGCGAATAACAGGGGATTTTGCTGACCCCCCAGTGATATAAATAACGTCGGGTTTACGACCCGCTTGAGAGATGGTGTCTTCCATTAATGCAATAACCCTTGCCAGTGGGCGTTCAATCGCATCAGCAAACTCTTGTTGATTGACGTCACAGGCGAGGCCTTGTTCTATGTAATCTAACGCTACCTTGTTTGCGGCATTGTCAGAAAGAGCAATTTTACACTGTTCGGCAGAGCGAACGATATGGTGGTTTTGTTTTTGTGTGCGTAAATCAATAAATCGTTGCAAGAGCACTGGCTCAGTGGTGTCCAGCATTAATTGTTGCAGACTGTGGCTGGTTTCTTTGCTGTTAAACGTTGATTGTGCACCTACATTGTTTGTAGTGACGGCGTCCCAATATGGCTGGGTTGGCATGGGGAGGCCGCTTTTTAGTACGGATTGCATACCAAATAATGACATGAGATTTTTACCGGCTAATTGTATATCTAAATCATTTCCCCCAATACGTTCGCCACTATGACCGAGAAAATCCTCACTACGCTCAATTTTGTTGCGATGGCTTGGGCCCATATTTACCATGGCGCAATCTGTTGTACCACCACCAACATCAACCACAAGAACGGTTTTGTTTTCATCAAGCCTGGCTTCGAAGTCGAAACCTGCTGCAAGGGGTTCATATAAGAATTCAACGGATGAAAAGCCGGCACGTTTGGCCGAGATGCTGAGAATGTCGATTGCTTGGCGATTACTTTGTTCTGAGTTCATACCCTGAAAATTCACTGGGCGACCAATGACGGTGTGATTGATGGTTTGTCCGAGCTGCTTCTCTGCACGCTGCTTTATGGTTTGCATCATTGCCGTCACAATGTCTTCAAAAAAGTGAACAAATTCCGGACGAAGGCCGCTTGCACCTAAGAAGGATTTTGGCGATTTAACAAAATATCCTTCCTCTGGTAGAGAGAAGTATTGATCAAATGCCTCCTGGCCGACGTAGAGACTTTGTTCGCTGGTAAGAATTTCATGTTCACGTCTAACTCTGCGGGCTTGATTAAGAGGGTTGGCTCTAAGCTCTATAAAGTTATCTTGTAGTGATTTTTTGGGTATTTGTTGGCCTACAGATTCACAGATCAATTCCCGTTCTAAAGCATAAAGAGCAGAGGGCATGAATGTTCGGCCCTGATCGATAGCAATTAGCTGTGCACTTTCACCCGAGAAAACGCCGATAGCGCAATTTGAAGTGCCGTAATCGAATCCAGCGATCATAGTTAAACCTGTAAGTAGTGATGTGACGTAAAAAGATCGCGAAAAATAACATATCGAATTAAGGCAAGCCAGCGTTAAGGTAAGGAGACAGAAATATGGGCCTGTCAGCTTGCACTTATAGCACTATTCCTCTGGTATGGCACACTGAGAACTAGCAGGTTCTAGTGCCGGGTGGCAAACATCTGGTATTGTGTAATTCTTAACGTAAGGAGGGTGATATGGCGTCAGCTGAAGAGTTTCGAGGGGCTACCAAAATCTTGGTGACGGGAGGTGCAGGTTTTATTGGTTCCCATGTAGTGAGAATCCTATTGGAGCGGTATAGCGTGCCGGTTCGGGTGATGCACTTGCCTCACGATAATATGATTAACCTAAAAAATTTAGATGTGGAGTTGTTTTCTGGTGATATAACGTCGGCAGAAGATGTTAGTACGGCAGTTGCGGGGTGTGACGTTGTATTTCATTTGGCTGCGGTATATGCATTGTGGTTACCGGATATGACCTTGATGGATCGTGTAAATGTTGGTGGTACTCGTTTATTGTTTGAAGAATGTGTTAAACAGGGTGTTGAGCGTGTCGTATATACCAGTTCTTTTGCTCGTTTTGCTGGCCAAGGGTTGGATGCGACGTGTGATGAAACATCACCCTTTAAACTAAATTGTAGTTATTATTCGCGAACAAAATATGAATCTCATCAAATGGCCGAGCGTTACGCAAAGAATGGGCTTGATGTGGTTATAGTTAACCCTGCGTGCCCTCTTGGGCCAGGCGATTACGGCCCTACGCCAACCGGGCGACTAATTGCGGACGCGTTTAGCCTGCCTGTGACTATGGGGGTTCACACGATATCTAATTATATTGATGTTCGAGATTGCGCCATGGGGCATGTATTGGCGCTAGAGAAGGGGAGGACTGGGGAGAGTTATATTTTGGGGGATAAAAATGCCAGTCACCCAGATTTAATGCGTAGTCTGCAAAAAGTGGTTGGGCTAAAGCGCCCTTTAATCACCGTATCGCCGAATGCATTGTATCCTGTGGCATACTTGTCGCAAGCAATTGCTAAATATGTAACCCATAAAGCGCCATTCATGACGCCAGTAGAATTAGAGATTTCTAACGTCGGATTGATAGCTGATCCTAGCAGGGCCAAGAATGAGCTTGGGCTACCTAGTCGACCGATAGAGCAGACCTTACGAGACGCTGTTAGTTGGTTTGTTCAGAATGGCTATATTACCAATAAAGAGGTGTGCCGTAAGTTTGAGCAGGAAGATGGTGTCCTTGTATAGCCTTTAGTACAGTAACTTGCTGGTTTATAAGGTTTTTTTGTGTTTTTTGAAATAAGGGGTTGACGGTGAGGGCATGAGTCAATAGAATTCGCCTCGTCTTCAGGAATGAAGTGTTGCGGGAATAGCTCAGTTGGTAGAGCACAACCTTGCCAAGGTTGGGGTCGCGAGTTCGAGTCTCGTTTCCCGCTCCAAAATTTTAAAAGGTCGTTGCTTTCGGGTAGCGGCCTTTTTTTGTGTCTTTTTTTGTGCTTGTTTTTCGTAGGCATAAAAAAGGCCTGCAAAGCAGGCCTATGAGTTGGCACAATAATTTTTCTAGATGCAATGTTAGACGGCTACTTCCTCTTTTGGTTCCTTATTTTTTTCAGGGGTAATTACGCGGGCTGCTGAGGGCGATGGTGGTGCTGTGGTTGGTATCTCTGTAGTGATTATATCTGCGTTGACACGGGTAGATGACGGCTTCCCAAATCGTTTTGATAGCGCATCAAGCTTCATTAACATCCCTGGCAAGAAGAGAAAGTCAAAAGCGATAGCGATTAAAATCGTTAAGGCAACCATGACACCGAGTGTGGAGTTAACGGTGAAGTCGGACCAGTAGAGTGTTGCAAAACCTAAGGCCAGTACAAATGTGGTGATAAGCAATGAGGCGCCGACATGGGTAAATGCATAATGAATGGCTTGCTCGGTGTTGTAGTTGTGCTCTCGTTTTGCACGTAAAAACTTACTTAAAAAGTGCACGGTGTCATCTACCACAATGCCGAGAGTGATGCTAAATACGACGGCAACACCAAGATTAACTTCTCCTACAAAAAAACCCCATATTCCAAACATCATAAGAGCGGGGAAGGCATTGGGTATAAGACTTAATACACCTAGTTTCCATGACCCTAGGGATAGCATTAAGGTGACGGAAATTAGTAATGTCGCAATGATAGTGCCGTTAATCATGCTATGAATATTTCGCTGGCCGATATTTGCAAACATGATGGTGGGGCCTGCTCCAGGAGAGGCGATACTTGGATCATGGATGGCTAACCATTCCTGGGCTTTTGTTTCAAGCGCCAATATCTCTTTGGCTTTTACGTTCTGAAGAGTCACGGTAATACGAATAGATGATTTGTCTAAGTTGACTTGGTTATTTAAATCCATTCCGAACGGTAAAGACATCTCGTACATTAATGCGTACTGCGCTGCGAGTTCTCTTGATTCGGGCAAACGATTCCAGGCTTCGTCATCGTTGTGCATGTTTTTGTTAAGGCGTTTCACGATGTCGGTGTAGGTAAATACGTGCAGTACTTCGGGTTGTGAGCGATACCATTCAACAAAGTCACTAACGGTTGCTAAAAACTCTATACTGTTTATACCGTTTGTTTCCCCAGATGATAGCGAGTGTTCAATAATATTAACGCCCGTTAAATTCTCTTCTGCAAAGTCAGCAGCTTGGCGAATGTCTACATTTTTACTGAAGTATTCAATGTTATCGTCGTTTAATTCGTTTTGTGGGATAAATGCCATGCAAGTAAATGCTACAAGGAGGGTTCCCCAAAATAGCTTGTTTTGGTGTTTGATGGTGAAACTTGCTAAATGGTCAAATTTATTGCTGTGTTCCAAATCTTGCTTGGGTATTTTTCGCGTCAACCAAATAGCGAGTTGGGGTAGCAGCGCAATAGAGAAAATAAAGGTAAGTGCAACACCCAGTGCGGCAATTGTCCCTAGTGCTCTAAAGGGTGGGGAGTCGCTAAAGTTCATGCTTAAAAAGCCGATGGCGGTTGTAAAACTCGTTAGAAATACAGGTAGTATATTTGTGTCTAAGCTGTATTTCATAGCAGCGAGTTTGTCATCACCCTGTTTTAGTCGCATTAGAAAGTGAGACAGCAGATGAACGCAGTCAGCAACAGCAAGTGTGAGGATGATTGTTGGTGCAGCAGTATTGATACTGTTTAGTTCCATTCCTAGAAAACCAACAATTCCAAATGTTGCTGCTACTCCAGTAACAACGATGGTAAGGGTGATTCCTGCTGCGGCAAATGATCGAAGTAGTACACTTACTAGTATAAGTACTACTACCATCATGACAGGCATTAGGCGCTCAGCATCCCGGTTGGCTATTTCATCAAATGCGTTGTTAAAAGGTGCCATGCCTGACATGTAAAGGTCAAAATTCGGATAACGTGTCTCAAATTTGGCTGCAAGCTCTCGTGCAGCTGTAATTAGTTCAGTTAAGGATTCAGTAATATTGTCATCTGGAAACGATAACATGGCATCCACTGCAGTAACGTGACCTGTGGGGGATATAAGGCGATGGATAAGCAGCGGGTCTGCTATCGCAATTTGCTTAATAGTCTGAATTTCTTGGTCTGTTTTATTTAGAGAGTCTTCAGATAGATCTTCAACTAATAGCTCGTCTTCAGTTGCGCTGGTATGTTGAAAATTGGTAACGGAATCGACTCGCTGTGAATACGGAAGTAACCAGGCTTGCTCTGTGAGCCATTCGACAGCCGCTAGGTTTTCTTGAGTAAATGTCTCTCCATCCTTTGGTGCCAGAATAAATAAAACATTATCAATTTTTGAATAGGTCTCTTCGATAAACTCGTGGGCGGCCAATTGAGGGTTATCTTTATCGAAAAAAATCTTATAGTCAGCTGTAAATGTCAGTTTTGCCAAGCCTGGCGAGACGAGGGCTATCATTAACAGCGTTGTCAAAAAAACGAAGAGGCGATAATCAACTAGCCAGTTGGCGACTGCGTGGTTAAATCCCTTATTATTTTTCATTTTAGTATACCTAGTGTCGAGCGGATTGAAGGGTCGTCCGTGTTGTTTTCTAACAATTTGGCGGCATTACATATTGTTTTTTGATAATCAAACTCCGTGCTTAATGGGTGCCATTGATAGCCGTCGAGCAAGAAGTTGAGCTGCTGGTATAGCGTTTTTTGCATGGGGGAAAATTCAATGCTTTTGATGAGGTCGCTTGCCTCATATAGCGCAACCATGCCAAGGCTTAATGCCCAGGGGCCGAGGCAAAGTTGGTCTACTGTAACGCCCTCTTGCAGCGTGAGGTCGCCACATTCGATGGCCGCGTGGATTTGCTCTTTGATCAGGTGTGTGATTTTTTCGTCAGCATTGTCGGTCGCTTCCAGGCGCTCCGGGGATGCTTTTTGACGAATGTTGGTGTTTCTGGCGGCAACAATAAGGTCAAATTCTTCTGGGTAGCGTTCTGCGTAGAGTAAATAAGACAGGGCAATGATGACCGATTTTTCTCGCGGCCTACCTTCAAAGCTCATCATTTGTTCGAGAAGTGATAGCAGATACTCAATACCATCTGCGCAAAGTGCGCACATAATGTCTTCTTTGCACGTAAAGTGTTTGTAAACGGTGCCTTTTGAGTATTCGGTGATTTCAGCGATTATTTCCATTGTGAGGCCCGAAACCCCATGTTCTCGAATTACTTGGCGCGCAGTGTCTAGGAAAAGTTGCTCGCGTTGCTGTAATTCACGTTGTTTACGGGTCAGTGTGTTCATTGATTGTCCGGGGCTAATGGGTTTAGATGGTGTTTTGTTTCGTTAGGTCAAAACGTGACGCTCCGTCAAATTATGGCTTGGCGTTATGTGTAAAGCAATAGACATATGTTGAATGGAACTGTTCCACATATGGATTAAGGTCGGGAACCTTGGTTTTGCTAGTGTGAGAAAGACTGTCTCGAGGAGTTATCTTCAATGAATAAAATTGAAATATTTATTATAATTACAGCCTTTGAAAACAAGAGATTTTTAAGATGACAGCGGCATTAGTAGTTAAGGACTTGCATAAGGTCTATAAGGGGGGATTTCAGGCCCTAAAAGGCATCAGCTTTGAGGTCCAGCAGGGAGATTTTATGGCACTTCTTGGCCCAAATGGAGCGGGGAAGTCCACAACAATTGGTATTGTTAGCTCTTTAGTAAACAAAACCTCTGGAATCGTCGAGATTATGGGGGTGGATATCGATAAAGACTTTTCTTTGGCTAAAAAATCTGTGGGGGTGGTCCCTCAGGAGTTTAATTTTAACCAGTTTGAAAAGGTCGCTGATATTGTGCGAACTCAGGCAGGTTTTTTTGGTATAGAGAAAGAGCAGGCGGAAGAGCGTGCGGAAAAGTACTTAAAGCTGCTTGCCTTGTGGGATAAGAGGGATGAGGTTTCACGAAATTTGTCAGGTGGTATGAAGCGTCGATTGATGATTGCTCGGGCGATGGTACATGAGCCCGAATTGCTTATTCTTGATGAGCCTACGGCAGGTGTGGATATCGAACTAAGAAGATCCATGTGGGAGTTTTTGGTTGAGCTCAATAAGCAGGGTACGACGATTATCCTAACAACACATTATTTGGAAGAGGCTGAGCAGTTGTGCCGTAATATTGCCATTATTAATCATGGCGAAATTGTTGAAAATACGGATATGAAATCACTCTTAAGAAAGCTGGACAGTGAGACGTTTGTATTGGATGTGGTAAATGACGTAAAAGAGGTGCCGGCTGTTGAGGGGGCTGTTTTGAGGCTTGTTGACTCTCATACGTTGGAGGTTGATTTAAGAAAAGATCAAACGCTTAATCCTGTGTTTCAACAATTAAGTTTGGATGGCATTGATGTTAAGAGTATGAGGAATAAAACCAATCGCCTTGAAGAGTTGTTTGTTGGTATTGTTGAAAACTCCGTAGAAAAATAGTGATTTCTGGTATTTGTTTTTGAGGTGTTTTATAGCTCTTTTTTATAGTTCTGTTTTATAGTTGAGTAAAGTGTATTTATGGAAATTCAGAAGCAATTTGTTGCGTTAGAAACTATCGTCGTGAAAGAAGTTCGACGGTTTTCTCGAATTTGGGTTCAAACGTTATTGCCTCCTGCAATTACGGTAGCATTATATTTTGTTATTTTTGGAAACCTTGTAGGTAGTCGAATTGGTGAGATGGGCGGCTTTGATTATATGAAGTTCATTGTTCCTGGTCTAATCATGATGTCCGTGATAACGAACAGTTATTCTAATGTGGTATCGTCTTTTTTTAGTACTAAGTTTCAGCGAAGTATTGAAGAATTACTGGTTTCACCAACACCCAATCATGTCATTCTTATCGGCTATGTTTTGGGTGGTGTTGCGCGAGGCTTGTCTGTCGGCTTTATTGTTACTTGCATGTCTTTGGCTTTTGCTGAGCTACATATTCACAATTGGTTGGTTATGATAAGTATTGTCTTTCTTACCGCGGTGGTGTTTTCTTTGGCCGGTTTTATTAACGCTGTTTTTGCCAAAAGCTTTGATGATATTAGTATTGTTCCGACGTTTATACTGACGCCATTAACCTACCTTGGAGGGATATTTTATTCACTAAAAATGTTGCCAGAGTTTTGGTATAACGTATCGTTAGCAAATCCTATCGTGTACATGGTAAACGGCTTTAGGTATGGCATTCTAGGTGTGACCGATGTCAGTTTGTGGTTGACCTACGGCATGATCTTTTTGTTTATTGTTGTGTTTTATAGTTGGGCATTGTTTTTGTTGAACAGAGGGGCGGGAATCCGTAGTTAGATGATGAAAATTGAAAAAGCAACACTCGGTAAGCCAGAGGATTCACCGTTAGGTCAGGTGAGTGATTATCCAGACAAGTATGATGCCAGTCTTTTGTACCCTATTCCCAGGGTTCAGGGGCGAGAGGGCGTGCTGGTTGATGCGACTCTACCCTTTGATGGCGTGGATATATGGAATGCTTATGAGGTCTCGTGGCTGAACGATAAAGGTAAGCCGATTGTTGCAGTGTCTGTGTTAACGGTGCCCGCCTTATCCCCGAATATTGTGGAGTCCAAATCACTCAAATTGTATTTAGGGTCTTTAAATCAATCTGTTTTTGCGTCCGCTGAAGATGTTGCAAGCACAATTCAGCAAGATGTGAGTGAAATTGTTGGGGCAAGCATTCTAGTTTCGCTAACATTAATTGGCAGTGAGAAGGCGTTTTGTGCAGGCAGATTTTTGGGTGCTGGGGCTCAAGGGAAAGAGATTGAGCTATCTTCTGCTATTTGTGTTGATGATGAAGATATAACGGCAGTTGATTACTCAATCAACGCGACCCTTTTAGGGCTTGATAAAAGGGGGGGGATGGTAGATGAGTGTTTATCTAGTCACCTGCTTCGTTCTAATTGTCCAGTGACAGGGCAGCCGGACTGGGCGACAATATTTATTCATTATTGCGGCCCGAAGATCAGTCGCCAATCGTTACTTAAATACATTATTTCTTACCGCAATCATAACGACTTCCATGAGCAGTGTGTAGAGCGGGTATTTTTGGATATTATGAAAGTGTGTCAGCCGGATAAATTGTCGGTATACGGCCGTTATACTCGTAGAGGAGGGATTGATATTAATCCATTCCGCTCAAATTTTGAAGAGTGTGGTGATAATGTCAAGTTGATGCGTCAATAGAGTGTGCTGTAACTTGTTGTGGCACGTTAGACGATAAGTTTCTCTCTTACTCGTTTGCTTGCTGCATCAAGCGCATCGATGACTCTGTCTTTGTCATAGTTGCGAATTTTATCGATATCGATATACATGGAAAATCCGTCAAGCTCGCATTCAACGAAACTTTGTGCTGCTCCAAGCTCTTTTCTGTGGTCAACAACATCATAGATGGGGACCGATTTTGTAAATCCTTTGACGTTTATTTGTCCGCGGTCACGGCACATGATGGTATCCCTAATCAAGCTGTAGGTACTTTCTGAAATCAATATTTCGTTGGGTTGTGCGACGCTTTCTAATCTGCTTGCGAGGTTTACTTCCTTGCCGATAATGGTGTAATCCATGCGAGATTCAGCTCCGAAGTTCCCCACGGTGCAGTAGCCTGTATTGACGCCCATGCGAATCTGGAGGGGCTTGTTTGTGCCGTAGCTCCCCCATTTTTGTCGCATGATTTTCATTTTCTTGCGCATCTCTATGGCCATAGCAACACAAGCAACGGCGTCTTGTTTTTGGCCCCTGGACGTCGGGTCACCAAAAAATATCAGTATTGCATCCCCAACAAATTTATCGATGGTGCCACCATATTTCATGGCGATTCGAGACATCTCGGTAAAGTAACTGTTCAGGAGTTCCGTAAGCGCTTCGGGTTGCAGCTCTTCGGATATTTCTGAAAAACCTTTGATGTCAGAGAAAAATATTGTGAGCTTTTTTCGTTGTGTCTCGAGCTTAACCTCAGTTTGTCCAGAGAATATGGACCCCCATACTTGGGGTGGAAGATACTTTGCAAGCTTTCGTGAGAGCGATGCCGAGTCTTTTTGCCTGGAGCGTAATTCATGCTGAGCTTCAAGCAGGGATCTGGCTCTTTTGTAGGAGTAATAAGAGAGCACTGTAAGAAATAAAGCCGATACAACAGAAATTAGAATAATAAAAAAGACGGGAGGAATGTTGGCGTTAAATTCGGGCACTCCAAAAATAACCATCGCTATTGCTGCACCAATAAATAGGGAGCCCACACAGATCAGCCAACCGCGAAAGCCACCTAAAGACATTGTGCTTGCGCTTAATACGAGAAAGAGCAATACCGTTGGAATGGGGTTGAGCCCCATGAGGACAAAGCCTCCGCCACATATACCTGAGTCAATAACAACCAAGGTGGCATTCGTTATGATGCCGTGTCTTTCTCTAAGTGGCTTGGTAAGAAGGTGTGATATTAGAGGGTAAAGAATCGCAAAAGGTATAACCCACCAGAGTGATACATCAAAAAACTGAGTAAGTAGCCCCACACCAAAGATTAGTGCGCCTACAAAATAGGCTAAAAAGCGCACCAGATGAGGAGATAAGTCGTCATTCTCTTCGTCTAATGGTGCGAACTCATAGGATAAATTTTGACCCATATGTAAAAAATCACTTTTAAAAATTACAGTGTGGAGAGTTCTGGTTGTAAAAGCAGCAAAGTATCAGTTTAGTGTAGTTGTAGTTTGCTTGCTTTTCTATTGGCGGGTATGCGTTGTGTTGGGGTAGGCAATTTTCTAATTATGTCATCGAGTGTACTTGCTCGTAATGTTTCATACAACTATTAATAGAACGAGGGGAGAGGAGCGTATCTCAAGAGTGCTTTGGTGTTAATGCAAAAAACCAAATAGCTATCTTAGCTAACAATTTTTAGGTGTGGCTCTGCGCCTGATTCACTGAATTGCTCAGTGCAATAGGGGTCTATGTCGGGGTAAAGGATTTCGATGTATTCTCGTGAGGGAATGGTTTTTGGGAAGAATGTTAAACACTGCTGTATGGCGTCTTCTTGCGTTATCTTATGTGCTGGCGAAACTAATAGAGGGTCTAATCCATCGATAACGCGGAGCAGTACCCCTGAGTTTGGGTTGTCATCAACCAGCGGGAGCCAGTCGCCGCGAGTATTGCCAAGCATACTGTAGTTAAAGCGGGCTTTTGGGGGTCTAATGCCTATTGTTGGCAAATTAGACAAAATACCAACATGAGAGGCCACGCCAAAACTATCTAATCCAGTGAGTCCTCTACCGTCACATATCAACAGATCAGGAGAATGTGATAACTTTTCTAGAGCCGCAATAGCTGCGGGTACTTTCTGGAATGATATTAATCCTGGCACTCTGGGGAAATTGCTTTGCTTTATGCCAATTTTTCGTTCTAGGAAGCCTAGGGATGGAAAGCTTTTAACAGTGACAGTTGACTGTATTGAACCCTGTTCATCCAGCGTATTGCTAAACTCAATACGAGCAACCAGTGACGGAGACGTGCACCGTTCGGCAGTTGATACCCAGGCACACAAATTCTTTTGAATTGCGCGGGCCTCTTCTGTTGATAATGTCCACTTGTGAAGTTGGTGTGTTTTCATGTGTATTGTTAACTTACCAATAATTAGGCTGTCGGGTTGCAAGCGTTAGGTCAAAAAACAATCAAGAGGAGCTTAGCATCTCACAAAAAAAATGGAATAAATGATAACGGATGCATAAAATTACAAGAATGCGACATTATTTACATCACAATTCGTGGGGTTAGCGATTTTCGATTGCATTTATTAGGTGCTAAAATGGTAACCTTATTTTATTAGGAGGTAAAGCTGTAAAAAATTCTGGTCGTCTATGGTTAAACCAACTACCCTCCACGAAAACCTTGTAACGATTAAATATTGAGAGAAAAATGACAAATGTAGTTGATGCATTACAAGCTCGCGTATCTAGCCCTAAGCTTAGTGAGCCTGGCCCAACGAGGTCCCATGTAGAAACATTGTTACGTTGTGCGGTAAGGGCCCCTGATCACGGGCGTTTAAAACCGTGGCGATTCATAGTTGTTGAGGGCGAGGGTAGAAGTGCTTTGGGAGAGTTGTTTGAAAAGGCATTGTTGGCTAAGGATGCCAACGCTAGTGAGCAAAAGCGTGATAAAACAAAATTGATGCCGCTACGAGCGCCTATGGTGATAGTGGCGATTGCGAATGTTACCACTAGCCATAAAGTACCGGTTATGGAACAAGTTATCGCAACGGGTGTTGCGGTACAAAACATGCAGTTAGCGGCTGTTGAATTAGGGTACGGTGCAATATGGCGAACAGGTGATATGGCGACCAGCAGCGTGGTTAGAAACCACTTTGCGCTAGAACCAGAAGATCAAATTGTTGGTTTTTTGTATGTGGGAACGCCTGTTGGTGAGGCGCGCTCTCCGGTTGCTCAAGATCTTGGGTCCTGTGTGGAATATTGGGGTTAGGCTATGGGTAATAACCCGATGTCTGTCACTGATATGGTGATGCCTTTGGATTTATCGGGTTTTCTGGATTGTAACGGGTGGCGGTTAGTACTTATCTAATCCCATTAATCTATCCTGCTCCTTAGTAAATCTATCTTTCAAAAATTGCGTAAAGGCTTGTACTTTACTTGTGCGATGCATATCTCGATGGGTGAGTAACCAAAGATCAAAATGCCAGTCGTCTGGCGGCGGTAGTAGTGGGCGCAGAGAGGGCTCCAGGCGCGCTTGCCAGCATGCTATAGGAGCGGCACCTAACCCTGCTTTAGCGGCTTGTGGGAAATTGATGAAGTCATTTGATCGGTAATAAATTTGATTCGATGAAACATTTTCATTCATCCATTGCATAAATACGGTTCGATTAAAGGACTCAATAGTGCTGATAAACCGGTGTTCAGTAACATCATTAAGGTCCTGAATTAGGCCGTACTTCATCACATAATCGACGTTTCCATAGAGTGTGGTGGCAACAGAGGCAAGTTTTTGAACTACATAGTCGGGGTCGTTAGGTTTTTTGCCTGGGCGAATGCTGATGTGGGCTTCACCGTGTTCCAATTTCAGGATGCGGCTGTCAGCGGCATATTGCAGTTTGATTTCGGGGTACTGTACCTGAAAATCAGCCAATATCGGTATCAAAAAGGGGGCCATATTATTAACGGTAGTAATGGTCAGGGTGCCGGTTAATTGTGTGTCGGTTCCCTCTAACTGGCCTAGCAATCGGTCAAAGCTATTCTGAGTGTTTTCAGCAGCCTGCGTGAGTAAATGACCTGCTTCTGTAGGTTCATATCCGCGTGCGTGGCGATGAAATAATCGAGAGCCTAACTTCTTTTCAAGGGCGTTAATGCGCCGTAGAACCGTGCTGTGATGGACATTTAATGCCTCTGCAGCTGCCGTTAAAGTCCCAAGTTTGGCCACTTGATAGGCCACGTGTATATCGTTCCAGTCTGTCTTCTGTGCGTTCATGCACATAAGTTTTGCATACATATTGTTTTTCTTCAAATATGCGTGTGTAAAATTGGCTTCAACGTTACGAAATACATGAATTAACATCAAGGCAAGGGGTAAAGCATGACACAGATAATCGCACTAGCAGGTAGCTTACGCAGTCAATCCTATAACAAAAACTTAGTGAAAATAGCTGCAAAAGGGGCTGAGGAACAAGGCGCTCATGTTGTGTATGTAGATTTGGCTGATTATCCGATCCCTTTGTTTTCAGAGGACTTAGAAGCAGAAGGCACGCCGGCTGCAGTAAATGATCTGAAACACTTATTCGCAAAGAGTCAGGGGATTTTATTGGCAAGTCCAGAGTACAACGGGTCAATATCAGGCGTATTAAAAAATGTGATTGATTGGCTGTCCCGACCATCACAGGGTGCTGATGTCGGCTCTGCATTTAATGGGAAGGTTGCCGGTATTATGGCTGCGTCACCTGGTGGCTTGGGTGGGCTTCGAGGCTTGGGTCACGTGCGTGATATTTTGAATAACCTAGGAGCTGTTGTTAATCCAACGCAGGTGGCCGTCCCAGCAGCCTATGGAGTGTTTAATGAACAAGGGGTATTACTTGATGAGGATCTTGCGCAGCGGGTTAAAGCGTTGGGAGCTCAGGTCGCTGACATGGCTTCACGTTTAAATGATTAATGAGGGTGGAATAATGAAATATTCGATAAGTTTACGAGTGGTGCATTGGGTGATGGCCGCTCTTATTTTTGGTTTGCTCGTTGTTGGGTTTTATATGTCAAATATCGAGGCGGATGCCCCAGATAAGTATGAGTTATACCCCATTCATAAATCGCTTGGTTTTATTGTATTGATGTTGTTTTTTATTCGTGTTGTTACACGCTTGAGAAGCCATATTCCAGTGCCCCCCGAAGGGCTGCAGAGTTGGGAGGTTCGTTTAAGTCACGCTGTCCATGGTTTGTTGTACATTAGTATGTTTAGTATGGCGTTAAGCGGCTTTATGATGAATTCAACTTATGCTTACGTGGAGGGACTGGATATGTTTGGGTTGTTCACTGTGCCGGATATAACGGCAAAGAGTGAGTACTGGAATAGTATCTTCCACACGGTGCATGAAACAGCCGCGTATATTTTAGTAGGCTCATTAGTGTTGCATTTGGCTGGCGTGGTAAAGCACAGATTTATGGATGCTTCGGAGAATGACGTGTTGGCGCGGATGGTTTAGTAGGAGGGGGGCGTATCGATAGCGCTGCATATGGCAATTGTTTTGTGGGGCACCTAGTATCGCTAGATGCCCCGGAGTGTTTATTTTGAAGAACCTTGATGACAAACAACACAGCTTATCTGGCTTTGAAATAAATTAATTTCATCAACCGAAACCTGTTCACTGCTACCTCTTTCTAGATTAAATAATACGGGTAACTCTTGCAGGCGTTCTATGCGTTTTGCTGCTACATCTGCATAGGGCCAATCGCCTGAATTTACCTCCAAAGCGGTAAGGTACATTGTTTCTGCCTTGCTGAGATTTGATGCCTTGGAATACATATCGCCAAAGTAGAGGAAAAAGCCCTCTAAGTTATGAGGAGCGACAGGAGTATTTGTACAAGGACGCTCTATCCTAGGATCAGCATTGGGCTGTGTAAGTTGCGGGTAATCTTGCAGATTAAACGATTCTCTATTGACGGCCTCTCCAGCACAGATATCAAGATTATCCCATAGGAAATCGATACCTTGTTTATAAAGAGACTCGTCAGGCCCGAAAGTTATCAGGCCGTATGCCTTAGTGAATAGACCCCATGCAGGCCACCGTTTTGCAGCATTTACCTCATCAAACCAGCCAAGAGCGGTCATCAAGCTATTGTTTTCAATTTTTCCACGAGCTTGCCGAAAGCTGCCGCGAAAACCTAGAAGGCGTGCATCATGAGGGATTTCTTTGATCGATCCACTAAAGGCATCGGCTGCTAACTTAGCATGCTCAGTAATACTCTCATCCACTGGGTCACGACGGTATTCCGCTAATTTCCAAGAATGCGCAAAACCTAGCACAGCAAGACTTTGGTGGTCCCCTGCGTCAGACTCTTTCTTTAGAGTGGCTATAATTTCATCTAAATCGCTATAATACCCATTCAACAACGCATCAAAATAAGCGTCACGTCCCTGAGAAATGTCTCCTTCACTGAGCAGAGGGGGAGCTTCTGGGTCGATACTCGCTCCACATCCGGTTAACCCTATCGCTGCCCCTAAAAAAGCTGCCATCATAAGAACCTGTGGCACCTTCTTAAGTTGGTTGTTCATGTTTTTTATTATTTTCATTGTTTATTCCTAACCAATTGCATTGCAAATCGACAAAGACCGGTAAGAATTCTAACGAACAAGCTCCGAGATAATTAGGTAATGTAGGACGGAAAAGTAACAATTTGGGACGCGGTGAGTTTGTGTGGGTATGAAAAGACTAAAATGTTATCAATCAGGTATTTCACGATACTTACGAGCCGAAACCCCGGTCCAGCGTTTAAAGGCTCGAGAAAAGGTCTGTGGGTCATTAAAGCCAACTTCATATGCGATGTGAGATATGGACTTCTTGGTTAATTTTAAAAAATGTTTTGCTGCACTAAGCTTTCGCTCTTCTAATAGGAGCTGATAGTTTGTGTTTTCTTGTGATAGTTTTCTCGTAAGAGTGCGGGGGGTTATGTTTAAATAGCAGGAGACGGCAACTTTTGACGTTAGTTGCGAATCACTAAGGTGCAATGAAACATATTTTCGTACTTCGGTAGTCCAGGGGTTCTTGGTTTGTTTGTATCTATTCATTTCTTTTTCAAGATGTGTTTGCATCACGCTGGCAGTAGATTCGTCATGAAAAAGCATGGGGCTAGCCAAATTTTCAGTTAAAATCGCCATGCAGGTATCTTCGCTATTGAAATGGACGGGGCACTGAAAACACTCTTCATAGTAATGTATTGAAAATTCGTTTTGGTGGCTAAACCGCAAGTACTCAGGCCTAACATTATTTTGTGTTTGCAGGAGAAATTGCTTAAGCACCATCATAGACACTTCGAGCAACACGTTCCCAGCGTTACCGAAAGCGCTGTTGCAAGTCATAATACACAAGGTATTGGTATCATCATTCTGCTTCTCCGCATTGATAGCGGGATTAATCAATGGCGTAAACGTTGTGGCTAAGCCAAGGGCTTCTTCTAAGTTTTTTGCAGAGGCAATGGCCAGCCCCAGCATCCCATGGGTCGCGATATTGAACTCGTTTGCCACCTTTAGGCTGTAGGGTATCGGAGAGTCGTGTATTGCTATATTCAAATCTAGTAGTAGCCTAAACGCAAGACCCGACACGGTACCGTTAGTTACTTGTAATGTCTCCTTAGTAAGTCCAATCTTTGCTATCAGGTGATCTACGAGTTCATCCTCTAGGTGCTTTATTAGTGCGTAGCTGTTAGGGAATCTCATCGACTCCAATACCGCTTTGTGATGTTCGTCACAGTCCATGATTTGCAAACTTTCTATCTCACGCAAAACCTATCTACCTCGCCAAAAAAATATCGATTATTCACGCATTGTATAGAGGCATGTAAGTATTTTGTGGAATAAATTTGTTGTGGTTTTGTTAGTTGAAAGTGAAGCTAGCCCTGGGAAGTCCAGTGAGTTAAGTTGGCGGTGCTACACTAATAACCATCTACACTGACGAGAGCAGCCCGCATTAAGGATACGATATGCCCGGAGATACCAGAGATGAAAATAAATTGGCCCTAATAAGCCGAATGCTAACGTATCAGCAAGCAAGCGGGGAAACAATTCCAGAAACGTTAAGAAAGCTATCTTCCAGTTTGCCCGATAGTTATCACGACAGCATTAATGATGTTAAAAGAATCACGTCTGGTGATGATAGTGTACTTAAGGAATACAAATTTGACCGCTTTTCTCTCTTGATAAAACTAATGACGGTTGTGCGTAAGGAGGGAGCTGACACCTCAACGTTACTGGTAAGCATCCATGATTCTATTTCTGAAGGGATTGATCAAGCAGATAGTTTTTGGGAAGGATTTCAATCAGTCATGTCATACCTCATTACGGTGTTTGTTGTGGCGATATTAGTGGTTACTATTTTCGTGTTAAAAGTGCTACCTCAGTTTAGGGCAACGTTTGATGATTTTGGCGTGGAGCTACCTGAGTTTACGCGGTTCGTGTTGGAGAACGATTTTGCATTATTGGTCATTATTTTCGTAATTGCGGTATGTACCGCAGGCTTTTCGTTACTGTACTTTCATGTAAAGCGACAAGTTGCAAAACTGGAAGGGCTTTCTCGTTATTGTCGTTTTATTCCTGGTTTCCAAGATCTGCACTGTACTTACGGTTATTTTCTTTATGTCCAGTACACCAAGGTGCTTGTTCAAGCGGGAGTGGGGAATAGTATGGCGTTGAAACATGCAAAAACTTTGTCAGGTGTGGCTACAGCGAGCATTAGTGAGCTATCTGTGTATTCAGACGCTATAAACGTAGCAAATGAGATGGAAGTTCTGGATAAAGAGTTATCTCATCAGAATCAACAAATTGGTTCTTTATTCACGCGAAAAATGATGGTTCTAAGGGATACCTTGACTCGTGGAGCGCAAGCGGCTTTAGGGGTTGTGGTTGGGGGGCTAATCATAGCGATGTATTTGCCGATTTTTGCATTGGGTTCAGCAGTCTGAGGAGAGAAATATGAATAACAATGGATTTACACTGATTGAATTGATGGTTGTGGTGGCGATTATCGGCATTTTGGCATCTGTAGCGCTACCATCGTATCAGGTATATACCGCTCGTTCGCAAGTGGTGGAATCAATGGTGATAGCGAGTGCCCTTAAAGACAGTGTCATTGAATATTATAAATATACGGGGTCTTTTCCCAGTGACAATAATGAAGCAGCAATACCTCCTGCGGATAAGCTGTTAGGGAACTATGTATCAAGGGTGGAGATGGTGAACGGTGCATTTCACATTACATTGGGAAATAAAGTTAATAAACAGCTGCAAGATAAGATCCTTACGATACGGCCAATTGTTGTTATCGATTCTCCTTCTAGCCCCTTTTCTTGGTTGTGTGGTAGCGGAAGTGTGCCTAACGGAATGGAGCCGGTAGGAGAGAATAGGACGGATATAGATAAATCATTGTTGCCTGGTGCGTGCCGAATCTAAAAAGGCATCTACCCAGCACAGTCACTAAACAGGATTTGTATAAATGGATCGGTGGTTTTACCGTGCTTGTGATTCTTTTAATGTTGGTTCTGTAGTTTTATGTGGATGCTAGTTTCAGGGCGGCCGTTGGGAAGACTGAAGCTTTTTATGATGTCATTCTCGTCTTGTCCGTGTAAATCTAGCCAGATGTTTTCTTGATCCTGTGGCCCACAATGCTCTCGGTAGGACAGATTTCAGGATTCATGGTAACAATGCGTCTAATGATGCCTGTCCTCAATGATGGCGCTATTAGGGCGAGTGCTTCGTCGATGATCCAATTGATATTTGCTCTTCGGATTTGTGCGCTACCTGACGACTGAAGATTTTTAAATGATTAATGATTTTACTTGCGCGATCAACCTGTGCCGTTATTTTTCATCTTGTCAGGGATGAGCTTTCTATCGATGCTGTCGTCTTTCAGTAGTTTTTTGGCGAACCTGGAGATAATTCGAATAGTTCCCAGCGGCTGGTTTAATTCATGGGTTCATCCTGCAGAAATCTCTCCGACTGGATAAGGCCCGTGGGGATGAATGACATCAACCCCACAACCAACAGAATTGCTAAGGGGCTAGATAGCGTCAATACTCTCGATTGATTTTTTTACTTCCATAGGGTTATCAATAGATTTGAATACTAAATCATTAATCCCTGTGCCTGTTACTTCAATATTACCGTAGCCCAAAATACGTCCCATTATACCCTGTGTGATTTCTACGGTTTCAACGGATGCCAGTTTCATCTCTTCAGTTTTTCGAGAGATGATGCCAGTTTTGTATATTACACGCTTATTGGTGACGCCTTGCTCGGTTGCACGAAGAGATAGCCATTTGTAGATTGCAAATATCAAGGATATGCCCAAAGTAATAGGCGTGATGATTACAAGGAATCCGATAAATAGATAAGCGGTCCAATGGTGGTTAAAAATCTGTTCAACTTTTTCGTCTTTAGATAGAGAGTCGTCAATGTACGCCATGGATATTCCATTCCTAAATTATTTTGCTTGGGAGCGGGATCCTAAGTCATGTTTGATTTATAGTCAATAATATGAGTACGGTAGACCGCCTTCGATCTTCGCGTGCGGGATAGCCTTTCTAACATAAGGCAGTTAGGGGTTGCTAAAGGTGGGTTTTGAAGGAGCTTAAGGTAATCAATTAGGAGGGGGGGGGCAATGCTGTTGCATTAAGCCGCCCCCTTGATTTTCTGTAGCTTCGCATCGCGCCACTTATTAACTGGGGCCTTGGAAACTCTGGGCTGGGACAACCGAGGTTCAATTGGG
>MAAB01029611.1_pt1 | contig 44936 bp, 37 predicted proteins | sample 1115991 | NCBI WGS metagenome assembly MAAB01 (sample SAMN04961124, study PRJNA320927) | seawater metagenome | isolation source: sample BD02T18 sea water enriched with oil for 18 days | place: USA:Gulf of Mexico | collected 2013-07-27 | reverse complement strand
CAACGTTACAAAGAACTTAAAGATATCATCGCCATCTTAGGTATGGATGAGTTATCTGAAGAAGATAAGCAAACGGTATCTCGCGCACGTAAGATTCAACGTTACTTATCTCAACCGTTCTTCGTTGCTGAAGTATTTACTGGTTCTCCAGGTAAATACGTTTCATTGAAAGACACCATTGCTGGCTTTAAAGGCATTTTAGCAGGTGAATTTGATGATATGCCTGAGCAAGCATTCTACATGGTTGGTTCTATTGAAGAAGCCGTAGAGAAAGCGAACAAGATGTAATCATCTAGTAAGTATCTAGGTAATAATCTAGATACTTACGCTAATAGAGGTCGAGTCAAATGGCATTATTTACTGTAAATCTAAATGTTGTTAGTGCTGAAGAAAGTTTATTTTCTGGTAGCATTAAATCATTACAGATCACAGGTAGTGAAGGTGAGTTAGGTATTATGCCTGGTCATGCACCTTTATTGACCTCACTAAAACCTGGTATGGCATTAATCACCAAAGAAGACGGTACTGAAGAAGTTATCTATCTTTCAGGTGGAATGTTAGAAGTTCAACCAAATAACGTAATCGTGTTAGCCGATGTTGCTACACGTGCTGCTGATTTGGATGAACAAGCTGCTCTTGAAGCTAAGAAACGTGCAGAAGAAAACATGAACGCTCATGGCGGTGATGTTGATTATGCAATCGTTGCAGCTGAATTAGCTCGCGCTGAAGCACAATTACGTGTTATTCAAGCGACTAGCAAGAAAGGCTAATATTTAGTTAACTAAATATAGCTCAGGTTTAGTGACTTCTGCTAAAGAAGTGAACACAGATACTGATTTTGAAAGCCACTTTATTATTTAATAAAGTGGCTTTTTTTTTCTGTTACCTAGAACAAAAGGATATATCAGAAAGAGGTTAGATTAATAAAAGCTTCAATTTTGGTAGATCTAAAAGACTCTCTCTTGCGAAATTATCGAAAGCAGACCATTGTTCAATAGCGAGTGATCTCATAGGATTTTTAGCTTCAAAATCCTTGGCATTGTCTAAATACCATAAGCCATTAATAAAAAAGCTATAAAGAAGGTAGTAAGTTATTAACGTTTTATTAGGCCTGAAATTTGGCACTAAAACCATATAGCTAGCTACTATTTCATTTATACGGTGCGTGGGAATATTATTGACGGCGATGAACATGGATAGATCAAATTCTACTGGTGCTAGATGACTGCACTCGAAGTCAATAAGCCAAGCTTGTTTTGCCTTATCGAGCAGAATATTGCTGTAATTCATATCGCCATGGCTAAGCACGTTAACTGCGCTTGAGGACTTCTGTTCAGCCTCTATCATAAAAGTTAGTCTGTCTGTGATTAGCGCTAAGACACGTCGCTGTACTCTTGTTAAGGTATTAGGGGTAGTGCATAAACGTTGGACTGACTTTACTGTATTTAAATAGGGGACATCTTCCGTTATCAGTTGAGGTAAAAACTGATGTAATTTAGCCATAAGGGTTAAGCCGGTTTTAATACATTCATCAGCACTAATTTCTGCTTTATCTACAGTAATACTGTCGATAAATTCAGTCACTAACCAAGAATCATCATAATAGATTGTGCATGGACTGAGGCCAAGCTGACCCGCAAGTCGGCAAGCAACAACCTCTTCCTTAGCTGTCTCACTATTTAATTTCTTAACAAAGTAAACTTGTGAGGCTGTTGTTACTTTAAAGCAAGTATGACTCATGCCGTCAACTAACATTGAAACGTCTATAATCTCTTTAAAACAAGACAGAGATTTAAGTAAGTTAAGGTCTGTAGAGATAATTGACATGATATTATCAAGGGCTAGTCGTAGCTGAAGATTGGAGGTTTACTGAAGACTTTTGATAAAGTTTCAACCATTTGTGATAACCGTAACCAGCAACAACAACAAATATAACAAATAAAATGGTCGTTGGAATGAGACCTTTTTCAATATACAAATAGATAGAAGCTAAATCGATTACGATCCAATACAGCCAGTTTTCTAAGACTTTTTTGGCTACTAAATAGGTAGCAAATACTGCATAAACTGTAGTGAAAGTATCTAAATAAGGGAAATGTGCAGGGGAGTAGTTATCCATAAGGTAACCTAAGCCAAGAGCAAGCAATGCTAAGGCAGAACATACTTTAATATGCCAAGTAAGTTGCCAGCTTACAATAGTAAATTGCACGCTGTCACTTTGATTATTATTAGATTGTTTAGACCATTGCCAATAGCCATACACTGCCATAAACAAGTAATAAGCATTTAAGGCGCTATCCATTAATAATAAAACATCATAAAAGATAACCGTGTATAAAGCGGTACTGATAAAAGCGGCTGGCCAGCACCATCTTGAGCCTTTAGCCGCTAGCATTACATAGGCTATTGAAAGCAGCATTGCTATGAGCTCAAGCCAGGGGAGCTGCTGAAAATATGCCAATACGCTGTATAGTATATCTGACATTAACTTTCTGCTTCAACTTGTGAACGATCACCATTAATAAATTTACAAACAAAAACCGCTGCCCCAGTTGTTGTGTGAACGTGTTTAATTTCCGCCATGACATGGTTCACAGCAAGATCATAATCACCAAATACTTGCGTACTCATACCATTGGTAATTACTTGTAAACCTTCTACACCTCGAAGTCGTTTTATAAACGCCCAAATTTCAGTTTTATATTGTTCTTCTGCTAGGGGGTATAAGCTCAGTTCGATTGATATTTTCATAAGGTTCCTCTTTAACTAAAAGGGGAATTACCCCCTTGAAGCAAATTCAATTAAAATTGGTAGTCGAAGCTAGCACCAAACACTAATGGCTCAGCAAGCTGGCTATATTGCTTCGGGGTATAGCCGTCACGAGGGTCATTACCGAAGTAAAAACCACGGTTAGCATATTCTTTATCGGTAAGGTTTCTACCCCAAAGTTTAATTTGCCAGTTATCTTGTAAGTAACTAATCGAAGCGTTAAGTAAAACAATGGCTTCAGATTTAATATCTGCTTCAGGAATTGGGCTGAAAACACCCTCTTGATATTCATAATAGCGAGTATCAGAGAAGTAGTACTCATCCTTGCCATTAACAGATAGATTAAATAGCCACTCTTCAGTTGGCTGGTAGTTTATGCCGATATTAAATTGGTAGCTAGGTGCGTGCGCTTGCTCAGCTCCTGATAAAGAGTTGCCATCATCATCAACAAACTCATCAAATTTAGTCTCAAGCAAACCTAATGAACCATATAGGTTAATCGTGTCACTCAGCTGCCAAGCTGATTCAATTTCAATACCATAATTACTGCCTGAAGTAGCATTTCCAAGATAGCTAATGAATTCAGAACTATTATCTTCACGTTCGATGGTTTTAGACGTCTTTACTTGGATATCAGTTCTATCCATATAAAATACAGCCGTTCTGATAAAAGCACTATTATCGAGTAAGGCAACTTTGTAGCCAACCTCATAGTTAGTTAAATATTCAGGATCAAAGCTGCGCAAATCTTCTGGTAAGGTACCGTCAGTGTTATGTCCGCCAGCTTTATAACCACGATTGATTGAACCATACCAAAAGCTATCAGCAGTTTGTTGGAAACCAATCACTAGCTTGCCGCCCACCATGGTATCGCTGATATCATCATTAAACTGGTTTGAATTGATGTAGTCAGCGCTATAATTTTCAATACGTAGGCCAGAAGTTAACGACCAGCGCTCGCTTAACTGAGTATCTAATTGAGCATAAGCAGCAATGCTTGTGCTTTTGTTAATTGAAGTAAAGTCAGAATCTGCATAAGTATATTGGCGCAATAAGTCTTCATCATCTTGTTTGTAGAAAACACCTGCAACCCAGGCTGTTGTGCCGTTAAATATTTCTTCACCCTGGTTTGATATTGCGCGTAATTCCGCGGTAAGTACTGTTTTTTCACGATAATAGTGATCAGTAGAGTTGTATTCCCAGTAGGCATAATCAGGATCAATATCGGGGTTGATAGTCGGGTCTGAAATACCAACATACGCCCAGTCTTCATCATAACCATAAGCTAAGTCAGAATCGGCATTACTAATAATGGCTAATACTGTGGCACTGTCAAAGCCTTGATAGGTAAATTTAGCAGAGAAAGCCGAAGTTTCTTGTTGGTCAAAGCCAGGTTGGTCTGAGTAGGTTTCTCTGTTGTTATCTAATGAGAAAGCATCATAACCATTATCAAAATCGAAATAAAAACCTGCAAGGTCTATTGTTAGATCCTCGCTGGCCTCAATTGCTAATTTACCACGTATAGTTAGCTCATCACGGTTATTGGTATCATCACGCTGTAAATGAATATTGTCTATAAAACCATCACTCGTTAGTTGGTTCACGGCAAAGCGGTAGTTTATTGTGTCGCTAGCTGGACCTGATAAGGCAACGCCTAGGTCATAGCTACCGTAATTGCCAACTCCTAGTTGCAGTGCACCCTCAAAATCTTCAGTTGGCTCATTGGTGGTGATATTCAACATGCCGGCAATGGCATTGGCACCAAAACGAGTACCTTGGGGGCCACGAAAAATTTCTGCTTGTTGAACATCAAAAAGCGATGCAACGCTACCAATACCAGTAAAATCGACACCGTCAATAATCACACCAACAGACGGATTGATTGGCTCTTGAAATTGGCTACGCTCACCAATGCCACGAATTTGGTAATATCTTGCACGTTGTGAGCCGCTAGCAAAGTTAACATTAGGGCTAACTGCAACTAATTCTTCAAGGTGTTTTGCATTACGTTGTTTGATTTCAATATCGGTTAACACTGACAATGACGCTGAAGTACTTTGTAAGTTTTGTTGTCGGAAATCACTGGTGACAGTAATGGTCTCAAGGTTGTCTATGTGGTTAGAGTCGTTACTCGTTTGCTCTTCTGCTGAAGTAGCAACGTTAAATAGACATGCAGTAATAGCTATACAAATAGTAGATTTGGAGAAAGTCATAAAGTCTCATCAAAAAAATAAAAAGTAAGAGCGTGTGCACGGAGGATAATTTCGATGAATTTGAAGATTTATCTATAACCATCCCTATGCCAAAAAATTATGAAAATTAATTTTCTGCCCAGGTTCAAAGAGTATATTTCTCAGCGACTAATCAGTTAAAAAAGCTTAAATGACAGCGCACCCCTTGGTTCGCCGCCATTCTAGCAAATAATTTCACTATAATCTTTTTATTATTAGGTACCTTAGGTATATTGGGGAATCCACATTGTGGTAACGTCATATAATACCAATAGAACTCATTTATAAATCCATTTGGTATATAACAAAAGTAGTGAGTGTTTATGTTTCCTAATTGGCAATTAGTATTGTTAAGTTTGGCTTATATCAGCCTATTGTTTTTAATTGCTTTCCTAGGTGACCGATACCGACATCAGTTGGCGAGAAAGGGACAGAGTATTATTTATGCGCTGACCTTAGGCGTTTATTGTACCTCTTGGAGTTTTTTAGGTACAACTGGGCAAGCATCAACTAGTTTACTGTCTCATTTACCTATTTATTTAGGGCCTATTCTATTATTTGTTTTTGCTTGGCCCTTTATTCAACGAATTATTCGCGTGAGTTTAAAGCTTCATTTAACTTCGATTGCGGATCTATTGGCGGCTAGATTTGGCAAGTCGCATAACCTTGCTATTATGGTCACCATAGTTGCACTCGTTGGCACCATGCCTTATATCGCGCTGCAACTTAAAGCAATGGTGTACTCCTTTCAGCAACTTCAAATAGATCAAAGTTTAAATAGTTGGCACATTGGTTTAGTTGTTAGTCTTGTTTTAGCGTTCTTTACTGTGTTATTTGGTATTAGACATATAGATGTCACTGAGCGACATCCAGGTGTGATGTTAGCAATTGCCTTTGAGTCTTTAGTAAAGATATCCGCTTTTTTAGCCGTAGGTATTTTTGTTTGTTTTGTTTTATACGACTCACCAGCAGATATTTGGCAACAGGCCAATGCTAATGAATTACTCGAGCAGCAATTAACGATAGATAATGTTACCTCGATGTTTGCTTTGTTGGTGATTGTCATGGCAGCATTTTTGTCTTTACCGAGGCAATTTCAAGTCATGGTCGTTGAACTCAAAGATCAAAGAGATACTTGGTTAAGTCGCCGCGTTTTTCCAATTTACATCTTAATTTTTGCCTTTTTTGCTGTACCTCTCGGTTTGGCTGGTCAAATGCTACTTGGCAATACAGTGCCTTCTGATACCTATGTACTCTTTTTACCTGATGTTACTCAGCAAACGTGGTTGACCTTATTTGCCTTTTTAGGTGCTGTCTCAGCGGCTAGTTCTATGGTTGTTATTTCCTCGATTGCTTTAAGTACTATGCTAAGTAACGAAATCGTTTTTCCACTTCTTTATCGTCGCCAAAAAGTAGCACAAACCGATTATGATAATTTTCGTAATCGTTTGTTAAATATAAGAAAATTCTTGGCTTTATTTGTCATCTTATTGGGGTATGGTGTTTTCATCATGGCTTCACCAGATACACTCTCTTCATTAGGTGAAGTGGCTTTTGGTGCCTTCGCTCAATTAACACCTGCTTTAATCGCCGCTTTTTATTGGCGTAGGGCCAGTTTAATGGGGGTTTATGCAGGAATCTTAGTTGGCTTTATTCTATGGTTAAGCCTTAACTTTTTACCGCAGTTTGGTTTATATGCTTCGCCTTTCGCAGAAGGTTTTTTACCTGTTAAAACCACTGCTACCTTATTTAGTTTAGGCGCCAATATTATTGTCATGTGGGCCTTGTCGCAAATTAGTAGACAAAGTGTACAAGAGCGTGTGCAAGCATCATTGTTCTTAGAGTGGCAATCGCCTAAGTTATTAAAAGTAGAGAAAAAAAGACAACTTGATGTGAGTGAGTTAGAGTTATTAGCGTCGCGTTTTGTTGGTTTAGAAAAAGCGCATGCAAATTTTAATTCCTTTTTATCAACGCATGATAAAAAAGAGTTAGGTAATGTCATTTATAACCAGCAGCTTATTCAGCATACTGAAAATACCTTAGCTACTGTTATGGGCTCATCTTCAGCACGATTAGTACTCTCTTCTGCTTTAGATGGTCGAGATCTGGCACTTGAAGAGCTGGCGGTACTTGTTGAAGATGCATCAAGTCAGCGCCAAGAGTTTTCTCAAAATTTACTGCAAAGTGCTATTGAGAATGCCAGTGAAGGCATTTCGATTGTTGATGACGAACTACGATTAGTTGCTTGGAATAAAAAATACTTAGATTTATTCGAATACCCTGCAGAATTGGTTTATATGGGGAGTCCTATATCAGCACTTATTCGCCATAATGTTCAACGAGGGTTATGTGGCTCGGGTGATATAGATTCACAGGTAGAGCGTCGTTTAGATTTTTTGCGTAAAGGCAGTCCACATAGCTCAGAGCGTCAACAAGTCAGTGGTCAAACTATTCGTATTGAAGGTAACCCACTTCCAGGTGGTGGCTTTGTTATGTTGTTTTCTGATATCACGGCTTATAGGCAAGCAGAGCAAGTACTCAAAGAAGCAAACCTTGACCTTGAAACTCGTGTTTATGAGCGTACGTTAACACTAGCGAAAACAAATGAAGCGTTGGCGAAAGCACATGAGAAAGCAGAGCAAGCGCATTTGAAAAAAAGCCAGTACTTAAATGCCTGTAGCCATGATTTAATGCAACCACTTGAAGCTGCAAGATTATTTACTTCGGCATTGTCAGAGCAAAATAATTTAACCACAGATCAACAACGGCAAGTCGAGAATATTGATCGATCGCTCAAAGCGGCTAATGATTTATTAGCAGACTTAGCTGAAATTGCTCGATTAGAAAGTGGCAATATCAAGGCCAACATTCAAGCTTTTGCCCTGAATGAATTATTTGAAGACTTAGCACAAGAGTTTTCTGCGCTTGCTATTGAGAAATCAGTCGAGTTCCGTTTGGCTGTGAGTAAGGTGTGGGTGAAGTCAGATCGTCACTTATTAAGACGTATCATTCAAAATTTAGTTGGTAATGCCTTTAGGTATGCAAGTCCTGGTAAAGTATTATTGGGCGCTCGAGTCTTTAATAACCAAGTGATTATTCAGATTTTAGATAATGGGCCCGGTATTCCAGTAGAGAAACAGGTCGTGGTATTTGAGCAATTTACGCAACTGAATACACCTAATAATCAAGCTGGAAGAGGTTTAGGTTTAGGATTGAATATCACGCAAAGTTTAGCGCAGTTATTAGGGCACACGTTAAGTTTGCAATCAAAAGCAATGCAAGGCTGTAAATTTTCTGTGCAGGTAGAACAAGCTGAACCGGTAATACAAAGTAGTAATAGTAGTCCAAGCTTTAATGTAGCGCTAAAAGACATTACCGTCTTATGTATAGATAATGATCCGGATGTCCTGAGTGGTATGGTTGAGCTACTCTCAGCGTGGCAATGTAATATTCTTGCGGCGGATTCTCGAGAAACAGCTTTAGAAGAGTTTGCTAATCATAGTCAAGAAATAGATATTTTATTAGTGGACTATCAATTGGGTTATCAAGCAGATGATCCCACAGGTGAGCAAGTTGATGGTCTAACATTAATCAGTGATTTACGTAGTCAATGTCATCATTCATTACCCGCTATATTAATCACAGCGACAACAGAGTTAGGCATTGAAGAGAAAGCCCAAAGCATGGATGTGGGATATATGCGAAAGCTCGTGAAACCAGCCGCGTTAAGAGCAATGATGAGTGCTATGCTCGCTAAAAAATTACAAGCGGATTATGTCGGTTATAGTTAGGCTAGTACAGTTGATAATATAATATTATCAACTGTACTTTCGGTATAACAAAGAGTGCAAAATTAAAGCTGTTACATATTATGTAACAGCTTTTTTACTGCGTTATAACTTCGCTATGTGCTATATATTGAGGAAAGTTAGGGAACTCTAACGGCAATTAGAGTTCTATATAACCGTTCCTTAACGTCAACACGCTGAAATTGACACCTTGTTGGGAACGGCTGTAGATTGTCATTCTTATCATATGGAGCTTACTTTTGTTGTATAACAATAGAACCTTGTTTACCTTACTTGCTGCTTTAAGTTGTGTAACGTCTTCACTAGCAGTAGCAAGCAATTCGAAAGCGGTTGAGTTTAATGAAATTATTATTAATTCACCGTACAAAATTACTCAAGAGATTATTGCAGCAGATGTTCTCCCAAATAATGGAACGGAACTGATAACTTTTTCTGTTGATGAAGAAAGTAACCGTTGGTTAATGATATATCAGTTAGATCATACGGCTAAACAATTTGTTATTGCAGAAAAAGTGATTGTACCTACCGAGTTTTATCGCTTTGATCTGAGTAAGAAAAATGCTGAGGACAAGCAAAGATTATATTTCCTTTCTACCGATTCTTTATTCCAGTACCAAGATAATAAGTTTAAGCGACTGGCAAAAATTGACTCGCTCTTTATTAAAGAACAGGCTGATTTTATTAGTCGAGGCAACTTTATTCAAAACTTAAACAATGATGATTTTGATGATGTCATTATCGCTGACTTTAATAAGACGCATGTATTTATAGGGCAAGGTTTAAATACCTTTGCTAAACAAACATTGCCAATAAAACCTAGTGTCCGTGTTTTATCTGCAGGGGCAAGTTACACCGAAACTCAGTTATATTTTAGTGATGTGAACTTTGATGGTAAAACGGATATTTTAGTGGTGGGGGATGGTGAAATGCTTGTTTACTCACAATACGGAACGAGCCATTTTACTAAAGAAGCGACACGTATAGCGATTAATAAAGCAATCAGTGGCACTGAATGGTGGAATAAGCGAGATGAAAGCGGTGAACAATTAGATCAAAGTGATTTGGAATATAGGAAAATTGAAGAACTGCGAGATGTGAATGGTGATGGTATGACTGATATGGTTGTGCGTTATACTAAAACTTCTGGTGTACTTGATCGTGTAAATGATTATGAAATATTTCTCGGAAATCAAAAGCAAGCTACTTTAAGTTATGCAAATGAGGCTGATAGTGTTATTCACGCAGAAGGGACATTAACCGGTTTTGAGTTTGTTGATATTAATAATGATGACAAACTTGAGGTGTTGCTTGCGGGGTTTGATATTGGTCTATCGCAAATAATTGGAGCTTTAGTTACTGGTGGGATTGATCAAGATGTTTATGTTTTCAAAATGAATAAAGAGGACAAATTTCCAACCCGACCGGCAATTAAAAAAGGCGTTGAACTGACCTTTAGCTTAACCTCAGGGCAAAGTGGTAGCCCAATTGTTGAATTAGCAGACTTAAATGGTGATGGACTGAAAGAGCTTGTTTTATCGAATGACGATGATGAATTGAAAATATATCTAGGTATAAAACCGAATAAGAAGAAAAAATCATTTAAAAAGCGTAGTGTCAGCTACGATACTACTCTTCCTAAAGATGGCAGTTTAGTGATGGTGAAAGATTTAAATGGTGATGGTAAAGATGATTTATTGATGAAGTTCTCTCGTCTTGATGGTGAAGATAAAGCTAAGCAGTTTAAAGTGCTTTTTTCTCAATAAATTTGTACGCTTGGTATAATTCCGTAAACTAACCGCAAACCAGCGATGCTAGCGTAGTTGATTAATTATGAAACAAGCCATTTGTGGTTATCATCAAGATGAAGAAAATCATTGGGTGGCCCAACTTGCCTGTGGTCATTTTCAACATGTTAGGCATAATCCCCCTTTTATCAATCGTCCTTGGGTAATTTCGCTCAAGGGGCGTCAGGGCATGTTAGGTCATTTGTTACAATGTAAGAAGTGTGATGAGTCAGCGCCTAAGGATAAGCTTTAACCGAATGTCAGGTTCTTGTTGAGCATTTGCTTAGTAATAGCAACTTAGCAAGAACCTGTTGTTATTTATAAGGTGTTTGCTTTTGACCACATAGCATCAGCTGCTTGAAATTGTCCCTGTTTACTATGTACTTGTGCAAATGCTTGTAAATCTTGACGGTCGTACTGCACTCCGTATTCTTCATGTTCTAGCTTTAATAAGCTACCAAATGCTTTTTCTGCCATAGAATATTGCTCACTTTTCATCGCTAAATGGCCTAAACAACTCAGCCATTTACCGCTATGGATATCCTTATGAAGTTGTTTTTGTACTATCGCAATTAATTCATCAGCTCGCTTAATGGGTAAGTTACGGATTTCTTTTAAAAAGTCGCTACTGGGGGACTTTTTAAAAAGTGGTACCAATAACTTATTTAAAGGTTCGATGATTTCGTTCTCGGCTAATACTTTGCAGTAAGCAAATAATACCGCTTCTCGCTGTTTAACTTTACGGCTCAGACCATTCCAATTATCAAACAATGCTTGGCTATCCTGCTGCTTGATGCTTTCATTAAAACTACCGTAATAGGCGAGTCGCTCCCAAGCCTGAACCGTATCTTCAGTTATTGTCTTATCTTTGCGCGCTGCTGACATGTACTGCAAGGCTTTTGCAAAGCGTTGCTCAATGATACATAAGTCAATTTCAAGCGCTAATAAGCGAGCATCATGGCCAATTTGTTTGTGGTTTTCATCGATTAATGTACGGGCTTTCGCGTAGGTTTCAGACTTATCTTGGTTCATCAATAGCTTAATATTAATAATGACACTTTCTAAACCAACATCCTTAAGTTTAACGGTTTCTTTTTCAAGCAAAGCTAAATAGTGATTGGTGTTACTGCTTAGATCTAACTTAGCTGATGCTGATGCAGCAAGTAGATAAGCACTCTGTTTTCTTTTTGATGGAATCGCACTTTTAGCAAATAATGCCTCTGCTTGGCTATAATCCTCTAACATATACGCAGCCAAACCTTTGTTGAAGTTAGCAATACCGCGGCGTTGTCCGGCGAAAGCTATCTTATTCCAAGTACCAAAACTAAAGTTTAAACCGCCACGTAATATTTTTAAGCTGAAGATAAGCGCAATGAAAAGTAGCGTCAGCATAATACCAGCTGATAATACGGTTAATTCAATGGTGGTATTACCCATAGCAATAAGAATGTAACCCTTTTCATCAATTAAAAAAGGGCTTATTGCCATCACACTGAAAAAGATAATCAAGGCAATAATAATGCGGATCATAACTGACCTCCGCTCACTTCTTCGCTTTCAAGGTTAGCTTTGGCTTCGGCTGAAGGCTCTATAATTTTTTCTACGGTCTGCTTTTCAGCTGGCTTTACTGTTGCTTTTGCTGATTTAGGTTTTTCCGGTCGCGCTCCTTGTTTTGACTCTTGAAGTAAACGCTTTATTGCTGCTAACGAACGCAAATCACTCGGGTAGTCATAATGAATGGTTTGTTGCTTGAGTTGCTCAATTGATTGATAGAATCTTTCGTTTACCGGTAAGTCCATATCGAAGAACTCATTTAACCATTGCTGAATATCAAGCAAGGTTTGTTGATAGATTTCTTCTTTTTGTTCGCTCGCCGCCCATTGGGCAAGCTGTATTTTTAGACTCAAATTTTGCTTTAAATGTTGCTGTTGATCAGGTGCCATTAAAGGCTCGACCATGCCGGTTCTTCTACGTACCGTGATGAAATCTTTGAGAAATTGATTCCAGGTTTTGGCTAAATTTTCTTGCCAATCACCGATATTATCAGACAAAGCAAGTTCTTCTTCCGTTTGCTCTAGGGCTTCAGCTAAATTTACCCCTGCGAGCATTAAGCTGGGTACTTGTTTGTTAAGAGCCATCAAGGTCAAAATAGCTTCTTGATTTTGCAAGGTTGGCATCAACGCTAAGCTTTCAATATCTTCATTAATTAATGCCCGAACAGGTAAAAATTTAGGCTGGTTTAATTCTTTTAGACGATTGTCGGCATCACGCAGTAAGTTGATTGCGGCTTTTGTATCTCGCTCTAACCACATAGTTCGAGCTGCTACGCGAACTAGGTATTCAGCTTCATGTATTAACCAATCATTAGGCTGACGTAAGCTCATTTTCCGCTCTAATTGACCGATTTGAGCCGTTAATTGTTTAAGTTGAGAGTTACTATCAGAATGTGCCTGTTTAGCATTCATCTGTGATTGACTGGTCGCTCTATTTTGTTGTTGTAATTGGCGGTTAAACTCAGCCGTTAAATTACTTTTTAGTTGCGCCTGACTCTGTTCTATTGCGCGTTGGTTTTGTTGATTCAACGTTAAAAGTTGTGCACTAGTTTGTTGCTGCTGCCAAAGATAATGACCAATAGACGCAAAAATGCTTACAGTGGCAACGACTAATGCAATAGTCGCCGTTTTATTAGAAGGTTTATCTGCTGAAACTTTAGTGCTTGATGGAGAAGGTTTCTTCGTCGCAGTATTGGTAGTAGATTGTTTAGGCTCAGGTTTTGTAATAGCAGCCTTTTTAATCTCAGCATTATTATTGTCTGTTGCTGAAGTTTTAGTGGTACTGGTACCAGATGAGAGTGTAGCGGCCTCTTTTTTCTCGGTGTCGCTATTATCCGATCGTTTATTGTTAGAGACTTCATTATCCGACATAATTCTATATTCCATCGTTGTTTACTAGTGTAAATAGGCTTACGAATCAGAAAGTGCTTGTAACGTATTACAGAGTATTTGAGAGTTAGCACTATGGGTATTAACGACCCGTGTTAAGCCTAAAGCTTTGGCATTATTTTCAATACGATCACTGACCACTAGCCATAAACATTGTGATTGCCAATAATCATCTATGTCATTAGTTGCAGTGGTTAGGTACTTTAGTAATGCTATTAATATATCGTTACTGGTAATGACAATACAGTTAATTTTTTGTGCTCGCCATTGCTCAGCGATATTTCTCGTTAATGTTCGCCATACACGTTGGTAACTTTCTATATATTGAACCTCTGCACCGCGCAGCGTTAAACTGTTAGCAATATGTTCTCGTCCACCATTGCCACGAAAAATGATTATCCTTTTACCTATAACTTTAGACAATTGTGGCAGTTTAAGTAAACCTTCACTGTGCTCTTGTTGAGGAGGTGGTGATAAAATGGTGCTAATACCTATTGCTTGCAGTGCTTTTTTGGTGGCATTGCCAACAGCAAAAATGGTTTGAGATAAGTCATTAGACAGCGGGTAGCTGGCGTGAGTAAATTCAACGGCGGCAACGCTCACAAAGATCAGTATCTCTGCATTTTCTATTGCTTTAGCTATATCGTGAGCGCTGGCGTTACTTTGATAATCAAATAGAGATTGACTGGTATTAATTATGCCTTGTTGAGTAAGTAACAAGGCAAGTTGTTGAGCTTTAGCTTTAGGTCTGGTAATTAAGACCCTCAGTGGTTTACTTGGTGCAAGTAAAGCCTGCTCGTTGATCGATGTCTCAAGTGATGTTACTTGAGACAATTTTTTAGCAGAATTATCTGTTTTCGATATCATTTTCTGAATAAACTTGCTGTAAAATTTTATCGGCACCTCGGCTTAGCAATTCTTGTGCGAGCTTATTGCCGAGTGCTTCACCTTCTTCAACAGGGCCAGTGATTTCACTTTCGATCATCTCACTGCCATCGACAGCACCAACCAAGCCACGTAGGTGAATATTTTTGCCATCTGCAGAAATAACGCCATAACTACCAATAGGTACCTGACAACCGCCTTCAAGTGCTTTATTCATTGCACGTTCTGCCAGAACACGGATACGCGTAGTGCCACATTCTAATGGCGCTAAAAGTGCTTTAATTCTTTCATCATCATTACGACATTCAATCCCAACAGCACCTTGGCCATTTGCAGGAAGCATATCTTCAGGTTCGATGAATTGCGCAATACGTTCGCTCATTTTTAAACGAATTAAGCCAGCAGAAGCTAAGATAATAGCGTCGTATTCACCTTCATCTAATTTTCTTAAGCGGGTGTTTACGTTACCGCGTAGATCACGAATGTCTAAATCAGGACGGCTTGCTTTTAATTGACACTGACGGCGTAAGCTTGACGTACCAACAATAGCGCCTTGTGGTAAATCGCCTAATGATTTGATGGTATTAGAAACAAAAGCATCACGGGGATCTTCACGAGGACAAATGACTTCTAACCCTAAACCTTCAGGAAAATCGACAGGAACATCTTTCATTGAATGAACAGCAATATCGGCACGGCCTTCAAGCATTGCGACTTCAAGCTCTTTAACAAATAAACCCTTACCACCGACTTTAGCTAAAGGCGTATCTAAAATAATATCGCCTTTCGTTGTCATCGGAACTAATTCAACGTTAATATCGTCATGAAAGTGCTCAAGCTGCGCTTTAACATATTCTGCTTGCCATAAGGCGAGGGCGCTTTTACGTGTGGCAATTCGTACTGTAGTGTTATTCATTCGATTTATCCAAATATATAATGTTTATACTAATAAAATTAACTATGTGATTTATTTAAATGCTCTAAATAGTCAATAACATCGTTGCTTTCAATCCCAATAGCCAGCTATTACTCAATTAAGCGCCTTGTTCTTGAAAATTTATTTTAATTAAAATTTAACCTCTTAATTAATCTCATTGGTATTACTGCGCTGAAAGTGTCAATTCAGTTTCAGCTTGTGTGCTTACGGCATTTGATAAAAACTGCCAAAACTCCTCACCACTGCGTTTATCTGTCCAAATATCATTATTACAGACAAAATGGTGACCGTTGAATTTTGTCGCTACCCATATTTCATGCAAGGGTGCTTGTTTGTTAATTATCACTTTACTGCTATTTTTAAAAGTCAGCGTTAATAATCCACCAACTCCTTCGTAATCTATGTCGACACCAGAGTCTTCAATCGCCTCTTCTATAGCGAGAAGGAGTTCGTCGGCAATCAAGTTGTATTGGCTATCGTTCATTGCTTATCCTTTAAATACATTATTTGTCTAAGTGAGTAGATACCAAGTCTATTCAGTTAGTTCTCTCTCAGAGCTTGTCAGTGTTGTGAGAATAAACAGAATTTTTTGTATATAGTTATTCTATATTAAAAATGTTCTGTGCGATTATCTTAACACTGAAAAACTCCCAAAGGGCGAGTTTAAAAGGCTTATATACCGCGTTATTAATTTCAATAATAAAATGATTATTATCTTCAATCAATGCCTTGCCTCTAAGCCTTTTAAGTCTCGCTGAGTGAGAATAAACTTATTAGAATTGGTATATATGTTGATAAGCATGTGAGTATAATAGCAATCAGACAAAATAAATATAGATACAGAGCGGTTAAGTTACGCTAAAAAGCTTGATTTAAACGACTTTCATGGCAAAAAAGCATCATGTGTACCAATAGACTTCATAACTTACAGCAAAAGCTAGAGCAAAAATTACCCCTTAAATCAATTTTACTGGCCTGTGTTGCCATCACTTTTTTATCTGCGTGTGGTATTAAAGGGGATTTATATCAAACACCTGAACAAGCCGTTTCTCAAAAAAACGAACTGGCAACGCAAGGTGTTGAAAAACAAAGTGAAAGCTCGGCGGTGGGTGTTGAATCGCAACCCGTGACAACGCTTAATGAATCACCAAAGAAACAAGCTGCTCAACAGTCAGTTGAGCAAACAGAACAAGCCACAAGCCAGTCAACAGTTCAAGATAAAGAGTCACAATAATGTTAGTCAATTTTTCTAAAATGCACGGCTTAGGTAATGACTTTTTAGTGCTAGATAATGTCACGCAAAATGTTTTTTTATCGTCCGAACAAATTACTAAATTTGCCAATAGAAATTTTGGCGTAGGTTTTGACCAGCTATTAGTCGTTGAGCCGCCTTACGATCCCGACTTAGATTTTCATTACCGTATTTATAATGCTGATGGTAGTGAAGTAGGGCAGTGTGGCAATGGTGCTCGCTGTTTTGCCAAGTTTGTCCGTATGAAAGGTTTATGTAATAAACATAAAATAAAAGTTTCGACCAGTACGGGGAAAATGAATTTACACATAGAGCGTGATGGCAATATTTCTGTCACAATGCCAGTGCCACAATTTGAACCGAAAAAAATTCCTTTTACCGCGCAAAAAACTGAAGGCACCTATATTCTACGTAGTGAAAGCGAAACCGTATTATGTGGCGCTGTATCTATGGGTAACCCTCATTGTGTTGTGACCGTAGACAGCGTTGCTGAAGCGAATGTTGAAACCCTTGGGCAAGAATTATCGATACATGAGCGCTTCCCAGAAGATGCCAATGTTGGTTTTATGGAAATCGTCAGCCCTAATTATATTAAATTAAGAGTCTATGAGCGTGGCGCAGCGGAAACCTTAGCCTGTGGTAGTGGCGCTTGTGCAGCCGTTGTTGTCGGTTATATGCAGAAAAAACTTGCCAAACAAGTTACCGTAGAACTGCCTGGTGGCAAACTTCGTATATTTTGGCAAGGCCCTGGTCACCCAGTGAAAATGTCTGGACCTGCAACACACGTATTTGATGGTCAAATATCCATTTAAGCCTAAACGGCTACTTTTCCCAATTATATTAGCGACCAATGAAAGAAGAACCTAGCAAGATGAATGATGTACAACAAGCTATTAATAGTTACGATATTCCATTAACGGATGAGTTAGTGGTCAGTTACTTACAAGACAACCCTGAGTTTTTTAATCGCAATAATGCCTTAATGACTGGCTTACGGCTCAATGATGAGCAACGTGGTACTGTCTCTTTAGTAGAGCGTCAGCAACAGCAGCTTCGCCAAAAAGTCTATGCATTAGAAGATGAAATCACCCAGTTAATGTCGGTAGCCAACCACAACGAGCAGTTATTTGTACTTTATAGTGATTTGTATTTGCGCTTACTTGATTGCCAATCGGCGGAAGAGTTACTTGATTGTTTGCACCAAGCGACAACGGAGCTGTTATCTCTATCTTCGTTTAAATTGTGGTTAGTTCCAGGCAATAATACTGAAGTTGCTCATCATAGTTTATCGACCAATGATTGTGCTGGTGTTATGCAAAACCGTCTAACTAAAGATGAATATTATTTTGGTCGCTTACAAGAAAGTGAACAAACCCTCATTTTTGCTAAGCCGTGTTCGGGCTCAGTAGTTTTAATTAAGCTCGTTCATGATGAGCAAGCGGTTGGGTTTTTAGCCATTGGCAGTGAAGATGCTCATCACTTTGACCCGCGTATGGATACCTTGTTGCTTAACCAGTTCAAGCGCTTAGTTGCTAAGTTACTGTATCAACAACTTGCCTCATCAGCACTTTAAGGAACCTATGAAATTATGCAATTTTATCGACGCTTAACCCCAATCAAAGCCATCAGTTTTGATTTAGATGATACGTTATATAACAACCGCCCGATCATGCAGGCGATTGAAAGCAAGATGGCGGACTACTTTACAGAAAAATTTGCCGTGATATTGCCTGAGCTACTCGATGATCCACAGCAAGTTTTTAATCGACGTTTTTGGGGACCTTATCGCCAACAGGCGATAAAAGCACATCAGGATATTTCTCACGATGTAGTAAGGCTGCGTTTGGAAAGCTATCGTTTAGGCTTGATGGCCCATAATATCTCAGCAGAACAAGCTATTATTGAAGCACAAGCGGGCGTAGATTATTTTATTAAGTTGCGCAGTAATTTTACTGTACCTAAAGCAAGCCATGAACTTTTAGCGAGTTTAAGCAAAGCGTTTCCGTTGGTTTCAATCAGTAATGGTAACGTAGATACTAAAGTGCTGGGTATTGACCATTACTTTCAACATATTTACCACGCCGGCTTTCAAACCGCTACACATGATAAAAATGAACATTTGCTAAAACAAAAGCCTGAAACCGATATGTTTACTTTAGTTTGCCAGCAACTTGATATTTTACCTGAACAGCTATTGCATGTTGGCGACTGTGGTTTTGCCGATATTCATGGTGCGTTAAATGCTGGTTGCCAAACTGCTTGGTTACCACAATACGGCGTAGGTAAAAACTTGCAGCAAATACCTCATATCGAGTTAGCCAAAGTGAGTGATTTGTCACAGCTAATTAGAATAACTTAAAAATAGTAGTATGTATTCATTAAGTAAATAAAAAGCACCAGACTCATTGGTGCTTTTTATTATCATTTTAACTAAAATTTATGCTGGGGATTAAAAAGTAGCGATACTACTTATTAAAACGACGCGCGCCAAAACCAATTAAACCTAAAGCAAACATCGCTAATGAAGTTGGCTCTGGAACATCGTAAGAGATGTTACCACTAGTAAAAGCATGAGGGTTTGAGCAACAGTTAACTGGAGAGGATAAGTCAAAGGAAATTGAAACAAGACCATCAGCAATAATGTTTTCCCAATCAGCTTGTGCGATTGTTGCAACACCAGTCATGAAAATATAGTTGCTGTGGTTGCCAACATAGTCATCCCCTGCGAAATCAAATGCATCGTTGTTAGTGTTGTCATCAAAAACAACACCGAGTGAGAAGCCTTCTATTGAAATTGCAACATTTTCGTTAGTTGAATCAAAATCACCAGCAATACTTAAAGTGAAAGTGGCGTCTGATACTGTGGTAGTATCTGCAATTAGGTCGGTGTAACTAATAATGCCACCATTTACGCTAGTAGATTTATCATCTAATGTGATTAAACCTGCATTGGCAACGCTAAGCACTGAGCTTGCCACGAAAAGTAAGCTTGCAACAGCAGTGTTGAATAATTTCATTGTATAACCCTTTAGTGTAGATATAGTTTACATGATAATAGCAATAGTTGTGCCATTACTGTTATTTGTATTATAATCAATGGTTTAATGTGGTGCTAAGGCTTTTCTTTTTACACTTGTAAAGTTATTGGACACATGTAAAAAAATAAAACTGATTTATTTGTAAGAGAAATATTTAATCTACTGTAAAAATAAACAGCAAATAACAACACCTAGAATTAAATGGTGATATACTTTTGCTTTTTATTTAGTACTACTTTCTACTTCATTAGATAATGCCACCTCAACTTCGCCACCTAAATAAAGGTTACCCCTATGGACGTTTCAGAATTACTCGACTCTCTTAACGATAAACAGCGTGAGGTTGTTGCAGCCCCCAAACAAAATATGCTTATTTTAGCTGGCGCGGGCAGTGGAAAAACTCGAGTATTAGTACAACGTATTGCTTGGTTGATGCAAGTTGAAGGAATTTCATCACACAGTATCTTAGCGGTAACTTTTACTAACAAAGCAGCGGCAGAAATGCGTGCTCGTGTAGAACAAGTGACAAATGGTAATACCCACGGCATGTGGATCGGTACTTTCCATGGCTTGGCGCATCGTTTATTAAGAATGCACTTTCAAGAAGCTAATTTACCGCAAAGCTTTCAAGTACTTGATAGTGATGATCAATTACGTTTGATAAAACGCATCGTTCGTTCACTAGAGCTAGATGAGAAAAAATGGCCTGCTAAACAGTTTGTTTGGTACATCAATGGCAAAAAAGATGAAGGTTTGCGCCCTCAACATATTGATGCTCAGTTCGATCCAACGGAAGAATTGTTTGTTAAAGTCTATAAAGCCTACCAAGAAACTTGTGACAGAGCAGGCTTAGTTGATTTTGCTGAATTGCTATTACGCGCTCATGAATTATGGTTGAAAAATCCAGCATTATTAGACCATTATCAACAACGCTTTGCTCATATTCTTGTAGACGAGTTTCAAGATACCAACGCCATTCAATATGCTTGGCTAACTATGCTGGGTAAAGCTCGTAGCAAAGTGATGATTGTTGGTGATGATGACCAATCTATCTATGGCTGGCGTGGTGCTAAAATAGAGAACATTGAACGTTTTTTGCAAGAATACGATGAGGCTAAAACGATTCGCCTTGAGCAAAACTATCGTTCAACCGCTAATATCTTGAAATCAGCTAACCAATTAATTTGCAATAACAATAATCGCATGGGTAAAGAGCTGTGGACGGATGGCGAAGCGGGCGAGAAAATATCAATTTATACTGCGTTTAATGAAATTGATGAAGCACGCTTTATTGCCGGTCGTATCAAACAATGGCGTGAGGATGGCGGTAAACTTGATGAAGTTGCCATATTGTATCGTTCAAATGCACAATCACGTTTACTCGAAGAAGCATTATTGCAGGGACAACTCCCTTACCGAATTTATGGTGGTCAACGTTTCTTTGAACGACAAGAAATAAAAGATGCACTGGCTTACATGCGCCTTATCAATAACCGCGATGATGATGCGGCCTTTGAACGTGTTATTAATACACCGACGCGTGGTATTGGTAATCAAACATTGTCACTGGTCAGAGATGCAGCACGTGGTTCTGAAGTCACGCTCTGGCAAGCTTGTCAGCAAATGATACAAGCAGAGCAATTGAAGGGCAGGGGCGCAAAAACAATCACTGCCTTTATTCAACTTATTGAACAATTAGAAGATGATACTGCCAATTTAGATTTAGACCAACAGGCAAATTTCATTATCAGCAATAGTGGCTTGAAAGCGATGTATCAAGCTGAAAAAGGTGAACGAGCTGCGCAGCGTATAGAAAACTTAAATGAGCTAGTCACCGCATGTCAAACCTTTGAAAGCGATCCAGAATTAGCTGAAGAACAAACACCGTTAACGGCATTTTTAACCCATGCGGCATTAGAGTCTGGTGAGTCTCAAGCAGATGAGTTTGAAGCGGCAGTACAGTTAATGACAATGCACTCAGCTAAAGGATTAGAGTTTCCTTTAGTCTTTATCGCGGGTCTTGAAGAAGGCATGTTCCCTTCGCAACAGTCGGTTGAAGAAATTGGCCGCTTAGAAGAAGAACGTCGCTTGTGTTATGTTGGCATGACCAGAGCAATGAGTAAGCTCTATTTATGCCACGCAGAAAGTCGCCGTCTATATGGACAAGAAAAATTCCATAAAGCGAGCCGATTCTTACGTGAGTTACCAGAAGAGTGCATTGAAGAAATTCGCATGCAATCACAAGTATCACGGCCTAGTAAAGTTGGTAAATTTTCAAATACCTTTACACTTGAAACCTTTGAAAATACAGGTTTTAAGTTGGGGCAGCAGGTTAAACATGCTAAGTTTGGTGAAGGTGTGGTACTCAACTATGAAGGTAGTGGTGCTCAATCACGTATTCAGGTGAATTTCTCTGAAGTTGGTAGCAAGTGGCTCGTGGTGGAATATGCCAATTTACAAGCAATGTAACTGTTTAGCTATTTAACTTAATACCTGTTTATTGGGTATTTATTGAGTCTTGAAGCTGCCAGCCAAAAATTAGCACGATTGATAAAAATTAAAATCAGAAGGTAGTCAAATGTCTCAAAGATTATTAATAGTAGAAGACAGTAAACCTATAGCAGCCGTTATCAAACAGATTGCGCGTTCGTTAAAGTTTGATGTGGTCATTGCTACTGATTTAGCTCAGGTAGAAAATATCTTATCAACAGATACTGATTTTTTTGCGGCGACTATAGATTACGCATTACCTGATGCACTTGATGGTGAAGCAATCGCCTGTGTTTTGTCTCATGGCATTCCAAGTATTGTTATGACAGGGAAAATGGATGATGAGACGCGACAGAAAATCTTGTCACAACCAGTTATTGATTATATTCCAAAAGAAAATAGCCAAGCCTTCCTGTATTTAAAGCGAGTATTACATTGGCAGCAAACTAACAATCAAAATACTATCTTAGTGGTTGATGACTCCTCTTCAGCACGAAACCATGTGGTTGAATTATTAAAGCGCCGAAACTTTAACGTTATTACAGCTAACAATGGGGTGCAAGCACTAGAGAAGCTTGCTCAACATAAAAATATTAAAATGATCATTACCGATTTAGAAATGCCGGTGATGGATGGTATTGAGTTAACCAATGAAGTTCGCCGCATTTATACGCGAGAGCAATTAGCCGTGATAGGTATTTCAGGTGCAAATAATGGTATTCATTCAGCACGTTTTATAAAAAATGGTGCCGATGATTTTTTACGGAAACCTTTTTGTCCTGAAGAATTTTATTGTCGTATTACCCAAAATATTGAAAGTTTAAACAACATCGCTAAAATTCAGCACGCGGCGAATACAGATTATTTGACTGATCTTGCTAACCGTCGTGCGTTTTTCCGCAATGCAGAGGCGCGCATTAAAGAATACACCAATAAAAATGTTCCTTACTGCTTAGCGATGATAGATATTGATTTCTTTAAAAAGGTAAACGATACCTATGGCCATGATGTTGGTGATCAGGTACTAAAAGTTATTGCACTTTATATGCGTAAGCATTTTGGCTCAGGACTTACTGCACGTTTAGGTGGTGAGGAGTTCTCAGTGCTGTTACATGGCTTAGATGTAGACAATTTGTATAATAAGTTAGATGACTTTAGACGAGATATTGCGGTGTCCTCTATTCCTGCAGGTGAGACAACAATATCAATAACGTTAAGCTTAGGTGTGATTTTTGATAGCCAGGATGAATTTTCTCAACAATTGAATGAAGCCGATAATGCTTTATATGCGGCAAAAGAAAATGGTCGTAATCAAATAGTTGTTTTTGGAACTGACATAGAAGATTAGTTAGTTCTAGCTGAGTAAGACAGAGAATAAAAAAATAGCGCTTTTATCAAGCGCTATTTTTTTGCTAACTCATAAATCACTTAAGCACGTTTTTTAAACGAGTCTAAGCTATAAAGGGCAAGTGCCGCCCAAATGAAGATAAAGGTGATTAACTCGGCACTTTTCATGGTTTCTTGATAATAAAATGTCGCCAGTAAAAACATAATACTAGGTCCCAAGTACTGAAAAAATCCTAATGTTGATAAGGTTAATCGTTTTGCAGCAGCTGTAAAAAATAATAAAGGTGCGGTTGTCACTATACCTGCCATGATTAAGGTAATGTTTAAGCTAGTGGTATTTATTGCCATATTACTGGTATTGCTTTCCACAAAGAAGTACCAATAAATTAGGGCTAAAGGCAACATTAACATCGATTCAATGAATAAGCCGATAAATGAGTTGATAGGGAGTTTCTTTCTAATTAAGCCATAGATGGCGAAGGTACTTGCTAAGGCAAGTGAGATGATTGGTAAAGTCCCTAAAGTGATGAGTTGAACTATTACGCCAACTAGGGCTAAACCAACAGCGATTAGCTGGTTACGACGTAAGCGTTCATTAAAAAATATCATGCCTAACACCACATTAAAAAGTGGGTTGATATAGTAACCTAAGCTAGCATCAAGTAAGTGGTTATTGTTTACCGCCCAGATAAATAAGAACCAATTCACCGCGAGAAAACTCGCCGATAAAGATAATTGAAATAACAGTTTAGGTTGTTTGAAAACAGCCACTAATTTAGGCCACATTTTCATAAGTACGATCATCACTAATAAAAATAGCGTTGACCAAATGACACGATGCATTAAAATCTCACCCGGCTCAATATCTGTGAGTAATTTAAAATAAATTGGAGCAAATCCCCATAAGAGGTAAGCACTTAGTGCACTGAGTGCACCATTGCGACTGCTGTTTTCTTCAAGTTGATTGGTGGCTGATGCACTCATGATTAATTAGTCAAATGTAATAAGGTGTAAAAAGAGCGAGGATGATAACACGTCATTAAGCAGTACAAGGGTTTAAAGCCAAGAGAGAGAGTTTCACAGCGTAAACTTGTCAGTACTAACCTTTTTCTGTCCAAGTAACGTAATGATTTTTACATAGTTATAAAAAAAAATTTCTCTACTAGGTGTTCACGGCTTCGCTGAGTTAAAATAGCAGCATTACTCAAATGAAAATTAGTCGATATCTTCTTGAATTCCTCCGTAGCCACAGTAAAAACCGATACAGATATTAGTAAAGATAATAGTGAATTACTGCTAGAGACCTTAAAACATCATTTTGGTTATGAAAGCTTTCGTGAAGGGCAAGCTAAAATTATTAATAGCTTGTTGCAAGGACAGGACTCATTGGTGTTAATGCCAACTGGTGGTGGCAAATCGTTGTGCTATCAATTACCAGCGGTACTCTTGTCTGGTGTGACCGTGGTGGTATCTCCCTTAATTGCTTTAATGAAAGACCAAGTTGATGGGTTGACAAGACAAGGTATCTCAGCCGCTTTTATTAATTCAAGTCTTGAACAAAGCGAAATTAATGATATTTTCTCACGTTTAGGCCGTGGTGAAATTAAACTGTTATATGTTGCCCCTGAGCGGCTGACTAATTATTACTTCCTACAAAGTTTAAGCCAACTGCAGTTAAGCTTATTCGCTATTGATGAGGCACATTGTATCTCTCAATGGGGCCATGACTTTAGGCCTGCCTACACCAAGTTACAATGTTTAAAGCAAAATTTTCCTACTGTTCCTGTGATGGCGTTAACGGCAACAGCTGATGTGACAACACGTAAAGATATTTTGAACCAACTTGCACTGCCAAACCCATACATTCACCTTGATAGCTTTGATCGACCTAATATTCGTTTTACCCTAGCGCCGAAATATAATGGCGAAAAGCAGCTGTTGGGTTATATCAGAAAAAAGGGTGAAGATAGCGGTATTATTTATTGTAATAGTCGTTGGCAAGTGGAAAAGTTAGCAAAGTATTTGGCGGCTAGCGGCATCAATTGCGCTGCTTATCATGCAGGATTAGAAAACGAAATTCGCTCAATAGTACAAGAAGACTTTACCAAAGATAATATTCAAATAGTGGTTGCCACTGTTGCTTTTGGTTTAGGTATTAATAAACCTAATGTACGTTATGTTATACATTTTGAACCACCAAGAACTTTAGAGTCATATTATCAAGAAATTGGCCGCGCAGGCCGTGATGGTTTAAATGCAGAAGCTTTATTTCTCGTTGATGAGAAAGATGTAAACCGTATTAAGAAACGCATTAGTGAGGGTGATAATCCACAACGAGTGAATGTCGAAATACAGCGCTTTGCAGCCATGGATGCCTTTATTGATGCGCAAACCTGTCGCCGGCGAGTTGTACTGAATTACTTTGCCGAATATACCGAAAAAGGCTGTGGTAATTGTGATATTTGCTTAGACCCACCAAGCCAGTTTGATGGCACTGTAGAAGCACAAAAAGTACTATCGTGTGTTTATCGGATCGAGCAACAAGGCGATATTAATCATGTTATTGCGGTATTACGTGGCGAACTCACTGACAATATCAAACAACTTGGCCATGATAAAGTCTCTACCTTTGGCATTGGTAAGGGAAAAACAGTAGGTTACTGGTTCTCAATTATTGGCCAGCTTATTCACTTAGGTTATTTACAACAAGATATCGAACAGCAATCTACTCTATGTTTAACGCAAGCTTCAGGCGTTGTATTAAAAGCACCTGAACCCTTGATGTTAGCCAGTCCTCGTTTGCAAAAAGCTAGCTACTGGCAAGAGAAAAGCCCACAAAAAAGCTATGATAGGGTTTTATTTGCAAAATTACGCGAACTACGAAAAGGTATTGCTGATGGTGAAGACATTGCGCCATTTATTGTTTTCAATGATGCGACCTTATCTGAATTGGCACGAATAAAGCCGAAAACATCACGTGAAATGCTGAGCATTAGTGGCATCGGTGACGTGAAGTTAGCCCGTTATGGCCAACCTTTTCTTGCATTAATTAAAGAGCATACCTAGAACTAATAACTATTGTTTTGCACAAAAAAATGCCGATCAACTAACTAGGATAGTTGATCGGCATTTGTACAAACGACAGTTGTAAAAGAGTTAATTACTCTTTTTCAGCAGCTTCAGTTTGTTCAGTTGATTTATCTTGAGCTTGTTCTTGCTCTTTTTTCTCGTCGTGACCTTCGCCACCACAACCACCACAACAACCCATAAATTACTCCAGATAGTTAAATTGAAATTAGTAAACTTGTTGAAATAGTACCTGAGTAATTTACTCAGGTACTTGATCAAGATCAGCTTTTTTCAGATAACATCGAAAATAATTAGCGTCTAGTTACTTAGGTAATGCAGTAAACCCCATGTTGAACAAGGTAAAGGCATAGATGTCAGCATACTGTTCAATAGTTTTTGAAACAGGCGTACCGGCACCATGACCTGCATTGGTTTCAATACGAATGAGTGTTGGTGCGTTACCCGCTTGTTTAGCTTGTAACTCAGCAGCAAACTTAAATGAATGTGCAGGCACAACACGGTCATCATGATCACCAGTAGTCACCATAGTTGCAGGATAACTTACACCGGCTTTTACATTGTGAACAGGTGAATAACCTTTTAAGTATTTGAACATTTCTTCACTTTGCTCAGCGGTACCGTAATCGTACGCCCAGCCTGCACCAGCAGTGAAAGTGTGATATCTAAGCATATCTAATACACCCACAGCAGGTAGAGCAACCTTCATAAGGTCAGGACGCTGAGTCATCACTGCGCCGACTAATAAACCACCGTTCGAGCCACCGTTAATCGCTAAGTAGTCACTAGAGGTATAATCTTGCTTAATTAAGTATTCGCCGGCAGCAATAAAGTCATCAAAAACATTTTGTTTTTCTAACTGAGTCCCTGCTTTGTGCCATTTTTTACCGTATTCACCACCGCCACGTAAATTAGCAACAGCATAAATACCGCCTTGCTCTAACCATACCGCACGAGAAACACTAAACCTTGGCGTTAAGCTGATATTGAAACCGCCGTAACCATATAAAATAGTAGGGTTTTTACCGTTTAGCTCAATACCTTTCTTGTAGGTAATGATCATAGGCACTTTGGTACCATCTTTTGACGGGTAAAAAACCTGTTTTGATTCATAAGCATCGCTATCGAATTTCGCACCAGACTTACGGTAAACGTCGCTGTTTCCTTCATCTATGTTGTAGCTATAGATGGTACCTGGTGTTTTGTAGTTGCTAAATGAATAATACAAAGTACCTTGGTCTTTATCACCTTCTAGGGCCGAAGCACTACCAACACCTGGTAAGTTAACTTCACGTATTTTTTTGCCTTGATAATCATATTGGTACACTTTAGAAATGGCATCAACCATATACTCGGTAAAGAAGAAGCCGCCGCCAGTTGACGCGCTCAATACGTAATTTGTTTCAGCAATAAAGTCAGTCCAGTTTTTACTTGCTGGTGCTTTGGCATTTACCGTCACAATCTTCTTATTTGGCGCACCTAAGTTAGTCACTAAAAATAATTTGTCACCTTCATTTTCAATGACGTAGGTATCGGCATCGAAGTTATCGGTAATTGTCACAAGTGGGCTGTTGGGTTGAGTTAAATCTTTGAGATAAAGGTCATTACCTGATGTTGAAATGGCGCCTGAAATAAGTAAATAGCGGTTATCTTCAGTGACATTGCCACCAACATAACGACGTTTTTGCTCTGCGGTATTACCAAAAATAACTTTATCGTCTTTTTGTGGTTGACCTAATACATGGTAATAAAGCTTATGTTGATCAGTTTTAGCTGATAACTCACTACCTTCTGGTTTGTCATAACTTGAGTAGTAAAATCCTTCATTTTTAAACCATGAAATACCCGAAAATTTGACATCTATTAGCGGAGTTTCTAGAACTTTCTTTGTTTCTACATCGATAACGATGATTTTACGCCAATCACTACCACCTTCAGAAATTGCATAAGCAGCAATAGAACCATCTTTTGAAAAGCTTAACTGTCCCAGTGAAGTGGTGCCATCTTCACTAAAGGTATTTGGATCTAAAAAGACTTCAGCAGTGCCACCGTCTTTTTGACGATAAACGACATATTGATTTTGTAGGCCATCATTTTTGTAGAAATAGGAATAATCACCCTTTTTAAAAGGAGCACCTACTTTTTCATAATTCCATAATTCAGCTAAACGAGACTTAAGCTGTCCACGGTATGGGATCTGCGACAAGTAATCGAATGTCACCTTATTTTCTGCCTTAACCCAAGCGCCTGTTTCTGCACTACGATCATCTTCTAACCAACGGTAAGGATCGGCTACGTCAGTGCCAAAGAAGTTATCAACCACGTCACCTTTTTGTGTCACAGGATAACTGATTTTTTGAGTCTGTTGTTGTACAGAAGCAACGGTATCTGATGTTTGCTCAGCACTGTTACCAGTACAACCGGCTAATACGCTAGTGACCAAGATACTGGTCAAGAAAAGGCTTTGTTTCTTCATTTGAGTCTCGCTTGTTGAAGTGACTAATAATTTACATTTATTTTACAAATCGTCATGCAGTGTAGCAGAAGTGGTATAGACAAGACTATGGCTTGCCTCATTGAGTTATGGGGCAAGCGGCAGTTTTTTGTTACAGAATTTTTCTTAACATTGTGCAGTGATACTTAACGATTTTCTAAGCGGTTGAAATCAAGTAGACCCGCCGATTTCGGTTGATTGCTTTTATACCAAGCGTGTAATTCATCGGCAAAAGTCCAGAAGTTAGGGTTTGTTCGGCGAATAGCAAATTGATCTTTAAATTGACGGTAATCATTCTCGCTTTTAATGGCAGTAAAACTACGGACAAATTCACTGAGCTGAGCGTGCTCTACTTTAAAAAAGGCGTTGGGGTAAGTACCGACTACACCGCGTAAAATGGCTAAATTATCTTCTGCGGGCAGACGACGATCCGCTTCAGAAAATAAATGTGCAACATTAGTATGAGCAGAGTTATTGATTACGCTATAGACTTGTTTTTTATCGCCATTGGAAACCATGACATAACTGACTTGCGGTAACAGAGCAATGCTTTCATTAGGCAATTGACTCAAATTAGCTATAATTTTATCGGCACCGTTTTGTGCTAATGAAGACAGGTTAAACTGGTTAACATTGGTATTTTTAGTGTGCTGAGCAATTAGTTGAAACAGCTCTTCTTGATGTTCATTGGTTTGATAGTTGATACCGGTTTCTGGTAACTGCTCAAAATCATCTGAGAAAATATAGTCTTTAATATCGTCACTGGTGTCACGGTACCAATACTCATGTACTGCTTTACGTTCTTCTTTTGGTAAGAAACTAATGAAATTACTTTCAGCTTCCATCCGTAAAAAGTCCATGTATAAACGTGTTTTTAATTGGTGGCTAACACTGCCATACACGTCGAAACCAGCCACCAATAAATAATGAATTCGCTCTAATAATGGGTAGCTAATCAACCAAGCTGTTTTTGGGGTGGGGCCAATAAAACCTTTTAATACAGAAGCACTATCAAAGTGTCTGAAAACGGTTAGGCTGGCATTTGGATTTCCCTTACCTGACCATATCAAATCAAGGTTCAGTTGATTTGGCTGCAAATTGAGCTCTTTCACATAGGCTAATTTATTTTTTACATATTCCTGCTGACTTTTAGCATATTGTCGCCAGTAAAGTAATGACATGGCTTTATCACTGGTACCGGCTGGTAATTGTAATAACTCGGTATTCGCTTCAATGAACTGTTTGCTGGGGTAATGATCAAAATTATCAGGGCTGAGGAAAAACACCCAAAAATTATCTTCAATGACATTGAGCGCAATTTGCCCACGGCAAACAGGCCCCTTGATAAAGTTCATAATAGAGAATTGCGCTTGGTCTAATAAAAATTGATAGCGCGATTTATCTGGGATCGCTTGAAATGTTTTAAAGGGATTAGAAGCGTTAGCTAATTGGTAATCAGGTAGTGTAGTTACTGGATAATCAGGGTGGTAGAAAAGTGCTTTAAGGCGCGCCATTTTGGCTTCACCAAATGGGTAGGGCATATGACGCTTGGCAATAATGGTGTCGTTATGTTTGATCAGTCGGTAATACACTTGCGGTTTATTGATAGTAGCTTTGGGACTACCATCAGCATAAGGTGAATCAAAGGGACGGCGGGTAGTAATAACGGCTACTTTTTCACCGCTGGGCGTGCTCGAACGAACAAGCTTAAAATAACTAGATTGTGATTTGTCGAAGTACAAATTGGCTAAATATAAATGTTCAAATAAATAACGAGCAATTAACTGTTCCTTAGCAGAACTACCATTGAGTAAACTCTCCCAGCGATTGATCATTTGTTGTTCTTTAGCATTGGGTGGTACGGAATCAGGCATGATCGCGCCACGAGCTAACCAATCAGTTAATTGATCATGCTCTGGTGTTGATAGTGCTGGTAGCGCATAAGGCATACCGCCTAGTGGATACTGATTTTTATAATGTTCAAACTCTTCTATCGTTGGGCATTGCTGGCTTCTATTGAGCGCGACATCAAAGCTATCATTAAGTATTGGCTCATCGGGTAAAGGGTATTGCTTTTTCAGTTGTAACATTTGATAGAATAAGCTGGCTTGGGTGTTGGCTTGCTCTGTTTGCTGACGCTCATTTAGTACTGGAAAAAAACCTTGTTGGCGAAGTGGCTCTAAGTTATCAGCTTTTAATTCGGTTAGTTTACTAAGACTATCGCTGATGTTTGCAGTAAGTAAGCGTTCACCATTATATACCATGGCTTTATTGGCACCACGTTCAATACCCGCGCGACTTTCCATTTTTAATTGGCAAGGCGCATCGTAACAGCCATGACAAACAACACAGCGATTTTCGATAATTGGTTGTATATTTTTGTGAAAATGAGAGGTTTGTGCTGTGGTCGGTTTATCTTGAACTAGTCTATTATCAACATTACTTGGGCCATACAGCTTGTCGAATTCCATAACGCCTAATGTGGCACAACCTGAGAGAAATAGAAAAATGAATAGCCATTGAAACTTGCGCATGAGGACCCTTAAGTAGCTGAATATTATTGAGCTAAGTTTAAGCTATGTTGATGAATACTGTAAAGTTACCATATGTTTTAGTCAGTATTCGTCAGCATTGCAGTGCCTTCTTATCGTTCACTAATACCGATTTCTTAGTTCAGGTAAGTCGCTATGGTATTGAACAAACTCCACTTCATAACCATCAGCATCAAGAAAGTAGATATTTTCTCTATATTTATCAGGTGTACCATCTTTATGAATGGCGAAACCCGCTTTTTCTATGCGCGCTATTGTGCCTTTAAGATCACTGGTAACATAGGCAAAGTGCGCTAAACCTACCTGATGACCTGCTAAATCTCGATTCTCACCAACGCCATTGTCGGCAAAGGCGATATATTGATAATCATCACCAAAATGTAACCAGTTTCTTGGTTTTCCTGACCATTCACCTTTATCACCACCGCGTACATGCCAGTGTGGAAAAGCCGCACGGTAAAATTTCAAGCTTTTTTCTATGTCAGTGACGACTAAGTTAATGTGTTCTAAAGTAATCATAAGTGCTCTCCTGTACGTATAAAAACGCATCTATCAATAGTAGTGTAGTCTCTTTTACTCTGGGTATTTTTTCTCAACTCGCCAAGGCGGATGTAAGCGATTTTCTCCGGCCCAATAGAGCTTTATTTTGTTGCCACTCGGGTCTGATAATATTGCTTCACGCCATAAGTACGACTGTGAAATAGGCAATTGTTCAAATTCAATACCACGGCTTTGTATTGTTGATACCCACTCATCAAGTTGTTCATGCTCAAAATAGATGGTTGTGCCTGAGCTCAGCTTCTTTTGTGTGCTAGTGGCAGCGCCTGTTTCAGCTAAGCTTAATGAAAACGTTGCGCCCTCATCTGGGCAAGAAAATCGTGCATAATGTGGTGTATCGACAATATGTAAAAAACCTAAACGGCGATAAAATTCTGTACTTTCTTCCATATTAAGCACGGTAAGAGTAACTTGATTTAAATTCATAATATCTCCTTATTAACGTGATCTTTTTCGGCTGACAGGCTGGTCACATGCCATATTGGTATAAGTATTCATTGTCATAAGTGTTGGTTTGCAAGGTTTCACGTAAAGATTTCATTGCTCGGCTGTAATGCAATAAGGTATGTAAACTATAACCAATGCGATGACGAATACGCGTATCACGACCTGTTATAGCACTACCTTGTTGAAGATTACTTTCATCAAATGTATTTAGAATCTCTTCTACATTTCTGATAATAAGGTGGTCAGGTATAGCGACTAATTTGTTATTAGAAAAGGAATTCATTCTTAGCTCTGCAATAGGGTAAGCACCGCTAATGCCATTAACCACAGAAACCAAAAGCACGGGTTTGTGACCAATATCTATCGCGTCGGCCATCATTAATAAATTTTTCAATAGCGGTGAAGCGGTGCCGCCCCATTCAGGTGTAATAAGAACTAACGCATCCATTGCTTGTAATTGACTATTAATGGCCAACCAGTCGCTATCATCTTGTTGCTTGCTAGTTTCTTCGCCATCCCAGAGTGGTAAGCGCTGTTTGCATAATTCAATATGTCGAACTTTGCTAAATAGCGTGTTGCTACTAAGCAAATATTCAGCAACTTTTGCACTTTGTGATTCAGTTCGTTGGCTAGCACTGATAATCAATAAATTCATAACAATCCCGTCGTTTTCTTTAGTAAAGTATTTTATTTATTAAATAAGGTAAACACTTTACTTAATAAGGTCAAGTTAAAAGTAAATAAAAAACTTTACTAAATGTTGCGCTAAGCAATGAAATTACAATAAAAATGCGTAATAATAATGAAGTTCCACTTTCCTTTTGACGGAGATTTAATGAAAACACATGAAAAAATAATTCAGTTATTAAAGACTCAAGGGCCTTTAACAGCAAAGATATTAGCAAGTGAATTGGGTCTTACTACCATGGGTATCCGTCAGCATGTACAAGGACTGGAAGATTCTGGTGATGTGGTTTTTAAAGATGAAAAAGCGGCTCGAGGCAGACCCACTCGTTATTGGTCATTAACGGAAAAAGGCAATAGCCGTTTTGCTGATCGTCATGATGAATTAACCGTGCAACTACTCGATTCAGTTATCACACTCTTTGGTGACGATGGCATGGAAAAACTGATTAATCACCGAGAAGAAACAGCGATGACCAACTATTCTGTAGCGTTAGCCGATCGTTATGGTGTGGAAGAAAAACTACAAGCTTTAGCTCAATTACGTACTGATGAAGGTTATATGGCATGCGTTGAAGAACAAGATGGTATTTTTTGGCTTATGGAAAATCATTGTCCAATTTGTGCCGCAGCTAGTAAATGTTTAAGTTTTTGTCGCTCAGAGTTACAAATGTTTCAAACACTAATGAAGGATATTGCCGTGGTGAGTAGAGAAGAGCATATTATTGAGGGAGCAAGGCGTTGTGCTTATAAAGTAACACCAGTTTAAGGCTGGTGTTACCTCAGAGTTAATTTCGATTAAGCACTTTCTTTATGATAGTGACGCAGGGCGTGCTCTTTTTGGCGGCCCTGACTAAAGGCAGTAACTCGTTTTAAATAGCCAATTACGCGCGTGCCATGATCGATGTCTTCACTGCCGCAACTCGAGCAGAGATGTAAAGTGCGTTTGTCTATTTTTTCACATTCATTGCAAATAGTAATCTTCACATTGATGCAAAAGTAATTACAGCCAGTCGCTGCAGCGACATTAAACAGTTTTAAGTAAGCATCAGTAGAGAGTGACTCATCTAAATTTAAATGCAGGGCCGAGCCCCCATCAAGATATTGCGTCATTTCTTGACCGTGCATGACAAACTTATCAATATGATTGGTATCTTCGTCTTCAACAACATAAAAGTAAGAGTTATAACATTCGCGGCTTACTTGGTAACCGTCTTTGCTGTCCCATTTAGCATTTTTAACGCCAAGATTTTCAGCAGGTACGAATTCGGTGTTAAACATATAGCCAAACTTTTGTTTAGCAGCTTGGTTCGCTTGGTAAATAACCTTTAACTGTTTACTAACAAATTGTTTATACGCATCATTATTGCCGACTTTAATTTGGGCATATTCAGCCGCTTCGGCCATACCGTTAATACCAATGGTGAGGAATTGCTTATCAAGGGAGATAAACCCTGCGTCGTAAACGGATAATGCACCTTGCGCTTGATATTCCTCCATCAACTTTCGATAAGCAACCTGATATTTTTGTATTTTTTCAATTTCAGTTTGTAAGTCTCGCCCATCTTGCACTAATCGGTTCATATTCACGGTAATGACATTAATGGATCCCGTGGCGACACCACCTGCGCCCAAGGTATAAGAAAAAGTATTATCAGAAATCTCATTACGTAATCGACAGCAAGAGGCCAGTGAATCTGCACTGTCGGACAAATAGATAAAGAATGAATTTCCTTCAGCTTTTTGCTCAGCGAGCTTTCGGGCAAACTCTTGGTCTTTACATTGACCATTTTCAGTCAACATTGCTGCTGTGACTACTGGGAAGGTGAGCACTGCTTTTTCACGCTCTTGATTAAGCCAACTGAGGAAAAAGTGTTGTAACTGATCAACAGTCTGCCAATTTGGCTTGCTAAAATCAGGGAAAACAAAGTCGCCAAACATAGAAGCAAAGTAATGCTGATCAAATAGGGAAATGTTCCAAAATACACTTTGGTATCCACGAGCGGCCGCCGGTTGATTGATGGCATAAACCACATGTTGTAAGTGATTTTCTATCTCAGACTTATGCGTACTAAGATAGTCATTGCCGTATTCAAGGCGAGCAAAATAGTCAAAGTAGGCAAGAAACTCAACCGTTGCAACGGCACCAGCAAATTGCGCGGAAATAGCAAAAATAAGGTTTACAAAAGAGCCACAGAAAGATTCTAAATGCTTGGGGGCTTTAGACTCGCCGCCTAGTTTAGTTAAGCCATCTAACAAAAAGGGGTACATGCTAATTGAGGTACAATATGGCTTTAAGCTGGTCTCATCGTGTACGTAAATTTCATGATCTTCAATTTGACGTAAGTACTCTTTGGCTAAATCAGCATCAAAGGTATCACGTATTTTGTCATGAACTAACGCGCGATTAATTTGTACAAAACAATCCTTTAATAACTCGGCTTCTAAGGTCGCAATGTTTTTATGGCTAACGTTGGCATTGGCATCCATTTTTGAGCCATCTGCCGCATTTTTTGCTGAAAAATAGTGTTGGATAAAATCTTTTTTATTCGTAATTTGTTCTTCGTTAAGCCGCAACATTGTTAGCTCCTTGGGTAAATTGATAAGGTTCGAAAGTACTATTCTCAAAAGTACTAATTGCTAAAGCATTAGCCTTTAAAGAATTCTTAAAAGAATTGGTGTCTACAAGTGTCGTTTTGGAATGATTAGCATCGTCGGTGTTAGTATTGAAGGTATTCACATCGATAGCTTTGATAAATAGATGGTTTAATTTTTTACCTGAAATAACATCACGAAATACTTGATTGGTTATCGGGCTATCTAGGCCACCTAAAGCTTCTTGCCAAGCTCCAGTCTTTAAAAAATTTAGGTGCTGGGAAATATTTATATCAATGTGTTTTTCGCCTGAATAAAGGCATGTTTTAAGACCATGACTTTTAGCAATTAGCAGTTTGTCAATCAACGCATTAGGCTGCCATTCACCACCAAAAAACACCACACAACTGATCAAACCTTGATACTTTTTAAGCCAATGGATGAAGTTTGTATTAGTGAGCGATAAGCCATTATCTTCATGCCATAACTCAGTACTGTGGCAGCCTTTACAGCCGACCTTACAGCCGGTAATACTAAAGCACAGGCTAATTTCATTAGGCACTTCTTGAAAGACCACACTCGGAGTAATGCAATTGAAAGCCATTGTTAACCTATATATAGATGTTATTATTTTAATAAACACAATATATAGTATTTTAGGGGTGTACTTTGTTGATTTAGATCACAATAGTTTGTGGTAGTGAAATAATTAAGCACAATATGTAGTGTCTAGCTTTAACTATAGATCAATATATAGTGTTTGAAGTGGTGTGTAGTGCAGAGCTAGTGAATGGGTATGAAAGAGAGTGTTTCAGGAGCCATTCACCGTATTTATTGGCAGCAGAGCTATCTATTTTAGTGCTGATGTCTGATCAAGCGGTCTGAGTTCCACTTGTTGTTTCCGATCACCTAATTCAGAAACAAGCATGCCGGCAAGAATCAATCCCGCACCGATTATGCCTTTTTCACCCAATACTTCGTCGAGGAATATCCAAGCGGTAATGCAAGCGAAGACCGGCTCTGCAGCGAATATTAGTGCTACTTTGTGAGGTTTTAGCAATGTTTGACTTACTGATTGAGCCCAGAAAGCATAGGCAGTACCCAAGATCCCTGACACCAAAATGGCAAATATCATCAAGGGGGTAAATAATTGTTGATGCCAGCTAACGGGCTCCGCATCATGGTAATAAAAGGCAGGATCAGGGCCAATGAATATCGCTATGGTACTGTAAAGAGAGACAGCAAAAATTTGCACAATACTTAATGGAATAATGGGGAAGTTATCGACTAAGCGGTCAGTCATAATAATATGGCCAGCAAAACCAAAGGCGCAGATTAACACTAAAATATCACCTTTATTAAAGACTAACTTGTCTCCAATGGTTAATAAATAGAGTCCAGCTGTTGCGGTAATAACACCTATCCAGACTGACTTAGGAACAACATTGCGAAAGATTAAAAAACCTAATACAGGCACAAGAGGAACGCACAGGCCGGTAATAAAACCAGCATTAGTTACTGTGGTAAAACGCATTCCTTCTGTCTGGGTATAAAAACCAATAAAGAGGAAAAATCCCAACAACATACCCGACCTTATTAATAAAACATAATTGATAGGTTTGTTGTTGTCTTTATTTTTTTTCTGCACAATCCACAATAGCGGCAGCATTGAAAGTGTTGCAACAGCAAAACGGATGGCGTTGAAAGTATTTGTTGGCATCACTTCAATGGCAAGATCAATTGGAACAAACTCTACCCCCCAAATAAAGCAGACGATAAGTAGCAACATGGTTGCAATGCGAGGTGAAGTAACTGTCATAGATAAGCTCTTTTTGCTCCTTTCTAGGAGCAGATAAATTGAGGACCGTATATTATACAAAAACAGCTATTTAACAAGTAAAGCCTAGGTTAAGCATATCTAAAAATTTAAGCCATAACCCACGTTTCCCGCCATTAGCATCGGCTTTTTCTAGCGCTTTGTGAGTTAGATATACCCCTATCCAACGAAGCGGCTCTGGTGCCCAAGGTATCGGTTTCTTTTTCACAAATTGCATGTCGAGAATTTCACTTGGCTCATAGCCTAATAGTTCGATGCCTATTCTGGCACCAAATCGAGAAGCGCCAACCCCCAAACCGGTGTAACCTATAGCCCAAGCAACGCGCCCATCATAAGCAAGCCCTGGTACCACACAAAAACGGGTGGAGGTAGCGATAATACCACTCCAACGATGGCTGAATTTAACGCCTTTGAGTTGCGGAAATGTTTCAAAAAATTCTTGAGATAACTGCGCAAAGCGTTCAGGAATGTCTGCATAACTTTGATCTATGCCGTTATTAAAGTAATAACGAACAGCGCCTCCGCCTCCCCAAGTAATACGATTATCTTTAGTGAAACGATAATAATGGAACATGTTGGCATGGTTAGAAAGCGCATGACGTGACTTATGCCAGCCAATTGAGTCTAGCTGTGCTTGGCTTAGTGGCTCGGTTGCAATTTGATAATCCCATACTGGAATAATGGACCGACGTGCTTGGCCTATTGGATTACGATAAGCATTGGTCGCCATTAATACTTTGTCGGCGATAATCATGACGTCAGAGCAGGTGACTTCCATTTTATCGTGACCTAATTTTTTAAGGCTTGTGAGTGGCGTTTCTTCATAAATACGTACACCAAGCTCTAAGATTACGCGCTTTAATCCCCAACACAGTCGAGCCGGGTCTACTACGCCGTCTTGACCGCCGCGATACCATAAACCCGCTAAATAGGTGGGTGAATTGACTTGCGCCTGCATTTCATCTTGATTAAACCAGACAACATCCTCGCCTTTGGCTTTTTCAGACTCGTAGGTTGCACGCAGAGCATCTACAGATTCTGGGTCAGTTGCGACAGAAGTCTCACCAACTTTTTCATAGCGGGCATCAATATTGTAACGTGCAAGTGTCTCGATAAATTCTTTTAGGTTTTGTTGTCCCAATTGATGAAGTTTATCTGCCTCACCAGGAAATTGATGATCGGTATTGGTTTCTCCATGCGCTAAACTCGAACTTAAGAAACCACCATTTCGCCCTGAAGCACCGTCAGATATAGTTGTTTTCTCAATCAAGATAATGTCGGCATTGGGCTGGCGCTCTTTTGCTTGAAGGGCTGCCCAAAGGCCGGTAAAACCACCACCAACAATCAATAGCTCACAGTCTGTATCTGTTGACAAAGCTGGTAAGGTTTCTGGTCGAATATCTTGATCATGCCAAAGAGGGCAATATTTCGAATCTTTTAATGCTTCAAGGTGCTGTTTCATCATTCACTCACATAAGAATTTTGTTATATTTCAAGGTCTGTTGTTCAAATTATTTGATATACCAGCCCCAAGGGTCGCTACTGTCAAAACGGGTGATTTGTTTGGTTTCAAGATAGTTATTTAATCCCCATTGACCGAGCTCTCGACCGATACCTGATTGTTTATAGCCGCCCCATGGCGCTTCAACAAAAGTAGGTTGTGAGCAGTTAATCCAAACAATGCCGGCTCGAAAGGCGCTAGCAACTCGCTCACAACGATCTTCATCTTGAGACATAACGGCTGCGGCGAGTCCAAACCGTGAATTATTGGCTAACTGAATAGCCTCGCTTTCTGACTGAAATGGCTTAATACAGACAACCGGTCCAAAAATTTCCTCATTCCATACCCAGCTATTTTCATCAACATCGGTCAATATTGTAGGCTCAAGGAAATAACCGACACTTAGATCAGGAGGTCGCTGCCCACCTGTCGCAATTGTTGCTCCATCATTAACGCCACGTTCAATTGCCGCGAGTACCTTTTTGTATTGCTCGCTATTAACCAGAGGTCCCAGTAATACATCGTCCTGATTTCCTGGGCCGATAGTGATTTTTTTGGTTTCTTCAACCAAACGCGCCAGTAAAGTAGGGTAAATTTCTTCGGCGACTAAAACGCGCGAAGTAGCCGAGCACACTTGGCCTTGATTCCAGAAAATACCAAACATTATCCATTCTACGGCTTTATCAATATCACTATCTTCAAAAATCACAAAAGGTGATTTCCCGCCAAGTTCAAGGCTGATATTTTTAATATCTCTAGCGGCCGTCGCCATGATTTTTGAACCGGTTGGTATAGAACCAGTAAACGCTAATTTATCAACATCAGCATGTTCCACTAATGCCTGTCCAGCATCTTTTCCTAAACCAGTCACTATATTTAATACACCAGCAGGTAGCTTTGCTTCATCAGCAATCTCTGCCAGTGCTAATGCGGTGAGTGGCGTTATTTCTGAAGGTTTTAGAATGATTGAACAACCTGCAGCTAATGCTGGAGCGACTTTCCATGCGGCCATCAGCATGGGGAAATTCCAAGGAATAATAGCTCCTGCCACGCCAAGCGGCTCTTTTATTGCTTTTGAGCTAAAGCCCGCCTCTGGTAATTCAATGGCTTGCTCTGATGTGTTATCAAGTTCTTCGGCTAAACCTGCATAAAACTCAAACGTCGCGGCTGTATCTTCAATATCCCATTTAGCTTCAGGGTAGGGTTTACCATTATCGAGTACTTCCAGTTTTGCTAGCTCATCTAAACGTCTGGTAATAATATTAGCCATTTTTCGCAAGTATACTGCGCGTTCAGCACCACTTAAACGAGGCCATGGTCCTTGATCGAATGCTGTTCGTGCCGCTTTTACCGCGGCATTAATATCGACACTGTTACCTGCAGGAATTTCAGCAATGATTGCTTCAGTGGCTGGATTAAGCACAGAAAATGTTTCACTTGTCGCCGATGAAACCCATGTCCCATTGATATAATGTTTATTTTTCATGATTGAAATACACCTTACTGGCTAAATATTTAATTTGTGATTCGTCGGGTGAGTATCAGGTTGATTGCAAAATGGTATAAAATGCCCGCACGTCACCTGTTGCTCTCCAATTACATAAAACGCCTTGTGGGACAAAAAAAGCATCGCCGGCGGTAAAAAAATGCTCTTGACCTTCTGGTTCTGTGATGACAAGTGAGCCTGATTGTAAATAAATGAACTCGTTGCGAGGGAAAGGCTGCATTTTTGTTATAAATGCTTCGCTTTGCCAAGTGCCAGCCATGAACTTACCCGTATGATCTATATAATCATGCTGATACTTTTGCTCCGCTGCTTTTCCTTTGATCACAAAAGGTTTTTGTTCGATTCTGTCCCTAGTAGTATCTTGAATGGCTAACTGTTTTGAGTGATTAGCTTGAAGCTTAATAATGGACTCAACGACAGGTGTTACGGGAATGTCTTCTTCAGGATGTTCTGAAATAACAAAAAATTTGCGTAAATAACCTGTTTGATGCCACTGACAATCGTAACCCTTTGGAATAACAAATGCTTCACCTGCTTGCACTTGTTCCATCGAACCTGTTTTACTATTCTTTATCTCTACGTCTCCCTCAAGTAAATACATAAACTCGTCGCAAGAATAGGGCGCCGAGGCTTCAATCATAGTTGAAGTATCCCAGACACCAATATAAAGACCTAGGCTATCATCTTCATAATAAACATGAGTATGTTGAACTGGCAATTCTGACGCGAACAGCTGGGCATCTAATTCATCACGCACATCGCCAAAACCTTGAGGGCTAGGGCTTAATCTAATAATTTTATGGTTCAACATAGTTTGTGCTCTCTTGTTGCTGTATTGCAAAGGGCGACGCTGATATAGCGCGCCGCACTTTGTTCTATATTGCCAGTGCCAAGTTAACTTGGGAATGCAAAAGTAGCTCCTTCACGCACGCCACTGGAAGGCCAGCGTTGGGTGATGGTTTTACGTTTAGTGTAAAAGCGAACGCCATCAGGGCCATAAGCATGTAGATCACCAAATAATGAGCGCTTCCAACCACCGAAACTGTGATAAGCAACAGGCACAGGTAAGGGTACATTAATGCCCACCATACCCACCTGAATGTTATCTGAAAAATAACGTGCGGCTTCACCATCTCGAGTAAAGATACAGGTGCCATTGCCGTATTCATGGTCGTTAATTAACTGCATTGCTTCTTGCATGGTTTTAACGCGCATGACTTGCAATACCGGGCCAAAGATTTCAGCAAGGTAGCTGTCCATGTCAGGGGTTATGCCGTCAATTAAGGTTGCACCAACAAAGAAACCCTCTTCATAACCTTTTACCTGAGGCTGACGACCATCGACAACGATTGTAGCCCCCTGATTTTTAGCGCTGGTGACATAGCCTTCTACTTTGTCTTTGTGTGCTTGGGTAATTACCGGACCAAAATCATTACTGGCATTGTCATGAGCACCTACACTTAAGTTGTTCATCGCTGCCGCCATTTTTTCCACTAAGGCATCGGCAGCTTCATCACCAACGGCAACAGCCACAGATAATGCCATACAACGCTCACCTGATGAGCCAAAGGCCGCACCGAGTAATTGATTTACTGCATTGTCCATGTCGGCGTCGGGCATAATGATGGCATGATTTTTCGCCCCGCCCAATGCCTGACAGCGTTTACCATTAGCATTTGCGGTGGCGTAAATGTATTCAGCAATAGGTGTTGAACCAACAAAGCTCACCGCTTTAATGCGTTCATCAGTTAATAAAACATCGACAGCTTCTTTATCACCGTTAACCACGTTCATTACCCCATCAGGTAGCCCTGCTTCTTTTAATAACTGCGCGATATATAGAGTTGAACTTGGATCGCGCTCTGAGGGTTTCAAGATGAAGCAATTACCGCAGACAATCGCCAATGGGAACATCCACATAGGTACCATGGCTGGGAAGTTAAACGGCGTGATACCAGCAACAACACCTAACGGCTGAAACTCACTCCAGCTATCGATATTTGGGCCAACATTTTTACTGTGTTCACCTTTTAGTAGTTCAGGCGCACCACAGGCGTATTCTACATTTTCAATGCCGCGTTGCAGTTCGCCCGCTGCATCGTGTGATATTTTTCCGTGCTCTTCACCAATTAATCGGCAGATAGTATCAGCATGTTGTTCTAACAACTCTTTGAAACGAAACATCACCCGTGCACGTTTTATTGCTGGAGTATTGCGCCATTCAGGAAAAGCAGCCTGAGCCGCTGAAATGGCCTGTTCAACGGTTTGCTTTGACGCTAACGCGACTTTTTTTTCTGCCACTCCGGTAGCAGGGTTAAATACTGCTTGAGTGCGTACGTCATTACTGACCATATCGCCATTAATTAAATGGCCTATTACGTTTACTTCATTCATAAAACTCTCCGAGGCGGGCTGATAATCCTTTTGAGACAAGCCCATAGTTAATTTTTTTACGCTATTTCATTAAAAGTTTCGCCCAGCGCGCTGAGCAATGAGTCTATTTCTGCGCGCTCACTGGTAAAGGGCAGACCAAGCTGGATGGTCGAGCCGCCATAACGGACATAAAATCCTTTTTGCCACATTTTCATGGCAATTTGATAAGGGCGTAATGCCGGCTCACTAGGTACGGGGTCGATAGTAAAACCGGCGGCAAACCCATAACTACGGATATCAGTCACGTGCTTACACCCTTTTAGGTTGTGAACAGATTCTTCAAAATATGGGCTGTGGTCTTTTACACGTTCAATAAGGTTGTCTTGTTGCAAAACGTCTAAGGCGGCAAGTCCGGCTGCACAGGCAACAGGGTGCGCAGAGTAGGTATAACCATGGGGAAATTCCACCATATAGTCAGGGCCACCTTGCTCCATAAAGGTATCGTAAATTTCCTGTTTAGCAATGACAGCGCCCATAGGAATAGTGCCATTGGTCATCTGTTTAGCTATGTTAATCATATCAGGGGTGACGCCGAAAGCTTCTGCCCCAGTATTGGCTCCCATGCGACCAAAAGCACAAATCACTTCGTCAAAAATCAACAGAATATTGTGTTGGTCACAAATCTCACGTAAACGGTTTAAGTAACCAACCGGCGGCGGGATGACACCTGCAGAGCCCGCCATTGGCTCAACGATCACCGCGGCAATATTTGATGCATCGTGCAGCGCCACTAACTCAAGTAGTTCGTTCGCTAACTCAACGCCTGTTTGGGGTTGACCTTTCACGAATTTATTTTCATCTAACATGGTATGGCGTAAATGATCGGCATCTACGGCTGTGCCGAATAATGAACGATTAGGGCCAATACCGCCGACTGAAATGCCACCAAAATTAACGCCGTGATAACCCAAGCCGCGACCAATCAATTTGGTTTTGCTCGCCAAACCTTTTTTTCGCCAGTAGGCGCGTGCCATTTTTAGTGAGGTTTCTGCTGATTCAGAGCCAGAGCCGGTATAAAAAACCCGATTTATGCCTTTGGGCATAAATTCAACGATTTTCTCTGCTAGCTGAAAAGCTTTAGGATGAGAAAATTGAAAGGCCGGCGCATAATCTAATTGTTTGATTTGCTTACTCACCGCTTCGGTAATTTCAGGACGGCTATGACCAGCGCCGCAACACCAAAGACCAGATAAGCCATCAAATATTTTTCGACCATCAGCATCGGTGTAATAATTTCCCTCTGCAGAAACGATGATGCGTGGATCTTTTTTAAAGTCACGGTTTCCAGTAAACGCCATCCAGTGTGCATCAAGTTGTGCCTGACTTATGCCGTGGTTGCTTTGGTTGTTCATATTTGACCTCAATTGGCTAAGGTTAGGATTAAGTTGACTCTATTATCACCATCCTGTTAAATTATTAAATACATCTTTTTTTAACGATAGTTATCTAATAGGTTACTTATTGGAGAGTAATGAATAAAATAAAAAACATCCTGCCTCACCGACTTGGCGACTCTCATATTCGGATATTACGTATTTTTAAAGCGGTTATTGAATCTGGAGGATTTGCGGCTGCAGAGGCCGAACTTAACATCAGTCGTCCTGCGATTAGTAACGCAATGTCTGAATTAGAATCGCTATTGAACATGCGCCTGTGCCATCGCGGTAGAACAGGATTTTCTATTACCGAGCAAGGTGAACATGTTTATAACGCGACCTTGCAGCTATTAGGCAGTTTAGATACTTTCAAGTCACAAA
>MAAB01029380.1_pt1 | contig 44998 bp, 37 predicted proteins | sample 1115991 | NCBI WGS metagenome assembly MAAB01 (sample SAMN04961124, study PRJNA320927) | seawater metagenome | isolation source: sample BD02T18 sea water enriched with oil for 18 days | place: USA:Gulf of Mexico | collected 2013-07-27 | reverse complement strand
AAACTCATCAACAACTTAAACAACAATCACAAGAATTTCAGGAGCAATTCCAACAGCTAACTAGCGGCTACAACAATGAAATCAACACGTTAAAGCAAAACCATCAGCAGTCGTTAATCGCTCAACAACAAGCGCACCAAATAGCCATTGAAAGTGTTATCAATGAAAATGCTGCGCAACTAGCTAACTTAAGTGATCAAGTTACGCAGTTAACCGAAACGAATACATTACTAAAGGCGAAAGCTGAGGAATATCTAGCAAGTCAGCAACAATTAAGCGTGCTGCAAAGAACCATTAGTCAACTTGAACAGCAATTATCTGAAGAAAAGGCAGAACAAGAACAATATACTGCAGCAGCAAAAAAACAATACCAAGAAAACCTCAACGCATTACGCGATGCTCACCAACAAGAAATAAATGAATTAAATATCACCCATCAAAACGAAATAGCAAAAGCCTTCTCTCAGAATTTGCTACAAGGTGATGAGAGCAACGAACAACTGAGCAAAATACAACAGGAAAATAAAATTCTGGAACAACAACTTGCAGAAGAACAGTCAAACTCTGCCAACTTACAAACACGCTTAGTTAATGTTAGTAATGATATCGCCAAAGATAAGGAATCTAAGACTAAATTACTGGCGTCGCTTGAAGAAGCAAATGCAAAAATCATCACGCTTGAGCAGCAATTATCTCAGCACGAAACTGGCTTAACGGTAGAAAGTGATTTAAATGCGCTTGAAAAAGCAGAGCAAATAATCGCTGCTTTACATAGTAAAAAGGACAAATTAGCAATTCGACTTGAACACATCAAAACTAATTCAGTTGCAACGATCGAACGATTAACCAATAAATCCGATCAAGCAATTTCTCGTACTAAAGAACTCGAATCACAGCTTGATTTAGAAATACAAACTAATAGTCCTGCCAAAGAAGAAAGAATAAAACTCAAAGAACAGCTAGAGTTGATGAAACATAATCAAGTATCAACATTTGAACGGTTAACTAACAACGCAGAGCAAGCCAAAGCAAAAATAAAAGAATTAGAACAACAGCTTGCTGAGATAAAGCGTTAACAGCATGTAAGGGCTAACCGCAATGAAACTTTACACTTTTTTCACTAGTACCTAACCCGCAACGTGTTGGTTATCTATTGAAATACAAAAGTATTTCAATAGATACAGAATAAATTATCCTGAATCAAAAGCGCAATTTCACCAAAACTTTCTCGCCATTAGCCACAATATACGGTACCTAACTTATATAACTAACGATTGCACCTTAACTGATGTCATTTCTATTTTCAGCTACTTATGAACTGCTTTAATGAATCAAAAAAATACCCCCTTCAAACTCATGATTGTCCATTAATGAATTAGCTTGCATGTCCACTTTTTTATTTGTCGTGAAGTGTGGAACAACCTTAGCTAACGGTTCAAAGTGGCACTCAACGGCCTGACTGCGTTTGCAATGACGCATTAATTAACGTTTAGCTGAAAACTAAATCCTTAATCACCGAGCGTCCGCTTTATGATCATAGACCAGTCGTTATCTAGATTTCTGTTTTAGTCAGGAAAGCGCACTTTTTTGATGTTAGCTTTTGATAAGGGAAAAACTACCAGTATTTATTGTTCTAAGGTCACTAGCTACCACAAAGAAGACGTGAAACATTACAGCTATAATGCTTTTTCAGATTAGGTTTTGTATCGATAACGCTTTGCTAAGCGGCTAAAATGGCTGGCTATAATAGCGAGGAACGAGCACAGCCAGCTGTTTGTGTCCGTTTAAGCAACTTATATGCAGTTGTTTTATTACTCTGATAATTCTACAGAAAAATCACTCTTAAGCATTGCTACAACCTGAATTACCTCTTTTTTATTACGAAAGGTTTCTATCTGATTAAAAGTCATTTTATTTCTTTCCAATAGGTCAGATATGATCTGAAATTGGTGAATTAGCTTACTGTATTTGAAACCTAACTCATGTTGCTCTGTAGCTTCTTGAACCATAGGATCAATTAACTCTGCTCTATCTATGCTGATGTTATCCGTAGTTTCTTTCATACGGATAACATCAATAATTTCAGTTGTTAATATTATATTAGCATTAGAAATATAAGATAAGGCTAGTTGGTATGTACTCCAAAAAATATCACTGCCAGTTAAAATTTGCAGCCTATGGTTTGCTACATGATGAAACTGAGGAGAACTAACATCAATAAAGCCTTTAGTTAGCTCAGCTAACTCAAAACCATTTTTTTGGTCTCTATATGCTTTGATAACATTTAAAGCCCGACTATAATTATGACTAGTTATACTTAAACCATTTTCAAGTTCAGCTAAAAGGAGGTCAATAGAGCCATCAAGATATCTACTCTTCACAAGCTCGTATTCTTTTTGTATAAAAAAGTAATATATACCTAATCTCGCAGCTCCCGCTGCAACAATAAAAGCAACTATTCCTTTTGCGATAATTTCACATAGCTCCATGGGATACTCTACTATTTGATAACTGCATAACGCCTCGTTAAGAGGCAAATAATACGTTGGCTAAAATAAGCGACGCAGAAGCAAAAGCCAACTGTTATTTGTCCTGATTAATTTACTTGTTATACGAATATTGCCCATTTAGCATATAATATACCGACTATGAAACAGCTCAAAGATGCTATCCATAAACCTAAACTCACAAGTAAACAAATGAACCAATCCATAGTTGTAGCTAAGTAAATTAGATTGCGTTCGGTACTATTTTCTTCAACACCTAAATATTGCGAAGAAAAATGAAGAGACATTAATTTTGCAGAGTAGCAAAAAAGTGACATTACCATCCCAACAACAAACCAAGTCATTGCTGTGCCAAATAATAGCCAATCTGCGAAGAGTTTTTGTTTGTCTACGGTATTTCCTAGAAATGTCATTAGACCAGCGCAAGCAGCACCATTTAATGCGAATGACCACTTTACAATAGTATCAAACCCCGTTTGTATACTTTTAAAGTACTCTATCTTTTGTTCAATACTCATACTATGAAAATTTGCCTATTCGTATAACGCCCAATCAATGGGCTAAATGGAGCGAAGCGAACAGCCCGCTGGTTTTAGTCCTATTAAATTGCTTGTTATATTTAGTTAAATGCAAACAAAAAACTAAGAATAATCCATAAGAAAATTGCTACAGATATGACAATTCCATAAGGGCTATCAGATTGAAGAGGAATTCCTAGATTATTCGATATAGCAGAGATTAAAAAGGTTAACAAAAGAAGTCCCATTATTCCGGTCAGCCACCTCATTCTAGCTTCCCCAAGAACACAGAATCGCTGGACACTTTCATTTACCGAAAGTTTGAATGTAGAAATAAACATTAAGATGAATGCTATAAGAGTGAATGCGGATAATATTAAAACAGCTTTAGTTGAATTATATATTTCTTGCTGAATAGATATATCTATATAACTACTCGGAGGAAACAACGCAATAATAAGCCCTACAGGTCCAAAAAATAAAGTTGCGTAATCAGCATAAAGAGATCTTTTTTCTACGGTAGTATTTGACATAATTTTCCTGATAAATATAACGCCTCACTAAGAGGCGAGTAATAGTTGGCTAAAAGGATCAGAGCGGAACCGAGCCGAATGTTACGAGTCCTGCTTTAGTGACTTGTTAGCTTTACCTTGGCGTGTGGTAAAGCATTACAGCTATTTTTACTGTTCTATTCCTGTCACCATTAAGATGAAACTCATAGTTGAACCATGTTTCATCTTTCTCATTTACAAATTTGATAAAATTTGGATGTTCATTAACTGAGGACTTAGCAACATCAACTGCATTACTAAAATCTTTGTTCGGCACAAACATAATTACTGCTGCTTTTGAATCTCGCCATGTAAGGTACCCTAACAGTTGACTGATAGTAGCAAGAAAGCTTTTTTGACCTTTCCAAAACTTACACTCACCAATGAATACATTGCTATTCTCATGACGCAATAAAATATCTGTTTTACCAGTTTTATTGAAAGTTTCACCCGTCGCTGAACCATTAAAATTAGGCTCAAGCATCATTAAGAAGTGATCCCTTAAATGCTCTTCCTCTTTATTTGCATATAAGCTAGGTAGACGTTCAAACTCTTTACCCACATCGTGAATCATTTGTAGAATATCGTTATATACAGACTGATCTAAACTTGGTTCAGGGCTGTATCCGACTTCATTAACTTGAGGTTTACTTAAAATAACTTTTTTACGTTTCTGTGGGGCAGGAACTGAAAATGTTGGTGATGTTGCGGAAGATTTTTTAATTGGTACGCCCAATGAAGCTAAGACACCGGACTTTTCTTTAATTCTACTTTTCTTTGATTCGAAGGCTGATTTAATCTGTGACTCAAGGCTAGAGTTAAATTGTTCAACATCACTTTTTACATGCGCTAGTTGTTGCATGATACTTTTAATATTTGAATCTTTTTCCCTAACAATACTCTCGGGATCATTTGAAAAGTTTATAATCTCGAAGGAAAATTCGCCTCCATGCACTTCAATACCCATAGTCCACATGAGCCTTGTACTTGGTACGCAGTGTAATAATTGAATATTCCCACTAATCGGCACATGAAACTTTATAACATCTTTTTTATAAGATTTGCCTGAATATACATGAAATGAACTAGGAAAGTGTTCCGCAGGAATCATTTTCTCAGATGATGACGCGTATATTTGGTCTTCATGTATTTCGAGCAAGTCTACTATTGATTCAGATAACTTATGAGCAATGTAGTCGCACTCATTAACATTAAGAGCGTAATCATCTTTTAATGAATCTATCGAAGATAGAATATTATGCTTTGAAGCATCAAGAAAACTACTCAGTTCTCTTTCTCCAAAAATTCTGCTTGTTCGCATGTGCTCGAATATCCTTATATAAAGCTAACAGCTTATTATAGGGCCGGCCCAGTAATGTCCATCCCATAATTGAAACTTAATATCCCACAAATTCAAAGTATTAGAAAGTACCCAACCAATTATTTAATCAAACATAGGATATTACTAAGCCAGTTCAGTAATATCAGAAGAATAATTCATTAGAAAATATATGGCAAAATATTTATTGCTAATGTCACCTATAGCGCACCAAGAAGTCATTAGCTGTGATCTGTTTTTTTTTGCTTATTGATTATGACTATTTGAACTTAAGGCACTTATAAGACCAAGCCTATTAGTTGAAGTTACTCAAAATTAGGTGTTCTATCGATAAGTAAGCGGGCATTTATATTTGAAAGGTGATTCACAATCGTTGGTAAAGTTGACGTAAGCAATTGAATAACTTAGTGTCAGATAAAGCTTAACATTTAATCCTAATTGAGCCATCGCTTTATAGAAACAGTCATCGTCTATAATAGACGACTGTCGAGAAGATATTATGTCTAACCGTCCCCCGCAACAACTCAATATTATCATTACCATGTATCTGGGTTATGCCGCCATGATGATTTGTCGTCAAATGGTCACCATTCTCAGCCCAGCATTGCTTGCCGATGAGACCTTAAGTTTAACAAAAACCAACCTTGGTGATTTTGCGGCTTATGGCACCTTAGGTGCGCTGGTTGGCAAACTTATTTGGGGACCTCTTGCCGATAAAATGGGTGGGCGCTTTACTTTTTTAATCGGCATTTTTCTTACTGCGATATTTGTCATTGCATTTGGGCTTTCACCTAATGTGATGGCCTTTACTGTATTTTCATTCCTGCTTTATGGTACCAAATCTTCTGGCTGGCCCGGTATGACTAAACTGGTCGGGGAGTGGTATCACCCACAACATTATGGACGAGCATGGAGTATCCTCTCTACCAGTTCTAGATTTAGTGTCGTGTTGGCTACTCTGTTCTTTGGTTGGCTATTGAGTTTTATGCATTGGCGAACAGTAGCGTTTATCGCAGCGTTTTTTGCGTGCGTCATTTTAGTTGGCTGCTATTTTTACCTGAAAGAAAAGCCCGAAAACCCTAAATTTTTCAAAGAGAATGAAAGCACTACCGATAGTGATGTAGATAGTAAAGCCGACAAAAACCCCGAGAACTATGGAATCGCCATGGCATCAAAACAGGCGCTGAATAACAAATATAATCACCCCCTTAGAGGCACAAGTACTCTTGGTGGGTTGGTGGCATTTGCAAGAAGTCCTAGGGTTTGGCTAGTGGTGATCATGTTGATGATGCTTACTTGCATGATGGCCTTTTTAGACTTTGTTGCAGTTTATCTTATGGAAAACTATCAACTGACGCCTTCACAGGCTGCAATGGCTTCTACTGTATTTCCCGTAGGCTCTTTGAGCGGACTTTTGGCTTCAATTGCGTTTTACGACCGTTTTTCAAAAAAGGGGATCAGAACAGTATTAACTATAGCGCTGACGGTTAGTTTAGTGAGCGTGCTTACCTTGCAGTATTTACCTTTGTTTAATTTGAGCGCTGATTTGAATTACCTCGTCGCACTGGGGGCAATATTTTTTTTCGCTTTTTCACTTTCCCCTGCCTATTACCTACCCATGTCGATATTCTCCATTGAATACGGCGGTCCCCATAGTGCGACATTAGTGTGTTTAATTGATGCCTTCGGCTTTGCGGCTAGTGCGATATTTGCTTTCGTTGGGGGGAGACTGGCAGATAGTGTAGGTGGCTGGTCTAGCTTTATGAATATGCTGATCTTGATTTCTGCCGTTGGGATCATATCCGTTTGGGCATTTATGCACGCAGAATATAAAGCGGCAAAGGGGGGAGTCACTTGAATCAGGTCCTTAGTTGATCGTTAAGCAACATAGCTCTGCGGGAGGTATTCCATTTCTGGAAGCTAACGATAGCCACTTTACAGTCATTAGGCTTTAGCTTTTACCATATTTCCTAATGAATTATTCGTGTCAGATTACTGAGGATTCTGAGTGATATGAAAATATTTAACCATCTAAGTAACTGAAATGATTTTAAATTAATTCTGTCCAAGAAAGCTTATGGGGCAGGCATTAATGGGGTTCTCCATAATAATTATCATACTCAGTAAAAGTGAAGCAATTTTTCAGCGATAATTGATAAATCTCTTTATGCAACTAATACAATAGTGGATGTGGATTACATAAGGTAACAATTTCGTCTTGCTATTGAAGAGAGTTTACGAGATAAACTCTTTTGGTTTATTTTTCTAACCATTGCTTTTCATCGATAACTTTCATAATTAATAGTAGAGATATAAGTGCTAACAGATATTTTAGTAGGGCCCATATTACGACGTTTAACATCACAACAATTAGTCTTATGGTGGCTTAGCCCATTTGAGTGTTCAGGAGAGCTTCATTGTTACTTAAATGATGAGAGTATAGCTGACGCTACCCAAAGTAATAGCTCGGTTAATAGTGCAACAAAAGATAAAGCAATCTTCACCGCAGCCTTTGATAAAGATAACTTAACGACATTTCGTGTCGGTGACAAAGCTGTTGTTCATTTACTTGATGTAAGCATTAACTTACCGGTAGATACCTATATAGAATATGATTTACTGTTAACTGATTCACATAACTCATCGGAACTAAGTGGCAGAGGCACTAAACAAAGTACTAAAGGCCTAGCTGAACTTATCCCCAACTTGAGCTTTTCTGGTAAAAGTAGACCTTCCTTTATTATCCAGGAAAATATTAATAATTTACTGCATGGCTCGTGTCGAAATCCACATCATGCAAGTCAAGATAGCTTGATAGCAGGTGATAATTTAGTTGGAGAGACCTTAACAAATACTGAAAAAAGACCAGCGTTACTGATGATGTCTGGCGATCAAATTTATGCTGATCATGTAGCTGGTGTCACGCTCTTTGCTATTCATCAAGTTATCAATTTATTAGGGTTAAACGATGAAAGTTTTACTGATGATAATTTAGCCGCGCAGGGCATTACCTGTGGCAATGAACTTTATCAGTTTAGCGAGCAGTATTTTCAACGAGAGTTATTGCTCCCTAAAAATACGGTTAAGGGCTCTTGGTTTAGGCCAGCGAAGCAGCAAGCTATCTTTACTTCGACCTATGCGCACAATCATGTGATGACATTTGCTGAAAACATGGCTATGTATTTCTTAGTGTGGTCACCAACCTTATGGCAACACGTTGAACTTGAAGGCTTTAACGTACCAGCTAAATATCAAAAAATTCATCAACAAGAATTAGCGGCAATTAAAGACTTTGTTAGTGGTCTGGATAAAGTTCGACGTTTGTTAGCACATACGCCAACTTATATGATTTTTGATGACCACGATGTGACTGATGATTGGAACTTAACTGCCGCATGGGAGCAAGCAACTTATCAAGATCCGTTAGCAAAACGCATTATTGGTAATAGCTTGTTTGCTTATTGGTTATGCCAAGGTTGGGGTAATGATCCTAAACAGTTCAAAGGTGACTTTTATCAAGTTGCGAATAGTTACCAGCAGCAGCCCAGTAGTGAAAAACAAGATACGTTTATTGATTACTTATTAAAGTTCTCGCATTGGCAGTATACCCTTGATAGTCACCCTAAATTAGTAGTGCTTGATAGTCGAACGCGTCGTTGGCGTTCAGAGCATGGCTTAGATGATCCTTCGGGATTAATGGACTGGGAAGCGTTATGTGAATTACAACAAGAATTGATTGGGCATGACTCAATATTACTGGTATCACCAGCACCTATTTTTGGCGTTAAGGTTATTGAAACGATACAGCGAATAGCTACTTTAGCGGGTCAGCCATTAGCTGTTGATGCTGAAAACTGGATGGCGCACCCTGGCGCTGCAAGTACCCTGTTAAATATTTTTAAGCACCCTAAAACACCGCAACACTTTGTTATTCTTTCGGGCGATGTTCATTACTCTTTTGTTTATGATGTTGAACTGAGATTTCGTCACCATTCTCCCCATATTTGGCAGATCACTTCTAGTGGTATTAAGAATCAATTTCCTCAACCGCTTATAGGGCTGTTTGATCGAATGAATCGTTGGCTCTATGGTCCTTACTCCCCACTTAACTTATTTACTAAACGCCGATCTATGCGTATTAAAGGTCGTAAGTTAATGGTTGATGGACAAGAGAAAAAGTTAAAACTAGGCCACCAAAGGCTGCAACCTAAAAGTGGCTTGGGTTACTTAGAACTTAATGATGATGGCTCACCAAATTTGATTGCAGATTTACATTGTGATGGAAGCAAAACTGTTTTTATTGAAACGAGTGAAGAGCTAGTTCCCTAGCTCTTTTAGCTGTTATTCCGTAGATATATTAACTATCTAATCTTTTTTCTTTATTGGTAACATGCGTATCAAAGTGTCATCTTTTTGGATGTAATGATGTACTAAGCCAGCCACTGCATGAAAAGCAATAAGATAGTAACCCCACGAGCCTATGTCCTTGTGCCAGCCCTCTAATATCTTGCCAAATGGTTTGTCGTAAGCGATAAGTGCCGGTAACTCTAGCCCGAAAAAGGGAATAACCTTACCTTTTGCGCTGAGTACAAACCAGCCAAATATTGGCATGGCAATCATGAAAACATAAAGGGTTAGGTGAGCCATTTTGGCCCCCCAAGCTTGCATCGTTGACAACGGTGGGGTTATTTGTGGCGTCACTTGCACGTTACGTAAATAAATACGGGCACAGACTAAGATAAAAACCAATAAACCCAGCATAAAATGCGTCATCTTGAATAGGTCACGCAAGTCAGTGCCTTTTTCAAAAAATACTCTGCCTTCAATGCTGGCGAAAACCAAGATCATTAAAAGCACCATTAACCAGTGCATTTTAATTGAAAGTGAACCATAGTGGTTTGTCGTGTTTTTCCAAGACATGCTGTATCCCTTATTTATTACTTATTTTTACTTACTCTTAGGGACGAAAGTACTCGCTAAATCAGCGATATCATCGACACTTTTTGCCAGCTCTTGCATTTGTTCAGCAACGCTGTCAGTTTGTTGCCAAGTAGACTCAGTATTTTGTGATATATCAGTTAAGTGGCTATTAATTTCATGAGAGACACAAGATTGCTCTTCAGCTGCTGTCGCTATTTGTGTGGCGGCTTGATTAATGTTCTGCATTTTCTCGACCACTAAATCAATTTGTTGATGAGATGCCTGTGCACTTTCAACACAGAACTGCGCTTCATCTTTATTTTTATTCATTAAGACAACCCATTGCTCTATGGTATTGAGCATAATGGTTAGGCGTTGATGAATTTTTACAGCAGACTCTTGCGTGCGTGATGACAAATTTCGTACTTCATCGGCAACCACGGCAAAACCTCTGCCGTGTTCTCCTGCACGCGCTGCTTCAATAGCAGCATTTAGGGCTAATAAGTTAGTTTGATCGGCAATAGATTGAATATCTTCCATCAACTCACCAACATTATTTGCTGATTGGGTTAATGTATCAGCTGAACTAGAGGCATTTTCTACCGCTTGCGCTAACTGACTTATTTTATCACTGGTCTGATAGATACTTTGTTGTGATTGTTCACAGTGTTCGAAGGTGACTTCTAATTCACTAGCAACATTAACTGTGTTTTGGGCAATGTCTTGCGTAGATTCCTGCATTTGACTCATTGCGGTACTGAGTTGTTCTAAATCATTTTTCTGTTGTGCGAGTGTATTTCGAGTATCGCTAAGTCCTTGGCTAACTTTAGCCATAACTGCTTTTATTGGTTTAGCTGCGTCAACTGTACGTTCAATAATGGCTTTTATTTTTGTTTTTAACAGTGAGAAATTAAAATCAAAAACACTGGCACTACCTTTGCCAAAATAAACTTTACGAGACACTGAATCAAACATGCTTTGCATTCGCTGTGCTCGCAAAGCGGTGGGGATAATATCAGACCAAAAAATAAGAATAGGAGTAACGGCACTCACCCCTGCAATAATTGAAGCCACTAAACCCAATTGAGTAAAAATAAAGCCTTGCGCAACAATGGAGAGCAAGACTAAAAAAGTAAATTTATTATTTTTAGTAAATTCAAACGTTACCCAACTGTTTTGATTATTAAGTGCTTGGTAGATGCGTTCAGCATTGTTAGCTAGTGATGTATTGGCAATAGTACTAATGCATTGAAAGCCAGTTATTTTACTTTGGCTATATTGCGGGGTAATAAATACATCAAGCCAAATAGTTTTATCTGCTTTACTTTTTAATTGTAATAAACCTTGCCAAGAAAAACCTTTTGAGAGCGTTGCTGATAGTTCATCAAGCACAACTTTGGGCATCTTTGCATGCGTTAAACTACGTGTATCGGTATTAAGTAGTTCACTTTCTTGATAGCCAGTTGCTTGGCAATAAGCCTGGTTAACATAGGTATAGTTACCTTTTAAGTCGGTAACAGAAATTAATTGCTTCATAGTAGATGACATAGATTACACAACATTTAAATGGTTAGGTTAATAGTAACAGTCGATAAGTTTATCGCTTTGATCTGTATCGGCAATAACTCACTAAATTTTAGTGAGTTATTGCCGATAATTTAATTATTAATTAGGACTCTATATGAGGGGTATTAATTTGTCTTTTTATGACAGTAGATTTTTCTATACTGATTAATTTATAAAGTATCTGTTTAAGTAGCTCTCCACCCAACTGGTTACTGTCTAGGCCGTTTTCATCGCCGAAGCTACCTAACTGTATATCTTTAACATTTTTGGTAAGTATTTTGTTGTCTTTAATTATGGTCAAGGTCAACTCATCAATAATGACTGAACTAATTGTGACACGCGTTAATGCTTTGCCTAATAGGCGTTTTTTCTGTTTAGCTTCTTTGGAGGCTATAATCGCTCGGTTGGTTTCAACCTCTTGAACTCTTTGCTGGATGTCTAAATCTTCTAAGGCCAATTTTTCACTTCGTTCAGGGTACATTTTGGCATAAAACTCAGCACTGATTTGTGGATACAAGGCGGGATAATCCATTGCCAGTCGTGTACTCACTTTTTCAAAAAGCTCTTCTACGTTTGTGCAGTCTGTTTCACTCGACTTAGATTGCTCAGACCAAGCATGTAAACTGCCTAATCGCAGTTCTTTTACGTGCACAATAGTGGTTGTTTTTTTCTGTATGCTAGGCGAGTTCAACTCCTGGATAGGAACCACTGCGAGTTGTGCACTAATGTTATCTGCTTTAAACAGGATAGGCTGAGTTAAACCATTAATATTACTCAGAGAAAAATCAGTAAACTGGGCAATCCCAGTATTATTTGAAAAATCAGCGTTGAGTAGTGTTGCTTCTTGAGCACTATAGTACTGACTTTGTAAAATAACTTGGCTTTTTAGGTAATCATTTAACGATCCATTAGCTAGATACCACAACATGGTGCTGAAAAATAATAATAGGGCAAAGGCTAGTATGGCTAATTTATTCAAGGTTTTTTCTCTTCTGCGTGAATTTGCGTTAAGTGGTTAATATTTTAAGCTAAGTTACTGGCTAGGTAAATGCTATTAAATGGTCTATAGGTTATAGTGATTGTGTATAATTATGCAAAAAAACGCACCATTTCACCACCTTTTACTACGTTATTAGAGAACCCTTTTATGCCAAATAAGTCTGTGCCTACAGCGACTTCAAATTCATCAAGTTTCACCAGTCGTTTACCGTTATTTATTATAGTTGCTATCCTAGTAGTCTTAATTACTTATTTGCAATGGCCAGAAGCCGAGTCACAGAAAAGTAAATACAAGCGTGTTGTTGCCGTTAAGATGGTACCAGTGGTACTAGCCGAGTTTATTGAAAGCGTTGAAGCGGTTGGTACAGCAAGAGCTAATGAGCAAGTGGTGATCACCAGTAAATATTCCGACCTTGTTGATGCTATTTATTTTGATGATGGTCAAAGTATTGAAAAAGGTGCTGTGTTAGTTAAGTTAAATAATCAAGAAGAACTGGCCAAAGTTAATGAGTTAACAGCCAATTTGTCCGAATCTCAGGCGCACTTAAGGCGTTTGACTGAATTACTCTCTAGTAGGGCAACCTCTAAGTCTTTAGTGGAGCAACAAGAAGCAAAAACTAAGGCTATTGAAGCACAACTTGTTAGTGCCAACGCTAAGTTAAATGATTTAACTATTCGCGCCCCTTTTGCTGGCGTACTTGGCTTTCGGGAAGTCAGTAAAGGTGCCTATATTGATGCTGGAGATGTTATTACTAGCTTAGATGATTTGAGTATCATTAAAGTAGACTTTCATTTGCCGGAGCGTTTATTAACGCATATTCATGTAGGCCAGCAAGTTACAGCCGTTAACAGTGCTTACAAAAACAAAGAGTTTATTGGAAAAATATCCGCTATTGATAGTCGTATTGATTCAAGTACTCGTAGTATTAAAGTCCGCGCTACTATTAGCAACAAAGCGTTAAAGTTACACCCCGGCATGCTGCTTAATATCAGCGTATTATTACAAGTAGAAAATATACTGCAATTACCCGAAAGCACTATAATTCCTATTGAGAATGCCCATTATGTATTTCTTGAAAGTGAAGGTAAGGCAGTTCGTAAAGCAATAAAAATTGGTCGTCGTCATCCTGGTGTTGTCGAAGTCGTTTCTGGCTTAGTTGAAGGTGAACAAGTTGTGGTTGAGGGCGCGCTTAAGCTTCGTGATGGCTCTGATGTGAGTATCATAGGTCAAGAAGAATCTGACACCGAAGAAGAGTCAGTGACGGCTGATACAGGGAGCTATGGCTAGTGATTTTATCTGATTTATCGGTAAAACGACCGGTTTTTGCCACGGTAATAAACTTACTTATTATCACCTTTGGTATTGTCGCTTTTATGATGTTGCCATTAAGAGAATATCCAGATATTGACCCACCTATTGTTAATATCAGTACCAATTACCCCGGTGCATCAGCAGCCATTGTTGAAACCAAAATAACCCAATTGCTTGAAGACAGAATTAGTGGTATTGAAGGCGTTAAAACGATTAATTCTAATAGTCGTGTTGGCCGCTCAAGTATTACTATTGAGTTCAATTTAGACCGTGATATTGATGCTGCGACTAATGATGTTCGTGATCGAATTTCACGGGCGTTAAATAACTTACCCGAGCAGTCTGATCCACCTGAAGTATCTAAAGCCAATGACGATGAAAACGTTATTGTTTGGTTTGTACTGCAAAGTGAAACCATGAGTACGTTAGAGCTAACTGATTATGCGAATCGTTATATCGTTGACCGCTTCGCAGTAGTTGATGGGGTTGCCCGTGTACAAGTGGGCGGTGGTCGTACTTATGCGATGAAAATTCGCCTGAATCGCGTCTCTATGGCTGCGCGTAATATCACAGTACAAGATATTGAAGATACTTTACGCGATGAGAATGTTGAATTACCAGCAGGTCGAATAGAGTCGGTAGATAGAGATTTCTCAATTCGGGTCGAGCGGAGTTATTTATCTGAGCAAGACTTTGCCAATATGGTTATTACTCATTCTCAAAGTAGCTCAGTAGTGCGTTTAGGTGATGTTGCACAAGTATTTGTTGGCGCGCAAGATGATGAAAATATGTTTCGCGGTAACGGTAAAAACATGGTTGGCTTGGGGGTTATCAAGCAATCAAAAGGCAATACTTTAGATGTAGTTAAATCCGCCAGAAAAGAAATGGTGGCTATCAGAGATACTTTGCCCGTAGGCACTACTATTACCAATAGTTATGATAGCTCAGTGTTTATTCAGGGCTCTATTGATGAAGTCTATAATACCTTGGTTATCGCTATGCTGATGGTGGTATTGGTCATCTTCTTATTCCTTGGTAATGTTCGTGCTACCTTAATACCCGCAATTACTGTACCTATCGCCTTAATAGGCTCTTTAATGGCATTATCTTGGTTCGGCTTTTCTATTAACTTATTAACACTGCTCGCATTAGTATTAGCCATAGGTTTAGTGGTTGATGATGCTATCGTGGTATTAGAGAATATTTACCGTCGTATAGAAAATGGTCAAACTCCACTCATGGCGGCCTACGAGGGAGGCAGGGAAGTTGCTTTTGCAGTTGTTGCTACCACCTTAGTTTTGGTCGCAGTATTTGTTCCTTTGGTCTTTTTATCGGGCAATATGGGACGACTATTTACTGAGTTTGCCATTGCTATTGCGGCCGCTGTAGTCTTTTCAAGTCTGACCGCTTTGTCTTTAACGCCAATGTTATGTTCGAAAATGTTAAAACACAGGGAGCGTAGCTCTTCTTTTGGACAAAAATTAGATAATGCTTTTGCTCGTTTTGAAGCCGCTTATGGCCGAGCACTAAAAAACAGTATTCATCAACCCATGCTTATTGTTCTTGTACTTGGGTTATCGTTAGCTGCAGTCTTTTTATTGTTTAACAAATTGCCTTCTGAATACACGCCAAAAGAAGATCGTGGAAACTTCTTTCTAATTATGCAAAGTGCAGAAGGTGCCAGTTATGAAAATAATGTTAAAAACATGCATCAAATTGAAGAGAAACTTTTAGGTTACAAAGAAGAGGGCGAACTAGACCGCGTTTTGGTACGTGTTCCTGGTTTTGGTGGTACGGGCGGTATTGCCATTGTGGGCTTACCACAATGGGATAAACGTAGCATTGATACCTTTAGTTTTATCAACAAAATAAACAAAGATGTGCAGAGTGTTACTGATGTACGTGCGTTTGCCATCATGCGTCGTGGTATTGGTGGTGGCGGCGGTAGTAATGCGCCAGTCTCCTTTGTACTGCAAGGTAATACTTTTGAAGAGCTAGCGCAGTGGCGTGATATTCTAATTAGTGAGGCACAAAAGAATCCTAATTTGTCGAATATTAATAGTGACTACAAAGAAACCTACCCTCAGTTATTAGTTCAAATAGACCGTGAACGTGCTTATGATTTAGGTGTGCCAGTAGGTGATATAGCTGAAACCCTAGAGACCATGTTAGGGCAACGCCGCGTAACGACCTTTGTTGACCGAGGTGAAGAATATGATGTGATTGTTGAGGGTGATGAAAAGCAATTTCAAAGTCCATCAGATATCGACAATCTTTACGTACGCTCTCGTACGACTGACAAGTTAATACCATTAGCTAACTTACTTAACATTGGCGAAAATGCTACCTCGTCGAGACTGAATCGCTATAACCGCCTACGTAGTATTACGGTTACGGCAAACTTAGCGGATGGTTACGCTTTAGGAGATGCGTTAGATTTCCTTGTTGATGTTACCAAAAACAAACTACCAGAACATGTGCAAGTTGACTATAAAGGCGAGTCGTTATTGCTAAAAGAGTCAGGAAACTCTATTTTATTTGTTTTTTTACTCGCGTTATTAATTACTTACTTGGTTTTAGCTGCGCAGTTTGAAAGCTTTATCCATCCCTTTGTTATCTTACTTACCGTGCCGTTGGCATTAGTTGGTGCACTTGCCGGGCTAGAGCTAATGGGCATGAGTTTAAATATCTACAGTCAAATAGGTATTGTCATGCTCATAGGATTAGCAGCCAAAAATGGTATTTTAATCGTTGAATTTGCTAACCAGTTACGTGATAAAGGCATCGCTTTTGAAGAGGCGTTAATTAGTGCTTCTCAGCAGCGTTTACGCCCTATTGTAATGACTACGTTTACCACAGTAACCAGCGCAATTCCTTTAGTATTGGCTGTTGGCCCTGGCGCTGAAAGTCGTATGGTTATTGGTGTAGTGATCTTTGCTGGCGTATCACTGGCGAGTATATTTACCTTGTTTATCGTACCGGGTGCATATTATTGGTTATGCCGCAATACGGGCTCACCACAAGCCATTGCTAATGAGATTGAAAAGCTGGAACAGCAAAGTTAGCGATTGAAGTGAATTCAGAATAATTTATTTATTATTTTTGTTTATTAGTTAAGCCAAATCCCTAGAAGATGTGAGTCGCTAGGGATTTTTTTATAGGGGCACTTAACGCTCAATTTCTCGAAAGTTAGATATTGGGGTATCATCACTTTTTTGAAATAATTTCGTTGAAAAAGAAATAACCCTACAGCGGCCAGTTGCTTTAGCAAAATACAGGGCTTTATCAGCATTACTTAGTAGCTCATTAAGCGTAGTACCGTGTTTTTTATACTCTGTAATACCTGCGCTAAAACTAATTCGAGTCATCGTTTGATGTGGGGTGTGTATATCACAATTTTTTATTAAATTTAAAACACTACTAATAAGAGTATTTAACTCGGCTTCATCACGGGTGTAGCTAAATATACAAAATTCTTCTCCGCCGATACGAGCAAAATAACAATCGTCATCTAATACTGAACTAACTTTTTCAGCGAAATACTTTAGTGCATAATCGCCGAAAGTATGGCCATAAGTGTCGTTGAATTGCTTAAAATGATCGATGTCTAATATGCATATAGCGCCTTTAATATTATCTTCATCTTGAGCATATTCGGTAAAACGTTTAAACATAGCTCTGCGGTTGGCAATACCCGTTAATGAATCGGTATACGCTATTTTACGCAGGCTCTTTTCTTGTTTTTCCATTATAGAAGCATAAGATTTTAATGAATACTCGAGTTTTTTAAGTTCAGTTATATCTTCACCAACAATCATCAAATGGCTTTCATTGTAATCACTTATGGTGATTTTTATGGCTTTACGCGTTCTGTCGTCTTTTAATTGTAAGATAAATGAATAGGGCGTATTTACATCGACAGCAAATACTTCTTGTCTAGAGAATTGTTTATATTGTACTTCGAAAAGCTTGAAAATAGTCTCTGGGTATTCACCTATCATAGCTTTGAATTTTACAGTCGAATAAATAGGGGACAATGTATTTCTGTCACAGATTGCAACGAGTAATTTTAATCGGTTTAATAACTCAAGTTCCATTTTATTATCCCGTAACAATTAATGATTTTTTACTACTTATCAAGCGAGTGAGTATTTTTATATCGTCTTCTGATATGTCAAAACGATTTAATACCTCGATAAATATACTGACCACTTCATTCCATTCAACCTCAGTGATGTTAAATTTTTTATGAGCATATTTCAGTTGTGCATCATCATATTCTCCTGGTCCACCCATCATAGCGGCTAAAAATTTGGTTTGATGCTCAATTAATAAGTTCATACTAATGGGTTCAAAAATATAAGAGACAATTTCTGAATCCAGTACTGCATCGTAAAATTCACCGACGAGGGGATATAGAGTAGTAAAGCCACCGTATTTTTCAAATAAACTCATTGGGGGCATTTTATCTCCATTGGTTAGAGAACATCCATAGCTGAAGTATGGACTATTTTTCGAAGTAATTGACTATTTTAACTTTGTTAATTTTTATCATTGGCAGAAGAAGGCTAAAGCAAAATAAGTCTTCTTAAACAAGTAGGATAAGCCAACGAATTAAAAATCGAACTGAATATATACCGTATTGTAATTACTACCGCCTTTGATACGGCCAAATTGTGATGCCGATTCAAAAATAGCAGAACGATGATGAATGCTATAACCTAACCAGATTTCATTGAGTGCATTGACATTAAAAATATCGCCTAAATTAATATCTATCGTAAAGTCTATATAGTTCATTAATTCGCTAGGGCGATAACCTTTTCGCTCCATCTCAGAGGCTTCAATATAAGATACATTAGAGGCATAAGATAAACCTTCAGCTAAGCCGACACGCCAGCGGACCGGCCACTTAATGGTGTAATACGCTTTAATGGCAAGAACATATTCTTGCTCTGAATTTTGTACTTCAGAGCTGGCATGCCAAACAAAGCCAGGCGTTAGATAGATGTCTAGCGGTAGTGAGAACAGCTCATCGGTCAATGGAAAACCATAAAAAATAGAAGTGAGCTGATTATTATACTCATCTTTAACCGTATCACCGGCGAGGATATCGCCAATATTTGATGGTGTTGCCCAGCCATGTGCTAAGCGTAAGTAACCATGGTTGGTTAATTCTGATTTTTTGGGTTGACTGATATCATTAAAAAAGGCAAAACCTAAATAGCCCTCACTTTGCCAGCGTTGATTGACTACATCGCTCTCGTAAGCATTTTTATCAAGTAAAGTGGCGTTGAAAGAGGCTAGTAAATAAAAATTCTTAGCTACATGATAGCGAGTCTCAATGCCTGCGTTGACTTCAATACCAGCACCAATAGACTGCTCTGTTATCTCCGATATGCCAGATAGTGCGTAATAATGGCTGTTAAAACTAGCACTTTTATACCGCGCATTCACTTTAGGCATGAACTCCCAACTGTCGTGTTGGAAATACCAGCTTTGGCTCAAGTTACCATAAGGGTTACCTTCAAGATCACTAAATACCTCGATATCAAAAAAGCTATTTTCACTGAATGATTTTCTCGCCTGAAAGCCAAGATCTATGGTGTCACCCTGTACTTCATTTTGATATTCAGCTGGAATATCAAAAAAGCGCATGCGCGCCATAGCGTTAAACTGCCAAGCATTACTTTGATAAAGGTGTGCGCCGCCTTCAATACCTCTAATAAAAAAAGTATCTCCTTGATAAAACATCATAGGCACAAAGCTAGTGACATTATCGGCTTCTGTATCAAAAGGTATTTCAGCATTTCTCATTAACACACCCAACCCCCAGGTTTGTTCTTGAAAAACTTTATTTTTTGCTGCAAGTTCTGATGTTGTACTGCTACTAAGGGCAGGGATTTTCTGAATACTTTTCTCTGAGTTACTTTCGGCTGAAAGGTTTGATGAAAATAATATAAAGAGGGTAAGTGATATCGCTGCACAGTAACGCATTGTGATCCTTTGTAATTTTTAAGGAGAACAGGTATTCAATCTGTTTAGTGTAACAGCTGTAAATTACAGCGATAAGTTATTTTCTTCTATGGCGTTTAATTTTAGAGTTTTTTCCATTGTTTTGTTAAACCAATGACATGAAAGATACCCAAAGTTAAACATATAGCAGAACTCCACAGCCAAAATTCAGGGCTACGTCCCATAGGACTATTCATCAAAGTAAAACCGGCCAAACCTCGTACTAAATATACTAGGGTAATGAGGGATAGTACTAAGCGAATAAAAGGAAGGCGAGCAATAAGTCCGGCAGCCGAAAATGCATAAGCTGACCAAAGCGCTAACACTGAAAAAATACCTAAGGTAATTATGGTTGGTTGAGAGCTACCTTGCTCAGCCATTAACGCCATTTGTTCGCCTGCACCGAAGAATCGATACCATGAGGCGCCAAAATAGATGCAGCCTAAATGTAAAAGTGCAGCAATAGCGCTTAGTGAACCTGCGATAAGTAGATATACATTCATTGTTTGCTAACGTCCTTGTAGAGATATTTATTTATTAATCTATAGTTAGATCAAAATCATAACATAGTGCTGTAGATTTTAGCGATTAAGTGCTGCGTCAAAGTTAGCTAGCTTAATAACGTCACCAGCAACCATGCTATCGATGTGTATGTCGCCAACCCGAACTCTTACGAGTCTTAATGTCGCAAACCCGACTGCAGCTGTCATTTTTCTGATCTGACGATTTTTCCCTTCACAAAGCGTGATAGAGACCCAGCTAGTAGGGCCGTGTCTAGGATCGCGTATTTTACGACCACGTGCAGGAAGTTGAGGTTCGCTATCTAGCTTGAATGCTTTACAGGGCAGGGTTAGATATTTAGCACCATTGATAGCTATCTCAACACCATTTTTTAGCTGTGACATTGCCTCTACAGTTATTACTCCATCGACTTGCACGTAGTACTCTTTCTCTATATTTTTACCTCTGACTTTGTAACTCATCATACCGTCAGTTGTGAGTAACAATAATCCTTCGGAGTCATGATCTAATCGTCCAATCGCCATTGTTTTACCTGGGAAGTTAAAGAGTTCACCTAACAGGTGTTTTTTCTTTCGTGATTCGGGTAAAAACTGACTTAAAAAACCATATGGCTTAAATATTTTGAAGTGTTGATTATTTTGGCTTGGCGCAGCAAGTTCTGTTGAACTGCTTTGGTTAGTTGTTGGCATTAAAGGTGTTCTTGATTGTATAGTCAAAGTGAAATCGCATTATACCCGTTCCACTTGAAGATGCTCGTTTCAGGAAACCTGAGCGAATCATAATCTAGGCACATTTTTTTGTTAAGGGTCATTCCCTTAAAAACAAATGTAACGACAAATATGTTTTGCTCAGTTTTCCCCAAAGGGCTGGTTTATAAACGCTTTATGCTACGTTATTGGTTTCGACAATAGAATAACTATTTTCTTCAATCAATGCCGTGCCTAAAAGCGTTTATAATTCCAGCTGAATCCTGCATATTCAAGTGGAGCGGGTATATACAGTTAGTTTGGGTTAAATGCACAGTACCTGCTAGTGCAGAGTTCAAATATGCTGGGGGCTTTAAGCGGCTCTCCGATTATTAAATTGATGAACAGCATATCCAGCTTGTTTAATACTTTTTTGACCTAGCCGCTTACATTAAGACTCTTGCACAAATTGCTAATAAAATAACACCTGTAATTTTATCGACTATATGCACATTATTACGTAATTTTTCCAAAATAACAGACTTAGATAAAAGCAGGGCAATCAAGCAATACCAAAGTGTGTCTATGCCTCCTACAGTAGATACCATAATTATTTTCTGTACTAAGCTTGCATTAGCATCGATAAATTGGCTGAATAGGGCTATAAAAAATATGGCGATTTTGGGATTTAAAAACGCAATCATAAAACCTTGCCAAGCACTTTGTTTTAACGATACCGATATAGTTTCGTGTTTTAATCTAGCTAAGGCTGATTTTGAAGTGAATGCTTTAAATGCCAGCCAAAGTAAAAATGCTGCACCAGCATATTTAATCATATTAAATAACCAAGGCGTTTCTTTAATAATAAGAGTCATGCCTAACACGGTTAATACCGCATAAAGCGCAATACCAGCACCATGAAAAATACTGACAACAAAACCATTAAGTCGTCCACCCGATACCGTATGTTTTAACACAATAGCTAAACTAGGCCCAGGTGTCATAGCACCTAATAGGCAAATGACAGCTAAAGATAGCCATGCTGATAAATCCATATATTTCTCAATCTTATTAATTAATTGTTTATGTTAACTTACTTAAAATATCTATTTAAATGACTTTACAGACTTTCAGCTATGCCAAAAAGTCATAGTTAATGTGTATTGACGTTATTTCTTTGCTTTTGAAGAAAGCTATTTTTTGAGTAGTTTTAGTCCGTAGCTTATGGTTTCTGTCAGGTGTGCCTTAAATAGTTGATAGCATATTTCTCTAAACCACTTATGTTCAGGGTCTAAATTATTTTTTGCATGCCACAATATATAATATTGATGGGGTTTAATATTTAGTGGTAAAGGTTTTATTGCTAATTGATGACTTTTTGAAAAGCTTGCGGCAATGTGCAGTGGCGTAGTTAATATCGTATTTGTTTGCAATAAAAGCTCTATGGCGGAAGTAAAAAACGGAACTGAAGCAAAAATATTCCTCTCTTTGTTGAGTGTCGATAGTGCTTCTGTTATTGGACTATCTTTATCCCCGCCACCACTTATTACAATATGTTGAGCTTCAACGTAATCTGCAATAGAAAATGAAGATGAAGCTTTAGGGTGAGATTTACGCATTACCATTACTAAGTGATCCTCAGCCATTTTTTTACCATAAAGGTTTTCTGGTATTTCATCAACTATGGTAGAGACTAGGTCTACAGGTCTTTGAGATAATTCGTGTAACCAATTTTTTTGCCATAACTGGTATTCAATGCTTACTTCTGGTGCATCCTCCACCATTTTTGCACATATATCAGCTAGTATAAATTGTGAAACATAATCACTTGATGCCAATACAAACTTACGTTGACAGGATGTTATATCTAACTCTTTAGGTAGATATAAGTTATCTAACGTTTGTATCAAACTCGGAAGTTGCTCTTTTAACGCTTCGCCTCTTTGTGTCAGTACAAAGTGATTAGCTTCTCTGACTAAAATAGGATCATTAAAGGCCTCACGTATCTGCGTCAATGTTTTACTCATCGCCGATTGCGTGACATTAAGTGCTTTTGCCGATTCAGTGATATTACGTGTGTTTAATAAAGATAACAGAGAAGGTAACAACTTGTAGTTATTCAAAAGTGCAACCTTCTGTTTTTTGAGGGGAATCCCAGTTAATGATTTTTTAAGCTTAACAGGGATTCATCAGGTTATAGTTTTTTATTAATTATTTCATCAAGAGAATACTTTCCGCTACCCTGAATTAATAGGCTTACAACACCTACTAATAATAGTAATTGGAATTCATATCCACCTTTACCGAACATGCCGGCATCTAAGTGAACAAAGCCAATAGCAACTAACATAACGACAACTAAACTACTTGCTGCAACACGTGTAAATAAACCAATTACTAGCAATAAACCACCTACAGTTTCTGCTAAACCGGCGGCGACAGCTAATAATAAACTAGGTTCTAGCCCCATACTGCCTAACCAACCTGCAAAACCCGCGGGGTTTCCTTCAGCAAACAACTTCCCCCAGCCATGACCAATAAATATAATGCCTAAAGTAAGCCTTAGGATAAATGGAGCTGACGCATGGTTATTACTCGATAGTAATTTTTGTAGTATATCTTTCATTGGTTTACCTAAAATTAAATATTGTTGCTTATTCTATTTAAAATTAGTCATGAATAGAAATCCTTTTTAATACTCGTAACCATGAAATTAATTCATGGTTTTGAATCTAAAGTAACGAAAATTTCTGTGTTGGAAAAGATTGAATAGCTTTTCTTGCCCTTAGATCAATTCGCTCACTGATTTTTACTTCAGCTTTAGAACCTACTCATTACCTATCTTATATGCTGCCTTCAGATTCTATTACTAATACTCTTGCTTCACCTTTGGGATGAGCAACATGTTCAGTACCTTTAGTCGCATAAAAAATATCACCGGTATTGAGTAGGGTCGATAGCTCAACATCATTTTCTTTAAAATGCATCTCGACCACACCATCTAAAGCAACAAAGACTTCTTCACCGTCATTAATATGCCATTAATACCAATTCCAATAAGTTAGGTACTGCTCAGCGAGAGTTAAAAGGCTTAGAGGCAAGACATTGATTGTAGATAATGGTCATTCCCTTATCAAAATTAATAACGTAGCGTATAAGCCTTTTAAACTCGCCCTTTGGGAGCTTTCCAGCATATCAATAACCGCAGAGAATTCCTTTCATATAGAGTGACTATATACAAAAAAATTCTATTTGTTCTCAAAACGCTGGTAAGCTTTGAGCTGGATCTAACTTAATGGACTTGGTATTGATTTATCGGTCCAATGCAAACGGGTAGTAATTCCGTTCATATTGGCGATGTTTTTAGCGCCCCATGAACGATCAGCGGTAAACTCTTTACTTCGTATTATTTCCACAAGTGTTCCTGAATTTTTTAAATAGAGGTTATAGGTTTATTGTTGGGTAAATTAACCTAATGAGTATTACAACATAGCACGGTTGCAGTAAGTCGCTTTTTCAAAATCACTAATATTCATGGCGATATTGGTTATCTCAGGAAACAGTGCTGCCAGCTTAGTAACTACTTGTTCTGATAAATGTGCTTTTTGCTCTGTAGTTCGTCCTTGCATTATATGGGCAAAGACGTGAATGAAATCGTCACGTTTGTTACCGACAATAAATGTTTTAAAAGCATTCATTCTTACTTTAATATCGCCTTCAACAAATAATCCCGATGCGTAGGCAATAAGGTGAACTTGTTCGATGATGAATTCTTCTTTATGAGATTCTAAGACGCTTTGTGAGCAGTCCATTACAAAGTGTGGCATTTGTGTTCCTTGTGAGACGGAAATTGTTGAGGGTTAGCACGGCAACAATAAGTTATTTTGTTCTAAATGCATAATATAGCTTGGTCTATTACCAAATTATGAGACAATTAGCATATAAATAACAATCCAATGGTTCATTATGAAACTTTTAGTTCGTAACCTTTCTCGTACAACAACTGAGCAGGAACTTCGTATTTTGTTTTCCGCTCATGGCACAGTCGCAGAATGTAGCTTAGTTTTAGATCAAGCTACAGCAAAATCAAAAGGTTTTGGTTTTGTTGTCATGCCTAACGAAGCAGAAGCAAAAGCAGCACTTTCTACTTTGCATGAAACAAGAGTTGCTAAGAATAAAATCCGAGTAAAAATAGCACAGTAGGCTATTTACAAGGTTATATTCTAGCAGTAAAAACCAGCTTGTTTGCTGGTTTTTTTATGCCCTTAAAACTTTATTTTCAGCAAAAATAGTTAAGTTTATTGGGGGTTATACCGCGCTAATATCACTTGGCATCTTTAAGCTAATACGAGCAACAGCGCCTTGAGCATCTTGACGGTTTTTCAAGGTTAGCTCTCCGTCTTGATTACGAATATATTCTCTACTGATAATTAAGCCAATACCTGAGCCTTGAGGTTTGGTGGAGTAAAAAGGTACAAATAAATTATCATTGTTGGTAATACCTTGGCCAGAGTCGATTATATTAATAATGGTTTGAGGCTGACTTTTTGGATGGTTATGGTCAATATTTTGTTGGCATTGCATTAAGACTTCGGGATTAGCTTTATTAGCTGCGCACGCTTCAAAAGCATTTTTAATTAAGTTAATTAGTGCTTGCTCTAATTGGCCTGCATCAGCAAGAAATGGCAACGCACTATCATTAAGCGTTATTGAAAGGGCAGGGAAGATAGCCTGCATGCGTTGAGCAATATCTTGCGGGTAAACTGACGTTATTTTTGCTGGCGCAAGTTTACTAAAGGCTGAATAATTTTCAACAAAATCTAGTAGCTGTAATGAGCGCTTTTCGATGACTTGTAATATGTTCTTTTCAAGGTTTTCTTGCTCTTCAGTTAAAGGCCCGTTTAGCTTCATCTCCTGTAAAGATTGTGTCATTGAATAAATAGGCGTTAATGAATTTCTTACTTCGTGATTAAGTACTCTGATCAGACGTTGCCAAACCTGTTTTTCATTGGCTCTGAGTTGCTGTTCTATCGAGAACAACACCAGCAGCTGAAAGTTGCGGCCACTACGTTTTAGCACATGATGTGTAACTTCAAAGCGTTGTGCTAATTGTGAGTCACTTGTTTGCTGCCATTTGTTATCTTTAAAAATCAAACCTAACGTATCGGCTTTCTTACCAAGCCAATTAGCGGTTGAGTTTTTTAATAAGGTTTCGACTGCGTGATTAGCGGAGTAAATTTGTTGATGGTGATCTAATACCAAAATAGGTAAATTCAATTCTTTAATAAATTCAGATAAAAATGATTCGTTGTGCATGTATTCAAAGCGTTTAGTTTGTAACTTAGTACTCAGTTTTTCAAAGTCATGTTTGAGGTTAGTCACTCTACCACTATTAAACTCAGCTAAATGCCAGCTATTGAATTCTTCATTCCCTAGCGCGTCAAGTTGTAAACCAATACGCTCAAGCGTGTCGGTAATATAATGAAAACAGCGGTTAGCAGCCCAAAAACTGGGAATTGTCATGATAATAATAAGAGTGCTAGCGCTAAGTAATTCTAGTTTCAGAGAGCTTATTATGTAAATACACGGGATTAGCGGCATTAACGCTAACAAACAAAATAAGTAGAGCAGCTTCTGCTCTAGTGATGATTTATTGTGTAAGTGACCACTCATTTCTTATTCACCTTATCACTTGCCTTTGGCTCCATTTATGGCTCCAGATTTTTAGGATCGATATCAAACTTTTCTAGACGACGGTAAATGGCTGATTTACTCATGCCTAAATAATCTCCCGCCTCAATAACGTTACCTTGAAAGTGCTTTATCGCGGTAATTAAAGCTCTTTTTTCACTTTCCTCTAAGGTCATCAGTGGCCAGTTTTGTTCCTTGTTATCATCGTGTTGGCTTGGACTTAGATTGATATTCAGGCTAAGTTCATTAACATCAATGACTGTTTGATCAGACATTATCACCGCTCGCTCAATACAGTGACTTAGCTCTCGAACATTACCAACCCAAGGGTGCAGTAATATAGCCGTATGTGCGGCACTTGATAAACTCATACCTGCTCGATTGTATTTAGTGGCATGTTTATCAAGTAAATGCTCTGCGAGTAAGGTGATATCTTCAGGGCGCTCTCTAAGTGGCGGAATATGCAATTCGATAGTATTTAATCTAAACAGTAGGTCCCGTCGAAATTGCTCATCAGCGATCATTTTCTCTAAGTTAGCATTAGTCGCTGAGATAATTCTGGCGTTGGTTTTTTCAGTTTGGCTTGAGCCAACGACTTCATATTCACCGGTTTCTAATACTCGCAATACTTTACTCTGCAAGTTACCACCTAAGGTGCCTATTTCATCTAAAAAAAGTGTGCCGTCAGAGGCAATATCGAAGCGACCTAAGCGATTTTCTTTAGCGTCAGTAAAGGCACCTTTTTTATGACCAAATAACTCACTTTCAAAAAGTGTTTCAGGGATAGCGCCCATATTGACGCTAACGAAGCGATTATCAGCGCGCGCTGAATGTTGGTGAATATAGTTGGCCAGTAGACTTTTACCTGTACCATTTTCGCCAGTAAGTAAAATATTGGCATCGGTTTGGGCAGCACGCTTTGCTTTGACCAGTAGTTCAAGCATGGCAGGAGATTTTGCAAAGTATTCTTGCGTTATCGACGGGCGACTTAAAGCAGTATATCGCGCATTTTCTTTATGCAGTTTTGCACTATCGATTTGTTGCTTAACAATGGCAACCAAGCGGGTGTTCTTCCAAGGTTTTTCAATAAAATCAACAGCATTTAATTGCATTGCTTGTACGGCAATATCTATGCTCGCCCAAGCGGTCATAACAACAACAGGTACACTAATATTTTTACTCTGTAACTGCTGTAAAAAGGTTAAACCTTCTTGACCTGAAGTGGTATCACTCGAGTAATTCATATCGAGTAAGATAAGATCAATTTTTTCGGAGGTAACTATATGCATGGCTTGCAACGGACTATCGGCCTCTACACAGGAGAAACCATGGTTGCTTAAGGCGATTGATGCTGACATGCGAACATCAAGTTGATCGTCAACAATCAGGACTTTATTCATAGTATGACAATATTTCCATAAAGGTTATTTAATAATTTACGTATATATGTAGATTAAATAGGAAGTCGTCATTCCTGAAGTTTTTTGTCGGGAATCCAAGCTTAAATACAGTGGAACTTCGACCAGTAACCTCGAAGATGACGTTTTCAATGAGCTCCTAAGTAAATTACATAGGGATAATAATCTAACTATTAAGCAAAAGGCATAAAACGACATTAACTTTGGGTAATAACTGTAATGCTTTAAACCAAGTAATGTCGTTATTAATATGGCTACTTATTCGTTTCGTAATGCTTTCATTGGTTTTGCTTTAATAATTTTTTGCATCGGTCTAATGCTGGCATATATTGCAATACCTGTGCTTATTAATATTGCTGGTAGTACAAAGCTAATATCAAAGGTGAGCCACGGGCTTAAGCTTTCATAAAACTGATTATAAATAACCAGGGTAATGAGGTTTGCTAAGATAACACCAAGTAATAACGGCACTATGGCATCTTTAACAAGTAACTTATATAGTTTGGCTTTTTTAGCGCCAAGTGCCATGCGAATACCAAATTCAAAGCGGCGTAATCCTAGGTTATAACTTAATACTCCGTAGATGCCAACGCTCGCTAATAATAGGGTGAAAGCAGCAAGAATATAGCTTAAATAAAGGGTGATAATATCCATGTAAATGATGCGTTCAAACTCTTGTTCGAGCGAACGATACTCCCAAATATTAAAACGGGCATCTTCTTTACGTAAGGTTTGTAGTATTTTCTCTTGGTTGAGCGTGTAGCCCGGTTTGGTTTCTACAATTAAATTGTAACTGAAGGGGCGGCTTGGCCACCATATATGTTTGCCTTTATCCTGGTCAAAGTAGTTGGGGTGATTAAAGTCTTCGGTAATGCCTACTACTTCATTTTTTTCCTCATGACCGTTATAGATTTTACCTAGCACGTCTCCACTTGGGTCAAGTAAGTAAGCTAAACTTTGTGTCACCATCACTTCATTTTTTTCACCACGAAGTGCTTCATCACTAAAGGTTCGTCCTTTAAGTACTTTTAAACCGGTATGTTCGAAGTAGTCACTGCCAACCCAACCTTGTGGGACAAAGTCGGTCGTTTTAGCATTCATATCAGTTAATGTTGATTTAGTGACTCTTAAAGATACAGGGCTGTTACCGGTAGAAACCTTTTTAATTTGCGGTAATTGTCGAAAAGCCTCTTTAACTTTTTGGTTTTTATCAAAACGTTCAGTCATTGATAAAATATCATTCTCGCCACGAATAAAAGCGATAAAAGAGTACATATTGTCAACTTTGCTACCCATGGGACGTTCGAGGGTTTGATGAGTTTTAGTTAATGCTAAGCAGGCAAAGATAATTAACAAACTAGCAAAGGTCATTTGTGCGGTAATAAGTATCTTAACGGTGCGTGCTGAAACTTGGTTAACACTGCCTTTACCACTGGATTGTAGTTGATTTTTTAATGCTTTGTAATCCACTAATCGTGAAGTAACTAAGGCAAATAAATAAGCTAACAATAAGCTCAAACCAATGGCAACGGCCAGTAAGTTAATGTCGATGGTGAGAGATTGTACTAAGGGCAATTTACCTGTAGCTAGCTGTTTAAATAATTTAATACCCCAAGCAGAGAGAAATAACGCGACGGCTACCGATGAGACCATCAATATGAGTGTTTGCGTTAAAATAGCACTAAACAATAAACGACGCTTTGCGCCTAATACCGCTTGTAATGCTAAAGTTTTATGTTGCGCTAAAGCGCGTGAGAAAAATAAATTACAAACATTGACGATAGCGATAAGTAATAAACCTAATGTGCCAGCTAATAAAAATAAACTTAAATGACCTTTATCACCTAATTCAATAGTTCTGTATGGTGTAACAAGCGGTCTAAAATCAGTTGATGTCTCGTAACCTTCAAGCCACTCAGCACGAATATCTTCGATACGGTCATCAAGATTTTTTCTAATATTCTCTTTTGTTGTACCTGGTTTTGCAGTGCCAACTAATTTTAATGATTTATAGGTATTGTCCCATGGGTTGTCCCTTTCGCCGTTATTAAAGAAACGTTGATCTGAGCCAAAATGTAACCAAATATCAGTTTTACCACTGTAAAACATATAAGGAGGCTCAAATGATTTAGCAACAACACCAATAATATTAAATGCTCGTTCACCGTCATTAATCGTTTTACCAATAATATCAGGGGTACTGTCAAAGTACTTTTTCCAAAATGCTTCTGAGATAACGACGTTATCTGAGGCTTGCTCTAAGGGAAGGTCATCAGCAAAACTTTGGCCTAGCAACATAGGCACTTTAAAAAGATCAAAATAGTCGGGCATGGCAAAAGTAGCCACCACTTTAGGCTCGCCAGGTAAACTGGTAAGAATGACATTATTGGGGTTTACTGGGGTGAGCTTGTCAAAGCTACTTTGGGTTTTATACCAGTGCACAATAGATTTATAACTTTGATAACCGCTGTGGGTACCTACAGGCGTATCTACTTCTTGTTCAACAACAAATAGTTTTTGTTCGTCAAGCACATTAAGTGGTTTTATAAAGTAGGTATTTACCAATGAAAAAACCACAAATAAGGTGGCCAGTGTTAATGACATAGTCACCATAACCGAAGCAACAAAGCCAGGTGCATTTTTTAGTGATCTAAACGCGAGGTTAACTTGCGTTTTCGTTTTAATAAAAGCGCTCATGATTACACCGCTGCTTGTGCTGATTGGTTAATTGGAGAGTTTGCGTTATTCATCATGTCTTCTTGTGCAAGAGATGACTCTATAACTTTGCCATCAAGCAGGTGAATTTGTTTTGAAGCATGACCTGCATATCTCACATCATGGGTAACCATACAGATAGTTGTGCCTTGCTTATTCAGGTTATTTAAAATATCCATTACCGCATCGCCATTTTTAGAATCAAGATTACCGGTTGGTTCATCGACCAATAAGATACTTGGTTGACCCGCTAATGCTCTAGCAATAGCAACCCGCTGCTGTTGACCACCTGAAAGTTGATTAGGTTTGTGGCTTTTTCTATGTTCCATTTCAACTTGAGCCAGCGCCTGTGTTACTCGTTGTTCAATTTCGCTTTGCGTTAAGGTTTCTTCTCGGTAGGTTAAAGGCAGTGCGACATTGTCAAAAATACTTAATTCATCAATTAGGTTAAATGATTGAAAAACAAAACCAATATGCAAATTTCTTAATTCTGCCTGCTGATCCATTGATAGATTGTGAGTATCAACATTTTGGATGAAATATTCGCCGTTAGTGGGCGAGTCTAATAAACCTAATAAGGATAACAGTGTTGATTTCCCACAGCCTGATGGACCACTAATTGACAAATAATCTCCAGGCATAATGTCTAGATTAATATCGCTCAGCGCTTTAATTTCAATATTTGATGAATGATAGGTTTTAGCAACATTCTTTAATGAAATAATTGGCTCTTGTTTTGACTTTTTTACCGCTTTTACTGGGCTAGTTGTAGTGTTCATTATCATTCCTTTTTTATTGATTTATTAGTATTTTTTGTTGTGTTTCTGGCCATTGAGACATATCTGAAACAATGATTTTTTCACCGTGCTGCACACCACTAATAATTTCAATTTGATTACCTGAAAGTGTACCAAACTTTATTAACGTTAGCTGTGCACTATGTCCATCAGGGCTGAGTCGGTAAAGTGATCGTTCTTTAAAGTCGTAAACATTGTTAGGTTGTTCAACATACAGCGCATTGTGAATTTCTTTGACATGGATTTTTCCCTCTACGGTTAAATCTGGGCGGGCGTTAGCGGGGAGCTGACCCGTTAAATCTAACTCGATCATCACGCGACCATCCGTAACAACAGGGTCTATACGTAATACGGTAGCACTAATGTTTTTACCTGAAGTTTGAATAGTGGCTGACATACCAATGGCTATTTGATCTGCTTGGTTCTGTTGTACGCGTAGTTGGGCTACTAATTTTTTGTCTGAGCCAACCATAGCCAGCTGTGTACCAGGCGTTAAACTTTGCCCGATTTCAACAGGCATAGTTTGCAGTATGCCATCAAGACCAGCACGAACGGTTAGTCGGTCAAAACGTTTTTTAATCATAGAAAAGTTGTGTTGATATTGCGTAATAAGGTCATGGCCTATTTTAGTTCGCTCAATCTGCATTGCTTTTAAATGTTCTTGTCTAACCTTCTGAATGGCAACCCTTTGCTTTAATTGACGAACAGCTAATTGGCTACGTTTAAAATCAAGAGCACTTACGATACCTTTATCAATTAATTGCTTTTCTGCTTGCGATCTTAATTGCGCATTTTCCAGTTCACTGTTTAATAATGCTATTTGTGCATCATGTTCTAACAGCTCACTTTTATGGGCAATAATTTGCTGATTAAACTCGGCATTTTGTCGTGCTAATTCTAGCTTAGCATTGATCACCGCTTGTTCAAGTTGAGGATCAGATAGCGTCATTATGATGCTTTCTTTACTGACTTTAGCGCCAGGGTAGAGTTCAATACTTTCGACAATAGCTTGAGTTTGGCTTGTTAATAGCCGTTGATATTTAGCCTTTAAACGACCGTAGCCTGCCACATTAACCTTAAACTCCCCTTGTTTTACTTGGGCAATACGCAGTGAATCCAGCTCTATATTAGGTTCACTACTTAGTGAAGTAGCGCCCCAAAGTAGCAATACTGTGGCAGGTAAAACTATGCCTGCAATCAAGCCCTTTTTACTGAAGCGTTGTGGTTTTTTTTGAAGTGTACTTGTTAGGTCCATACTGTCATCTTTAAATTATGTTGAGAATAAGGTAGTCATGAAAGTTATAGAGCTAGAAGCATGCCAAAATATTACCTGTTGATATTTAAGAGTATTTTTATTGCAGGGTAAAGGTGACTTCCCTGAGGTGGGAAGTTAAACTTAAAAGTGGGAATAAAGTTTGGAAGAGAAGTATTTTTTAAGTGAGCTAAACTAAAACTGTTGTTAACTGTTTATAGGAATGGATGGTATGCATAAAAACATATTAAAAGTAATCTTGTTTCTTCTTATGTTATGCCAGTCTAACGATGGCCATACTAAAAGCTTTAAGGTGGTATTTTTAAATCCAGGCTTTCCTGCGCAAAACCACACGGGTAATTTTTGGTCGAATGTAACACTCTTTATGGAGGCTGCTGCAACAGATTTAGATATTGAACTCGTGACTATTTACGCGCAGAGAGACCATATTTTAATGAGGTCGATGATAAAAGACATTATTGCTCAGAAACCGAAATACGTTGTATTAGTGAATGAAAAAGGAATAGCGCTAGATATTATTAAACAGCTTGCAGCAAATGAGATAGCCAGCTTTATGTTATTAAATAATTTGAGCAGTAAAGATTTGAGTAGTTTAACCCGTAAAGAAAAGCAGTTATTGAAAGGTAGTGTCATTCCTAATAACTATAGCGCGGGAAAGAAATTATTTAATGGCCTAGTTAACTTATACCCATCAGCCCCTAATAAATTTATCACATTGTTATCGCTACAAGGAGATTATACTACTCCAGCCTCTCTAGAAAGGGAGCGAGGTTTAGCCGATGCTTTAAAGTATAATAAAAGCGTAACAGCTATTGATAATACTATTGCTAATTGGTCTAAAGAGCAAGCTTATAAAAAAATAAAAGGAATTTTACAGCACGCACATATTGATATTATTTGGACAGCCAATGATGCAATGGCGTTTGGCGCGAAAAAGGCTATTGAAGAATCAAACATAGGATATCCAATTTATATTGGCGGTATTAACTGGGATATTGATGATCCCCATTACCCGATTAACTTATCTTATGGTGGACATGTAGCCCTTGGTGCTCAATCATTAATTATGTTAAAAGATATTGACAATAACTATCTCGTTATTGATGAAAGGCACCAAGTAATTGATATATTTGAATCAAGTCTAAGCCCTTATTACAAAAACTTTACTCAAAGATTAAGCCAAAATAAACTTGAGTATTATAACTTTTCAAGATTTAGTTTATCGTCAGCAATGCCCTTAACCTTTACTGTCGAAAACCTATCTAAAGCCTATGACGAACGTACAACCAATTAGTTAAATTTTAACTTAACTGTTCTTTTAGTCGTGTACTCGAAGCTTAATTACAAGTTATTTCCTGTTTGCTGCGCGTTTCATCCTTCCCGTCATTATTACTATCAGTACTTGCATAAAAACGGCCTGAACGGGCGACAACTATTGCCCTTGATTTGTCTTGATAGCCTTTCGGACAATAGCGTAACGTACCATTACTCAAACCAAATAAATGTCCTGTGGCTTGGTAAGTTATTTTGGTTCTAGTTTTTGCGTAGGTGAGTATATCACCTGGTTTTATTGGGCTCTTGGTTGCGACTAATAATTCACTATTAGCACTGTCAAATTGTTGGTTGCCATTGCTATCAACAAAAACACTGAGCTCTTCATGCCAATTGGCAGAACATGCCCCATTGTTCGATAATGGGCAGATAATAACGTTATCTCCGCTGCTAATAGAATGATTTCGAGCGGTAAGTAACAAGCGGGCAAGGCGAGAAATCTCATTATCAACTCTGAGTTGCACAACAAAGACGTTAAAATTAGGTAGAGCAAGGGTAGTGAGTATCGAGGTGATGCTGATACTGACCATTAATTCAAATAATGTCATTCCTATAGATGACTTTATTTGACGAGGAGTTACTCGAAGGGGAGTAGGTGTTTTTCTTTGACAATACGGCGAAGTATGAAGCATAAAAAATCCATTTTTATTAACTGCCTTAGTATTCAGTTATAGGTAATAAAAATGGATTTTGCTAAGCCTTAACGCTACTTTAATCAGTGTTTAATCGTAAATGGTTGGTATCGCTTGTCTTTTATGTTGAGTCTTTTTATAGATATTTATTATATGTTCACTAACTAGCGTCGTGACTTGTTTGCCTTCTAAAAAGTTATCTAATTCATTGTAGCTAATGCCTAAAGCATCTTCATCCGTTTTACCTGGTTCAAGCTCTTCTAAATCGGCGGTAGGGGCTTTATCTACTAAAATACTGGGTGCACCAAGAGCTTTGGCAAGCGCTCTAACTTGTCTTTTTGATAAACCAAAAAGAGGCGCTAAATCACAGGCACCATCACCCCATTTAGTGAAAAATCCGGTAATGTTTTCGGCGCTATGATCTGTACCTATTACTAAGCCACCAATAATCCCGGCAATATGATATTGACTAACCATACGAGCTCGGGCTTTAACATTACCTTTTGAGAAATCAATTTGGGCATCGTTGGCTGTTAAAATTTGAGCTTTGCTCATCGCTTGTAATACTTCATGATGGATGCCATCAGCAGCAGGTAACACATTGGTCGTTAAACAATGACTAGGTTGTATAAAATCTAATGCTTGTTGTGCATCGTCTTCATCAGCTTGAACACCATAAGGTAGACGTACGGCAATGAATTGGTAGTTTATCCTATCCTTATTTTCATCTTCATTTTGTTGTTCATTAAGCTCATTGATAGCAAGTTGAGCCAATCGACCACATGTTGAAGAGTCAACGCCACCACTTATGCCTAACACTAAGTTACTTAGTCCAGATTGCACTAGTTGCTTTTTGATAAAGCTAACACGACGGTCTATTTCAAATTGAACATTAATTTCAGGTAAAACTTTCATTTCGGCAATAATTGTTTGCTGATCCATAGAACTTCCTAGCAAGGCTTAAGTGTAATTAGTATAAATGTGTTGTTTTCACTAGTTTAACAAAATTAAAAGGCAATTGGATATTGCTAAATCGCAATAAACACGCTGTAATATCTTTATTATCTAAATCAATACGACTTTAACTGACGAGCAACGCAGATGAAAAAAATAGAAGCGATTATTAAACCATTTAAAATGGATGATGTAAGAGAAGCCCTTGGCGAAATTGGTGTTACCGGTATGACTGTTTCTGAGGTTAAAGGTTTTGGCCGTCAAAAGGGTCATACTGAGTTGTATCGCGGTGCTGAATATATGGTTGATTTTTTACCTAAAGTAAAATTAGAGATAGTTATAGCCAAAGAAGATGTTGAGCGTTGTGTTAATGCTATTTTAGAAACGGCGCAAACCGGTAAAATTGGCGATGGTAAAATCTTCATTACAGATGTTGAACGCGTTATTCGTATTAGAACCGGTGAAGAAAATAGAGAAGCTATTTAATTAATATTTTACTGACATATGTACGGCTGATATTTATTTACAGCTGCACATATGCCACATTTCCCCATCTCCATCTCCAGCCTCATCGTTAAATTCGCATTATCTTTGCTGCACCAGAATAAAATTATCCCTCTAATTACCTATAAAATAGCTTGAAAGTGTCGGCTTTCTTTACACTTTTACTTCGACGTAAACCAACTCAGTTAACAAGTGGTTAATAAGTATACGCAATTGTTCTTTGGTTCAGTTTATGCACGTTTTTTAGTAACCAATTTTCTATGAATAATACCAAAGCAGTTGAATGGTTGTTCAATAACACGAGGAAACGTTATGAAATACTTTATTCAATTACAAGTGATTTTTCTTTTTTTCGCTGGTAGCTTTACAGCCTCCGCTGATTATATATGTCATGAAGATCTGAGTACTATTTATCTCAATTCTATGCAACAGGTGAACGAGCCCTTTGGCGCTATCGATTTAACGGATGTTTCGGGAACAGGTTATGATTCTGAATTAGGGCGTGAATCGACAGAATGTGCTGGCTTTTTTGATGGTAACGATCAGAAGACCCCTAAGTTACATAATATAGGTGAGTGGGGGGATGGTTTTTTTAATGGTGAAATTCAACAAGCAAAAGTTAACCCTAACAATACAGATGTTTTGTTGAATCCAAAGAATACATTATTTGACCCACTTTATGATCCTCTTAATCCGAATGATCCATTTGCTTTTGATGGTACTGAAGGATTTAACTCTGATCTTGTTTTTATTGATGCTGATGGAGTACAAGATATCGGTGGTGTTGGTGGCATTGAGAGTGATGGCCAAAATGATCCCGGTTGGGTCTTTTTAGGAAAAACAAATGATGATGGTGATGATTTTGATTATGCTCATACAGGTATAGGTTTATTTGATGAAAATGAAGAATCTCTAGAGTGGGATATCGAAGACCTTATCACAATTGATTTTGGCTGCTCTGCTAACCATGATTTAATTACAGAGGTTGACATTAATAGTGAATGTGATGAATATCAATGGTCTATATCACCCATAGGCTCAATATCAGAAGATTTAGAAGACTTATTTGGTAAAGGTTTTTTTGACCACTTAGCCTTTGTCTTTAAAGCCGGTAATGAGTTTATTGTTTATGATTTTGACTTCACCATCATTGAAATGGAACTAGAAGCTTTCTATGAGGGTTTAGATGTTGATTTAACAGTACCTTATAATTTATCAGGCACTTTTAATTGGCAAGGACAACAGGGTATTTCTCATATATCACTTTATGCACATGATCCTGTATTAGTCGACAATGAAATTCCTGAGCCAAAATCAGCAATGTTAATGTTATTCGCTTTAGCTTTGCTTTTATTACGCTTTAAAAGTAAATATGATTTCAACTAAGCTTTAGCTGATGGTAACTGTAAAGGATTTAGACACTATACGGTAACTATTTAAATAACCGAATAAAAAAGAGCTGAATTACTCAAGTAATTCAGCTCTTTTATTTGTACTTTAGCTAACGATTGGCGTTAATCGCGCTAAATTAGTTAACTAATTTGTTATTTGGATAATTAGCAGCAAGTACTTGCATGGCATTTGATCGTAAATCTTTAAGTTCTAGCTTATCGTAACACTCAATCATTATTTCTAATGCTTGCTCTATTTCTGGGCTAGGTGAGAAATATTCAACTATGTAGCGGCCACGGTTAGCTGCAGAAGCATAAGCTTCACGCTTCATATAATATTTTGCAACGGCAATTTCGTATTTCGCTAGCCTAGACTTTATCGAAATCATGCGCTTACGTGCATCTGCAGCATATTTGCTGTCGGGGTAGTCAGTGACAATACTCTTAAAATCATTAAATGCGCTACGTGAAGCCTCAGGATCGCGATCGTTACGGTCTATACCCGCCATGTCCTGAAATAAATTTTCTTCCGTAGAAATATTGATAAGTGCCCGCATGTAATAGACATAATCAATATTAGAGTTATTTGGATTTAGGCGTAAAAACCTATCGGCTAAGGCAATGCCCTGTGCAGCATCACCACTTTTATAATATGCATAAATCAAATCAAGCTGTACTTGATGGGAAATAGGCCCAAAAGGAAAACGAGAGTCAATAGCACCAAGTATCTGTATTGCTTTCTGGTATAAGCCATTATCAAGTGCAGATCTGGCATCAACAAACAAAGATTGCGCTGATTTATCAGGAACCTTCTCAATGTCATCTTCAGAAGAGGAACAGCCTGTTAAGGCCAGTGCTAATACGGTTAAAATAATTTTTACTGTCAATTTTGCCATGAAATTTATTATCGCTACTTTGTTTTAATTAAAATAAATATCAAACCACCGCGTAAACGGGTAAAATGTTTCTATATTTAAGAATAAGCATTCTACCCTAGCAATCTTACCTTGCACAGTGCAAATAGTAATTTGATTAATTCGCTAGGTTTAAACCAGTTTAGAAGAGAATTTAATGTCAGAAATCATTGAACATAAAGATACAGTACCTGAGTCATGTTTAGGTAAACGGTTTGACCAGTCATTAGCGATAATGTTTCCTGATTATTCACGTTCGCGGATAAAAGAGTGGATTTTGGCCGGGCAAGTAAGAGTAAATGGAAAAGTTTTAATCATTCCTCGTGAAAAAATGTATGGTGGTGAAGAGGTTGAAATCAATGCAAAAGTTGAAGCCGAAATACGTTTTGAAGCTCAAGATATCCCGTTAAATATTGTTTATGAAGATGAACATATTTTAGTGATAAATAAACCAGTCGGTTTAGTTGTTCATCCTGGTGCTGGTAATCCTGATGGGACTTTGCTCAATGCTTTGTTACATCACTACCCTGCGCTTGCTGTAGTGCCAAGAGCAGGTATCGTGCATCGTCTTGATAAAGATACTACCGGTTTAATGGTTATCGCTAAAACTATTGCTGCGCAAACTAACTTGGTTGAAGCGATGCAGTTACGTGAAATTACCCGTGAATATGAAGCAGTAGCAAACGGTGTAATGACTGCTGGCGGTTTGGTTGACGAGCCTATTGGACGTCATTCTACGAAACGTACACAAATGGCTGTTTCTTTTATAGGCCGCCCATCTGTGACACATTATCGAGTGATGGAAAAATACCGTTTACATACACGTTTACGTTTACGTTTAGAAACAGGTAGAACGCATCAGATTCGTGTTCATATGTCTCATATAACTCATCCACTTGTTGGTGATCCTGTTTATGGTGGTCGTCCTCGTCCGCCTAAAAACTCAACAGAAGCGTTATTAATGAAGTTGCGTAGCTTCAAGCGCCAAGCATTGCACGCGGCTATGTTATCTTTATTCCATCCTATTACAGGAGAGGAGATGACTTGGCATGCCGACTTACCAGAAGATTTTGTTGAGCTAATTGAACTTCTTCAAGAAGATAACAAACTTAATGCCCAAGACGATTACTTATAATCGTCAACAAGACCATTTTACCCGCTCTACTTTTGAGTTGGTAAAATGGTCACATTTATCATCAGAACTACTCAATGATAAAGTCCTCGCACTACAAACGACACGCCTGCCTTTACAAAACACATCACAACTACCAAAGCATGAGTTAACTTCAGCCGTTTCTCCTTCTATAGTGACAAAGATAGAAAATGAAATTTTGCCTTATGGCGGTTTTAACCTAGGTTTACATGTTGGTGACAACGCTGCCCGAGTTATTGATAATCGCTTTGAGCTAAAAAAATTCATCAACCAGCAGTTATCAATTAAGCAAGTCGTATCAAATGCAAAGCAAACTGAGCAAGTCAATATTCAGTGGTTAGAGCAAGTTCACGGTAATGTTGTCGCGACAGTCACAACGGCAAGTGAGCAGGCGATTGTTGCCGATGCGAGTATCACTCGTCAAAAAAACATTGCTTTGGCAATTATGACAGCTGATTGCCTACCGATATTACTGAGTCATAAAGATGGGACTGAAATTGCTGCTATACATGGTGGCTGGCGGCCATTAGTCGCGAATATAATTGAGAAAACAGTAACGCAAATGCATAGCAAATCAGCTGACATCCTTGCTTGGCTTGGTCCGTGTATTGGTAAAGATGCTTTTGAAGTGGGCGTTGAGGTCAAAGAAGCATTTACCCACCACGATATCGCTTTTAACAAGGCCTTTGTAAAGCAAGATAATGGTAAGTATTTAGCTAATTTACATCAAATTGCACAGCATCAACTAGAGTCTTTAGGCATTAGGGTAATTGCTCATCTCGAAGAATGTACCTACCAAGCAAAAGATAAATATTATTCCTATAGAAAAGAGCAAATAACCGGCCGTATGGCGAGTATTATTTGTCGGCGATAATATGGTAGTTATGTAACAAGCGCATTAAGGTAGTCGTAATGGCTTTTATCTATCATATCTTTGAAAATTCATTGAAAAATAATCTTTTAGCCTTATAACTTAACTATGTGTTACAGAATAAATTTTTCATTTGGATTCATTCATTAATCCACTTGGTAGTTAGGAGATACAAATGCGTTTAGATCGTTTTACCCAATCATTTCAAGAATCTATTGCTGATGCGCAATCACTCGCTTTAGGCAAAGATCATCAATTTATTGAGCCTATCCATTTAATGTTGGCGTTGCTGAATCAAAATGGCAACTCAATTATTGCATTACTCAAGAGTGCTGGTGTCGATGTACGGTCTTTACGTCAGAAAATCGATGAAGCGTTAACTTCTTTAGCCCAAGTACAAGATAGTGCTGGTGATGTTCAATTGTCAGCGGCTTCAGGTCGTGTTTTAAATCTATGCGATAAACATGCTCAAAAAATGTCAGATAAATTCATTTCTTCAGAAATGTTCTTACTTGCTGCTATTGATGATAAAGGTACTCTAGGAAAAATACTTGCAGATTTAGGGGCAAATCGACAACGGATAAAATCAGCAATTGATCATGTTCGTGGTGGTGAGAAGGTTGATGATCAAAACGCAGAAGGTGTTCGTCAAGCCCTAGATAAATATACTGTTGATTTAACGGAACGTGCAGAGTTGGGCAAGTTAGACCCCGTTATTGGTCGAGATGATGAAATTCGCCGTACTTTACAAGTATTACAACGACGTACCAAGAATAATCCTGTGCTTATCGGACAACCCGGTGTGGGTAAAACAGCTATAGCTGAAGGGTTAGCTCAGCGTATTGTCGATAATGAAGTACCTGAAGGTTTGAAGAATAAGCGAGTATTATCATTGGATATGGGCTCTCTTGTTGCCGGGGCAAAATATAGAGGTGAATTTGAAGAGCGCTTAAAAGCAGTCTTAAACGAACTATCAAAAGAGGAAGGTAAAGTTATTCTCTTTATTGATGAATTGCATACCATGGTTGGCGCTGGAAAATCTGATGGCGCGATGGATGCGGGTAATATGTTAAAACCTGCACTAGCCCGTGGTGATTTACATTGTGTTGGTGCTACCACCCTAGATGAATACCGAAAGTACATAGAAAAAGATGCCGCACTTGAACGCCGTTTTCAAAAGGTATTAATAGAAGAGCCGAGTGTCGAAGATACCATCGCTATTCTGCGTGGCTTAAAAGAACGTTATGAACTGCATCACTCAGTAAACATTACCGACCCTGCAATTGTTGCAGCAGCCACTTTGTCTCACCGTTACATCAGTGATAGACAATTACCCGATAAAGCGATTGATTTAATTGATGAAGCAGCCTCAAGCATTCGTTTACAAATGGACTCTAAGCCAGAAGATTTAGATAGGCTTGAGCGACGGTTAATTCAGTTAAAACTTGAACAAAGGGCGTTGGAAAAAGATGAAGATGAAGCTTCCATTAAGCGCTTAGCCATTATCTCTGAGCAAATCACAGAAAAACAACAAAAGTATGATGAATTAGATGAGGTTTGGACCACTGAAAAAGCGGCACTTTATGGTGCTCATACGATAAAAGAAGAACTCGAGCAAGCGAGAATTGAACTTGAAGCAGCAAGAAGAACAGGCGACTTAAATCGCATGTCTGAGTTGCAGTACGGAAGATTACCTGAATTAGAAAAGCAATTAGATTTAGCTAGCCAAGCTGAAATGCAAGAAATGACTTTATTAGCAAATAAAGTGACTGATGTTGAAATTGCAGATGTTCTTAGTCGCGCTACTGGTATTCCCGTTGCTAAAATGTTGGAACAAGAGCGTGATAAATTATTACAGATGGAAGATAGTTTACACCAGAATGTTATTGGTCAACATGAAGCCGTAACGTCAGTATCGAATGCTATTAGACGTTCACGAGCAGGTTTAAGTGATCCAAATCAACCGATAGGATCCTTTTTGTTTCTAGGTCCAACAGGTGTTGGTAAAACTGAATTGACTAAAGCGCTTGCTGAATTTTTGTTTGACTCTCAAGACGCATTAATTCGTGTCGATATGTCTGAGTTCATGGAAAAACATTCGGTTGCACGCTTAGTTGGCGCACCTCCAGGTTATGTCGGTTATGAAGAGGGGGGGTATTTGACTGAGGCGGTACGTAGAAAACCTTATTCAGTTATATTACTCGATGAAATAGAAAAAGCTCACCCCGATGTTTTTAATATTTTGCTACAAGTACTTGATGATGGCAGATTAACTGATGGTCAAGGTAGAACTGTTGATTTTAAAAATACTGTTATCATAATGACTTCAAATATTGGCTCAGAGGTTATTCAAGAGTTTGCTGGTGATAGTGAGTATCAAGAAATGAAAGCGCAAGTGATGAATATATTAGGGCATCACTTTAAACCTGAGTTTATTAACCGTGTTGATGAATCAGTGGTGTTTCATCCACTTGTTGCTGAGCAAATTAAGCAAATTGCTGAAATACAACTCCAAGCACTAACTGAACGATTAAACGCGCAGGATCTAAGCTTAGTAATAAGTGATGAAGCGCTTTCGTTAATAGCCGACGCAGGTTTTGATCCTATCTTTGGTGCAAGACCTTTAAAAAGAGCTATTCAACAAGGTATTGAAAACCCATTAGCACAAAAAATACTCGGTAATGAATTTGCTAAAGGTTGTACTATTGAAGTGAGTGTTATCGAAGGGGGGCTGGTTTTTACTACCAAGTGATCTTACTCGGAACTTGGGCAGTTAGATAAAGCGTAATACTACTTAGCCTTACTTCTATTATAAGTAGGGCTAAGTTAATTTAGTTTTACTCATTACCACAATAAAGGTCTTCGTGTTTTTTACTCAATGCCAGTTTCTCCGATTTTTCTGTGGGAGTTAATGGTCGACTACCTATAGTGCCATCACTTTTCTCTTCACTAATATGTATGTCATCAACTGAGCTTAACATTTTGATATTCAAACGAGCTGCTTTACAGTTTTTGTCATAGGTAGCCTTATTTTTAGCGGTGACTTCATCCAACTGCCTTTCTTGAACCTCAACTTTTTGATCTGCTGTATCTTGTTCTGCAATAATTTTTCTTTCTGCTTTAGATAAGGCTTTATAAGATGAAACCGTACTTAGTTCAGTATATTCGTCGCCTCTTGGCAGGCTCTGGCTAAAGTGAACCACGTTATTTTTATCAACCCAACGATATATAGCAATATCCTTTGCATTAACAAGGTTAATGACTGATGAGGTAAGCAGTGATCCCATTAATATGGCCGCAGTGAAAGATAATGTTTTTATGCTCATAGAAAACCTTATTAATAAATCATAGCTAACGGGTAAATAAATATTATAACGAGGATAGTCGTTAATATGGTAAGCCAATTAACCCATAAGTATAGTCTTATTTTTAAGCACATAAACTAGTAAATGATTAAAATAATAACAATTTATTCATCTGCACTGCTTATCAGGTTGAGTGTCAGGTTTTTTTACACTAAATATGTGTAGTGTTAATGAAGTGTGTCTAAAGTGTTTCCTTTATGGTATCGCGTTGTAATTTATAGTTATTTTTGTTTGGGCGCGATTATTGCTTAATAGCTTGTGTTAAGTAATGTCGGTCTTGATTTAATGATGCTTATATATGCCATTATGCTTACCGTTATTAATACTATAAAAATAAAATAGCCATATTATAAATAGGAAGTAACATGTTAAATAAATTAGTTTTACGCGCTTTGTTGTCAATCTCTTTAGCGTTAAGTTTTACAGGTGCAGCGAATGCTGCATTAATTACGCAAGATATTCTTGATAACGGAGCTGTGATTGGTAATGTCACTATCGACAGTGGTGAAGCATTCCTGTGGGAAGGGAATGAATTTATTGTTGAAGAATTTGTTTCTTTCAACCTTTTTGGTTTTGATTTAGTCGATTTTGGTGGGTTTGAAGCTTATTTCAACAGCAGTGATTTGGAATCAGGCTTATCAAGTTTAAATTTTGATGTATCAGATACTAATGACGATTATGCTTTTTCAGGTACTATCTGGGACTCTTCTTTTTGGGCTGATCCTAGTGTAAATGATAATTACATCGATGCATGGAACCAGTCAACAGGTGACCCGGCTTTATTTTCTTTTGATGTGACTTTAGGTGATGTTTCATCTGTCCCTACTCCTGCGACGTTCGTATTGTTTCTAACTGCAGTGGCAGGGTTAGTTGCTCGTCGAAAAACGTTCTAGTACATACCTTTATTGATACGCTTTAGGTGTATTAATGATAGAAAAGGCTTTACTTAGGTAAAGCCTTTTTTTATTGTCCACTGACAAGCCACAAGCCACAAGCCACAAGCCACAAGCCACAAGCCACAAGCCACAAGCCACAAGCCACAAGCCACAAGCC
>MAAB01001320.1_pt1 | contig 45028 bp, 51 predicted proteins | sample 1115991 | NCBI WGS metagenome assembly MAAB01 (sample SAMN04961124, study PRJNA320927) | seawater metagenome | isolation source: sample BD02T18 sea water enriched with oil for 18 days | place: USA:Gulf of Mexico | collected 2013-07-27 | reverse complement strand
ACATTACTCTAGAATTCGCACCACTTAATGTAGTGCCGACTTAGCTCAGTTGGTAGAGCAACTGACTTGTAATCAGTAGGTCGCCAGTTCGACTCCGGCAGTCGGCACCATTAATACTATTTCTCCTTAGGTGAAGTAGGTAAATATACTGGAGGGGTTCCCGAGTGGCCAAAGGGATCAGACTGTAAATCTGACGGCTCCGCCTTCGGTGGTTCGAATCCACCTCCCTCCACCATATTTTTAGTTAGTACTTTTCTGTTAAGAAAATGCAAACGTAAAACAGAGATAATCTGATAGACGAAGCGGGTGTCGTATACTGGCTATTACCTCAGCCTTCCAAGCTGATGAAGCGGGTTCGATTTAGGGATACCTGTTTTCATACTTTATAGTGTGACTGACTGAGTTAAATCCTGTGTTTTATTGTAATACAGCTTGCAGTAAGAAACCGAAAGTAAAAGTAGATATACTTTTACTTTAAGATAATAAATACTTTTACTTTTAAAGTTCATTTAATTTAAATATTGATTCGGCCAAGTGAATATTGTGATATTTAATAATTTTAAGTAATATATTTGAAAACTGAGAGTACAACGAGAAGGCGTCGTATAGTGGTAATACCTTAGCCTTCCAAGCTAAAGCTGTGGGTTCGATTCCCACCGCCTTCTCGTTGTACTTTTTTACTGTAAAATCAAGAGTTACATGCAGTATTCTTATTTTAATGTTAATCCTTGTACAATCACTTCTACTCAAAATTCTAATTCAAATCACACATCGTAAGAATACCTGTTCATATACACGCTCACAGCGCTTGAAAGATCAAAAGACTATACCTTTATAGATATTCACTAAAGATAGCTTAAAGTTGCTGTCAGGGCCTTTAATAAGGTGTTTAATCGGTGGGTATTAACGTCAGCTCCCATGCAGGAATAAATAGTTTACAAAAATCATCGACATCATAAAAAGTTTTAATTAAATTATCCATGCCGCTCTAATACCTTTCTAATTTATTTTTTTCTAAATTTAAGTTAATAACCACCAATTGATTACATTTAGACTGTCAACGTCTTGTGTTTTATTGAAATTCTTATCCAGAATTCAGGTTGTTTATGTAAATAACAAGTCACTATTTGATTGATTCAGGTGGTATTTTGAGGATAAATAAACAATAAAAAAATTAATGTTTTGGATTGATACTCGCCATTACTCCCCAATTTAATAATACTCTTAAAAGAGGTCAAAATTTGACTGTTTCATGAAAATTATTTATAGTTAATAATGAAACTAGCTATTATTTGAATTGATATGAAACAAGAATTGTACACAAGACCATTAAATATGTTGAGACGCGATACTAGTGTGATCGGTGAATTTTTTGTGTCTAGTGAAAATATTGTTGTTAGTATAATGACAGATAAAAGTGAACCGCATTTTATTGTGTATAAAAAATCTGAATATTACACCCATATAAAGCCACGTTCACGTGTACCTGTAATATTTGAAGCACATCAAATATCTCAAACTATTTTCTTTGACAAAAGTGATTCTAACCTAAGTTTATCTAGATTTGAATTAATGAAGGAAAAAGTAACAAATGTGATTAATAGTTATTTAAATGAGAGTGCTATTAATCATCGGGTAAAAAGTGAACAAGTCATTCATCAAAAATACGCTGTGTAAAGTGCTTGTCATAATTGCCTCCTGAAATAATAGAATCTGGCTATAGTAAAGAGTTGACTATAGCTCCTCAAAGTCTGTCCTCATATTTAATACACTCTCAGTATTTTATTTCTGCGGGTCGAATTTTTTGCTTAAAAGAGCAAGATTTCCTCGACGTTGTTACTTACTCAACCTGTATCACTATAGTTATGTTGACTTTTTCTGAAGGGAATGATGCTTTTATTGCAGATGAAATAATGCGTTTAAAGGGTGAAGGAAATGCAGACACGGATATTATTAATCAAGTTCTAGCGATGAAAATGCATGTGGGAGAAGAAGATACATCACGGTTTGTTTTTCAAAATTGTACAATTGAAACGAAAAATAAAGCAATAAATGGTAAGCAAGTGAGAGGAGCTTATACTGATGAAAGATATGCTAATAATGGGCTTGCATACATTGCTTATCAATATGTTTTAAACAAATATATGTTATTAGCTAGTGATAACTTACAAACGCCAAAAGGTGCTCGTTTTTGGGTTGTTAAATTATTTGATAAACTTAATAAGATTGGGATCTATGATCAGAATTCAAAAGAGTTTAAGGGGCTTTTGAACGATGATTTAAAAATGAAGTGTGGTTCTTTAGTTTGGTCATCAAACCTTGTACATTCAGAGCTTGGTGATGCTTTAGATGTAGATATTGATGTTGATATTCCTCAAACAAAAGTCAAAACCGTTCTGTTTGCATTAAAAGACAACGAACAAGATTGGTATATTTAGAACAGCTTCTGAGAGCAAAAATAATATATAGCTAAAAATCTAACGTATGATCACCTAGATGGTAGAATGGACCTACACATAGCGTACCTTGAAGTGCTTCTGCGATCATCGATGTGGTGTATATCAATTGATAGTCGTCCTTTATCGTACCGCAAACTTCAACCAATTGACGTTGAAAAATTTGGCTTCGCGCTTCTCCCATTTCTTTGTCTTCAATATTATCCATCAGGATTAAATTAGGAAAGCGAGCGTATTTATCATCAGGCCCCTTAAACGCAGTTTCATAACCTCCATCTAGCTGAAGCAGTGCTTTTACCTTGTCTTCTATAGAACTATATAGTGAAAGATAACGGTTATTATTGTAATAAAAAATATCATTTAACCCTGATTTCATTGAAAGATTCGCATTATTGCTTTGATTTTTATAATTTTTATCTATTCGATTAGGTGAGTTTGTAGGCATATAAAATATTAAAGTCATTTAAACCGTAAATTCGGAAAACTTCTTGAATTAATGACTAGAGTCAAGTTATTAGAAGAGCTTAATGGTAAAGTTGATTAAATAAATATTAATGTTAAAAAATTTGGCAGTGACGTTTTACCATGCTAATTTAAGCTACATAAATAGAGATTAATTTCTTTAAGAAAATTGATTCGAAAATATGTTTTTACTTATATAAATATAATGGACTTTATATGTATTACCCAATACTTAGATGGAAAATGGGAGAGCAACTTGCGGTAAGCAATTTGTTTGAAGATGACGCTAAATACATGACACCTATCTGGTGGTTAACAGAACATGAAGATGTATCTAAATTGACCATTGGTTTAGATGCTGTGTGGACTAGTTTTTCTATAGTCGATCTATCAAGAATTGATGGGGTTAATAGCCTGCTACCGTTAATAGATACCCTGATAACTTCGAATGATATTGACGCAATGATTAGCCCTGAACAGTTGCAAAACATTAAACCTGATTTTCAGTCTAATCATGCTTCTTCGCTTAGTATTCGGATCTGCATTGCTGATCAATCTTCAGGTGTAGATACAAGTAAGCACCAAACAATTATTACCTTACTTGATGATTTAAGCGGTTCAACTGGTGATGAATTACTTATATTGTTTGATTACGGTGCTATATCTGATTTTGAAGGTAGTGAGGTACAGAATTTAGCTGATTGCATTGAACTGTATTTGACAGCAGGATATGAAAATTTGATATTTAGTTCGGGTGCCTTTCCTGCATCATTAGCAAGTATTGTAGGTACTGAATTTATTTCAAGGGAAGATAAGCGACTGCATGGAGAGCTAACTGAATTATTGGGTCATGACTTATTATATTCTGATTATGGTGCATTTAGCCCTTTGTGGGACCCATCTGCTAGAGGCATCCCGTTGGCTAACTTACGTTATGCACTAGATGATCACTGGATGATTATACGCGATGCTGAAAGAGGAACTGATGCTTCTTGTGCTGTAGCAACAATACTTGTGATGAGTGAAGAGTTTGAAGAATATGGCGAAGATTTTTCATGGGCGGATAAAAGGTGGCAATACAAGGCCGATACCTCTGATAAACCTGGTGGGCCAACTCAGCATATTGCTGAGGCACATAATCACCATTTAACTCATGTGGTTAATAAAGATTAACAAGTAACCATTTCTGGGAAAAATTGAGGAAGGTAACTGTCTTTCCTTAGTTTTTTTCTACTTTTGAAGGCACCAAGAACGAACTTATTTAACTCTTGTACACCGCAAAGTTCTGATACTTTGTCATGAATTTTTTGATTACTTAGTTTAGAAAAACCTTTGGTTATTCCGCAGTCTTTTAACAAAGAGATACCTTCATCTCTATTCAATAACTCTGCTAATCCATGTGATTTTATGTCCGGGTTATTAGCTGCTTTTCGTCGCTGAATAAGTTTACCTGCTCTTGAAACTTCTATTATCCCCCACCATGCGGGGATAGAATAAATCGCTTTATCTAAGTGCTTTGTTGCCGCAACTAAGGTTACTTGGTTGAATGAACGGCCATAATGCCAACCTTGTTGAGTAAGTCGTTTTAGTGAGTCCAATTCACTTTTTATTTCAAAACACTCTAGTTTTTTACCAGCAAAAACGACATCAGCTCGCGCACAGCCGTTGCTAACTGAAACTTCTTCTAAAACTGAAGAAGACTCGAATACACTACGAGTCATAAATCGGTCTAAGAGTGATCTTCGTATATCTAAATCATTCATTTGTTAATTATGCCTCATTTATTGACTTTCTCAATATATACTTTACACTTGTATATGCGTTTATGCAAATTAATTGGTAAATATGAATATTAACAAAATACAAGAGTCAGTATTTAAATCGCTTAAGTTAAAAGGGTTGAATACAACTGTATCCATAGCTAATGCTTGTGGCATGACGCAAAGTACGGTTTATAGAGCACTGAAAGGTGATCCTAAGAGGATGACGACAGCTCTAAATAAATTATGCGTTTATGCAAATGTAAATCCAAAAGAGTTTACCAATCCTCCTGAACAAAGTGAAACATTGATGAATGCGTTAAAACAGGTCTGGGATGGTACGGAAATGCACGCGAAGCAATTAGCAAGGCTGCTAATTGTTGCTAACTCATGTAAACTATGATTTTTTTAATTAGGGGGATATCAAATGACTGAATTAAAAATTACCTCTAAGTCCAGTTTGTACAAAAAATTAAAGTCTATTGGTTTAAGCCAAGGTTTAATTAATAAAACACTACCCAATTGGTGGGCAAATGATGTTCTAAAAACCAATGCTGGTATCCTAGAGTTTTGTTTGCTTGTAAGGTCTAGATTAGGGTTAGAAGTAGATATTGGCGAGTCAGGTGATATCTCATTTATGCCTAAAGCTAATAATATAGAGTTTAAAAAAAGAGCCAATGTAGAATTTGATAAGTTAGCTGCGTCCTCGTATTTAGCTCAAGGTATCTCCTGTGCATTTTCAAACATATTAAAGTCGAATGAAATTCCTTCTCCTGATATTCAAATTCTTTGGCATGAAATACAAAAACTGGAAGAGTTGAACTTAGACACTGTTGTACAGTTGTTTTGGAAGCATGGGCTACCCGTTATATTTCTAGATAAATTAGTATCAGGATTTACCAAACCTGCTGGGATGGTTATTAAAAATGGCGATAGCTATTGCATATTGTTGGGGCATGGACAGAAGAGTCCAGGTGCCCAATTATTTGTGTTACTTCATGAATTTGGTCATATTCTTTCAGGGCATTTAGATAACAAAGACATTGTTGTTGATGTTTCAATGAATGAATTATCAGGGACATTATTGGCTGAATATGATGTGCAAGAAATAGAAGCTGATGATATTTCCTTATCTTTGCTTCGAAGAGGGCATGATATTCAAGGCTTTTATTCGAAAATACCATCACGCCCATCTCCAGCCAGACTTGCGGCAATAGCAATGCAGTTTGGAAAGCCGCTTGGTATATCTGTTTCTCATTTGGCACTTTCGTATGGTAAAGAAACAAATGATTGGGTAGTTGCGTATAGTGCTTTGAAATTTATTGAACGAAAAGCTGAAGCACAAGCAATAATTAAGCAAGAGTTTTCCCGATTTATAAATAGGATGTATGTAAGACCCGATGATCTTTCGTTCCTCAATGTAATACAGGGGATTGAAGATTAATGAATATCAAAAACTATTTTTTCGATAATGATGTCATTATTAAGCTATCCCAATATGATTTACTGGAAGAATTAACGGTTGCTTTTGGTAACAATTTGAGCGCTTTTTATTTGTTACCGACTTATGAGTTTGTGACATTTCATCATAACGATGAAAAAGCTTTAAAATTATTTAAAAAAATAGAAGCTGCACACAGAAGTAGAGCGTTTTATTTAAGCTGTAATAGAGCTGAAATTTCTGATCATAAAATCATGAATACTATTATCAAGCTCGAACAACCTAACTTAGATGCTGGTGAATTGATTTTGCTTGGATGTGTTATGGAGAATGATAGTAGTGCGATGGTTTCTGGTGACAAAAGGGCATTAAAAGAAATTGACAGAATAATATCTGAGCGAGTGATTGAGCCAGTAAATGCGAAGTTTGTGATTGTAGAGATGGCTATTAAATCAATTATAGAAGTATATGGTTTTGATCATGTTTGTAGAAAAGTTCGTTTGCATCCAAGTGTAGATAAAGCAATCACTAACTGTTTTGGGAAACAATCGAAATCAACGGAAGAAAATGCAATGGCAGGGTTGATGAGTTACATTAGCGATCTACAGCGTAAATGTGTGAATGACTTATTCTCATAGTAGGTTTTAATCCTTTTATGAGCCAAAATTATAAGTTACTTATAAATATAGAAATAAGAATACATTTTAAACACCAATAAAATGTGAGTTATAAATCCCTTGAGACAAGCTCAACAATATCTATTTTTGGGTCTGTATCTTTGATAACTAAACGTGAACTAAATCAAATATATACTTTATTGTATAATATCTTGTTGTAAATATGCCCGTTTATTAATAATGTACCTAATGATTGTGAAATAATACTGGATTGACAAGGAGTTAATATGTCGAGTGGTGGATTTAGCGCACCTCCGAGAGGGGCTAATGGAATTGCAGATGATAGTGTTTGCTCAAGATTAGTATTTGAAACCAAGGTTGCAAATGCTGATGAAGATTTGATCGAAAAATTAAAAGAAGGCATGTTACTTGATGTAAGCCTTGTGATTGAAAATGGCGTGGAGTCTGTCGCTATTTTATTTCAAGGACAGATCTTAGGTGGCATCATGAGCCATGGTGCCCAGTTAAAATCATGCCTTGAGCATGGTTTTGAATTTATTGCCGTAGTACTGTCTGTCTCTATGGGGATCATAGTGATTAAAGTACAACCTAGGAATTAATATGGAAATTTTTTTCGTAGGAGGCGTTTATAAAGAAAATTGCGCCTGGCCTGCAAACTATGAGGTATTAGGATCTGCGGGGCGAGCGGCACTTTGCGCTGTGTAATTAGATGAAAAAACGAAAGTCGAGCTGATTTCATCGTTTAGTAATGATGAATTAGTAGCGCTTAAAGAACGGTTTGTTGGTAGAGAAGTCAGTGTTACTAATTACGAGCAGCCAACTACTTACCTTTTTTCATATGATCATCCGCTGGCTGAACCCGTTATTGAGCCTAAATTAGATCTAAGTATAAACCTTCAGCAACTGGATATAGAAACATTGCATGACAAGTATGTGGTTATGTTCGGCATGATCGAAAAGGACTTAAAAATAAAGGGGAAATCGGTAATTTACGACCCGCAAAATTCAGCTTCCCCTAAGTTATTTTCAGAGAATGGATCTTCAGCAGAGGAGCTTATCTATGTGTTAAATCGCGATGAATTAACAATGTACTTTCATGATGCAGAGGTGGAAGGTGATCGCGACATTGAGCGAATGGCTTCTTGGCTTTTAGATAAAGAGAATGCAAGTGCCGTAGTTGTTAAGTGTGGCGCTCGCGGAGCATTCGTAATTACAGTGACACAAGGTAGTAAATGGATTTGTTCTTATAGAACTAAAAAAGTATCGCCAATAGGCTCAGGGGACTCGTTTGTCGCAGCATTTGCCCATTATTACTTTGTAAGACAGCAGAATGCTTTTGAATCGGCTAATTTAGCTAGTGTAGCGACATCATTTTATGTTGAACATTCAATGATGGTAAGTGATCGTAGACTCAAAGAGTATGAGCAAACCTTAAAAGCAAACGTATTTGAAAATGAAGCAAGTAGAAAGAATGTTTACTTAGCTGGGCCATTTTTCAATATGGGACAAATGTGGTTAATCAACCAAAGTAAGATAGCGATTGAAAAGTTCGGCATGGACGTTTTCAGTCCCTATCATGAATTGGGAATAGGGCCTGCGGAAATAGTTGCTCAGGCTAATCTAAAGGCCATTGATGACTGTGATGTTTTGTATGCACTTTTTGATGATCATGACCCTGGCACTTTGTTTGAGATAGGTTATGCGATAAAGGCGGGTAAAAAGGTAGTGATTTATACGGAGCAAAGTGACGATGAACATTTGAAAATGTTTGAAGGAACGGGATGTGAAATTATAAGAAATTTTGCGACTTCAATTTATACTTTGTCTTGGCTGTAGGTTTTTAATGAAAGGTATTTTATTGTCTGGCGGCATGGACTCATCAGTTTTGGCTTATATCGAACGACCTGATGTGGCATTCTTTATTGATTATGGTCAAATACCTGCTAAAGCTGAGCGAAACTCTGCAAGGCGAATATCTGAAGATCTGGGGATTTGTTTTTATGAAATTAAAGTGGATTGCTCATCTTTGGGATCAGGTGATTTAGTAGGTGCATCTTCTTCAGAGATAGGCCGTTTTTCTGACTGGTGGCCTTACAGAAACCAATTACTGATAACGATGGCTTCAATGAAAGCGGTTAAAGTTGGCTGTAATGAATTAATGATAGGGCTTGTTGCTGGTGATGATGAGTATAGGGACGGCTCTGAGGAGTTTATGCGGCTGATGAACCAGTTGGTTAGTTACCAAGAAGGGCAGTTAAAGATATCGGCTCCGGTAATAACGAAAAGTATTGATGGGCTTATCGCTAGCGAAAATATACCTGATTATCTATTGGCAAAAACGCATTCCTGCCATAAAGCAAACTTGCCGTGTTTTAGTTGCAGAGGATGTGGAAAGCAGCAAGCAATATTTGAGAAGTTAAAAACGTTGGAATGTTAGTACCACCTTTAAAACTTCCCAATCGAGCATTTTAAAGGTGGTGACTAGTAGTGATATAAGCCTTAACTAGACTAACGCTAACTCAGGTGTAAATGCGCTTTTATTGCGGTTAATGTAAACAATAGTATTTTTGCTTATGGTGCCATTTTTAACCTGCTCTCTGTTTTCAAGTAACCTATGAATTGAGGAGCTTCGTTGCATTTCGTACCAGATGACAGCATCAAGTTCAGATGCTTTGATTTGCATGGCGTTTGCCAAATCAATAAATATCTGTTCGAGTTGTAGGTAGTGGCGTTCTATCGTCAAATTGTCATCGTAGAAACCGCCTAATAAACCTGCGCGGTAGATATGAATATCTAAAATAGCCACATCGTCAGCGTCTAACCAGTTTCTGGCAACCCAAGATGCTGTTTTTAGACCAACCCCTTTTATTTGTAATAACCAATTTCTTAATTCTTTTCCTGAACTTATAGGGGCTTCTTCATCATGTAAAAGCTGTAGGGCGTTAGCAATGTATTTAGCTTTTTGGCGTGCAAACCTATATTTTACGGAGCGATTCGAGAGTTGAATTGGTTCTGAAAGCCACTCAAGTAGTACTGATTCAGAGTGAGGAGTTCCATCAAAAGCACCTTTGAATCTTAGTTGCTCATAGGCAGCAATACTGATTTCAGCAGTGATGGCATGCCCACCAAGCAGACAAGCACCAACTTCTTCAGCGAGTGTTTTTCCATGTTTGTATTCTAATTCATTACCTTCAATGCGTCTGGATAGGACGCTATACAACCAGTAGGCAACGGATGGAAATGCACTTACTTTTCCCCATGCTACGCCTGGAATTACCATTTCTTTTTCGTTTGGTAATTCCATTTGTACGGCGTTTTGGCCCATATTGAAATGAGCTAATTGATTTTTCATAATTGTTCACCTTGTGTAGGGAACTCTTGATTCAGCCACTCCATAAACGCAGACCTTTCCAGTGGGTTCATATCCTTAACTTTTTGTTGAAGCCTTTCTTGTCTTCTTTTAATTGTTTGTCTTTCTCTAAAACAATTTCCTAGGTAACGCGAATCGTGCAATTTTGTTGGTTTTTCAAAGTTAAACCATACGCACTCTGTTGCTTTACCATTTTGTGTCTGACTGCTGAAACTATATAAGTTCCAATCGTTTAAATAATATTGATATAAATCATTTTTATATCCAGAAATCATTACCATGCATTTTTGATTAACCAGAAATTGAAGTAATTTCTCATGCTGGTTATCGCTGTATTCATGACGATAAATCTTTTGTTTTCGTCTGGTAGAAGCAACATAAGGTGGATCACAATATATGAGTGAATCTTTGCATAAACCTTCTTTCTCAAGCAATTGGATTGCATCCATGTTGAGTAAGGTGACATTTTTTTTATCTACTATGCTATCTATACAGGCTTTGTCGATATCATTGCCGATATTCACTTTCGCTTGTAATTTATTTTTGATAACAATGCCAGATCCAAGAAACGGCTCAATATATTTTTTATGTGGAGGCATCAAATTTATTAGATGCTGATAAGTTTTCCCTTTACCACCTGGATACATAAGTATTTTTATTATTGCTTTACCATTGATTATATTATCGTCAAAAATGACGATGATTGCAAGTGTTAGTCACTAATTAATGTAAATGAAAAAGTGTATAGGGATTGTTCTCTTAATGGAATTAAGTTTGCGCAAGGGGGATGGAACATGTTATTTATTAATAAATAACAATAATTTTAAAATATTCCTCGTATGTATAAGAGATTGTCCGGGTCAGTATCTAAGTATTTTAAAAGCCTCAGTCGATGGGATTGGATAATTCTAATTGCACTTTTTGTTTCGTTTGGTCTTTCATGGGGGTCAGAAGTTTATGCGGCAACAAAGGCTGAAGAATCAATAGTACTTCCAAATATATCTGATTTTATTGTGCCAGAAGTTGCTTATAAGTTTCTGCTAATCTCATGTTTACTCGTTTTCATTTCTACTGTTGTTCGCTTTATTACAAATGATTCTAGTGATAATTCATGGCGCTATTTAGCCATTATCGCATTTTCAATTGTTGGTTCGGTAGTTGTTGCGTTGATCACAAGTGAAAAAACTATGCCTGGGATTTGGGCTTTAGCGTTAGGGTTACTTCATTTAGGGTATTGGTGTTGGAGGCGCGAGCATATTGAAACGTCGATATATCAAACCTCAATCAAGACAACAACAGAAAGATTAGATCGAGTTGTTAATCTCATGCCCAATGAGATTGCTTTTAAAGTAATGGGTAAAGAAACAACTGCTGCTTTCGGTACTTTATCAGTGCTTTCTAAGATGTCTATTTTTGCAGATGAGATTGAGGATAAAGCGTTTATTGCTGAAACAGCACGTGATCAAATAAAAAAAGCGCTTAAGTCAATGTGTCATATAGCATCGTTATGGACAGTATCTCAGGCGAGATTATTTGAAGCCAATATAATGCTGGTTAAGTCTTCTGGAGATATCATGGAATTAGATAATCTAGATAAAGCCTTTGAACGCGGTAAGTATTTTTTCCCTGATATGACATCATTAGACAATATGGTGGATATGTGTGAAAAAGTTTTGCATGTTGTTCCTGAGTTAGCAATAAGCAATGAAGATAGTGGATATAAAGTTGATATATCTCCCTTACTTCTTCCTGTAGGAATGAAATCTACAACACACCCCGGAGTTATTAAAGGAGCACCTGAGGCCGCAGAAACGGGGTTAATTAGATCTATTGAAGATGTGCATAGTATTATTGATGGACTACCTAGCAATTATGTCGATGAACAAAAGAGAAAAATTGAAGAGTATTTTGAAGGACAAGATAAATGTGGTTCGATTCTCTCCATACCATTAGCAATTTTTCACAGCCCAGATAAAGTGCTTGTTGGTGATGAAAGTCAGAATTCTACAGTGACTGTTGACGCAGTTATTAACCTTTATAGGCCGGAAAAAGGGCTGATTAAGTCGGTAGCGTTGTTTCAGGATTTCACTAAACCCCTTGTATTCCTTATAGGAAATCTGTTATATTTATATAAGGAGAATGTTGAAGCTCTGAAGACAATAGAGTCTAAAAAAGCGGAAAACTCTTCAAATGATGCAGTATCCGAGTCGGATAAAATTGATAAAAAAATTGACACCGAACAGGAAACTGTTCCTGAATAAACTGGTCTAATAGTATGCTAGTTTTAAAAAATAGGTGATTTACAGCCTACGACTTTTTATGTAGTAGAGCCGTCTGCTGAAAGTCAAACTAATCAGGAGCGTTTTGCTAGTCTGAAAAAGCAATATCAAAAAATGCTTGCACTTCAGGAAATACAGATGGAGGAAAGTGAAAAACTTGTCGCATCTGTATATGGATAAATAGGGAATTCAAAAGGGAAAGGCGCTTTTTTAGCGCCTTTTTTGTTTTTAATTTTCGATGAAAATGGCAGGTTTATTGAACTTTAAGCTTTGATCTAACGCAAGTGGGATAAGCCATTTTAAATTTGGGATAATATTTTTAGGGAGCTTATTTATTTTCAATATGTGTACTTGTTCTTTTTCTGTTGATTTAGCGGAAAATGCGAGGTCTGAAATAGCAAAAAAAACATCCAATTCAAAATAGTTTGGTTTTTTCAGGTGTACATAATGTACCCAGTCATTTTCTCTGATGAAAACACCAGTTTCTTCTTCACACTCTCGAACCATAGCTTGCGCAGGTAATTCATCATTTTCAATTTTGCCACCAACACCGTTGAATAACCCTTTTTGCCATGAGGGTGAGAGTTTTTCTAACAAGACGACATGTGTTAGATCCTCTGAAAATATAAATCCAGTAACATAATTTAACACTAGTTATTCCTTTATCTCTTTATTTAATGGCTGTAAGGTTTTGAAATTCTTCTAGTGCAAATTGGTCGGTCATACCACTGGTATAATCGATTAGTAACCGAGTTCTTGCATATAACTCCATCATTTTATCATTATTAGAAGGTGATCTATTAGAGAATACTTCTTTTATGTCCTCTTTATACTGCCTTTATGCTTGCTTGATAATTTGTGGTAAAGCCTAGTTTCAATTGGGTGTGATTTTAAGGTGTTATTTTCAACTAAATCTTTGAATTCAGTGTAAGTTAATTCAATAAGAGGTGTGTATATATTGAGCAAACCAGAGATTACAGCAAATCCTTTTAGCTCAAGGTTTTCGACTTCTCGGTGATTGAACACGTTATTTACAGCTATTTTTCTGAAAGTCTCAGTTGCAAGGTTATATTTATCACTGCCATCTAAGAGTGATTCATCTAACTCACCATGAAAGACTTGTTCATGGTTATCTATGAACCTTTTTGCTGCATATTTTGATAGGTCATTTACAAGCGTTGTACGTAATGTGAGTATATATGCATGTTCTTTATTATGGTCTTCGTTTAGGTAATTTTTATATGCTTTTTGGCTATTTCAAGCAGGTAACCACCTTCTACCACATCACTTTTAATATCAGGATCTTCTTTAAAATTATTCCAAGTTTTGCTTATTTCATTGTGAAGTTGATCAACAGTTAAGATCCCCTTATCAACAGCGTCATCTAGATCGGCAATACAGTAAGAAATATCATCAGCAGCTTCCATTATGTAAGTTAAAGGGAAACGACAGCCATCCTTAATAGATAATTCTTTTTGTATATCTTCAAATAGCTTTTGTTCTGAAAAATAAAACCCTGGTTTTTTCTTTCGGTAATAGAACGTATCTTTTTTCTTGGGCTTATCTTCGTATGCTCCGCGAGTATATTTAAGAAGGCAAGCTAATTGAGTATAGGTAAGGTTAAGTGATTGAAGGTTGTGTAACAGTCTTATTGCTTGTGCATTCCCTTCAAAGTTTGATAAATCTTTTACCAACTTATTATAATCAGGTTCATCTGAAAAGTTTGTTTTGAAGACTTTTGTAAGGGTTTTATTTCCCCATAAATTAATGGCTTCTTCACCAAAGTGCCCAAATGCTGGATTACCGATATCATGAAGTAAACAAGCAACTTCAATGGCGCTAACGAAGCCATCAATGTTTTCGGCTTTTTTAAAACAGTTTTACTGATGTATCGACCAACCTGCTGTACTTCTAATGAGTGAGTTAATCGGCTTCTTACTGCTGCATTGGTTTCTAAGGGAAATACTTGTGTCTTTTGCTGCAAGCGCCTTACAGCGGCAGAGTTAATAGCGCGACCCCGGTCACTCTCCATCTCTTCGTTGAAGCATCTTCCTTTAATTGAGGATTGTCGAGAACGAATTGTTTTTAATTTTTCACTATAGTTCATAATTAAAGTCCATTTACCTGTATTTTTATTGGAAATATCTATAATCTTATTGTCAACATCAGGAACAATAAACATCTAAGTATGATAAAAGACTTTTTTATTATAAGCCCCTTGGGCAAGCCCAATAATATCTATTGTGTTTGATAGTGTCCAATATTATGACTGAACCCGACCTGCTCATAAATTAGATCATGATTAATAATATAAGGTTTAGGGAGAATGATATAAATTCCCATAATGGGTTTAATATTATAGGACATGTAAAAAAGGATAATTAAACTTAAAAGAGAATTAGAACTTCAGGCTTAACTTTCAAAGCAGCACATATTTTGATAAAAAGCAAAATTCCAATATTCACCTCCCCCCTCTCTATACGGCTCACGTAGGCTTTATCTGTTCCAATTTCAAATGCTAATTCACTTTGTGACATTGCAACATTATTGCGAATATCCCTGATCCTTTTGCCGATACTTTCTAGCTCGTTAGACATAATATTACACAAAATAAAAAGAGTATTTTCACACAAAAAGAATTTAAAATCGTTGTGTTATATTACTACTTAGTAGTAATATATTACCTGTGTTGTGTTATGTTACTACTTTTTGCGATGAGATTGAGATAAATGAAGTTAGATGAGACGTTTAAATATATAGTTTCAAATCCAAAATTGGATCATTTTTCTGCTCTTGAACTTCGTACAGCTTATTTAATTGTAGATAAAGAGTGCAAATTATCAGCTTCAGAAACTAGACGATTTGTTTATGCTGAGCTTGTTAAACTGGTTAAGGCAGGTTGGCTCAAGAAGGTCACATCAAAGAAAAAGGGGATTACTAATTATGTTAAAACTAAACTTTTTAATTTGAATGTAGTATCTCCAATAAAACCCCTTAACAGTATTGTTCCAATAGAAGCATCAACAGAAAAATCAACAACAGTTGGAAGTATGCAGGAGCTAAACTTTCGTTTGCAAGATTATAAAAATGATCTTTTAGAAGGTCTGGGAGAAGCTGAGGAATATCGAGCATTAAGAAATGAATTTCCAGGTATGCACGATGAACTACAACCTAAATACAATAGTATTCGTGAATCTAATTCTAGACTGCTTGGAAAAATTAAAGCAATAGAAACATTAATTTTAAATAGAGAAGAGTCGTAATTATGAAATTGAGGAGATGGCAGCAAGAGTGTATTGATACGGCTTTAAATAAATATTTAGCTGGGGATAAACACTTTTTAGCGTTAGCAACACCTGGCGCGGGGAAAACACATATGTCATCATCATTAGCGGAAAAACTGATTGAATATGACATGATCGATCTAGTTATTTGTTTTGCACCATCAACAATAGTAGCCAATGATTTTGAAGAAACACTATCAATGAAATTAAATGCTAGATTTGATGGCTTGTTAGGATCATCTGGATTGGCATCTACCTATCAGAATTTACAATATATTGATGAATCTTTCTGGAAGCTTTTAAAACAATTTAGAGTGTTTGTTATCTTTGATGAAATTCATCATTGTGCAGGTTCAAGCTTAAAAAGCGCCAATGCTTGGGGGGAAAAAATAATTGAGCATATACAAGGACAAGCAACATACACCATCGCACTAACCGGGACTCCATGGCGCTCAGATAAGTCTCCAATTGTTTTAGCAAATTACTGTACTAAGACTAATAAAGTAATTTGTGATTATAGTTATGGCTTGAAAGACGCGATTAAAGACAATGTTTGTAGAATGCCAGAAATTATTGCTATCGATAATGATAATATCTCTGTTACGGAAGATAACGAGCATTTTTCATTTAGCAGTTTTTTAGATTTACTTGCCCAAGCAATATTGCCTTATCAAGAAATTATTGAAAATGATGAAGTCATATTTCAACTATTAGAAAGAGCAAATAATAAGTTGCAAAAAATCCGTAATATTAATCATGATGCGGGAGGTTTGATTGTTGCTTATTCGGTAGAACATGCAAAAAGAATACAAAGAATTCTACATGAAAAATTATCAATTATGGCGGTAGTAGTAACATATCGCGAAGATGAACCTGCTCAAATAATTCGGAATTATCGCTATAACACTAATGAGTGGATTATTAGTGTCGGAATGATCTCTGAAGGAACTAATATCCCAAGACTTCAAGTTTGTTGTCATTTAACCAATATAAAAACAGAAATGCACTTTAGGCAAATATTAGGCAGAATTTTAAGGTTTACCAGCTCTGAAGATCAGAGTGCAACTTTATTTATGCCAGCGGAGCCAACGCTCGTTGAATATGCATATAGAGTCAACCAAGACGTTCCTTCGGAAGCAGATATAGTCAAATTCGAGAAAATAAATGAACACTTCAAAGTTAAACATAAAAAATTCGATGAAGGCAGTAGTGACAAAATAGATGAAGTTCTAGATAGTTCTTTAATATCAATACTAGAAATTGATGAAAAATCATTTGACGAAGACAAGTCGTGTACAAAGAACCCACTTACCTCAGCATATGAAAAAACAGTAAATATTTTTGGTCGTTTCAAGCAAGAGAGTCTAGCTATTAATCATTTATTTAACTAAAAATGGATGTTTTTCTTTTTTATGTTAAACAATTTTTTTATTCTCAAGGTCTTAGGTGTTACTGGTTGCAGAATAGTTATTAACAGTCTCCTTGGTAAATACTTTTTATTTTATATCGTTTTTTGGTGAATTCTTTATGAAAACATTTTTAAAAGAAGCAACAATTCTATCAGTTGTTGACTTTCAAAATAGTGAAAAAACTCTGCTCGGAAAATTTCTCTTTGGCTTTGTTATCAAAGATGAAACTAACCGCTTTGAGCCAAATTTTCGTGTAATCACATCAACAATTAAAACACAAAACCTCTTTGAATTTATTACGAAAAGTGGAAGTTGCTATGTAATCAATGATGATCCTACAAATTTAGATATTACGTTCGCTGAATTTGTTGTGATGCGAGAACGATTGTATTCACCTGACGACATACTAGAGTTGAGATTATTGCTGAATCACAATGATGATCGAACAATTCATTGAGCGATAACCAAATAAAAAATAAACAAACAGCAACAATAACCTCAATCGATGATCACAATAAAAGTTTTGAAGTCAAAATAACTAACTGCCCCAAAGCACCTGATGCTGATGCATATGGAAATGTCTTACTTCAATTACCCAAAGAACAATTCAGTGATTATTTATAAGTTGGTGATGAAGTTGAATTCAAAAAACTGAGTGAATCTGACTTGCGATATGTTGAGGCTTTCGAAATTTAAACGTGATCTGATTTCAGTATTAAGACGCTTAGATAAAGATGATCCCCCCTTGAAGCGCGGCATTTTAATGAACGGAGCTGGTTTTGTTTTATTGTCTGAAAAAATTAATGCGATTACAGAATCAACTAAATAACGGAGAATAATCATGAAATATTGATGATAAATTCAGAAGGTGACTTTATGTGGCTTACAGAGACGCACAGGCACTTGTGGCAACATTGTTGTCACACATTTATTGGTATGAATACAAAAATTGCATTTATGAAGATGAGCTTGTTTGTTTTGTTGAGTCTCAATGTAATCAAAGTATATTTAAAGAACTAGCATAGTCTGATATGAAGGGGTTATTTGAAAGTTACTCTAACAAGCGAGTTTTTAGCACGACGAACTTGTCCATAAGAACAGCTTCTCGCTTGTTCAGCGGGAAGAATATATATGTTTTTAGCATATAAGTTTTGACTATTAAGCTTTTCTGCTACTGCTTTTGAATAACTAATTTTATCAGACATAGTCTAAATTCACTTTTTAATTTGAATGTTCTTGTCTTTATTACAACACAAAAAGACTAAAAATCAAGCATTGAATAACTGAGGATAACCATAAAAAATTTTGAAGACAAAGTTGTTAAAGTTATCTCTAAGCTTGTATGTGACACTTGTGGTGAAGAAGCTAATCCAGAAGATTATTCTTTTCATGAATTTATTAGTGTTAATCATCGTTGTGGCTATGGCTCAATTCATGGCGATGGCAACCAATTTAGCATTGACCTCTGCCAACAGTGCTTTGCTGACTTGTGCGGAGATAGTTTAACTATTACAGAGCCTAGCGATGAAAAGCATGATAGTAATTTAAGAATTACAGCAGGAGATATTTTGTTAGCAAATAAAATAACTAATCATCACGAGCTTGATGTTGCTCTTGGGCGTGTAGAAGAATTATGGGGCGCTCAACAGTTTAGCGAACAAGGAAATGAGCTTGAACAGCTTGCTGATTTAATCTGTGCTTACGAAGGAAAAAGCTGGGATAGCTATTTTAACAAAGTAGGTGCTGCATCCGATGACTTAATTGCTGATCGTGACGATATAATGAAACAAAAAGCTATTGCAAGGCATATTTTATCTGGAACTAAAGTTAATAACGATGAAGATGACAATGAGTCTATGAAAAGAGGTATCGATGAATAGTTTATGGGTTACCTTTATAAATAATGGGTTTAATATCAAATTGAATTGACCTGTCACACAGATCATATATTAATTAGTGCAAAATTCGTATGAACGATGGTATAATAGGACATTATAGAGAGTTTATATATAAACTCTTATTTAAATATTAACTTTGAGTTTAATAATATGCCAATTTCTAGTTTACGTAATATTAAAGAAGCGATTGCTAATAATTTATTAGAAGGTTTATCTGTAAATAAAGAATTATTAGCAAAACTAGAAGAAGCTTTGGAAAATCCTGCCATTACAACAACAGATTTAATTAAGCAATTTGTTAACTAGTTCGCTCTTATTGGGTTGCGATCCAGAATATTATCCTAATACTAATACACATATAAACAGATTAGCAATTAAAGACTCTAAGATTTTATTAGAAAAGGAGAATAACGCTTCTCTATTAAGAGCTATAGAACTCTACGAAACCCCATCCCTTGTTAGCAATAAATTTGATTTTGAAACTTTAAAAAACATTCACTTTCACCTATTTCAAGATATTTATGATTGGGCCGGAATACCTAGGAATTATCCCGTAAAGAAAGGTTTTAGTATTTTTACCCCCCCTGAAGATTTTGCTACAGCAATACCTGTTGTTTTTTCTGCCGTAGAAGAATATAAAAGTGAATATAAAAGTAAAAATGATATTGTATTGTTAGCTAAAGTTTTTCGATTGTTAAATAAGTTTCACCCTTTTCCAGAAGGGAATGGTCGAACACAAAGGATCTTTATTCGTCTACTTGGGCATACTAAAGGATGGGATTTAACTTTTGAAAAAATGCCTCAGTGGGAAATGGTTGAAATTTGTAAGCAAGCCCATGAAATGAACTTAGAGCCAATGAATGCATTATTCGAGAGAATTATGGAATCTATTGATTAATCATACTTCTCTAAAGTTTAAACCTAATTTGATTACTCATAGACTCAATATTTGCAAGTAATGGTTTCAGTTCAGCCGCAATATCTAGGTACTCCTGAGTTTTTCCCTCAGCGGGATAGACTTCAAAAATTACAGCAATCATGATTATATTCCTTTAGTGTGTGAAAACGTCTCATTATGACTATAAATCGTGTGATTGGAAATCTGTTTTATCGTTTACAAAAGTATGTTTTTATATGATAAAGACCATAATCAAACAAAATAAGTAAACGTTGCCTCTGCCACCACTGCTATCGGTACCTTTTACGCTTAACGGTCGTGAATTTCACTTTTGTCGTTGTCCTTATTGTTTGGATACCTTTCAAAATGACCCGCAATATTACATCGACAGGCTGATAGGAAAAACAGACTTTAATGGGCTGTTTTCCAATGACGTAAAAGCTTGTTGTCATTGAGGTAATAACTTCATTTGATGGTGTCGAAGATTCCCAATTGAATTTAGCAATAAGACTTAATGCTCTTCTCTGCAAGTTTTATTTCTTTTAGTCGTTCTTTCTCGGGCATGACATAAGCCCCTTGCGTATCATCACTGCGTATTCTGACCCTTTGGTGACTCTTATAAAGAATCAAATTTTTCTGTGCAATTTCACAGTTTTCTTTGTACCGTTTCTTCATTTTTACTTGCTGTTTCTGATTTTTTCGCAAGTTTTTTTTCTCAGTTATATACTTATCAATTTCTATCGACCAATTTTTCAACTTTTCGTCTTTTAGTATGGGTAAAGGCATTTGTTCAATTGTGATCTCGAAACTTTTAACTTTATCTTCAGGAGGAAATTGAGAATAATGAATTTCCTCAGACTTATCTTTCCAGCTGTAAATTTCGATAGTTTGAGATGTGGCAATAACGTCCACTGAATAAAGAGAAATATAAAGCAATAAATAACGTAAAATCATAATAACCGCTCCTATCTTTTTATTTAACACCATAACTAGTGTGACGTGATAAAAATCACTTTATAAGAATTAAATTAAAAACATAAGCTTAAAAGCATTTAGCTAAGATTGTTAATTCCTAATAAACCTCTAACTACAATAAACTATATACATAAACTACTAATTTGGACAATATCTCAAATGTTGATTTAGGGGCTTTTTAACTTATGTTTTCTCCAGGTGAATATCAATAACACTAATGTTTTCTGTTGTTTACTACGTTTATCCGATGCTGATGAATCATTTAGAGATTGAATATAGTTGACCAAATCCCAAACCTGATTTTTCCCAAGCATGTCTTTCCAAGCAGGCATTGCTCCACGGCCATTCGTAATTTTCCATGCCAAATCTCCATCGGCATGAAGGCCAGCCATTTCACGTAAATTTGTAGGTTGCACGGCTAGATTAACAGCAGCAGGACCTTTACCCTTCGCATCACTGCCGTGGCAATTAGAACAGCTTCTTACATAAAATTTTCGTCCTCGCTTAATTGATTCTAAACTTTTTTTAATTGGATTTTTGCGTTCAACTTCAGTTTTTGATGCCATCCAATGTTTGGTATCCACATTCTGCTTATTATTCGCTTGATGAATGTTTTTCGATGCTTCTTCGAAAGAATAAACAAGGCCGCTACATAATACTAAAATGACAAATGATAAAATTTTCATGATGTACTCTCCTAATATTTGTAAGTTATGTGTATATTTCTAATTGTTTTTTGAGTCCCTACATATTTCGTCTACAAACTCAAATTCCAGTGTTGTATGTTCAAGATGAAAAGGGCTAAGTCGTGTTGATATTTCATGCTTTATTGCCATATATTCTTGTTGATCACAGTAATGATTCAACACTAAATGAGCAGTAAGCACATGCCTTTCGCCATCAAGGGACCACAAATGAAAATGATGAATATCTTCAATAAACTTCAATGATGATAATTCAACTTTTATTTTTTCTTGAATGGCTTGTTCTGGTGTTGCCTGCAAAAACAGACGTATTGCAGTGCGGAGGTTTTTTAATACATTAAAAAGAATAAATAACGTAAATCCGATTGAAAGTATGGGGTCAAGTATTGGCAGTTCGACAAACATTAAGACGATAGCAACAATTAGCACAGCTACCCAACCTAAAACGTCTTCCAGTAAATGCCAATTAAGTACACGTTCGTTTAATGTTTTCCCGTCACTTAATTTAAAAGCAGCATAACCATTAACAATCACCCCTAATATCGCTAACCATAACATGCCTTGAGCATCAGGCATCTCTGGCGATAACAATCGAGGGAATGAAATGGTTAATACCCAAATCGACCCTGCTATTAAGACAACACCATTAATAAGTGCGCCTAATAAAGAGAAACGATGGTAGCCGTAACTAAACATTTCATCATAGCTTTTCTTGCTGAGTTTATTTAATCCCCATGCGAGACCGATGGATAAACTATCTCCTAAATCGTGAACCGCATCCGCCATTATTGCGGTGCTGTTGGTTAACCAGCCGCCAATAAACTCGATAATAGTAAAACAAACATTTAATATAAATGCCCAGCCAATACGACTCGAAGACATATCTTTAGGAATATGACTGTGTCCATGGCTAGTTGAGTGTTGATGTAAATTTTCGGACATTACTTTCTCCTATAAATTGATATCCCGTAGCGAATACCTACGGGATATCTAGTTAAAGCAAACAATTATATTTACTTTAACCAAGCAGAACTACCTTCTCATTTCTTCAATCCGACCTTTAGAAAACCAACCATAAAGTACGGGGAGGACAAATAAAGTAAGGAACGTTGCTGTAACCAAACCACCAACAATTACCGTGGCTAATGGTCGTTGTATCTCAGAGCCTACACCGCTTGACATAATAATAGGAATCAAACCGAGGGCGGAAGTAATCGCTGTCATCAGTACAGGGCGAAGTCTTGATACAGCGCCTTCGTAAACGGCGTTGGCAATACTTTCCGTACCTGTTTGAATGCGTAAGTTAATCGCTTCAACCATAACCACGCCATTAAGAACCGCAACACCAAATAAGGTAATAAAACCAATCGAGCTAGGTACAGATAGGTATTGACCAGAAATATATAAGGCGACAATCCCACCAATCATAGCTAAAGGTAAATTAACGAGGATGAGCATGGCTTGACCAACACTGGCAAAAGCAAAATATAATAACAACGCAATAATGCCAATAGAAAGTGGAACAACAATGGTGAGGCGTTGCTGTGCTCGTTGTTGATTTTCAAACTGACCGCCAATATCAACTGAATATCCCGCAGGTAAATCAACCTCATTTGCAATCGCTTCTCGAATATCTTTTACGACACTACCCATGTCTCGCCCTTGTACATTGGCTTGAATAACGACGCGTCGCTGGACATCATCTCGGCGTACCTGAGGGGGACCCGATTCAATAGCAATATTTGCAACATCACCTAATCGCACCCATGCACCTGTTGGAGCTTGTAGTCGTAAATCAGCAATAGTTTGTTGCTGATTTCTAAACTCTTTGGCTACTCTAAGGTAAATGTCATAACGTTCATTGCCATTAATGACTTGTCCTACTTCCTGACCACCGATACCATTTCGCACTAACCTCATTACATCACCAACCGATAAGCCGTATCGAGATAATTGACGACGGTTTGGTCTAACAACTAATTGAGACTCACCAGCTATTGGCTCCATAGCAACATCCCTTGCGCCATTAACATCTTGAATTGCATTAACAATAGCCTGACCTTGCTGAGCAAGGATGTCGAGATCTGGGCCAAACAGTTTTATTGCTAACTGGGCTTTCACACCTGAAAGCAGTTCATCGACTCTTGTTGCGATAGGTTGAGAAAAATTAAGTAGTAAACCGGGGAATTTCTCAAGTTTTATTTCCATCAAACCTTGTAGTTCATGGCGTGTTTTTGCACTGGTCCACTCAGCGGTTGGTTTGAGGCCAATATATATTTCAATATTACTGACTGGTTCAGGATCACCACCAATTTCTGCTCGACCAATACGACTGGTAGCATAAGTAACTTCAGGAAATTCCAGTAGTATTTTTTCCAACTTAGGCGCTACAAACAGAGCTGTAGTTAAGCTGGTAGAAGGAGCCATTGTTACACGTAAATTAATTGTGCCTTCTTCAAGCTCAGGTACAAATTCAGTGCCTAAATTTGGCACTAGAAATAACGTACCAACAAGTAAGGCTCCAGCCCCGATAAGAACCACTTTTTTTGCGTTCATCGCTTTTATTAAACTACTCCGGTAAAGCTTTTCTAGCACACTAACGAAAGGGCTGGTTCGGGCTTTAAAACCTCGTTGAAACAGGTAACTGGCTAGAGCAGGTACAACAATGAGTGATACGGCTAAAGACGCCACCATAGCAATCATAATACTAATAGCCATGGGCTGAAATAGTTTGCCTTCGACTCCTTCTAAGCTAAACAAAGGGGCAAAAACCACCATAATAATTGTTACTGCAAAAAATACAGGCTTAGCGACTTCTCGTGCGGCAATTTGTATACGCAAACTAACATCGATATCTTTTTCGACATCAAAAGGGTTCTCACTGTCATGCATTCCTTCATGACTATGTTCGTGACGACGATCGGGCTGACTGAGATGTTTGAAAATATTTTCCATCATCACCACTGCACCATCGACCATCATTCCAATCGCAACCGCTAAACCACCCAGAGACATTAAATTCGCAGACAAGCCATTGTAGGCCATGATCATTAAGGCCATACCAACAGAAAGTGGAATAGAAATAAGAACCAGTAAAACTGCGCGTACATTCAGTAAGAAAAGTACCAATACAATAACAATAAATATAAAAGCCATTGTCAATGCTTGAACTACCGTACTAACTGCTTTTTCAATTAAATCTGCTTGGTCATAAATGGGTTCAAACGTTACACCTTTTGGCAAGGCTTGTTGAATGAGCGGGATTCTGTCTTTTATGCCATCAATGGCAACTTTAGTATTTGCGCCCATACGTTTTAAAACAATACCGGAAACAACTTCACCTAGGAATTTACTATCGTTAGTACCAACACGTTTAGTCATGGTGACAGCGCCCTGTCTAATTTCTCTTCCAAATTCAATAGTTGCAACATCAGCTAAATAAACAACAGTACCTTCAATTGTTTTGACAGGGATTTGCTTTAGTTCTTCAATACCTTTTTCATCACTACTTAACCAACCAACACCTCGAATAATAAGTTGCTCTTGGCCTCTTTCCATATACCAGCCACCAGCGTTATCATTATTATCTTCTAATGCGTTAGCGATATCTTCTTGGGTCAATTGGTACGCAAGTAAACGAGAAGGGTTGATATTTACTTGGTATTGTTTAACATTTCCGCCGAATGCTAAGACATCTGTAACACCATCTACAGGCATTAACAATAATTTAACCACCCAATCGTTTAGACTTCGAAGTGACATACTGTCATAACCAGAGTCTTCATCAGCGAGTAATAAATATTGATATACTTGGCCCAAACCAGAGGTGTTTGGCCCAATATCAGGTGTACCAACACCTTCAGGTATTAATTCTTTTGCTGATTGCAATCGCTCAAAAACCAATTGACGAGCAAAATAAATATCGGTGCCTTCTTTGAAGACAACCGTAATACCAGACAAACCTGTTTTAGAAATAGAACGTACTTCTTCAACATCAGGTAATGCATACATTACAGCTTCTATTGGAAAGGTAATGAGTTGTTCTACTTCTTCTGAAGCCAAACCAGGGGCTTCAGTATTAATGGCTACTTGTACGTTAGTAACATCTGGAAATGCATCTAAATTCAAACGAGGAATAGTAAAAAAGGCCGAAACCGTTAACGCAATCAAGGCTATAATCACCAATAATCGATTAGCGACAGACCAGTCAATCAAACGATTTAACATGTGTTAGTTCTCCAATTATCAATTAATGGTTATGAGCATCGAAACTGCCTTTGGCAATTTCCGCTGCTACATAAAACGCGCCTTTTGTGACGACTTTAGTACCTGCGGGTAAACCATGAATTTCACGTGATTTTCCCAGTTGTCGTCCCAATTCAACTTCGACACCTTTAAATTCGCCATTTTCTTCAACAAACACCATCCAATCACCATCACTACCACGCATTAATGCTTCTTCAGGCACAGTCAGAACTTTTTTGTCAGTTTCAAGGGCAAAATAGATATCAGCAAATAAACCGGGATGAAGCGTATGGCCGTCATTTTGAACCTGTAAACGTATAATGCGTGTGCGAGTAACTGGGTCTATGGTATGAGCTTTTTGAGTGACCGTAGCTATGTATGTATTGTTACCTACATTTACTTGCGCCTTTGAATTTTTGGGTAAATCCAATTCCATTGATGGAGCTAAACGTGCTTCAACCCATAACGTACCCTCATCAGCCAGATCAAATAAAGTACCGCCGGATTCTATGCGTTGTCCTTGACGGAAATTATCAGATAATACAGCGCCAGAAGTCTCTGCGTTTAGGGTGTATTGTCCAAGTTTTTTAGTGTTGGTAGCCAAAGAGGTAATAGCGTCAGCAGATAAGCCAAACGCATATAATCGTCCTAAGTCAGCCTCAAAATCGGTCTGAGCTTCTATAAAGCGTTTATCACCTACCGCTTTTCGACCAAGTTTTTGAACCCTTTTCCATTCTGAATCAGCGAGCCTATAGCTGGCTTGTGCTTCAGCCATTGACTCACTAAATAGGGTGACTAACGGTTGATTGATTTCAACATGATCACCTAAAGCAACATGGCGTTTTAGTATCACTGAATCTACTCTTGGCGAGACTAAATAACTGGTATAATCATTAGCCTTTATCTCCCCTTGAGCATAAATACTGTAAGCCATCGCCTGAGGCTCTAGTACGGTTATGTTAATTTCAGCTAAATTTAATTGTTCCTTTGAAAGTTTAACTCCCGCACCTTCTTCTTCATGTTCATTTTTACCTTCATGTCCATGCCCATCGTCTTTTTCTTCTTCGTGTTCATTTTTACCTTCATGTCCATGCCCATCGTCTTTTTCTTCTTCGTGTTCATTTTTACCTTCATGCCCATGCCCATCGTCTTTTTCTTCTTCATGTTCATTTTTACCTTCATGTCCATGCCCATCGTCTTTTTCTTCTTCGTGCTCATTTTTAGCTTCATGTCCATGTCCATCATCTTTTTCTTCAACATGCTTTTCGGTTTTTTCAGATGATTGAACATTTGCAAATGTCGCAGTAGTTATGGTTGTTATCCCACAAAAAAGTGCGGCCAGCGTTATTAATTTAATTTGCTTATTCATATGTTTTTTCCAAAATTGGTTCATTGACTATTAATTGATTCTTGATAATGCCTTTAATATTCAAAGCTGAGATAATTGCAGAGTCGCGGCTTTAATTTGGCCCACCTGTAATAGCCAGTCGATCTGGCTTAATTGAAATTGACTTTGTAATTCAATACCAGCATTAAGACCTTCAGCGCGTTGTTGTAATGCAAGTAAATACTCGGTAGTACTTACATCACCGCTTTGCCATTGCTTTTGCAGTAAATCGCCACTACGTTTTCCTCTTCCATCCATCAATTGTTGCCATCGTTGATAGTTTTTTTGATAAGTGATTAAGGTGTCAGTACTTGATTGGATAGCAAATCTCTGTTTGCGCATAACGGAGCGAAAATTTGCTTCAGCAGCTATTGCTTGTTGATTCGCAGCTCTTGCTTGTGCTGAATAATTGTTACGGATATTCAAAGGCATTGAAAAAGTTACGCCTAACACATTTTCTCGATCATTTTTGCCTGCATTAATACCGATAGTTGGATCAGCTTTAGTCTCTAATAACGCCAGTTGCGCTTCACTACTAGTTATTTTCCACTGTGCTTTTGCCGCTAAGACTAAGGGATGTTGTTCAAGCCATTGAGGTGAAAGTTGATAATTAGTGATAGTTAAACCTTGCGCAGGTATAACCTCTTTATCTGGCGTCCAATCTCGCAATAGCTCTTTGGTTTGGGCTTCGGCTTGTTTTAATTGAACTTGTACCTTTGCGGTGACATTCAACATTTGGGATAAACTTAAAAAAGTAAGTTCGGCATCTACTTGCCCTAGATCACCTGCTTTTTGACGGTCTTTAACTATATCAAGTAAGGTTTCTAACTGCTTTTCTTGTTCTTGGGCAATAACAGCTTGTTTTTTAGCTGCTTGCCAAGTAACTAACGCTTGTAAAGCTTGCGCTGTCTTTTCTTGAACAAGAAAGTCAAAGTGTTTGCTTGCTTGGGTTAAACTAAAGTTAGCTTGTTGCTCTTTCGTTTCCCGCTTATCCCACCAATCAATCGTTTGATTAATACCAATAGAATAATTATTAGCGTCACCTTCTCGTTCATAACCTGTCTCTAATTCAGGATTATAAAGTGGTTGCTTGTTTCCTTCAGCATTTGAAAAAACAGCATTCATTTCTTCTTTGGCGACAATAATATCGGGATGTTTGTTTATTTGCATCGATAACCAAGATGTTGATGTTGTTTGTGCATTTACGCTTTGTATATTAATTAAAATAGCCAAAGACATACTGACGCATAGCACAGCGCCAATATTTTTTTGAAAAAATATTTTCATAAATTAAACTCATATTTATTTAAATAGTGTTAACTAACGACAGTGAAATCGTAGTAGACACGAATATAAAGATGCTCAGCTAAACTGAGCGATTCTAATAGAGTTAACTTATAGGGGGGATTATTGGGTTATCGTGAAGAGGGCTTGAATATTGAAATAAATACCCATATTGATGTCCTATTTGATTCGGACGCTCAGTAAAGGTTTGAGCTTGAACGAGCCACTGAATATGAAATCCATGGCAATGACCACAATGATGACAATCTTTAGCATTATGTTCATTGTCTGTTGGTAATTCTTTGTCAGCTACAAAGCGATCAGATTCATGAGAGTGTTCTATTTGGATATGCTGTACATCTAATTCATGAATTTCTTGTGAATTTGCAATAGCTACAAATGATTGTAATACAATCAAAATGACTAAAGTAAAATTCAAAAACACATTTTTCACAGCAAAGACCTTTAAGGATACATAACACAAATTTATTGAGAAGGTATTTAGAAAATAATTAAATTCAAGAATATTCAAAATAACCGTACAACAACAACATCTATAGTAACTATAGAGTCAAGAAATATTTTCAGAATTAGCTAGATAACCCTTTTTTTCATTTTGTAACGATTAGTTAATTAGTTTTCTAATGCTTTCTACATTTTTATTGATTAGATGTCGAATGACATTTTTATATAGCCAATTTTTAATGCCAGACAAATTAGTGCCATATTTCTCATAGAATTCATCTGGGGTGTTAAAAATGCCAAAGTCATCATGTATACCTTCTTTTTGAATAAACGTATCTTTGCCTGACCATTCCACTTGTGGATCTAATAAACACTTTGTTGCAATACCATATCCGCAAAAATTATTTTTCACATTTTTAAACTTAGATTGAATAGATTTTAGATACAAGTCATCAATAATAAAGCCTTCTAGATTGATCCAATTATCTTCAAAAAGCACTTCAACCCAGCTATGAATAATGAATTCTGGAGCAAGCCACATAATGTAATTGGGTATAGCACCTTTTTGTAAGCTTTTCTCAATAGTAAATCCGTGAAATCTACAAGGAATATCCAATGCTCTTAATAAAGCCATTAAAAGAGTTCCTTTAGTATTGCATTGACCATACCCATCAGCTAAAACAAAGCTCGCACTTATATCATCACGACTGTTATACCCAAACTTTATTTCATCTTTAACAAAACTGTAAGCAGCCCCTATTTTTTTTAAATCATCAAGAGAATTCCAGCCTCTATTTTTAATCAAGTCTGTAATTAGAGGGGTATCGTAATCTAGAATATTCGATTTCTTTAAATATATATTTGATTTAATAGGATTCTGCTTTACTAATTCAGTTGCTGGCTAAAACGAGTAAAAGTCATTAATATATGCTCGTTATTTATCTTGTTATTAACAGCTTATCATAGGTTGGATCTTAAGGAATAAAACAATTGAAATCATGCTCTGAATTTGATCTGATATTAATCGCCAAACCAACATCAATAAAAGACAGAGCATGATTAAAGATAATACTGAGTTAGCGCAAATAATGAAAGTTCTTGATGACTTTAATATTAATGAAATAGGTAAAACAAGTCATTTCGCACGAGAAAACGACTTATTAAACCATTTGAATTAGTTATGTCACTCATAACCGCTTTAGGCGATAAATCGGTCGACACGGTAACATATTTACATCGCTATTTTGTGAAGCTTACGGAAACAGATGTTCAATATAAGCCTTTTCATAACCAACTAAGCAAACCAGAGTTTGTTAAGCTAATGAAACCCTTAGTTGATGTCGCGTTAAGCGAATTGCAACAAGAGGTACTTGGCTCAGAGGTAGACTTATCTGACTTTAAGCGGATTGTATTACAAGATGGAAGCTCGTTTGCGGTGCATGACAGCTTAAAGGAGCATTTTAAAGGGCGCTTAACTAAAATAAGTCCCGCAGCAATAGAAGTGCATGTCAGTTGGGATGTTTTAAAGGGTTACCCTGTACAAGTGTCTGTAAGTGCTGACAGTCAGAATATGACTTTTTACCTGATGCCAGCACACTCGCAGACACATTGTTTTTAGCGGACAGGGGTTACTTCAAGTTATCGTACTTAGAGTCAATTGACGCTGCGGGTGGTTTTTACGTTGTTCGAGCTAAAACAACAGTCAATCCAACTGTTGTTGCAGTCTTTAACCGTAAAGGGATCACATTAAAACGTTTTACAAGCAAAAAGCAAAAGGATGTGAAGAAGCACATTCGTCGTAGCGTTATTGTTGATATGGATGTTGAAGGAAAAACAGATTACCGCTTGATTGCTAGCTGGCCTAAAGGAAAAAGTGAACCCACTTATTGGGCAATCATTTTAGGCTTGGCATTCTCTGCATTAGGTATCTCTTCAATAAAACGATTGAAAAGTTTGATCTAAATCAATAAAGCTTAATGAGAATGATTTGCATTAGCGCCTTGTTAGATGTAGACTCACCACACTAACTAATACCGTAACTCATGGAATCTTATATCTAATGAATAAAAGCCTTGTTGCCTTAGCAATTTTAACCACGTTGAGTCAAACCAGTTTAGCCGCTCCTTCCCCTGATGATGATAGCAATATTGAACAAATGTCTATTTTTGGTAGTGACCAGTCGGTAAATGACATTCCTGGTAGTGCCCATATGATTACTGAAGAACAATTAGAAAAATTTGATTACAGCGACATTATGCGTACGTTAACGTCTATTCCGGGTGTTTATGTGCTAGAAGAAGACGGTTATGGTTTACGACCTAATATTGGTATGCGTGGAACTGGGCAAAACCGTAGTGAAAAAGTAACCATAATGGAAGATAATGTGCTGGCAGCCCCGGCACCTTATGCCGCTCCGTCAGCTTATTACTTTCCAACAGCAGGTCGCATGCAACAAATTGAAGTATTAAAAGGTACTTCAAGCGCTATGTATGGACCAAGAACAACAGGTGGCGTGATTAATTTATTGTCTCGACAAATACCTGATGAAGAACTCTCCGGCCAAGTTGATTTGAACCTAGGTGGTGATGGCTATGGTAAGTTACATGCTTACGCGGGCGGGACAGGAAAAAATGTTTCGTCAGTATTCGAAGTGTATCGTTACCAAGCTGACGGGTTTAAAAACATTAATAACACTGATCAAGAAGCTGATTTTTTTAAAAATGATTACCTTGCTAAATTTCGTTTAAATAGCGATGCAGACGCAAAATATTATCAAGAGTTAGAATTAAAACTAAAATATTCAGACGAAGACGCCAATGAAACTTATATGGGCATTACGGATGAAGATTTTAACAGTCAACCTTACAATCGTTATTCTGCTTCACAGCTTGATAATATAAGCACCGAACATAAACAAGTACAATTAAATCACCTTTTACAGCTTTCAGAGCGCTTTAATTTTGTCAGTACGGTTTACTACAACGACTTTTCAAGAAACTGGTATAAAGCTAGTAAAATTAATGGTTTGTCATTAGGTAGTGGTGGTATTGAAGCCGCTGCTGATTTTGATAAATCGCCTAGTGAACAACCCTTATCTTTTGATGTTAAAGCCAATAGCCGCGCTTATATTTCACAAGGCGTACAAACAGTACTTAATGCTGATTTCAATGATCATCAAGTTAAGTTTGGCGCGCGCTATCATGAAGATGAAATGGATAGATATCAATGGATTGATGGTTTTCAATTAGATCAAAATTACCAATTAACTCAACTTAATGCGGGTACGCCGGGCACAGAGTCGAATCGTATTGATAGCGCGAAAGCAACGGCACTGTTTGTTCATGACGAATATAGCGTTGGTAATTTCATTTTCAATGCGGGTTTACGCTATGAAAACATGACCATTAGTCGCAAAGATTGGGGCAAAGGTGTTAGTGATCGTAACCAGCCATTGAAAAAAGATATTGATAATAGTCTTGATGTATTTCTACCTTCACTTGCTTTAACGTATAAAGTTAATGATGATTTAGTCATTATTGGTGGTGTACAAAAAGGTTTTGCGCCACCAGCACCAGGTAATAAAGAAGCAATAAATGAAAAAAGTATTAATTATGAATTGGGTTTTCGCTACAACGACTCTTTAGCGAATGCCGAAGCCATCTTGTTTTATGCAGATTACGCCAATATGTATGGCAATTGCACCGCAAGTCAAGGCTGTGATGATGAAAATATTGGCGATCAATATAATGCGGGTAAGGTTCAAATAGGAGGTCTTGAGCTAATGGTGGGTTATCGTTTTGAAACACAATCAGTCACCTTTCCTATTGATTTAACTTATACCTATACCGAAACTGAATTTAAAAATTCTTTTGACTCAGATCTTGACACCTGGGGTACAGTAAATGCGGGTGATGAGTTACCTTATGTACCCAATAATCAACTGCAATTAACTTTGGGTGCAGAGGGTGATAACTGGCGTAGTGATTTATTAGTGCGTTATTCTGGTGAAATGAGAACACAAGCTGGTCAGGGAACAATGTTAGCGGGTGAACTGGTCGCGAGCCGTACAGTCGTTGATTTTGCCGCACATTATTCGCTAGATGAACAGCAAGAACTAACGTTAAATATTGATAATTTACTTGATGAAACTTATGTTTCTACCCGTACTCAAGGCTCTATTATGTTGGGTAAACCTCGAACGTTAATTTTGGGTTATAAATATAGTTTTTAAGGTAAAATAAACTGGTTAACCGTAAAGCCAAGTAAGCAGTACGCTTACTTGGTTAACGTAATAATATACTATTCCGTCTTAGAATAAATTAACGGTTTATAGAGACCCGTTATACTTCACAATTGGTCTTTTCGAAACATATTTCCCTGCCTGACAGCTTTGCCTTCAACCAAATAAACAATGTATTCACAAAGGTTAGTGGGGTAGTTACCTCATAGCTACGTAAAATGTCAAATTTTCTTAATAACCTAAAGATCATTTAAGGATGAACACCATGATTTGAACATTTGTGATGTAATTCGTCAATTTAAATAGAGTAATAAGGTAAATTTAGCTCTAAGCATTGACCCTGTAGTAGCTATAGATATTATAATTGATAATAATTATCATTTGGGCTGTAATATTTAAGGGCCATAGTATGCAATTTTGTTGGAACGTGCGATTAATAAGTCAAAAACATATAGGAATACAATCATTATTTTGTTTAGTGTTGATGGCGATTCTTTTATTTTCGAAGTTGAGTGTAGCTTCAACGGTTGATGAGGTTGCTCAACTACGCCAGATAGCACAGTTGGCAGAATATGTGGGGGTCGATTACGCATCAGCGGTTGAGAATGGTCAAGTTATTAACGATGATGAATATCAGGAAATGCTTGAATTCTCTCAATTGATAGTTGATAAAACGTCAAGTGATAATTATGTTATGCACTCTCTCAATGAGAAAGCATCGGCTTTACAAACCGCCATTTCAACTAAACAAAAAGTAGACACTGTCAGGCAATTTGCTTCTGAACTACGAATTTCACTATTGGCTATGATGCCTGAGTTACCTCTCCCTAAAAGATTACTGTCTAAAGAAGCGACGTTTTCTTTATTTGAAAATAACTGTGCGAGTTGTCATGGTATTTCAGGTCAAGGAAATGGTGTTTTAGCATCCGGATTAGAGCCTGCTCCTACCGATTTTACCGATAAAATACGTGCAGAAAATCGTTCACTTTTAGGCTTGTTTGATGCCATATCTAATGGGCTTGATGATACGGCTATGCCTGCATTTACACAACTAAAAGCACAGCAGAAATGGTCCCTTGCATTTTATGTCGGTGGTTTGGCATTCCAGTCATCAAGCGAATTTATCAAACCATCACAATCAATTTCATTACAAAACTGGATAAATTATAGTCCATTAAAATTATCTACAGAAACTTACGGGTTAACGAAAAATGAAATTGAAGAGTTCAGAGCCAATCCCAAATTATTGTTTACTGATCAAAGTAGTCCTTTAGCTATAACCAAAACTCAATTAGCTGCCGCAAGCATTGCGTATAAAAATGAAGAGTATGAGAAGGCCAAAACACTTGCTGTGAGTGCTTATCTAGATGGTTTTGAATTAATTGAAAATAGTTTGAATGCACGAGACAAAAATTTACGTAAAAGCATAGAAGGAAACTTGATTAACCTTCGTAAAGCTTTGACTAACGCCCAACAGGTAAATCAACTAGAAAGCCTTATGGAAGTTACTGTGAGACAACTCAATGATGCGGAAGAACTGCTGTCAGAAACTACTTTATCGAACGAGGCTCTTTTCACGGCGAGCTTAGTTATTTTGCTAAGAGAAGGATTAGAAGCGTTGCTGGTTGTACTGGCTTTGATGACAGTGTTAGTGCGAACTAAGCGACATGACGCTTTAAAATATGTCCACTTTGGTTGGCTCAGTGCGCTATTAGCGGGTTTTGCTACTTGGGCGGTAGCCCAGTCAATGATCAGTATCAGTGGTGCGAGTCGTGAAGTCATGGAAGGTATTGCTGCAATGCTTGCAGCGGTGATGTTGTTCTATGTAGGTATTTGGATGCATAGCAAAACGAATGCTGAACATTGGCAGGCATACATTCAAAAGCACATTAATACACAATTAGAGGCAGGTACACTTTGGGGATTAGCCGTGCTCTCATTTATCGCTGTTTACCGAGAGGTTTTTGAAACGGTTTTATTCTATCAGTCACTGTTAACACAAGCCTCAACGACTCAATACTCATTTGTTATCGGTGGATTTTTATTTGGGATAGCTGTATTATCAATTCTTGCATGGGGAATGTTTAAATATTCTATTAAACTGCCAATTGCTCGTTTCTTTTCAACAACAACATATCTCTTATTAGGACTGTCATTCATATTAATGGGAAAAGCAGTTTCAGCATTACAAGAGGCTGCCGTTATTGGAATTTCTCCATTGCCAATTACTGTAGAGTTTGATTGGATTGGTGTTGGGTCTACTTGGGAAGGCATAATGGCACAGTTAACAATATTGGTTTTATTTATAGCCTATATATATATAGATCTAGAAGAAAACAAATAATGATTTAAGATCAGCATGGGATCTAAACGTTTTTAGCTACGTCACTGGTAAGCTTTTGTAAAATACCACATTGCTCAATTGTTCCATTATTTGAGCAGGTGTTACTTAAGTAATTTAATTGTTCTTTTAGGCTATTAAGTTCTTTAATACGTTGTTCAACTTGCTGAATATGACTATCGATCATCTTGTTAACTGAGTTGCATTGAATCGAGGGTGAACTTTGTAACTCAAGCAGTTGACGAATTTCCGATAAGGTTAAATCTAGCGTTCTGCATTGTTTGATAAACATCAACTGTTTAAGTGACGATTTATTATATAAACGAAAATTTCCTTCACTTCGTTCTGGGGATTTCATCAGTTGTTCTTTTTCATAATAACGGATCGTTTGTACTGAACAATCTGTTAATTTTGCTAGTTCGCCAATTTTCATAATATTAAATTTTTTGTTGACTCTATGGTTACTATAGACTTTATACTTTGTAAAAATGTGTTTAGCAAGGTTTTTTATGTCAAATAAATGTAGTGGCCAATGTGAGTCAGTTGTTACTGACTCTAGTATTAAAGAGTTTAAAAATACTGATGCTTTTGATGGGCGTTTCACAACTGATTATAAAGTGCCTAAGATGGATTGTCCTTCTGAAGAACGATTGATCAGGTTAGCGCTCGACGGTATTGAACCACCTGTTGGATTAAAGTTTGATATTCCTAATCGGCTAGTTAAAGTTTTTCATGATGCTCATTTGGATGAAATAACTACGAAGCTTCAATCATTGAATTTAGGTGCTACGTTAGAAATAACCAGAGAAAGTTGCCGTGTTGAAGCAACCCAAGCCAAAGCATCTGCTAAAGAAAATGAAGGGAAAGAAACCATTATTCTTAAGTGGTTACTGATCATTAACGGGTTCATGTTTTTTTGTGAATTCATCGCGGGTTGGATTGCGCAATCCGCAGGGCTAATTGCTGACTCTTTAGATATGTTTGCAGATGCTGCCGTATATGGATTAGCAATATATGCGGTTGGTAAAAGTATTAAGATGAAACTCAAAGCAGCCCACATATCGGGATGGTTACAAGTTCTCCTTGCGTTAGGGGCTTTAAGTGAAGTGTTAAGGCGATTTATATATGGAAGTGAACCCGTATCAAATTTAATGATGATTTTTGGGGCACTTGCGTTAATTGCCAATGTTACTTGTTTGTTTTTAATATCCGATAGTAAAGAAAATGGCGCTCATATGAAGGCTAGTTGGATTTTTTCAGCTAATGATGTTATCGCAAATGTTGGCGTTATATTAGCTGGACTGCTAGTAACACTGACAGGATCGCGTTATCCAGATCTTGTTATTGGATTTATAATTGCCCTTGTAGTATTAAACGGTGCTCGCCGTATTTTACAGCTTAAATATTGATGGGACTTATCGATGATTAAATCTGTTGATAGTATAAATATTAAAAAGAACAAGAACACATGGTATATGTTCGCTTTGAGTTTATTGATTTTAGATCAGGTGACGAAATATTTTGTTGTTTTACTACTCCCATTACATGGGTCTACAGACGTTTCATACTTTTTTAACATTGTACATTTTCGTAATGAAGGCGCAGCGTTTAGTTTGTTGGCTGATGCTGGAGGGTGGCAGCGTTATTTTTTTGCATGTGTTGCCTCAATTACATCTCTTTGGTTGATTTTTATGATTAACAAAAGCCAGTCAATGAGAGAGTTACTTGGCTTTTCATTTGTTCTAGGGGGAGCTTTAGGGAATTTAAGCGATAGGTTGCTTAGGGGAAATGTAGTCGATTTTTTAGATTTTTATTGGAAAGGTAGCCATTGGCCTGCTTTTAATTTTGCTGATGTAACAATTATTTGTGGTATTTGTTTGTTAATTTCATTAATTGCTCTGCCTAATTCTAAAGTGGCTACAATTACAGAATATCGTGCTAGAGAGCAATGAAGCTATTGCAACCAATCTATTTAAAACCATGCATATCATACATGATAATGATTTTGGTAGCGGTACAATCCGTTCTGTTTTCTTTCGAAGGGCGTTTAGTTGATAGTTATTCTAAAACATCAATAACTAAGTCTGATTCTCTGTCTAATTTTTCAGAAGTTATTGATATCGATTTGATGCATGATTCTGTCGTGGCTGATGATTGCCGTTATTGCTACTCTTGTCACATATTTTTAAATGTAGACTCGCCCTGCAATGTTCTACAAACAATAGATTATTTCCCCGCTTTTTCCTTTGTTTCTAGTGAACTAAAAAGATACATGTCAGTACCATTTCGACCTCCTAAATACGCCTAGCTTTTCACAGACAGTTAAGAAAGGCCAAGCTTTAACGGCCTAAATTACAATATAAATTTATAGGTAAGTATGTATGGCACTTAATATATCGGTGTATTGTAAGATAGCAATTGGGAGGTGTGTAACACCTCAGGTTAAATATATTGTTTGTCTTGCTTTATCACTTTTTACAGTCAATGTTTACGCCATTGAAAAGCAACTAAACCTCAAAGATGCTATTCAATGGACACTTAAAAAAAATCCCGAACTAAAAATATTTGAATTCAAACAAAACATGTTAATTGGACGTGAAAGAACAGCAAATTTAACTCCTGCTTATGAACTGGACATTGAAGCTGAAAACTTTGCTGGTTCAGGAGAATTCAATCAGTTTGATAGTGCGGAACTAACCGTTGCTTTGTCTTCAGTTATTGAAATGGGAAATAAGCGCTCGGCGAGAATAGCGCTTGTTTCAAGTTCTAGAGCTTTACTCATCGCTGAGAAAGAAGTTGCGGCACTTAACCTAATGGCTCAGGTTACTGAAAAATTTGTTGAGGTGCTTGCAGCCCAACAAAGAGTCTTATTGTCTGAAAATGCACTTGATCTAGCAGAAGAAACGTTAAAAATTGTATCTCAACGTAATCGCGCAGGTGCAACACCGGAGGCTGAAGTGAAACGGTCAAAGGCAGTTATTGCTCAGGCTAATCTAACAGTTCAATCTGAACACAAACGCTTAGAATATTTAAAACTCTCATTAGCAGCCTATTGGGGAGAGACCTCGGTATCCTTCTCTAGAGTGAATGGCGACCTTTATCAGTTTGGTCATGATAGTGATTTCAACAGCCTTTTTGCTCAGTTAGAGAACAACCCTGCTATTCAAATCTATGCTAATGAACAGCGATTAAAAGAGGCCGAAATACGGTTAGCTAAAACTGAGTCTAATGCCAATATTAAATGGTCTGTAGGGGTCAGGCGCTCTCAAGAAACCAATGATACCGCACTAGTAGCAGGTTTTAGCTTGCCCTTATTTGCAGAAAAGCGAAACTCAGGTGCAATAGCAAGTGCGTTAGCTGAACGTGATCAAGTTGCCATAGATAAAGAGGTTACTAAGCTGAGGTTTAGAAATTACTTACTGCGAGCATACTCTAATAGAAAACAAGCAATATTAACTGCAAATACATTAAGGAAGTCGGTTATTCCAATACTAGAGGAAGCCCTGGAAGATACTCAAATGGCCTATCAAAAAGGACGATATGGCTATCTTGATTATGTATCTGCTAGACAAGAACTGTTAAATGCACGACGAACCCTTATTGATGCAGCGTCTGCTGCCTTAATTTACGGTGCAGAGATAGAAAAATTAACAAACGAAGCGCTGTCATTATAGAAAAGGCATTACTTTACGATTAACCATATTTTTTAATTCAGTTATCAACTGAATTGTTTAGGATTTAAAAATGAAAAACTATTTACTCGCACTATTGATTTTTGTTGGGTATTTGTCACCCATTCAAAGTGTTTTCGCTAGCGAAGATGAAGGCGAAGAAGGCATAAGTAAAATTAACGATAGTATGGCAAAAAGGGTTGGTGTTGAAACAGCCAACCTGTCATCAAAAATATTGAACCAGATCATTCCTGTATACGGCGCTACGACGATAGGCGCTGAACAGTTATTTCAAGTTGGTGCAAGATATAACGGCGTAATAAAGACGATAAATTTCACCATTGGTGATAACGTAAAAAAAGGCAATTTATTAGCCGTTATTGAATCTAACGAAAGCTTGAATACATATAAAATTACGTCTCCTATTTCTGGGGTAGTTTTACAGCGAAATGGAAACGTTGGCGGTATCACTCAAAACACCAGCTTGTTTGAAATCGTAAATTTTGACACTTTGTGGGCCGAATTTAAGGTTTTTACTAACCAATATAATCAAATCAAAGTCGGTCAACATGTTGACATTATGCATGGCGAGCAAACATTCAATTCAACAATCACCAATATAATTCCATCTAAAGATCAACCTTATGTATTAGCGCGAGTGCGATTAGACAATACAGCGCTAAATCTAACTTCAGGTCAACTCCTAAAGGGAAGTATTAGGGTAAGTCAATTTGAGGTTGATCTAGCCGTCGAAAAAATAGCTCTACAAGAGCTGGGGGGGCGAATAGGTGTATTTGTGAAAGAAGGTGAAGAATATGAATTTACACCGCTTGTATTAGGTCGTTCAGATAAGTACTACATAGAAGTTGTTGATGGTCTTAATAAAAACTCTGAATATGTAAATAAAAACAGTTATCTGATAAAAGCAGATATATTGAAATCTGAAGTAGAAGACGACGATTAGGAGACGTAATATGATTGAATCAATTTTGCGTCTAGCAATAAATAGGCGCTATTTAGTATTAAGTTTGTTGTTGGTTATTATCGGTGTTGGTATGTGGAGTTTTCAAAAGCTTCCTATTGATGCCGTCCCCGATATAACAAACGTTCAAGTACAAATAAACACTTCTGCACCCGGTTATTCACCTTTAGAAGCCGAGCAGCGGGTAACATTTCCAATAGAAACAGCTCTAGCAGGTTTGCCAAAGCTATCTCACACTCGCTCCCTTTCAAGATACGGCTTATCTCAAGTGACCGTTATCTTTGAAGAAGGAACTGATATATATTTTGCCCGAAACCTAATAAATGCAAGGTTAGCTGCGATAAAAGGCGTTATTCCCTCTGGCTTAGAGCCAGAAATGGGTCCTATTTCTACAGGGCTTGGTGAAATATTTATGTATACAGTTCAAGCTTCTCCTGACGCTAAAATGTCTAACGGAGAGCCGTATACCGCCATTGCCTTGCGGGAAATTCAAGACTGGATCATAAAACCGCAATTAGCGCAGGTTAAAGGTGTCATTGAGGTAAATAGTATTGGTGGCTATAACAAGCAGTATCATATAACTCCCGATCCTGAAAAATTACTATTCCATCGAGTTAGCTTCGAAGATGTTTCAGATGCATTACGTAAAAATAATGATAACCGTGGCGCTGGCTATATTGAAAAAAGCGGACAGCAAGTGTTGGTTCGATCCATTGGCCAACTTGCAACAATCGATCAGATACTCAATATTGTAATCAAGAAAAATAATGAAATTCCTGTAAAAATAGGTGATGTAGCTAGTGTTGGAATAGGGAAAGAGCTTAGGACAGGAGCCGCTACTCGCAATGGCATTGAGACTGTTTTGGGTACTACCATGATGTTAATTGGAGAGAACTCTCGAACCGTAGCATTGGAAGTAGAACAAAAGCTAAGCGAAATACAGCAATCCCTTCCTAAAGGCGTTACCGCTGAAGCCGTATACGATAGAACAACTTTGGTAGACAAGGCTGTTGCGACAGTCACTAAAAATCTCGTTGAAGGTGCTGTTTTAGTTATTGTTGTGCTTTTCTTGTTGCTTGGAAACTTACGCGCAGCATTAATAACTGCTGCTGTAATACCACTATCAATGTTAATGACGATCACAGGTATGGTAAAAATAGGAGTGTCTGCCAACCTAATGAGCTTAGGCGCATTGGACTTCGGTTTGATAGTTGACGGTGCTGTCATTATTGTTGAAAACTCTGTTCGTCGGTTAGCAGAAGCACAACACAACGGTTATAGGCAAAATTTGAAAGAACGTTTGAATACTGTTTATGAAGCCACATCAGAAGTCATACGACCAAGCCTTTTTGGTGTTCTAATTATCACGGTGGTCTATATACCTATTTTCACGCTAACTGGCGTTGAAGGTAAGATGTTCCACCCAATGGCGGCAACCGTAGTTATGGCTTTAATTTCAGCGATGATTTTATCTGTAACACTTGTACCTGCTGCCGTAGCTGTGTTTATGAAAGGTAAAATCAGCGAAAAAGAAAGTGTTGTGATCAGCTCAACCAAATCTGTTTACAAACCATTGTTAAAAATGGCGTTGAAATTCCGTTGGGGTATCGTTTTATTTTCGACATTTTTAATGGGATATAGTCTTTGGTTAGCAACAACACTGGGGACTGAATTTGTTCCGCAGCTAAATGAGGGAGATATAACGGTACAAGCATTAAGAATACCTTCAACTGGTCTTGAACAATCTGTTGAAATGCAAGAGGTACTTGAGCAACGTATAAAGGCATTTTCTGAAGTTGATAAAGTGTTTTCTCGCATTGGAACCGCAGAAGTGGCTACCGATCCAATGCCACCGAGTATTGCCGATATTTTTGTGATTTTAAAACCACGTAAGGATTGGTATGACCCAAAAAAACCAAAGAGTGAATTGGTTGAAGAAATGGAAGATGCACTGAAGCATATTCCGGGCAACAACTATGAATTTACTCAGCCAATTCAGATGCGTTTTAATGAGTTGATTTCAGGAGTTCGAGCTGACTTGGGGATCAAAGTATTTGGTGACGATTTGGATCAGTTACTACTTACGGCAAAAGATATTTTAAATATTGTGAAAACCATCGATGGCGCAGCAGATGTCCGTATGGAGCAAGTTACTGGTGTACCTTCATTGTCTGTTATTCCCAAACGAGATGCATTGGGCAGATATGGTCTGAGTGTGGTTGAATTGCAAGATTGGGTTGCCGCCGCAATTGGAGGTGAATCTGCGGGGATAATGTATGAAGGTGACAGGCGTTTTGAGTTAGTTGTTCGTCTCCCTGAGCAAATAAGAACGGATATCGATGGATTGAAGTTTCTGCCAATTCCGCTTGATGATGGTAGCTACGTACCTCTTGAAGAAGTTGCAGAACTTAAGTCAGAGTCTTTACCAGCACAAATTAGCCGTGAGAACGGAAAAAGAAGAGTTGTGGTTACAGCTAATGTTCGTGGTAGAGATTTAGGAAGTTTTGTAGAGGAAGTGAAAACTAAAATTAATCAAGAAGGAGAAATTCCAGCAGGATATTGGCTTGATTATGGAGGAACTTTTGAGCAGCTAGAGTCAGCAAGTAAACGATTAAGCATGGTAGTACCTATAACATTGATCGTTATATTGGGCATTTTAGTCATCGCATTTGGTTCGTTAAAAGATGCGTTGATTATATTTAGTGGTGTTCCTTTGGCGTTGACGGGGGGCGTATTTTCACTTTATTTAAGAGACATGCCCTTATCAATTTCAGCAGGTGTCGGTTTTATAGCGCTGTCCGGTGTCGCTGTATTAAATGGCTTGGTTATGTTGGCTTTTATTCGAGATCTCTGGCATGAAAAAGGTGATCTTTATTTAGCTATCATTGAAGGTGCTATAATTCGCTTAAGACCTATTTTAATGACCGCCTTAGTTGCTAGTTTGGGCTTTATTCCAATGGCGTTAAATACAGGAATTGGTGCGGAGGTTCAGCGACCTCTAGCTACCGTTGTGATTGGCGGTATTGTATCTTCCACAATTTTAACATTGTTTGTATTACCTGTTTTATACCTATGGGCACATGGCTCTGAGAATAAGAAACAGCAATCTAGCAAAATTTAAATAGAAGGATGCAGCTTAATTTATAGTTAAGCTGCTTTGAATTTTTCACTTCCACTATGAACATATGTGGAACGTCACAAATAATGAGAAATGCGTCACACGATGAGGAAATTTAACATTTAAGTTACACCTGAGAAAAATTTTGTAACTCGTCAACGATCCAATAAGGTCAGCAAAGATACTACCGGACGTTAGCATCAATGGATTTTCGAGCTGTTTCTAGTGTTCATTAGACGTTGAGCTACCTTCATCTTGATAGTCAACAAAACCACCATAGCATTCGTTCACGTAATTGTACTTGAATGATTTCAAAGTGCTGTAAAGCGTCATAAGTGGTTAACTATCACAACAATTCTGTCCTTCCTGAATCGGTGGACATTTCACTGTTCCATATGAGCAAAATACACAACAATCTCCTTTCACAGGTTTGAGGAGAGTTTTGCAAGATTCACATTCGTAGAACCACTGACAGGCGTTAGTTGGCATCTTTTCTGTCTTACTATGACCACACTCAGGGCAAGTTATTGTTGAGTTTAATTCTATATTTTTCATGTTCGCTTCTTAGTAGGTTTTACAATATCTAATGCTGACATTACGACCATTAAACTTATGCCAAAGTAGAATAAATAGGTACTCCAACCATATTGCCAAAGAGGGTATAGCGTTAGTAAAACAGCGATAGGACCAAGAATGCTTAACGATCCTCTTAAATGGTTTTTCTTGTGATACCAATTATAGATATTTACGAGTAACGCAAGTGAAGCGAAAATAGGTAGTAATGTATTTACTGCAATACCTTCGAAAGACGAAAGAAATCCTAAACCGAGTGCTGAAGCCAAAGAACTTAATGCTGGAAAGCAGGCAGTACAGCTAAGAGCTGCTATCCAAACCCCACCAGAGCCGACTTTATCGAGTAATTTGTTTATCATCAATAATCATTCCTAAGTAATTTATACTTACGATAAACTCCGTATATAGGTACGGAGTCAACAGCTACTTTAATGAATCAATAATAGGACAAGAGGATTGGTCTTGGTTGGTTTTACATGAATTAGTCATTTCGCTAATAACACTTTCTAGACGTTGTAAATCCGCTATTTTATGTCGAATAATATCTAATTTTTGTAAACCAAATGATTCGACTTGTTTACAGTTCCCATCCATTAACATTAGTGAAGATATTTCGTTCAGCGTAAAGCCTAACCCTTTGGCTTTAAAAATAAACTGAAGCTGTTTTGCTATAACTTCGCTGTATAATCGGTAACCATTTTCGGGCTTTAGTGGTTGCGAAATAAGTCCTTTTTTTTCATAAAATCGAATAGTTTCAATATTGATATTTAGCTTTTTAGCTAATTTACCTATTGTAATCATCTACTCTCTCGCTTTTAGTCAAATGGTAAACATATAAATTACAGGTATAAGCTTTTAAAACCAATACCTATTAAAATTAATCCACCTAATATTTCAACGTTGTTTTCTAGCCTCATGAATTAGTAAAATATAACAACGGTATTGTATATATTGTTTTTCGTATATATAATTATTCGTATGTTTCGTTGTTGTTGATTTCTCATGAAAAATATAAGTAAACAAAAAGTTCTTTTTCTATGTACTGGAAACTCGGCTAGGTCTCAAATGGCGGAAGCCTTACTAAGACATAAAGCTGGTGATAAGTATGATGTTTATAGTGCAGGTACTCAGCCTGATACAGTTGATCC
>MAAB01029610.1_pt1 | contig 45325 bp, 36 predicted proteins | sample 1115991 | NCBI WGS metagenome assembly MAAB01 (sample SAMN04961124, study PRJNA320927) | seawater metagenome | isolation source: sample BD02T18 sea water enriched with oil for 18 days | place: USA:Gulf of Mexico | collected 2013-07-27 | reverse complement strand
TATGTTAGGTTCAACAGGTTTGGTGGCTGCAGAAAACCCATTGACGGAAGGTGCAACGAAAGGCGACCGTAATGTTACTGATGTTTTTGCTGAAATTTCATTACCTATTGCTGTCGACCAAGAATGGGCAAACTTATTCGAAGTTGAAGCTGCACTTCGTTATACTGATGAATCAAATTTTGGCGGTGAGTTAACTAATCGAGCACGAGTTACCTATAAACCCATTGAATCATTATTATTCAGTGCGTCTTACGGTACTTCATTTCGTGCACCAAACTTACGCGAGCAGTTTCTTGCTAATCAATTTGGTGGAGTAAGTGGTAGTGCTGATCCATGTATGGTTTCTGAATCGTTAACAACGGATAGTCAATATGATCCAGCTAAAGAAAATCGATCGCAAACTATTTTAGATAACTGTACTGCTCAAGGCGCTGATTATACGCAAATTGGTTTGAGTGGTGTACCAAGTATCCCAACGTCTGCTAGTGGTAATGCGGCAGAGCTGAAGCCTGAAACATCTGAAAACATTACAGCGACATTCAAATGGACTCCTGAATTTGGCGGTGATTATGAATTTAATTTAGGTATCACCTATTTTAGCTTAGAAGTTGAAGATACAATCCGCTCGGTAAGTGCAGCGACTATCTTAAAACGTTGTTTTGATTCGCCTAATATGGAAAGCCCATTTTGTCCTCGTATTTCACGTAATAGTGGTAATGCTGCGGTTATTAACTTTCCAAACTTAGTCGATACTTCCTTTATTAATATCGGTGAAGAGACGTCTAAGGGGGTTGATGTTAATACTCACTTTGAAACTAACTTCGGTAATATAACGATGACGTGGGATAATCAATATACCTTACAAACCGAACGTGAAGTCACAATATTTAAAGGTGAAACGCCAGAAGATTTGTTAGAAGACTTTGGTACACCTGAGCACCGTTTAGTATCATCAGTGAATTTCACTATGGAAGAATGGAACTGGATGATTATGGCAAACTACATGTCAGGTACTCATGCAGCTGATGATATACGAGACACGGCAAAATGTGATGAGTACATCAAAAATGAAGATCTGGTCGGTAAACCACAGACCGTTCCAGTTTGTGCTGCGGACAGCGCCGTTTACTTTAATACATCACTTACTTATAACGGAGATGACTTTTTAGTTACCGCTGGTTTGAAAAATATCTTCGATAAAGCACCTGAGTTGGTAGATTATAGCGCTGGTTCGAACCGTGGCAACATGGTTACATCATCTGGTTATGACCTTTACGGTAGAAGCTTTTTCATAAATGCGACTTATCGCTTTTAATATAAAGTGACTTAACTAAAGCTAAAAAGCGATACATATGTATCGCTTTTTTTTTGAGCTAGAGCGATTATGTTTGTTCATAACGATAATGAATTAAGGCTAAATCTTTCATCCATTCTAAATTATTGGCTTAAACATATGTAAATAAGTGAAGTTTAATCGTTAGGAATGATTGTTTATAGTGAGTTGATGTACACTAAAGATATTGCGATTAAAACAAAGTGAATAGAAGACAAATGCAAAAAACACTTATTTTTGGAAACTCAGGTTCAGGAAAGTCGACACTTGCTAAAAAACTCGCTAAAGAGAGAGGCTTGGCACACTTAGACCTTGATACACTAGCTTGGCAGCCAGTAAATCCGCCCGAAAGAATGACTATTACAGATTCATCAAGGTTAATTAACGCATTTACACATGCCAATAATAGTTGGGTTATTGAAGGTTGTTATACTGATCTACTTGAATTGTTGAACTGTGAAAGTGAAACCAATTCAGCTAACTCATCAATAGACATTATCTTTTTAGATCTATCGATATCGCAATGTATCAGCAATGCGAAAAATAGACCTTGGGAGCCTCACAAATATAGCTCGAAGCAAGCTCAAGATGATAATTTAGATATGCTAATTACATGGATTAAAGATTATGAAACGCGCGCTGATACTTTTTCAAAACATGCACATCAAAAGTTCTATGAAAATTTTAAGGGGACAAAAAAGCATATAATAAGCTTAGAATTATAGCCTAGTTTCATACCCGACAAATATCAGTTCAATCTCTGCTGAATAACGTCATAAATCGCTAATTCATTCAGATAAATTACCACAAAAAAAGGCAGTGATAAATCACTGCCTTATATATACTTGTCATTTAAAAATTACATTAGTCGACGTGCTAACCAAGATGTTTTTTAGCTACTGTTAATACTTTTAATGTGTTTGTTGCACCAACAGTTTCCATCATGTCACCATGAGTAAAGATAACTTTATCGTCTACTTTTAAATCTGATTTCTTTAATACTTCATTTAAAACTTCATTAGTTAACTCTTCGTCAGAAAAGTCTGTTGAGTCAAACTCAACAGGATAAACACCACGATAAATTGCAGTTTTGTTTAATGTTTTATCATGACGAGATAAAGAGTAAATCGGTAGACCTGAAGTAATTCGAGACATTATTTTACTTGTATGCCCTGACTCAGTAAGTGAAATAATTGCTTTAACACCTTCTAAGTGGTTTGCAGCATACATTGCTGACATAGCAATTGTTTCTGAAATTTCAGAAAAAGTAAGCTCAATACGGTGATTAGAGATATTAACTGAACGGTGTTCTTCAGCGCCAACACAAACTGATGCCATGGCTTTTACGGTTTCCACTGGGTATTTACCGGCAGCAGTTTCTGCACTAAGCATTACTGCATCGGTACCATCTAGTACGGCATTTGCAACATCCATAACTTCAGCACGCGTTGGCATAGGGTTTTCAATCATAGTTTCCATCATTTGTGTTGCGGTTATCACAACACGGTTTAATTGACGGCTACGAGTGATAATATGCTTTTGCTTGCCCACTAAGGCTGCATCACCAATTTCAACACCTAAATCACCGCGAGCAACCATAACAACGTCTGATGCTAAAATAATATCATCAAGAATTTTGTCATCATTGACCGCTTCTGCACGTTCAATTTTAGATACTAAACGAGCATCACAACCTGCTTCTTGCGCTAACAAACGTGCTTCGCGCATATCTGCGGCGTCACGTGGAAACGATACAGCTAAGAAATCTACATTGATTTTAGCCGCTAATTTTATATCTTCTTTATCTTTAGCCGTTAATGCTGGAGCTGTTAAACCACCGCCTTGGCGGTTAATGCCTTTATTATTAGATAATGGACCACCAACAGTCACTTCAGTAAAAACTGATTGTCCTTCTGTGCTCAACACTCTTAACTGTACACGGCCGTCGTCAAGTAAAAGAATATCGCCAGGGATCACGTCTTGTGGAAGTTTTTTGTAATCAATTCCTACTTTTTCTTGGCAACCTTCACCTTTCGCTAATTCTGCATCAAGTTCAAATTTATCACCAATCGCGAGTTTAATCGGACCATTTTTAAAAGTAGATACACGAATTTTAGGACCTTGTAAATCTCCTAAAATACCGACGTAGACCCCTAGCTCTTTCGCTATTTCGCGAACATTGTTTGCACGATCAATATGATCTTGTGGAATTCCATGAGAGAAGTTCAATCTAACTACGTTTACACCTGCGGCTAATACTTCTTTTAATACGGCTTTGTCGTCAGTGGCTGGCCCAAGGGTCGCTACAATTTTCGTTCTTCTAGGCATCTTAATCCTTACTTCTATTAATGTATTATTGTTGAATGCTAAACAGCGCGTGCTATCATTATCAATAATTACGGTTAATCTTTACGCTCAAAACGTGAGCTGCGTAAACTGTCTTTTACTTTCTTCAAATTATCTCTAAACTTCGTGCCGCGTCTCAGCGTAAAACCGGTTGCTAATACATCTATAAGCGCAAGTTGAGCAATACGTGATGACATCGGCATATATAAATCAGTATCTTCGGCGACATCAACAGAAAGTACGATATTACATTCTTTCGATAATGGCGTTCCTTCAGTGGTGATACCGATTACAATTGCATCATTTTCCTTGGCTAAGCTGGCGACTTCCACAAGTGACTTTGTACGGCCAGTATGTGAAATAACGACCACTACATCACCTTGACGACTATTAATAGCACTCATACGTTGCATTAATATGTCATCGAAATAAACTACGGGTACATTGAAACGGAAAAATTTATTTAAGGCATCATGAGCAACGACTGCGGAAGCCCCTAAACCAAAAAATGAAATCTTATTCGCTTGTGTTAAAACATCTACCGCGCGGTTGATCACATTACCGTCTAAACTTTTACGTGCTAATTCAAGACTTGCCATGGTTGACTCAAAGATTTTATCGGTATATTCGTCGGCCGTATCATTCTCATCAACATGTCTATTTACGTAAGGCGTACCATTTGCCAAACTTTGTGCTAAATGTAGCTTGAAATCAGGGTAGCCCTTAGTATCTAAACGTCGACAAAACCTATTAACAGTAGGTTCGCTGATATTTGCTTGTTTAGCTAATGCCGCAATGCTGGCATGGATAACGGTACCAGGTGATGACAATATTACTTCTGCCACCTTGCGTTCAGATTTACTGAAAGTATCTAATTCATTGGCGATCTTTTCTAATACATTCATGACTGTTAACCCTAGTTTTTACAATAAGTGTAATTTATTTTCTGTCTAAATGACGAGAATAATGAAAATTTATTTCATAATTACAGCTAATATAAAACAAAATGGCAATTTTTAGCAAATAATTAATTTATGTTTATCTTAAATCAACTAAACGATTAAAAAGCTTTTAAAGAATATTTACCTTTAACTCGTTATTTACCCATAATACCTAAAATGTAATTTAATTACAAAAAGTTCTTTACTGATGTGCATATTCCCGTTAAATTAAGCCTAAATGTAGTTTAGTTACAATATGCCTAGTGATTATCGATATAGCGACAAACCGCTATAATTTACTCATACTTATGTATCTAGAAAGACACTCGAAATAAGTGATAATGTTATATGAAAAATTCTGATCTTCAGTCTGCCAGTGAAATTGTACTTTTTGGTGCGCTCGGTGACTTGTCTCGTCGTAAATTATTGCCCGCTTTATATCAATTAGATCAAGCGAATTTATTAAATACCGAAAGCCGAATATTAGGTGTTGCCCGTCAAGAGGAAACGCTTGAAGAATTTACTGCCTTTGTGGTTGAAAACCTGACTGAGTTCGTTAAAGAAGGTTTAGACAAAGATGTACTTGCTCGCTTTACCGGACGTTTGGTCTACCAAGTATTAGATTTTAAAGACACCGCATCTTATATTAACTTAGCCAAAACGCTAAAAGGTGGCCATAAAACGCGCGTATATTACTTCTCAACGCCACCAGCAATTTATGGTGATATCACCGACGGTTTACATTCAGCTCAACTTATTAGCGACTCTGATCGTGTAGTGATGGAAAAACCGATTGGAAATTGTTTGGCGTCATCAAAAGTGATCAACGATCAAGTTTCGCGTTATTTCAAAGAAAACCAAATTTATCGCATTGATCATTACTTGGGCAAAGAAACCGTGCTGAATCTATTGGTATTACGCTTTGCTAATTCATTATTTACCAATAATTGGGATCGGAATAGCATTGACCACGTGCAGATCACCGTAGCCGAAAGTGTTGGTATTGAAGGGCGCTGGGGATTTTATGATGATGCTGGCCAAATGCGTGACATGATCCAAAACCACTTATTGCAAATATTATCTCTTTTAGCAATGGAGCCGCCAGCTGATTTAAGTGCTGACAGTGTTCGTGCTGAAAAACTGAAAGCGGTTAAAGCACTTGTGCCTATTAACCGTATGAACGTGAAAGAAAAAACAGTGCGCGGACAATATGCCGATGGTTATTTAAATGGCCTACCAGTACCTGGGTATTTGAATGAAGAAGGCGCTAACCAAAAAAGTAATACTGAAACTTTTGTGGCAATAAAAGCTGAAATTGATAACTGGCGCTGGGCTGGTGTACCTTTTTACTTACGTACCGGTAAACGCATGCCAGCTAAACATAGTGAAATAGTTGTGCAGTTTAAACCACAAGCTCACAATATCTTTAAAGATAGCCATGTCGATTTACCCGCTAATAAATTAACGATTCGTTTGCAACCTGATGAAGGCGTTGAACTACAAATGATGAATAAAATTCCTGGTATAGCATCACAAATGCATATCCAAGAGAATAAACTCGATTTAAGCTTTTCAAAAACCTATGAGAATCAACGTGTTGTCGATGCATATGAACGTTTGATGCTAGAAGTTGTAAATGGCAATCAATCATTGTTTGTTAGTCGCGATGAAGTTGAAGCTGCATGGACTTGGGCAGACAGTATTATTGAAGCTTGGCAGACAAGCAACGAAGCACCTAAAGCATACCCGGCAGGAACTTGGGGCCCAGTGGCTTCACTTTCTATGATAGCCCGTGATGATCGTCAGTGGGTTGAATAACTCGACGGTTTCAATCGAAAGGAAATATGATGTATCAATTTAATGATTTTGCTCAAAGAGCAGATTTAGACAATGCCTTAGCGATTAAAGTTGCTGACTTATTGTCAGTAGCTATTAGTAATAAAGGTCACGCAAGTATTGCTGTTTCCGGTGGTTCCACACCTAAAGGCTTCTTTACCGCGTTATCTAATATAGATATCGATTGGCAAAATGTAACGATTACGCTAGCAGATGAACGATGGGTTGAATTCGACTCGAAGGACAGTAATACGCGTCTGGTACATGAGAACTTATTAAAAAATAATGCTGCAGCTGCAAGCTTCTTTCATTTAAGAAAAGAAAGCGAATTTAACCAAACGACTTTAGTTAAATTAAACAGTGATGCTAAAAAAAGTTTGTTACCTCTCGATGTGCTTATTTTAGGCATGGGTGAAGATGGACACACGGCTTCTTTATTTCCGTGTAGTGAACAAATAACGGCAGCACTTGCAATTGATAACAATGACGCATTAATGAAAGTTGTACCACAAACTGCGCCACACGAACGTATAACCTTTACTTACGCACATTTAGCACAAAGTAAAAATGTCATTTTACATGTTTGTGGCGAAGGTAAAAAAGTCGTTTTAGATAAAGCGCTCGCAAATGACAATCAACAAGAAATGCCGATCAGGGCATTTTTACAAAACCCAGATATCAATACACAAGTGTATTGGGCGGAGTAACATATGACTATTAAAATGAATAAACAAGTTTTAGCTATTACCCAAGAAATCATTGAACGCAGTAAAGAGTCACGTGCTGCATACTTAGCTAAAATTGACGCAGAAAGTTCTCAAACGGTTCATCGTGCAAGTTTATCTTGTGGCAATTTAGCCCATGGTTTTGCCGCTTGTGGTAAAGAAGACAAGCAAACATTAACAGGTATTAGCCACTCTGATGTAGCAATCGTTTCAGCTTATAATGATATGTTGTCTGCCCATCAACCTTACGAAACTTACCCTGCGATAATAAAAGCAGCTGTAAAAGAAGCGGGCGGCGTAGCACAATTTGCTGCAGGTGTTCCTGCAATGTGTGATGGTGTGACTCAAGGTCAGCCAGGTATGGATTTAAGCCTAATGAGCCGTGATGTTATCGCTATGTCTACAGCTGTAGGCTTATCGCATAATATGTTTGATGGCGCGTTAATGTTAGGTATCTGTGACAAAATCGTCCCAGGTTTGCTGATTGCTAGCATGACTTTTGGTCATTTGCCGACTGTATTTGTACCCGCTGGTCCAATGCCTTCAGGGTTGCCTAATAAAGATAAAGCGCGTGTACGTCAAGAATATGCCAAAGGTGAAGTCGGCGAAGACGAATTATTAAAAGCTGAGTCTGCTTCTTATCATAGCGCGGGCACATGTACTTTCTTTGGTACAGCAAACTCTAATCAACTCGTCGTTGAAGTGATGGGTTTACACTTACCTGGTGCTTCATTTATTGCGCCTAATACCGTTTTACGCGAAGAGCTGACTAAAGCGGCGGCACGTCAAGTTACTCGCTTAACGCAGCAGTCAGGCAATTATATGCCGGTCGGTAAAATGGTTAATGAAAAGTCTATTGTTAACGCTATTGTTGCTTTATTAGCGACAGGTGGTTCAACTAACTTAACCATGCATATTATTGCTTTTGCTCGTGCCGCTGGCATCATTATAAACTTTCAAGACTTTAATGATTTATCTGCGGCGGTACCACTGCTTACTCGAATTTATCCAAATGGTCATGCTGACATTAATCAATTCCAAGAAGCCGGCGGCATGGCACTTCTTTTCAAGGAGTTGATTGCGGGTGGATTAGTGCATGAAGATGTGGAAACTATTTGTGGTCATGGTTTATCACGTTATACCCAGAGACCGGTAATGCAAGAGGGTAAGTTAGTTTGGATTGACGGTGTATCTGAATCTGGTGATAAAGAAATCATTGCGACAGTCGCTACTCCATTTAAACCTGACGGTGGTTTACGTGTTCTTAAAGGAAATTTAGGGACTTCAGTGATAAAAACTTCATCGTTACGTGAAGGAAGTTTTGTTATTAAAGCACCTGCTGTTGTTTTTGAAGATCAACATGAGCTTGAAGCGGCTTTTAAAGCGGGCGAACTAGAAAAAGACTTTGTCGCTGTTGTTCGCTTTCAAGGGCCTAAAGCACGTGGTATGCCTGAATTACATAAGTTAACGCCACCACTTGGTGTGTTACAAGATAAAGGCTTTAAGGTTGCTATGGTAACTGATGGCCGTATGTCTGGCGCGTCAGGTAAAGTACCGGCAGCTATACATTTATGCCCTGAAGCTTTAGACGGCGGTTTGATCGCTAAAGTACTAACCGGTGATATGATTTTAGTAGATGGTGAAAGTGGAGAATTAACCTTATTGGTTGACGAGGCTGAGCTTGCAAAACGTGATAACGCTATTTTCCAAGTCAATGGTCATCACCAAGGAATGGGACGCGAATTGTTTGGTTTCATGCGCCGTAATTTAAGTACTGCAGAAACAGGTGCTTGTTCATTGTTTGACGAATTGAAAGTTGATGAGCTTGGTGCAGATGGCAAAACCTCATGAATGAGCCAACACTCAATTTAGTAGCGGACATCGGTGGTACTAATATCAGGCTAGGCCTAGTTAACAACGATGGGGCCATTAGTGATATTCAAACTTATCAATGTGGCGAATATAATAGCTTAGCCGATGTTATACGTGTTTATCTTGAAAGACATGAATGTGTAGGTAAAACGATAAATGCTTGTTTGGCGATTGCTTGTCCTGTAGAAACAGATCAAATAACCATGACTAATTTACCATGGACATTTTCTCAATCTGCACTAAAAGATGAACTGAACATTAATCAGTTATTCTTAATCAATGATTATACTGCGATCGCTCATGCGGTCCCTTTGCTCACTGAAACGCAAAAAGTACAAATAGGTGAAGGAAAAGCTATTGTCGGCAAACCCATTTCTATTTGTGGCCCAGGAACAGGTTTGGGTGTTGCTAATTTAGTACCTACCATTGAAGGTTGGTGTTGCTTAGGTGGTGAAGGAGGGCATGTAGATTTTGCTCCTATAGATGCTGATGAAGTTAAAATATTAACTTACTTGCTTGAAAGTAAACAACATAGAATATCATATGAACAATTACTCTGTGGTAAAGGTTTAGAGCAAATCTATCAAGCTTTTCTATCTATTGGTAATCACCCTATAAATATTTTATCAGCTGAAGAAATATCGGCTAAAGCCATAGAGGGATCATGTCCACTATGTGAAAAATCGTTAACTCAATTTTGTAATACTTTAGGCAGTTTTGCTGGTAATTTAGCATTAACATTGGCTTGTTTTGGTGGCGTATATATTGCTGGAGGCATTGTACCTCGCTTTGTAAACTTTATACAAAACAGTGGTTTTAGACAACGCTTTGATGCAAAAGGCCGATTATCTAGTTTTATTAACAATATTCCGACGTATGTGATCACCGAAGCTCAACCCGGTTTGATAGGGGCATCAGCCTATATTCGTCAACAATTATCTTCAATGAAAGGACAAATATAAATAATGAGCTCAACTAAAAAATGGCAGTTATCGCCAGCAGAAATTTTCAATATGGGGCCAATAGTTCCTGTTCTTGTAATAAAAAATGTTGAAGATGCATTACCTATTGCTTCGGCATTGCTTGCTGCCGGCATAAAAGTATTAGAAGTAACCTTGCGTACTCCTGCTGCACTTGATGTGATTAAAATTATCGCCAAAGAGCTACCAGAAGCTTGTGTTGGTGCTGGCACAGTAACTAATCGTGAAATGTTACAACGTTGCGAAGATGCTGGCGCTAAGTTCGCTATAAGTCCTGGTTTAACTAAAGACTTATTACAAGCAGGAAATGAAGGGAATATAGCCCTTATCCCTGGCATATCATCTATTTCAGAAATGATGGATGGCATTGATTATGGTTACGATCATTTGAAATTTTTTCCCGCAGAAGCCTCTGGTGGTGTAAAAGCAATACAGTCTATTGGTGGTCCATTCCCCGATATTCGTTTTTGCCCAACAGGCGGCATCAATCTGAGCAATGTTAGTAATTATCTTGCCTTACCTAATGTTTCTTGTTGTGGTGGTTCATGGTTAGTTACCGATGAAATTGTGAAAAACAAAGATTGGTCAAAAATTACAGAGTTAGCAAAACAAGCTTTAGCTCATGTAAAATAGTTAAATAACAACAGAACGGCAAGGGCTGGAATTATCATAAATAATTTCAGCCCTATATTTAAGAGGATTAATTTTTATAACTAAAGTTGGTTAAATAATTTATCAGACTTTCTGCGGGTAATGGTTTTGAAAAATAAAAACCTTGGATAAAGTCACAACCTAGTTGCTTTAATATATCTACTTCTTCTTTCTGCTCTACACCTTCAGCTACGACCAATATACCCAAAGCTTTGGCCATAGATATAATAGCTGAAACTAATATTTTATCTTCATTAACCACTGTCATTTCTTTAATAAAACTTCGGTCAATCTTAAGGATATCAATAGAGAATCGGCGTAAATAACTTAACGATGAATAACCTGTGCCAAAATCATCAAGGGCGATGGTACAGCCAGCATTTTGAATGTTTTTTAGTAAGGATATATTATTATCATTCTCTGGGGCTAGGACACTCTCTGTTAGTTCAAAGCAGATGTCACTTGGTATTAACCCACACTCTTCAATTACATTTAACCATAAGTTATTGTTTGCCTTCTCTCGAGGAAACTCATAAACAGAGCGGTTTACATTAAAGGTTATGTCAGTAAACCCTTTTTCTTTAAGTTGTTTAAGGATAATACAAGACTTCCTTAAAACTATTTCGCCAACTTTTCCTATTAAGTTAAAGTTTTCAGCGACCGGAATAAAGTCAGCAGGAGACACCCACGTACCCTTGTTCTTCCAACGAACGAGAGCTTCAAACTTAGGCAATGATTGTGTTTTTAGTGATATTATTGGCTGAAATACTACTTCGAGGGCATCGTTATTTATCGCTTCCTCAAGTTCATTTTTAAGTTTTAAAATTCTAGCTGCACTTTCTTCCATTTGCGGGGTAAAAAAGGTAAATGAATTTCTGCCATTATCTTTAGCATCAAACATGGCCTGTTCAGCTTTTTTGAATAAACCATCAGCACTGTTCGCATCATGCGGAAATAATGCAATGCCGATACTCAACGTACATGTTGTTGTTATACCGTCTATATAGAATGGATCTGAAAATGACTTTGATATGTCTTCGGCGATACGTTGAGCACCTTGTTCACATGAAAGGCTTCTTATAAAAAGTGCAAAATTGTCACCACTAGTACGAGCAACAACATCAGTGTCACGAACAATAGTGTTCAAACGTTTAGCAATCAATATTAATAGTTTATCGCCAAAAGCATGCCCGTAAATACTATTAATATCCTTAAATAGGTCTAAGTCCATAACAAATAGTCCGCACAATGACTGCTGGTCTAGGGCTGCTTGGAAATTTTCTTCAATGACTTGATCTACTTGTTCAAACAACATTTTTTTATTGGCTAATTTTGTCAATGTGTCAAAATAGCGTTGGCGTTTAATCTGATTTTTGTTTTTATTTTGTTCCGTAATATCAGAGAAAAAAGAAACATAGTGGGTAATTTCATGTTGTCTATTGCAAATAGTACTGATAGAAAGCCATTCTGGATATATTTCACCGTTTTTCCTTTTATTCCAGATCTCACCTTGCCAATGTCCTTTATTATTTAATTTACACCACATATCATCATAGAAATTATTGTCATGGTGTCCAGACTGCAATAATTTAGGTGTTTTCCCTATTACATCATCAAGGTGGTAACCTGTAATATTATTAAAAGCCTTATTAGTATGAATAATCTTGTTGTGGGCATCCGAAATTAAGATGGCTTCATGACTATTTTCTATGATAATACTTGTGAGCTCTAGTTTTTCAGAATAGATTTTTTTATGTAATTCTTTTTCAATAAGCCCAGAGAACAGTAAGAACAATGTTTCAATTTCATTGGTGTTATAAATAGACTTATGAAAGAGGGAAACTAAAATAGCGACCGTTTTTCCTTCGACATTTTTAAGTGGCACACCGACATAACCCTCGATATTCATATCGAATAATAAATTATCATTTGGGTAAAGTTGCTGAATGCCACATCTGTGTGTACAAACTGAGGAACTTACTACTTTTTCGCATGGCGTTCCAACAAGTTCATATGAAATATTATCAACAATTTCACTTTCACTTGCTAAAGCAATAGTCGTTGCCGAAGTATGGTTTTCACATAATGTTGCTATAAAGACAAAATCAGCATTAATAGTCTTACTGAGAGATATGCAGATGTCATGAAAAAAATTAGAACTCTTAATATTAGCTAAGCTTTTAACAATGCTTTTAATTCGATATTCATTCATAGATTAACTTAATATTTGTATAGCAACATAAATAAACTACATGTCATAGGTAGATTTATTCTAGCGTTAATCATTAGCAGTGTGGAGGATGAGTACGAAAAGAGGATGACAAAGAGAGTTATTATTGATTAAGATCAATCGTTTTAAAAAATATTACGAGGAAATATGTATGAAAAAAAACCAAATGTTAGCATTTGGTTTTTTCGAGTTGGTCCAATACGAATTTTTTAGTCTTCGTATTTGCTGATATAAGAAACTAAATCTAGAACTTTGTTTGAGTAACCAATTTCATTGTCATACCAGGAAACTATTTTGACGAACTTATCTGTAAGTGCAATACCAGCACCAGCATCAAATACTGAAGTGCAAGTTTCACCAATAAAGTCGTTAGAAACAACATTGTCTTCGGTGTAAGCTAAAATACCTTCTAAGTCGCCATAAGCGGCAGATTTCATTGCATCACAAATTTCTTGGTAAGTAGCGCTATTTTTAAGGTTAACCGTTAAGTCGACAACTGAAACGTTCGGTGTAGGGACACGAAATGCCATACCGGTTAGTTTGCCGTTTAATTCAGGGATGACTTTACCTACCGCTTTTGCTGCGCCCGTAGATGAAGGTATTATGTTTTGTCCTGCACCTCGCCCACCACGCCAATCTTTAGCTGAAGGACTATCAACTGTTTTTTGTGTGGCTGTTGTAGCATGAACCGTGGTCATTAACCCGCTTTCAATACCCCATTTGTCATTTAATACTTTAGCAATAGGTGCTAAACAATTAGTTGTACATGATGCGTTCGATACTATGTCTTGACCTGAGTATTCATTAAGATTCACACCACAAACGAACATTGGTGTGTCATCTTTAGAAGGAGCAGATAATACAACCTTTTTAGCGCCTGCAGTCAAATGTTTACGAGCAGATTCGTCCGTTAAGAATAAACCTGTTGACTCAACAACAACATCGACATCTATCTCATCCCACTTTAACTCTTCCGGATTACGTACGGCAGAAACACGAATGTTTTTACCGTCAACAATAAGTTGTCCCTCTACAACTTCTACAGTGCCATTGAAACGGCCATGTGTAGAATCATATTTGAGCATATAAGCCATATAATCAATGTCGATTAAGTCATTAATGCCTACAATTTCAATGTCTGTTCTTTGCGCTGCTGCTCTAAATACGAAACGGCCAATACGGCCAAATCCGTTAATGCCTACTTTAATAGTCATGATAAAACCCTAAATAACGATAATGTAGTAAAATTACACCATTTTGAGATTTATACAAGCAAAACTTTCTCTATGTAGGGTTTTGTTGATTAAAAAGATGTTTTATTACGGGTTTTAATTATCAGATATGGTTAATTATAAGTGTATAGCGCTAGGCGGTTAGTTTAGTTCGTGGTAATATATGCGCCATTATTTTTAGCATTTTTTATGGAATTTTCTAATATGACACAAGATGATAATTTGTGTGACATCGGCTTTATTGGTCTAGGTGTTATGGGCAAGAACTTAGTACTAAACCTTGCAGATAATGGCTATAGCATTGCAGCATTTGATTTAGATAGTGAAAAGATTAGTAGTGTCATTGCTCAAGACAAATTAGAGAATGGTGAAAATAAACAACGTGTTTATGCTTGTTCTTCGTATACAGAGTTATTATCGCGTTTAAAAACACCCCATCTTATCGTTCTTTCGGTACCAGCAGGAGCTCCTGTAGATCAAGTTTCTGAAAGTTTAATTGGCGCGGGCATTCAGCCTGACGATATTATTATTGATACAGGGAACAGCCTTTGGGTTGATACAGTTGCTCGTGAGAAGAAATATAAAAATAATTTTATATTATTTTCGTCAGCGGTATCTGGTGGTGAAGTCGGTGCACGTTTTGGACCGGCACTTATGCCAAGTGGCTCCCCTTATGCTTGGGCACGTATTAAACCAATATGGGAAGCTATCTCAGCGAAAGTTGATCCAAAAACAGGTAAGCCTTTAGAACGAAAAAAACCTGGTGATATTATTGAAAATGGCGAGCCATGTGCTGCTTATATTGGCCCTGCAGGTGCTGGTCATTATGTGAAGATGGTACACAACGGTATCGAATATGCTGATATGCAAATTATATGTGAGGCATACCATACCTTACGCGCTGGGCTAAATTTATCCACTGACGAAATTGCAGATATTTTTGAACAATGGAACAAAGGGCCATTAGATAGTTACTTAATGGAGATTTCTGTTGAAGTACTGCGCCATAAAGTTACAGAAGACAACATTCCACTGGTTGATTTAATTCTTGATAAAGCAGGACAAAAAGGTACCGGTTTATGGACCGCAATGAGCAGTTTAGAATTAGGTGCACCAGCACCGACAATTGCCCAAGCGGTTTATGCACGTTCAATCTCTTCATTTAAAGATTTACGAGTTAAAAGTTCAACATTATTAAATGGTCCTGAAGTTATTGAGTTAAACTCTGAAGATAAAATAGCATTTATTGCACGTTTACATGATGCTATTTACTGTTCAAAAATTTGTGCATACGCACAAGGCTTTCAATTAATGAAGGAAGCGGAAAACGAGCATTCTTGGGAATTAGATTTTGCTAGCATTGCCAAAATATGGCGAGCGGGTTGTATCATTCGAGCTGCATTTTTACAGTCAATTACAGAAGCTTTCGAACGAGATGCAAATTTAGAGAATCTAATGTTAGATGAGTTTTTTGCTAAACAATTAAATGATCATCAATTAAATTGGCGAAAAACCATTGCAGAAACAGCATTAATGGGAATTCCAGCTAGTGCGTTAAGTTCGTCACTAACTTATTATGATGCCATGCGTACTGCTGTTTTACCTGCAAATCTATTGCAAGGACAGCGAGACTTCTTCGGCGCGCATACGTTTGAACGTTTAGATCAAGAGCCGGGTAAGAAATTTCATGTTGAATGGTCAAATAAAGAACGTGAAATGATCGACTTAGGCCACTAATACTGAGGTAAACATATGACCAAGGATCCTTATCAAGATAAACTATCAGCAGCGGCATACCAAGTGTGTCGTTTAGCGGCTACTGAACAGCCATTTAGTGGTGAATATAATGATCATTGGTTAGCAGGGAATTACCACTGTGCCTGTTGTGATAAATTGCTTTTTTCATCAAAAGCAAAATTTCAATCAGGCTGTGGTTGGCCAAGTTTTAATGAAGCTATTAGCCCTAATGTACAGTATGTAGAAGATAATACTCACGGTATGCAACGTACAGAAATAACGTGTGCACATTGTGATTCACACCTAGGACATGTTTTTGATGATGGTCCAGAGCCTACCGGCAAACGTTATTGTGTAAACTCACTCAGTTTACAGTTTACCGGCATATAGTTGTTACTTACTCTAATGTTATCTTAAGATTAAACTCGAGGTGATTTAAACGTCCCTGCTTCAATCTTATCTAACGTAGATTCAGCTATTTTATCGAGCAATTCCTTATTTAAGTTATAACCCTTTAAATAGTTATTTAAAGATTGCTCGGTAACTTCTTCATTTTCTGGTGAATACAAGCGCAGAACTCTCAACCAAATATATACCTGCTTAGCACTTTTCTTTTCGGCAAATATGGTAGATATTGACTGAAAAATTTCTGAATTTATTTCCTCATCTGCATTATAGAGTTCCAATGCGCGGTAAAGTAAACTTAGCGTCTTTTTGGGATCTATTTTTGTATAATAAGTAGCTAAGTTAAATTGTGACATTGGGTTTTCTAATGCATTACTTCCTTCTTGCGCTAGAAATTTAGCTAATGATTCCTCATTAATATATCGTGACCAATGGTAATAAAGCAGGTGAGGGTGCTCTGACTTTTCTGTTGCTTTTGAAATTTCAATAATACGATTTTTAGCTTTTATTGCATTGTTTACACGCATTGTTTTTTTTTGTTTTAATTTTATATGTTCTATTTTTGATGCATGAACCATGCACTTTTCATAATTTTCATAAGCGACCAACTGATTAAACTGATGTAGGCCAGAAGTTTGTAATTTTTGATCTAAATTGGCAAAGCCAACCCTGATACGCTCACGTTTACACCAAGAATCTTTTTCAAATTCATTACAAATTTCACTGTTATTTTCACATAGTTCCGCAAAATTAGGTTTGTTATCACAGCCCGATAATAAGAAAAGTAATGTAAAACATGCCGTTATTAACTTCATTTTTGTACCATTGTTTAAAGGGAATAAATTATGTAATTAGTGGCGAAAGCTTTCATGTTCGATTACAATAGCGCCGCATTTAATTATTATTACTTATACTGCTAAGATTATAGTTAATATTAATAATAACCCATCGTTCAATTGACTGAAATAAAAAGGTTTACGCAATGACTTCTCATCTTGAGGAACAATACCAAGCTAGCTGGCAAGAACGCCAAACATTTGCTGAAAATATGCAACCTATTATAGGACAACTTTTCAGAAATAAAGGTCTTGAAGTATCTATCTACGGTCGTCCATTAGTTAATGCTTCTGCAATTGACATAATAAAAGCTCACAAATCTGTTGCTTTACATGAAGATAGCAAGTTACGTTTACGTGAAAGTTTCCCTTTTATTGATGCTTTAAATAAGATGGATTTAGCGCCATCGCGTATTGATGTGGGTAAATTAGCTTACCGTTACTTGTTTAAAGGTGAAGCTAACGGTGTTTCAATTGAACAGTTTTTAGAAAAAGAATTAGTTTCTATTAATAAAAATTCAGACATGCAAAAGCCTAAAGATGTTGTTCTTTATGGTTTTGGTCGTATTGGTCGTTTATTAGCGCGCTTATTAATTGAACGTGCAGGACCGAGCGCTACATTAAACTTACGTGCTATTGTTATTCGCCCAAGCGGCAAAGGTGACTTAGCTAAACGTGCCAGCTTATTACGCCGAGATTCAGTTCATGGTTCATTCAATGGTAGTATTACCATAGATGAAGAGAACAATGTAATTAAAGCGAACGGTGCATTTATTCAAGTGATTTATGCCAAAAGCCCTAGCGATATAGACTACACTCAATACGGCATTAATGATGCATTGGTTGTTGATAACACAGGTGTATGGAGCGACGAAGAAGGTTTAGGACAACATTTACAATCAAAAGGTGTTGCTAAAGTATTGTTAACCGCTCCAGCGAAAGGCGATATAAAAAATATCGTTTATGGCGTAAACCAAGATATGATTTTAGCCGATGACAAAATTGTTTCTGCTGCAAGTTGTACTACTAACGCTATTACGCCAGTTTTAAAAGCAATTAACGATGAGTTTGGTATAAAGAACGGGCATGTTGAAACCGTGCATTCTTACACTAATGATCAAAATTTAATTGATAACTACCATCCTGCGCCTCGTCGCGGCCGTAGTGCACCATTAAACATGGTTATTAGTACTACAGGCGCAGCAAAAGCTGTTGCTAAAGCATTGCCTGAGCTGAAAGGTTTATTAACGGGTAACGCAATTCGTGTTCCTACGCCAAACGTTTCAATGGCTATCATGAACTTGAATTTGAAAAACTCTACTGATAAAGAAGCGCTTAATGATTACTTACGCAACATATCATTGAACTCACCTCTACAAAACCAAGTAGATTACACCGCATCAACTGAGATTGTTTCTACAGATTTAGTGGGTTCTCGTTATGCGGGCGTTGTTGATTCACAAGCTACTATCGTTGATGGCGATCGCGCTGTATTATACGTATGGTATGACAATGAGTTTGGTTATAGCTGTCAAGTTGTACGAGTAATGTTAGAAATGGCCGGAATTTTAGTGCCAACACTACCAGTAAATTAGTCAGTAAGTCTGAATGTTTTAGGAGTTTCATGGCTCCTACAATATTGAGAACATAAAAAAGCCGCAATTTATTGCGGCTTTTTTTCTGAGCTGTGATTTAAATTGCTATGAAAGCTTATTTCCCGCCGTTTGCGATAATTGTTCTTGCCATTTCATCTGCAACTTGACCTGTAGGAAGGTTTTTATCTTTTGCTGCTTCAAAGACACTCATGAGCGTATGATAGATATTTTCAACTAAACCAGTCGCTTTATCGGCGCAGTATGCTTCAGGATAAATTTCTAACGCAACATTAATAATACCGCCCGCGTTTATTACGTAGTCAGGTGCATATAAAATACCTTTCTCTAGTAATACTTGATCATGACGTGCTGCTTCTAATTGATTATTTGCACAACCGGCAATGATCACTGCTTTCAATTGAGCAATACTTTCATCATTAATTGATGCACCTAATGCACATGGTGCATACACATCAACGTCTTGTGAATATATGTCATCGAGGCTTACCACAGTGGCATTTAACTCGGTAGCAGCTTTATCTAATATTTGTTGATTGATATCAGTAACGACTAACTTTGCACCTGCAGCATGCAGTTTTTCACAGAGTGAATAACCCACACTACCTAAGCCTTGAACAGCTACTTTGATACCGTTTAAATCGTCTGTACCCAATTTGAATTTTACCGCAGCTTTTATACCTAAGAAGGTTCCTAATGCAGTGAAAGGACCCGGATTACCGCTTTTCCCTTCGAGGCCAGAAACAAATTCAGTTACTTGGTTAACAACAGCCATATCTCCAGTGGTAATATTAACGTCTTCAGCTGTGTAATACCGTCCACCTAAATTATTAACTGCAGTACCGAATGCTTTAAACAATTCATCCGACTTTAAGTCTTTAGGGTTACCGATAATCACGCCTTTACCACCGCCAAGTTTTAAACCGGCCATAGCATTTTTGTAGGTCATGCCTTTTGATAAACGTAAAACATCTTTTAATGCTGCTTCATCGTTTACGTAATCCCAAAAACGACATCCGCCAGCTGCTGGTCCAAGTGCAGTACTATGTACAGCAATAATAGCTTTTAAGCCCGTTGCATCGTCGCTGCAATAAACAACTTGTTCATGGTTGTCGAAATCTACTAAATCAAAAATTGCCACTTTTAAATCTCCGCGTAAAAAGTTTTCTGTTAATTATCTTTCTACTTTTGTAATAAGAGTTGTATTGTTTCGGAGCGCACAATACCACTTAGCCTAACGCTGTGCTAGTTGTGATATCAAAATATTATTATTATTTTGTACCGCTAAATGTAAGGAATAAAACACAGAATTATGAGGATACCGATAAATCATAGTAAGTAAGTTTATTTATCGGCTATTCAAAACGTTGACATATTAGTGATTAAAAGCAAAATTGGTCGTGTTGCTGATATTTTCAACAGAACAAGCCATACGTTGCCTTGGCATGCCGGCTTCCATAAAAACAGCCCCTGCACTGATAAAATTAAATTTCCTAAAGTATTCAACATCATCAAGAGGGCTGTACATAAAGACTTCATCGAGCTTCAGATCTTTTGCAATGGCAAGTAATCCTTTCATTACTTCACGGTCAACGTTTTTTTTTCTGAAAGACATTAATACCGCAATACGGGATATTTCCCCTGTGGATAAGATTCGTCCCGTAGCAACGGGCTCTTGTGTAATATCGTCGCAAACCAAAACATGAAAGGCGTACTGATCTTTTCGGTCAAATTCTATTTTTCGTGGAATGCGCCACTCGCAAATAAAAACCTTTTCACGTACATCTCTTAATAAAGAAGATGCTTGTTCCCATTTAACTCGACTGACACTAAACGACATTATCCTTTCCACTTATTTCTATTCTACATACCAAAAGCCCATATTTAGAACATTAGTTAACAATTGTTCGTTTTTCAAACAAGTTATTAAACTTTTTACGTGTTCTGTGGTCAAAGTTTGCGACTTTGTTAAGTAAGTGGCTAATTCTATTGTTTCTTTATCAATTAAAAAACTTTCCCCATTTATATATAAAAAACTCGCCTCTTGTGGCTTATTTTCAACAATTAAGCTTTTAATACCAGAAACGGGTACTAAGGTATTTTCCGCTTCTGCCAATATATCGCTAAATTGTTCGCTGGTTATGGGCGATACAGGCAGTAGTATTTCTAAAGCATGGTGATTTTGCGTCAGATATTTACCAATAAAAGGGGTGAATAAGTTATCGTCTTCTAGCTGTTTTTGCATAAAAGATTTAAGTTTTGCAATATCGGTTTGTTCAAGTAACTGAGGCTGTGTTGTTAATGTTCTTTCTTTATCTGGGAATCGCTGCTCGCCTAAGTCTTCATCTATGAGCTTATCAGCAAAGTTTGACCACAATTCTTGATTATTCGGTGCTTGAAAGCCAATAGAGAAGTTAATGGAGTTTTCGATTGATACACCATTGTGCGGATGATTAGGCGGAATATACAGTAAATCACCAGCTTCAGTTATTTCATCGATAATAGGCGAGAATTCTGATACTTGTTTTAAGTCCGGGTGAGGTAATAACTGTTTAAGAGAGCTATCAGGCGCACCTACTTGCCAGCGACGCTTTCCTTCACCTTGGATGATAAATACATCGTATTGATCTAAATGAGCACCAACGCCACCGTTTGGCGTTGAGAAACTGACCATAACATCATCAATACGCCATTGAGGTAGAAAATTAACGGCGGTTAATAGTGCTTGGGTATCACGTGACCAATTGTTTACCGCTTGAACAAGGAGTGTCCAATCGGTTTCACCAAACTTGTCGAACGATTCAAAAGGACCTTGCTCTACTTGCCATTGATTATTTATATTGGAAATAATTCGAGATTCGATTTCGCTTTCCATGGCTAAACCAGCAAGCTCATTTGCGTCGATAGGATCGGTAAAGTCTTTAAAAGCACCTTTAATCAATAAAGGTTTTTTTTGCCAATATTCTTTTAAAAATTGCTCAGGCGTAAGTTCGCCCCATTGAATCTGTATCATAAGTGGTGAACCATCTATTAATGTTGATATGGGTTTGAAATAGTCACTCATTGCCATCCATGGCACCGTGACATATTGTTCATCCTGAACATAAAAAGGGGAGCCAAGTATGCTCCCCTTTTATGTTTTTAACGAATTAGAAACTAATCTAATTCGTTAATGAATTCTACCGCACGGCCAATGTAACTAGCAGGTGTCATTTCACATAATTGTGCTTTAGCAGCATCAGGTAGCTCAAGAGTCATAATGAATTCACGCATTGAGTCGCCGTTTACACGTTTACCACGTGTTAATTCTTTTAATTTCTCGTATGGCTTTTCAATGCCGTAACGACGCATAACAGTTTGTACAGGCTCAGCTAAAACTTCCCAGTTGCTGTCTAATTCGGCAGCTAGGTTTGCTTCGTTTACTTGTAATTTACTGATACCTTTTAGGGTTGCTCCGTAAGCGATCATAGCATGGGCAAAACCAACACCTAAGTTACGTAGCACTGTCGAGTCAGTTAGGTCACGCTGCCAGCGAGAAATCGGTAGTTTCTGTGCTAGGTGAGTAAATAATGCGTTAGCAATACCTAGGTTACCTTCAGAATTTTCAAAATCAATAGGGTTAACTTTATGTGGCATTGTTGATGAACCAATTTCGCCAGCAATAGTTTTCTGCTTAAAGTGACCCATAGCGATGTAACCCCAAATATCACGATCAAAATCGATTAAAATAGTGTTGAAACGAGCTACTGCGTCAAATAACTCAGCAATGTAATCATGTGGTTCAATTTGGGTAGTAAACGGGTTAAATGATAAACCTAAAGACGTAACAAATTCATTAGCAAACTCATGCCAGTTAACTTCAGGGTAAGCACTTAGGTGTGCATTGTAGTTACCTACAGCGCCGTTAATTTTACCCAACATTTCAACAGTAGCAATTTGCTCACGTTGACGTTTTAAGCGAATATAAACGTTCGCCATTTCTTTACCTAATGTACTAGGAGATGCTGGTTGACCATGAGTACGACACATCATTGGAATTGTTTTGTACTCAACAGCTAAGTCTTTAATTGCCGCTAAAATTTTGTCCATCTCTGGAAGTAGCACACTTTCACGACAGTCGTTCAACATTAAACCGTGTGAAAGGTTATTGATATCTTCTGAAGTACATGCAAAGTGAATAAATTCAGTTACAGCGTTTAATTCAGCGTTATCGCTAATTTTTTCTTTTAAGAAGTATTCAACCGCTTTTACATCGTGATTCGTTGTTGCTTCAATATTTTTGATGCGTAGGGCATCTTCTTCACTAAAGTTATCAACAATTGCATCTAACGCAGCAGTCGCATCACTGCTAAATGCAGGAACTTCAGCAATTTCAGCTGTTGCTGCAAGTTTTTGTAACCAACGTACTTCAACCGTAACACGGTATTTTATTAAACCAAATTCACTGAAGATAGGGCGTAATGACTTAACTTTGCTGCCGTATCGACCATCTACTGGAGATATTGCACTTAATGCTGAAAGTTCCATAGGGTATTCCTAATGTTTAAAGTAAGGTTAAAAACTAATTTTCGATTTTTTTAGCAAGTTCGGAGCATTTGCTCTGCACATTCAACTAATTTTGAACGTGAAAATAAAATATTGCGACGCTTTCCGCCGACTTGTCTCCATAAGACACTTGAGCGAATACCTGCGAGTAATAATGCACGTATCTTATGTTGGTTTACGGTCTGCTTTAATAATGTTGGGTCACCCGCCACTTGAATAGGGGTTCCTAATGGGCTGATCAAATCACTGTAAATCGACGCTAAGCTTGAAATTAAGGTTTCACTGGTAATATCGTAATGCACTAGTTGACGCTGGCTTTGCGTAATACGTTCGCCAAGTTCATTCATCTTGCCACTATGTTTATTTAAACGGCGCTCTAAGCCTAATAAACTTACAACATAGCGAGTAATTTCAGGATCTTTGGTTGTCGACTTATTGCCTAGGTGATTAACTAACGTTGTTAATCCTGTTTTTAAATGGCTAATTTCGCCGCCGTACACAGCCATAGTATTTTCAGGGGAAGTATTCATTACACTATTGAGTAACAAAGTGAATTCTTCTTCATCTACTTGCCCACTACGTGATATTTTTTGTACCCAATAAGACACTTGGCAAACAGCTGCAAGTGTTAGGGTTTGTTCATTAATGCTGTTCATAATGTTTTACTGCTCATATATTACTGCGTATATTTTTAAGGTAAGGCTTAACGAATAAGGCTATTAATGATGCCGCCACCTAAACAAAGCTTGTCTTGGTAAAAAACCACTGATTGTCCAGGCGTCACTGAACTTTGAGCTTCATCAAACATAACTAAATATTCTCCGTCGCTCATTGGTGATAGATGACAAGGTACATCGTCTTGGCGATAGCGAGTTTTCACGGTACATTTTATCGGGCCATCAAGGGGCTGACGATTAACTAAATGTAACTGATTGCCGATTAAGCCTTTAGAAAATAGGCGAGGATGATTATGCCCTTGACCGACAATTAACACATTACGTAATAAATCTTTCTCTACCACATACCAAGGCGCTTCACCGGCATTGGCTAAACCACCAATACGAAGACCTTTACGCTGACCTAATGTGTGATACATCAAGCCGTCATGCTCGCCGATAACTTCACCTTCGGAAGACTCAATCTTACCCGGCTGTGCAGGTAAATATTGGCCAAGAAAGTCTTTAAATTTTCGTTCACCGATAAAACAAATACCTGTGCTATCTTTTTTATTATGAGTAATTAAGTCAGCTTGCTCTGCAATAGCACGTACTGCAGGCTTCTCGATATTACCCACAGGAAATAAAGTACGGCCAACTTGTTCATCGCTAAGTGTATATAAAAAGTAACTTTGATCTTTATTACTATCTAAACCGCGTAACATCGCCCATTGACCATCTATAAATTCGCGCTGAACATAATGGCCCGTAGCAATGTAATCTGCGCCCAAGTCTTCACAAGCAAACTCTAAAAAGGCTTTGAATTTAATTTCTTTGTTACACATAATATCTGGATTAGGCGTACGTCCGGCTTTATATTCAGCCAAGAAGTATTCGAAAACATTATCCCAATACTCGGTCGCGAAATTGATGGTATGAAGCTTTATCCCTAGTTTGTCACAAACTAGCTGTGCATCTTCTAAGTCTTGCGACGCAGCGCAGTATTCATCGGTATCGTCTTCTTCCCAGTTTTTCATGAACAAGCCTTCAACTTGATAACCTTGTTCAATCAATAAGTGGGCAGAAACAGAAGAGTCAACACCGCCAGACATACCAACAATAACTTTGGTGTCGCGTGGTGCTTTGGTTATAGGCGCAGAGTTTTGGTTTTCAGCGCACGATGATACTTGTGATGACATTAAAAATACAAATCTAAGGAAAATGGCGCAAAATTATATCATGTGAAAATTTATCGGCATAGATTAAAGATTAGATTTTAGTGAAGATAATGGGATTTTTTTACCTGTTTGTTGAATGGATAAATAATCTTCAATACATTCTAAAACCATTGCACTACGTAATTTTGACGATTTTTCTTTTATTTCTTCAAAGGTTAGCCAGTGAGTATCAAGAATTTCAATGTCTTGTGGCTTACTTTGTAAATAGGCATCAAGCTCGATGACAAAACAAAAACGCAGAAAAAAAAGATTTAAATCTGAACGATGAAAATAGTAAATACCACAAAGGTAATCGGGACTAAGCGCTAAACCTGTCTCTTCAAGTACTTCCCGTTCAATCGCGGCAATTAAACTTTCTTTAGCTTCTAGATGCCCTGCAGGTTGGTTAAATACATTTTTGCCATTTTCAATTTCTTCTACAAGCAAAAATTTATTTTGATGGACAATAACCGCAGCGACGGTAGTATTAGGTTTAAACTGATCATCGCCATGTTCACTCTTTATGGCATTAACCTTTGTGTTATCAAGGGTTGCGGACATGATGTAACTCGCCTTTTATTTGCTTAAAGTGCCCATTCTGAATGCCATTGAGGCTGTACTTTCCTATACTATAACGCACAAGCCTTAAGGTAGGAAAACCAATCGCAGCAGTCATTCTACGGACTTGACGGTTTCTACCTTCACTTATACTTATACTCAGCCAGGTCGTTGGAATGCTCGCCCGTTCGCGAATTGGCGGATTACGTGGCCAAAGTTCAGGTTCGTTCATAACCTTCACTTTAGCCGGAAGCGTTAGACCGTCTTTTAATTCAACACCGTCAGATAGTTTTTGTAAATCATTGCTCTGCGGCGCACCTTCAACTTGCACCCAATAGGTCTTTTCAGTTTTTTCTTTTGGGTTCGCCAACTTATGCTGTAATTTTCCGTCGTTGGTTAATAATAATAACCCCTCACTGTCACGGTCTAAACGACCTGCGGCATAAACGTCTTTCACCGAGATAAAATCTTTTAAGGTTTTACGTTGTTGGTCGTCAGTAAACTGTGAGAGTACATCAAAAGGTTTATTAAAAAGCACTAAAACACGATCCGCAGGTGCAGGGCGAGGCTTGGATTCTTTTATCGCACGGCTTTTAGAACCACGGCGGTTCGTCGAGTTTGATAATTTTCTGCCTTTATCTCGTTTTGTTCTTTTTTCATCTTGAGTTAGGTTAGTCACTGGCTATCCTTTTGATATAATTTTGTATGGCGGTAAAGAATCAAGCAATTGCTGACCATAACGCTTAGTCACTAAGCGTTTGTCCATCAAGGTAATAATCCCTGTATCTTTCTCATTTCTCAGTAAACGTCCGGTCGCTTGAATAAGCTTTTTAGATGTTTCTGGTACTGAAATTGACATAAAAGGGTTACCGCCTTTAGTCGTAATGTATTCGGCCTGCGCTTCTTCAACCGGTGATGTAGGCACTGAAAAAGGTAATTTAGTGATGATCAAATTGGTCAAGTATTTACCGGGTAAATCTAATCCTTCAGAAAAACTTTGTGTGCCAAAAATTATACTGGCTTTATCTTCGTCACAACGTTTTTTATGCGTTTCGATAATATGCTGACGTGATTGTTCACCTTGTACTTCAATGTCCATTTTATGCTGCTCTCGTAATGCTTTGGCAACTTGCTCCATTTGCCAGTAAGAGGAAAACAGTACTAAACAGGCTTTTTCTTGTTTAATTAACCTGGGTAATTCAGTAATTAATTCATCAGTGAATTGTTGGCTACTTGGCTCATTTTTCATTTTAGCGATAATGAGCTGTGCATTGTTCTGATAATCAAAAGGGGAGTCTACTTTTTGATATTGCGTACCGTCATTGGTTTGTAAACCCACCTGACGACGAAAATGGTCAAAAGAATTTAGTGCTAAAATGGTTGCTGAGCATAAAACTGCCCCTTCACATTTTGACCATAAAATATCTTCTAACGTAAAACCTACTTCAATTGGGGACGCAGACAATAAAATGTCACTACGTTTTCCGGTTAGTTTCTCTAGCCACCTTGCCATCGGTGCGCCTTTTTCACTGTCAGTTTTGCCATACATTTTCCACAGCGCATTAAAATTTTCAAGACGCTGGATCATAAAGCCGGCTTCAGCTAACAGTGGCTCAGCTAGAAACATTTTACTGTCACCGTCTTTTACCGACTCCATCAGTAAATTATAAAGCTTGTTGCAATGAGCCAAACATTTTTTGCTGAGCTCGGCTAAGTCTTCCGCCCAATTTTTTAAGTTCTGTGGAATAATGCCGTTTTCAAAGCGATATTGAACCGCGTCATCATCACGAGAAAAACGGCTTTTTTCTTTTAAGTTTTCGTTGAAATACAAGGTCTGATTGTTTTCTATAAAGTTGGCTACTTTTTGCATTTCCATTAATAAATCCTGGCAATCGTCACCGAGCTTTAAAGACGGCGAAATTGCCGAATTCGATTTTATCAATTTCGCCATTTTATCACCGGTTTCTTTCAACTTGGTCAACCAGTCGATAGCCCCTTTAATTGTGATACTCGCACTGGAATGATCGCGCGCTACCTTGGGTAAGTGATGAGCTTCGTCGATGATATAAAATGTGTCTTCAGGAGAGGGTAAAATAACACCACCGCCTAGCTCTAAGTCAGCGAGTAACAAACTGTGGTTGATAACCAAAACATCGGCAGCATCCATTGTTTCTCGCGCTTTATGAAAAGGGCAATGCGTGTGTTCAGCTAAATGTTTTAAACAGCTGTGTTTGTCGCATTGAATTTGTTGCCATAAATGGTGTGGAATAGGATCAGCCCAAGAATCAAGATCGCCTTGCCATTGATTGTCATTTAGCGCTTTATGCAAATGATGTAGCAATTTTATATCCATAGCATTGGGCTTTTGCGCAAAGGTAAAGCCTGCTTGCGGTGAGTCGTCATTGCTAACCGCAAGTGCTAATTTTTGCCGACAAACATAGCGCTGACGACCTTTCACTAAGGTAAAATTAAAATCTAGTCCAGAATGTGTTTTTAAAAAGGGTAAGTCTTTGTCAACCAACTGCTCTTGCAAAGCGACTGTTGCAGTAGATATACAGACTTTCTTAGAACGTGATACTGCTAGTGGAATGGCACCTAATGAATATGCTAAAGATTTGCCCGTGCCGGTACCTGCTTCTATAGTAATGATTTTTCGGGTTTTGTCGTATTCACCCGCTAATGTTTTTGCTATTTCGGCAATCAAAAAAGTTTGCTGTTTTCTTGGGTGAAAGTTTTCTAGGTTTTCACCGATGGTTTTATACGAAGTACGGATCGCTTCTTTGATTTTATCGCTTAGCATGCTGGTAGCCATTTATGATTCATTTGTTTATATACCCATTATTTCTCGACGTGCTGAACCCTGTATCTTCAAGCGAAATAAGTATATACTGCTGTATATATTAACAGTTTATCGTTATCCGCCACGAATTAAAATATTTAATGTCATTAACTGCTGAAAAATTAAAATCCAACTCAAATTATGGTTTTTTATTAACACGCCAAGCCTATGATACCAAACAAGGCATTGAGCTGTCTTTGTGGGTAAAAACCCTGAAGGGTGCCGTTAATGTTATTGTGCAGCAACAACAGGCTTTATTTTTTGTTGAGCAAAATCAGCAAAAAAAAGCGCAAGGTCTATTGTCAACGCAAAGAATAGCTACCACTAAAGTTGTACCACTTGCGCTTAAAACATTTAATCAGCAAGTCGTCAGTGGCTTTTATTTTTCTTCAATGCGTGACTTTTATCGCGCGCGTGATTTGTTAAAAAATCATGAAATAAAATGCTATGAAGACGACTTTCGCCCCGATGAACGTTTTCTTATGGAGCGCTTTATTACTTCGGGCATCGAATTTATTACGCAAAATAAAGTTGAATCAATAACTCAACCTAGCATGCAAGCTCAGCAAAATAACTTTCCTGTTTTCCGTAGTGATAAGTGTCGTTCAACTGAAAAATCTCGCCCGCTTGATGATATTGCTTTAACCATGGTATCACTTGATATTGAATGTTCTATGGAGGGATCACTTTATTCCATCGGGCTACAATCTCATAAAATGTCTGATGGAAAACCAATCAAGTGTATTTTGATGATCGGCGATCAAAATAAAGCTGCAGCGAAAGCCGATAACTCTACACTGAGTGCGGAAGAAGCCGCAGAGATTATTGAGCATATTGTTTGGGTTGAGACTGAAAAACAGCTTTTATTTACACTAATACAATGGATAAAACAGCACGATCCCGACATACTTATTGGATGGAACGTGATTAATTTTGATTTTAATCTGTTACAAAAACGCTGTGATATTTATAACATTGCTTTTAATATAGGCCGTAATGATAAAGCTCCACGCTGGCGAACTCAGTCTGCAGGGGGGAGTCAAAATGAGCGTAAATTTATTGATATTTCCGGTAGAGTAGTCCTCGATGGTATCGATTTATTAAAAAACGCTACCTATAGCTTCTCTAGTTTTTCTCTCGACTTTGTCGCTAATGCATTATTAGGTAAAGGCAAGAAAGTAGATGATGTTGAAAATAGAATACAAGAAATAAACAACAACTTTCATCATGACAAACTCGCTCTGGCCGCTTATAATCTCGAAGATTGTCGTTTAGTTACACTCATTTTTGAACATACCTTATTGCTTGAATTCACCCGTTTACGCGCCAAATTAACCGGCTTATCCATTGATCGCATAGGCGGCTCTGTTGCCGCATTCACCAATTTATATTTACCTAAACTTCATCGAAGTGGTTATGTTGCGCCAAATATGGGCGACGGTATGCAAGGATTGGTTTCCCCTGGTGGTTATGTGATGGACTCAATTCCTGGATTATATAAAAACGTGCTGGTTCTCGATTTTAAAAGTCTTTATCCGTCCATAATTCGTAGTTTTAATATTGACCCTATGGGCTTAATTGAAGGACTTAAATCACCTGAGAATAGTATTAAAGGTTTTGATGGCGCCTTTTTCTCAAGAGATAAGCACTTTTTACCTGATATTATCAACGATCTTTGGCTAGAGCGGGACATTGCTAAAAAAGATAATAATGCGGCATTGTCGCAAGCAATAAAAATTATTATGAATTCATTTTACGGTGTCTTGGGATCAACAGGTTGTCGGTTTTTTGACCCGCGTTTGTCGGGGTCGATAACAAAACGCAGTCATGAATTATTAAAAACAACTTCACAGTGGTTAGAAAATGATGGTTATCAGGTAATTTATGGTGATACCGATTCAATTTTTGTCCATGTTGATGAAGATAAAACAGCCAAGCAATGTCAATATTTAGGTAAAGCTTTGCAAGATAAAATTAACGCCAAATGGCGAACAACACTTAAAGAAGAGTTCGCGATAGAAAGCGAATTAGAAATTGAGTTTGAAACACATTTTAGCAAATTTTTAATGCCAACTATTCGTGGACAAGAAGTCGTTAAGGAACAAAGTAAAGTAGGTACTAAAAAACGTTATGCGGGCGTTGTCAATGGAAAACTCCTATTCAAAGGCTTAGAAACTGTTAGAAGTGATTGGACCGAACTGAGTAAGGTATTTCAACAAGAGCTTTATCGGTTAATATTCAATGAAGAACCCGTAGAAGAATATATTAAAACTATCGTCGATGAATTGAAGCAAGGCTTGCATGATGACAAACTGATCTATAAGAAAAAGATAAGACGAAGTTTGCCTGACTACGTAAATACACCGCCACATGTTAAAGCTGCATTAATTGCCAATCGTAAACTCAAAGAAGATGGAAAAGAGCCCAAATATACGAACAGAAGAACTATTAGGTATGTTATCACGCTTGATGGTGTACAGCCTCTAGAGTACAACGAAAGTAAGCTTGATTATGACTTTTATGTAGAGAAACAAATTAAACCCATTGCTAATGATATATTACCTTTTATCGGTAAAGACTTTGATGCAATTACCAGTAATCAAATGGGATTGTTTTGAAATCAATTGCGTTGAGTTATCCAATATAAACATACGTCCATAATGATGCCCTCAGATAAATCAAAGATATTAATTCAATCCGTACGGCTAAAAAGTAAATCAACTCATTGTTAATCAATATTTTTTATTTAGCCTGATTTGTAAAATTGCTTATTGTTTTGCCAAATCAAATTATTGTAAATAAAGAGTGCATCATGTTTAGAAAGATCATAAAGTAACTTTATTGAGTTAGCTATATAGATGGCTAAATGAATTTTGATGCTTAGGATGAAAAGCCATGATCAACGATACAAAAATAGTTAATGCCGGACGAAAGTCTAAATGGACACGTGGTGTTGTAAACCCTCCTGTAGAACGTGCTTCTACGGTTGTTTTTAATAGCGTAAAAGAAATGAATCATGCTACGGCTAATCGCGCTAACCAAGTACTTTTTTATGGCCGTAGAGGCACATCAACCTCTTTTGCTTTCGCTGATGCGATGACAGACTTAGAAGGTGGAGCAGGTTGCGCCATTTACCCCTCGGGCACCGCAGCAATAACGAATGCCATTCTTTCGTTTGTAAAAACTGGTGATCATCTTTTAATGGTGGATACCGCCTATGAGCCGACCCGTGATTTTTGCGATAAAATATTAGTGAATATTGGCGTTGAAACTACTTATTACGATCCAACCATAGGTAAGGGAATCGAAGCACTGATCAAAGAGAATACTCGCATTATTTTCATGGAGTCTCCGGGGTCTATTACGATGGAAGTGCAAGATGTTCCAGGTATTGCAGAAGTTGCTCATAAGCACAATTGTGTTGTGATGCTAGATAATACCTGGGCGGCGGGCGTTAACTTTCAACCATTTGAGCACGGTGTTGATATTTCAATACAAGCAGCGACTAAATATATTGTCGGTCATTCAGATGTGATGTTAGGCACAGCAATCGCCACTGAAGAATATTGGCCACAGCTGCGTGAAAACAGTTATTTAATGGGGCAATGTACTTCGCCTGACGATTTGTATTTGGCGATGCGAGGTATTCGCACTTTAGGTGTTCGTTTAAAGCAGCATCAAGCAAGTGCACTAAAAGTGGCAACTTGGTTGGCAACTCGTGAAGAAGTTGACGTTATTCTTCATCCCGCCTTTGATTCATGTCCAGGTCATGAATATTTTGAACGTGACTTTACTGGCTCTAACGGTTTATTTTCTTTTGTGTTAACTCGTGGAGATAAACAATCATTAAATGCCTTACTTGACGGTATGGAACATTTTAAAATGGGCTATTCGTGGGGCGGTTTTGAAAGTTTAATCTTAGGTAATACTAATGTCGGTCGTTTACGTACCGCGACTCAGTGGAATTATGAATATCCGTTGATTCGATTACATATAGGCTTAGAAGACGTTGATGAATTAATTGCTGATTTAGAAAAAGGTTTTGAGCGTTTAAACGCTGCCTTGGAAAAATAGTGTAACTATGATCTTTTGGTGTCATTGAGGGTATTTACTGTTTGGTAAATACCCTTTTTTCTTTTGCTTTTCTAGGCGTAATTAATTACTTTTATTCATTTTAAGTTAAGGCAACAGACATATGTCGTCCTCTTTTTGTTGATAATAATCAGCGGTTAATCCAAGTAACTGCGGTATGGTTGCAGAGATGGCTATAGATGAAAAGGTACCAACCAGAATCCCTGTAAATAAAGCGATTGAAAAACCACTTAAAGAATCACCAGCAAAAAACCATATCGCTAAGATGGTAGCAAGGGTTGTGCCTGATGTGATGAGGGTTCGTACTATGGTTAACCTAATGGCCTTATTAATCAACAGATCTATATTTTCGTCTTTAGTTGCTTTCATTAACTCCCTTATTTTGTCGCCAACGATAATCGAGTCATTTAATGAATAGCCAATAATAGCGAGTAAACTGGCGAGTATGGTTAAATCAAACGAAAGACCGAACCATGAAAAGACTCCCAGTACTACGATAACATCATGAAAAAGAGCCAAAACAGCGCCGGCAGCAAGACGCCATTCAAACCTTAAAGATAGATACATTAATACCGTAATAATAGCGGCTAATAATGCTAATCCACCTTGGTTTATAAGTTCTTCTCCAACTTGACTACCTATGTATATGGCATCTTGTGGTGTGATATTTAAATCATGCTGTTGAGAAAATTCTGTCAGCCAGACTTTACCTGGTAAACTAATACCCTTATCTGCTTGTCGAACACTCCAATGTGTTCCTTTATCTGCGGATGATACTGAAAATGTGTCAGGTAAATACTCAGTTAATAATTCAGTCATATTTTCTTGGCTGATTGACTCTTGTGTTGAAAACTCGGTTAAATATCCACCTGTGAAGTCTAACCCCAGCTCAATTCCACGAGTAAATAAACCCAATAGAGCAATAAAAACAAATACTATGGCAAAGTAAAAACTAGCGACTCTAAGCTTAGTGAGTGGATGAATTACTTCATTTTTTAAAGGTAAATGGTTCATAATTTAACGCCTAATAATTGGGATTTATTTGCTCTGATGGCTAAATTGGTTAGTGCTTTTGAAACAAAAACACCGGTAAACATGCTGGTTAATATGCCAAGACATAAAATAAGTGCGAAGCCTTTTACTGGACCATATCCGATAGAATATAAGATAATTCCCGTGATCATGGTCGTGATATTCGCATCGAGAATAGTTGAAAATGCACTTTGGTAACCGGACTCAATGGCCGACAATACTTTACGCCCGCGTTTCAATTCTTCTTTGATCCGCTCAAATATAATAACATTAGTATCAACGGCCATACCTATGGTTAATACTAAACCTGCAATTCCCGGGAGTGTAAGTACAGCACCCGGCAGTAATGACATTAATCCCAATAAGCTCACTAAGTTTAGCGCTAAAGCAATGTTTGCTATAACACCTAAAGAGCGATACCAAAGTGCCATAAATATTAAGGTGAAAGCGATACCAACGCTCAGTGCTTTTACACCATTATCAATGTTGTTTACGCCAAGTGTTGCTTCAATGGTACGTTGTTTAACAATGGTTACGGGAGCTGTGAGTGAACCTGCACGCAATAATAAAGACAATTCTTGCGCTGCTTGTTGGCTAGACATATTAGTGATACTAAATTGCGAACCTAAATGTTGTTGGATAGTGGCAACATTAATAATATTACTCTTTTTTATGGTTTTATTATCAATATCTTTATAAAACTCTGAAAACACAGTTACCATGGTGTTGCCGACATTTTTACGTGAAAATGTCGACATCTTATCACCACCAATTGCATCTAAAGTCAGGTTGACTAATGGCATGCCCATTTCATCTTGTCCGGCCCGAGCATTTTTTATATTGCTACCAGAAAATACAACTTTACTGTTCAGTGTTAATTTACGGCCACTATCATCTGACATTCGAATAATACTGTTAGCATTAGAATTCTCTGCTAGTTGGTAAAAGTCGAGGGATGCTGTTGCACCGATAATTCGTTTTGCTTCATCAGGATCGTGTACTCCCGGTAATTCAATACGGATATTGTTTTTCCCTTGTTGTAAGGTTACCGCTTCAGTGATACCCAACTCTGCTATTCTGCCGCGCATGGTTTTAAGTGTTTGTTTCATGGTTTCTTGACGAAACTTAACTATTTGCTGTGATGAGTAGGTCAATATTTTTTGGTTTTTATCGCCTTTCTTTTGTATCAAGTCAGGGTAGATTTTTTTAATTTCTGCAAATAAAGTTTTGCTTTGTTGGCGTTGGAGAGCCTTAGGAAGGTTCACCGTAATACTTTGTATGTCATTGTTTGTGGTACGTTGCGTCACGTTAACGCCTCGAATAAGGTTTTCTCTAGCAATGGTTTTAATGTCTGCCGAAATATTTTTCAAGCGTTCAGTTAATGCTTGTTCTGTATCAACATCAAGCACAAATAGTACGCCGCCACTTAAGTCTAATCCCAATTTTATTGGTTTTGCTTCTAAGGCGGTTAACCAGTTGGGCGTATTATTTTCAATAACGCTATTAATAAGATAACTATGATTAAACTCGTTTGAGAGTAATGTCATCAGGGGGATTTCATCCCTTTTATTTGTCAGTAAAATCGAGGTATTTTCTTTTGAAATACGAATTTCTGCAACCGAAAGGAGATGCTCGCCAAGTACATTGTTAAGTTTCATTAGGGTTAACGGTGGGGTTGTTGCGTTAATAGGGATTAGCTCAATTTTTACTTTATCAGTATATAAATTGGGTAAGGCGCTGATAAAGAGTAAAACTAAGGTAAATAAAATTATTATATTTTGCCATTTAGCGCGGCTATTATGCTTTTTTCTGGGTAAATTCATTATTGAATCTCTACATAAAACTCGCCGCACAAAGCTAATTTTCCTAAGGAAAACAAACGGATGCCACAAGTCACTGGTATAAAACCAGTATTGGAAAAAGGAAAAGAAATATTTAAGTCATTATTTAGTCGCGGGCGGGCGAAAATGATTACTGACTTTTAACTAATAAATACCAGTAATCATTCAAACTGCAGGTTATGAAACGTTTAAACTTGTTTCAAATCTCCAAATTTTGAATGGTCACGGGTATAAATGCAGGAATTAGCTGTAGTAGGTAATGCGAGATGCGTATAGAGCGTTGCTGTCTTTCCAGCCTGCAATACGTGATGAGTTTGATTGGTGGCTTATTTGTTCAAACCAGAGTATTTGCAACGGAGGATTGGTCAGATTTTTAAATAAGGCCGTGCTTAATTTTGCTTCAAAAAAGGTTATGACGAGATAATAGTTGGGGGTTAACTGTATTTCATGACTAAATAAAGAGGAACAAGCTCTGTTTAATCTAGGTAAATTAACGTCTTCTTCTGGAGTTTCGTCATCTAAAAGGTTAAAAGCAAAGTCAAAGTTAGTAGATGAAATTTGCTGAGAATGGGCAGATTGAATTGATGTTTCATTATCAAAATTTGAGTTCGATGCAGCATTAGCAGTATGAGCTAATATTAATAAAAATAATGTTAACGCTAAATTACGCCACATGCTGAAATAAAACCCGTTATTAATTAATGAAGTGATTATTAGCTATTATATATGGGATGTTTTGATTAATTCAATGAAGATTTAGCATTTACTCATATACTACTGAGTTCATTGGCCATTACGTTGATAAAATGGTACCCGGTAAAAACTGGTCGAATTTGCATCGTATTGTAACTATTTGGGGAAAAATCGATGATGTTACTTTGGTATGCGAACTCGTTATAATTGTTGCTTGTTAGCTTGAATATAAAGATAAATTAGAAGGTGAAAACTTTCACAGTAACAAACTTTTGATTTATCTTCGTTTTAGTACATTTTATGTTGGTATTGTGAGAATAACACTGTTAAATTGTTAGAGGGTTAACCATCTAGGAGTCTAGTCTTCGAGCTAGACATAACAATGAAAGTAATGAAATAGTAAAGTGAATAATGATCGTAAAATGATCAGGTAGCTTTAGTATTAGCAGTGAATAGAGAAAAGATTATGTTCTACCAAACCGACGACGTTCGTATTAGCAAAATTAAAGAATTATTACCTCCAATCGCACTTATTGAGCGATTTCCTGCTTCACAAGAAGCATCTAAGTCGGTGTTTGCAGCTCGAACAGCCATAAGCAATATATTTAATCACCAAGATGATCGCTTACTCGTAGTTATTGGCCCATGCTCAATTCATGATGTCGATGCGGCACTAGAATATGGTCAGCGCTTAGTAAAGCTTCGTGAAAAATATAAAGATACCCTTGAAATTGTCATGCGCGTTTATTTTGAAAAACCGCGTACAACTGTTGGTTGGAAAGGGCTTATCAATGACCCTTACATGGATAATAGCTTTAAATTAAATGACGGCCTACGAATTGGTCGCAAGTTACTGCTTGATTTAAACGATATGGGTTTACCGACAGCCGGTGAGTTTTTAGATATGATCACTCCGCAATATATGGCTGATTTTATGTGTTGGGGGGCCATTGGTGCCCGCACTACAGAAAGCCAAGTTCACCGTGAATTGGCTTCAGGTTTATCTTGTCCTGTTGGTTTTAAAAATGGCACAGATGGAACGATCAAAGTGGCAATAGATGCTATTGGCGCGGCGAGTGCTTCGCATCACTTTTTATCGGTCACTAAGTATGGTCATTCTGCGATAGTTCAAACCACGGGCAACAAAGATTGTCATATTATTTTACGTGGCGGTAAAACCACTAATTTTGATGCTGACAGCGTTCAAACGGTTACCGAACAGTTAAATAAATCATCACTTAATACTAAGATAATGATCGACTTTAGCCACGCTAACAGTAGTAAAAAATTCAAAAATCAAATGTTAGTATGTGAAGATGTTTGTGGGCAAATCAGCGATGGTAATGACAACATCTTTGGCGTGATGGTTGAAAGTCATTTAGTTGAAGGGCGCCAAGACTTAGTTGACGGTAAAGTCGAAACGTATGGGCAAAGTATAACTGATGCTTGTATCGGCTGGGCTGATACGGAAGATTTATTAGCACAACTCAGTGATGCGGTAATAACCCGTCGAAAATAGCTTTCGATGTTAATTTATAAAAAAACCAATCAATTGTTTTATTTACAGTGATTGGTTTTTTATTATTTATTTTTCAGCAAAAGTCATTTGAACGCTACAAACTACAAACTACAAACTTCATTGTTCATCTTTAAATTGAGCGCTTCACAACTATGTTTGGTATTCTGGGAATAACTTGCAAAAACAATTTCTTCGCCAATACTCAACGATTCTTTGACATAACTCGTACAAATAAATTGTTCAGGTAATTTGTTTAATATTTTCTCTTCAAAATTTAATTCGTTACTCGTTAAAATATCAATGGTGGTCGGTGCTAGCGTTATGATTAATTGTGGTAATAAATTGATAAGATCAAAATTCGCACTCACACTGATATAACTACTCTCTGCTTGAGGCGTAATATGAAGAGTAAAAAAATTATCCTTATTGATGCCATTAAGAGAATAACCAAACGGGTGAAATACGTGGTCATCAATGTCGAAATGAGGGAATAACTCATCAATATGGAACATATTGCGTATTTTTAGCGCCGTTAAGTGGGGATCGGTCAATAAGTTACTGGCAGTTTCACTAATATGATAAGCAACAATTTCATAACTTTTATTGTTAATGTCAGCTTGAAAATTATTATCTTGATGAAACAGGTAATTGTGATGTGAATCTAATGCGCCAAAACGATAAGCTTTACCTGAGATATATTGCCTCAACGTTTTTACATCTTGCGAAAAACAACTGGGTTGGGCATGTGAAAAATATTCATTTTTACGCTGATACGATATCTGTTGAACAACATTGATAGGGTAATTATTTATGAAAAACTCAATGGCTTTAACTAATTGTGATGTACCACAGGTAATAATGAGTAATTTATGATGCCAAATAAATAAGCTCGACTCAGATAATAACAATGCATTGCAGCTGTTACTTTTCATGCTCGACAGTATTTTTGCTCCACAGCTTTCAACTAGCGCATCCCAAAAATTATCATCTATGTCATTTAATAAAGACAGTTTATCTGTATTAATAATTATTTGAGCTTTTTTTTCTGAACCTTCAAAAAACAACCCGTCGTCCTTTTTCATCATAGGTATCTTCAGGTGTCATTGTACCTGTTTAGCGTAAAATAACACTCGCAATTTATTGATTCTCAGACTAAGGTATTGAAAAAATAACAACTAGGCTTTCATTTGTTAAATATTCAGCGATTATCAATTCTTACTCAATTTGAACTTATTCGTATTTTTAAAACTAAAAATGGTTTAATTTCTTTAGCGACATTCTGTGCAGTTTGGTTTGTTCTTTTGTATTATATGATCAGTTCGGCAACAGAAATTATTTTTTCTGATGGTTTTAAAATGGTGGCCAGTACTTTGTTTGGTGCACTAGGTTTAAGTGCCTTACTTGAATGGCCGGTAGCTGAGTTTGCCATATATTGGCTGGTAGCTGTTTATTCTTTCCCGTTGTTTGCTTTGTTTGCGGCCAGTGATCAGACTTGCTCAGATAAAGCACGTGGTACGCTACGGTTTATTACTTTACGCGCAACGCGAAGTGAAATATTACTAGGTCGGTTTTTAGGACAATACATCATCATTGCGATTTTGATATTTTTAACCTTACTGGCTTGTATTGTACTGGCAACGGTTCGAGACGCCTCTTTATTTATACCTTCGTTCAAACAAGCTGCAACATTATTTTTAGAGCTTTCTATTATCATTACTCCTTTTATTGCCTTAATGTCATTTTTAAATAGCCTATTATCTTCAGCTAAAATGAGCATTGTAATGAGTATATTATTTTATACCGTGGGCGCCTTGCTTATTGGCTATGTTCAGTTTCAATTTAACAGCGGCGAATTTCTTAATTACATTTTTCCTGGCACGCAAATAAGTCGCGTAGTTTCATTGCAGAACCTTGATTTCATACATTATCTAATTCCTTTAGTACAGAGTGTGATTCTATTATTTGCAGCTGATAAATTATTAAAGAGGGCGTCATTATGAGTTTAAATACACAAGGTAATAGTCCGTTGATTCATGTTGAAAACCTTACAAAATCATTTGGCGATCATATTGCACTAAGTAATGTTTCATTCTCGTTAAACAAAGGACAACCTATCGCCTTAGTCGGGCCAAATGGTGCAGGGAAAACGACATTATTTAGTATACTCTGTGGTTATTTACTGCCTACCAGCGGTCGTGTTTCAATTGCAGGGGCAGAGGCTGGACATGAAAAATTATTTGGTCGCTTAGCTGCTTTGCCTCAAGATGCGCAGTTTGACCCTCGTTTTACCATTAGCCATCAACTTAAGTTCTATGCTCAGTTACAGGGTTTCAACCGTAAAGAAGCGTTAAAAGAAGCTGAGCGTACTCTAGACTTAGTGGGGTTGTCAGAAACCTTACAAGCAAAACCCAGCGAGTTATCCCATGGTATGCGTAAACGGGTTGCAATAGCACAAACCTTAATTGGCTCACCAGAAATTGTTATGTTAGATGAAGCAACTGCGGGTCTTGACCCGATAAATGCGAGAGAAGTTCGCGAGCTTGTTTCTTCGTTATCATCAGATATTACTTTTATCTTAAGCTCACATGATTTAAGTGAGCTCGAACGTTTATGTAGCCAAGTACTATATTTAGAAAAAGGACAATTACAGCAGCATCAAAGTTTACAAAATGAAGATGCTCAGCGTTATATAACATTAAGAATGAAGCAGTCGTACGATAACTTTTTGGAATTAGTGCAATCAGTGTCTAGCGTGGTGAGTGTTAAACAAACTCAAAGTAATGAGTTCTTAATTACCAGTGCTATAACCCAAGCAGAAGAGGCGCCGGTAGACTTGCAGATATTACAACTTTGTCACCAGCAAAAATGGCAATATTCACAATTGACCAATGGTAAAACGTTAGAGAATCAATTGTTCTAGGCTTTATCGGCAGGGATAAACACACCTTCGAGGTCGACACGTTTTTGTGTTCGGCCGTTGTTTTGCCTTTCAAGCCAATTAAGATAATCTTCAATAGACATAGGTTTAGCATAATAATACCCTTGACCAATATCGCAACCAAAGCTACGTAGCGTGTCTTCATCTTCTTGACTATTTATGCCTTCAGCCACAACTTCTAAGCCTAAGCCCTTTGCCATTTTTACCGTGGCTTCAGCAATCGTTTTACGTTTGTGATCCTCATTAACATTTTCAACAAATTGTCTATCAACTTTAAGTTCTTGAAAAGGCAAGTGACTAATCTGTTCCATAGATGAATAACCTGTGCCAAAGTCGTCAATACTAATGGTAAAACCTAATTCGCTAAATTTCTTTATTAAGTCAAGCGACTGTTGATTGTGACTGATTGAAGCTGATTCGGTTAACTCAAAAATGATTTTTTCAGCGGGTATTCCGCTATCTTCAATAATATTCAAAGCTTTACTAAAAAAGTGCTCGTCAGCGATGTCTTTACCACTGATATTTATTGACACCATATGATTGTATTTATTGTCAGTTAAAATCTGCTGGTGTTGTGCTAAAGAACGCTTAATAACCCATAGCGTTAGTTGATTAATTAAGCCCAGATCTTCAGCAAGAGGAATAAATACGACAGGTGAAATATTGCCTTCCGACTTATGATCCCAACGAATTAAACACTCGCTACTACAAACTCGTAACGTTTTTAAGTCAATTTGTGGCTGATGATATATTTCTAACAAGTCCTGTTCAATGGCTTCTTTTAGATCTGCTGCAAGCATTAATAAATGGCTCGCTTGTTCTGATTTTTCACTTTGGTAATATCCCCAACGACCATAGACATCTTTGGCATCGTTTGCAGCTAGTAGTGCATTGTTTATTAGGAGATAGTTCACCGAACCGTGTTCAGGGAAGTTAGCAATACCAATAACGGCAGATAGAGGCAGTTTTAATTCATCAATTTGGAATGTTTCAGCCACTAATTGTTGAATAGATTTTACTAATACCGATAGGTTTTGCTGATTCGACTTTTTATTAATAATGATAGCTAAACAGTTATTCTCTAAAAAACAAATTTTTTCATTTTGTGGGGTTAACGGCACAACGGCATCATTGTAGATAAATAACGAATCTAAACGCTGACTTAACCGTGTAAATAAAGCAGCACTGGTTTTATCGTCAATGTATAACGAAATTTTTTCGATATGCTCAGGTTTTATCACCATAACACTAAAGTTATTTTCGCCTAACAACTGTAAGTTATTCATGGTGCTCTCAAGTACTAATTTACGAGGTAACTTAGTTAAAGGGTGATAACTGATATCTTGTATTCTGTCTTGATCATTTCTCCGCATACGTTCAGCTAAAGCAAAAGCCATAAAGGTGACTTCTATCATCACAGCAAACAAGAAAGCATTTCGAGTTAAGAATGTAGAGTCAACATAATTAAGCAATACTAGGGGTTGTATAGCTGCACCTGTGAGAAAAGGTATCCAAGAAATAAAGTAAAATCGGGCCCAAGCAAAGTCTTTTGTTAGGCGTCTGAAAATAATAAACAGCGAGAGTAAATAAAAAATTGGCTGAATTGAGAAAAAAAGCTTCGTTTGTGTTATTTGATCAAGGTTTAACGAAAACAAAGCTACGATCATTAATAATATACTGGACGTTATGCCTATCTTATATAGGGTATTTTTAACTTGGTCATAACGTAAAAAGTAGAGTGAGAATAATAATAAGAAAAAGATTAAGAAATAATCGATGAAAAGTAAATATTCATGAATCAGGTATTGAATTTGTTTAGAAAAAATTAAATATCCGTAGCCTGTCAAGCCAGCTAGCACAATGAAAGCAGAGAGTAAGTAACCAATATACACTAGATAAACTTTGTCTTTAATCGCGAAATATAAAACAAAGTTGTATGTCGTCATCAATAAAATTATACCAATAAAAATACCGTAAACGATTTGAGCATAATCAACACGCTTTTCAAAAGCAGCTTGTTGATATATTACTAATGGTACATTGGGAGGTCCGTTGCTTTTTACATGTGCTATCAGCTCTATATTATTGTTAGCGGGAATTTGAAATTCAATATGAGGAAATATAGCAAGCAGTGTTTCTTGATCATGTGTTGGCTTTTGTGATGTTATTAATTGGGTGCTTTTTAAAAGAGAATTAACTTGATAGACCTTAAAAAAGGCAAGCATACTGTTGTCAGCATGAAGAACTAGTCGTTGATCGCTATAGGTGTTATTGGTGACGTTTATTTTAACCCAATAAGATTGATGCCCTAAATCAAATGGTATATCAGTTGCCAAAGACTCAGTAAATTCGTTAACTCTATTGCCATTATTAATGAGTGTTTTAATGTCAAAGTTATTATCTTGGTCAATAAGGTAACTAAACTTGCTAAGCGTTCTGTTATCATTTTCGGCGAGTGAAAGCTCATCAATTTGATTGATAAATTGCCAAACATTGTTGAAAACAAAAAACAACACTATAGAAATTATCAAAACAAATGAAATATTTGATACTTTATAAAAGCTCGAAGGTAATTTAATCATAAAGTTAATTTTTTAAGAATAGCGGCAAGGGCATGATAAGTATCTATGTTACTAATTTAGCAGAAGAGTTGGAATAAAGGCAGAAAATATTAGAAATAAACAGCCCACTTAACATTTATTCAAAGCTATGTGGGCAATTTATTATTGATAAAACAGATTTGTTTATATCAGTAAATGGTATTCAAAGTTAAAAGTTTTCAGTATTAGTAAATAAGCCTACTTTCAAATCTTTAGCTACATAGATAACTTTACCGTCTACAGACACTTCGCCGTCAGCAATACCCATAAATAATTTACGTTTAATAACACGTTTCAAAGTAATTTTATAAGTTACTTTCTTATTGGTTGGTAAAATTTGACCGGTAAATTTAACTTCACCTACACCTAAAGCACGACCACGACCTGGACCACCAGACCATCCTAAGAAAAAACCAACTAATTGCCACATGGCATCTAAGCCTAAACAACCTGGCATTACAGGGTCACCCTTAAAGTGACAATCGAAAAACCAAAGATCTGGAGTAATATCAAGTTCAGCAATTATTTCGCCTTTGCCATGTTCTCCGCCATCGTCAGTGATAGAAATAATACGATCCATCATTAACATATTATCAGAAGGTAATTGGCTATTGCCTTCACCAAACATTTCGCCTGTACCAGCCTTAACTAAGTCTTCTTTAGAGTATGAATTTTGATCTAACATGAGGTCACTTTTTTGTTATGTATAAAATTATGCGCTACTTTAGCGAACACCTGTACACTAAACAACTCGGAGCAGTACTTTATTTGCGTTTTTCTGATATTAAATTAGCTTATTAACTTTATTACTGTATTCTTTGGTAACGTATAACCATTGTACGTGTTTTACATATATTTAGGTAACATACTGATGACAGAGAAGAAAAAAACCTTTAGTAATGCAGAAAAGCAAAAACGCTATCGGGATAGACAAAAAGATCGTGGAAAAAAAGAAATGCGCGGTTATTTATCGCCAGAAGCTCAAAATTGTTATGAACTTATAGCTGATCAAACGAAATGGACAGATAGTGTTATTTTAAGTAATGCAGTCAGGCTTACTTATGCCGCTTATAAAAATGGGCAGATAGGTTTATTAAATAATTGGTTAAAAAAGAATGAACTTTAATAAATAGTAGGCTATTTGTTGTTAATTCAGACAAAAGATATTTTCGCTTACACTTTTTCTAATGAGATAATTAAATTCAATTGTGCTGTATATGAATACCCTATATGCTCTATGTTATTAGGTAATACAGATTTACGTATTTCAAAAATATAAATCGTTAAATAAGGTGAAATTCCGTTGATAAATGTTTTGTTGGTTGATGACCATGAGTTAGTTCGTACCGGGATACGTAAAATTCTCGACGAAGTAAAAGGACTTAAGGTTATTGGTGAAGCCGAAACGGGAGAAGAAGCCGTACAGTTCTGTCGTAAAAATGAACCACATGTTGTCTTAATGGACATGAATATGCCTGGCATTGGTGGTTTGGAAGCAACAAAGAAAATAATTCGTTATTCACCTGATATAAAAGTCATTGTATTAACTGTCTATTGTGAGGATCCAATCCCTACGAAAGTTATGCAAATAGGTGCTGCTGGCTACTTAACTAAAGGTGCTGGAGCAGACGAAATGGTGAATGCTATCCGTGCGGTGAATAGTGGTCAACGTTATATTACACCTGACATTGCACAACAAATGGCATTAAGCCAGTTTAAATCGAGCGAAGAGAACCCTTTTAATACGTTGTCTGAGCGTGAGCTGCAAATTATGCTTATGGTTACTCGTGGTGAAAAAGTCCCTGCTATTTCAGAGCAACTCATTTTAAGTACTAAAACGATCAATAGTTATCGATATAGAATGTTTGAAAAATTGAACGTCGGTAATGATGTCGAATTAACGCATCTTGCTATTCGCTACGGTATGATAAAAACCGAAATTTTATAGACGTTGTCAACTTCCCAACCTGTTTTTGATCACCAAGCTTTTCTTGCTTCAGTTTCCCTACAAGCTGGTGTTTATCGTATGTACGACAAACATCAAACCATTATCTATGT
>MAAB01028997.1_pt1 | contig 45700 bp, 45 predicted proteins | sample 1115991 | NCBI WGS metagenome assembly MAAB01 (sample SAMN04961124, study PRJNA320927) | seawater metagenome | isolation source: sample BD02T18 sea water enriched with oil for 18 days | place: USA:Gulf of Mexico | collected 2013-07-27 | reverse complement strand
TCACCTTCAAGATCAAAAACCCAAGCGATGTCTGCTCCTGTACGACGCTCTATTTCTTGGTCAGAGTCAAAAAACTCAAGATGCAATCGGTCTGCTATTTCTCTACCGATAGTGCTTTTACCAGCACCCATAGGGCCTATAAGGAATATGTTACGTTTTTCTGCCATTAGATTTACTTAATACTCGTTGTGTTAACAGAACAGTCAAAAATCAAAATACAATGAAATTGAACTTTTGACGCAAAAGAGGTCTCCCTCGGAAATTTCAAGGGCGTAATTATCGCAAGTGTTACGCACAAATTGCAAGCAACAATAGTACTATCTTAGCTAAAAACGCTCTTATTAAAATAAAAAATCCATTAAGTGACGAAAAAACACGACATTTAATGGATTTCCTTCGCATATAAACTAAAAGTGCTCAGTTACAATTCGTGGTGTAACGAAGATTAACAATTCTTTTTTCTCGTTTAATTGACTTGAGTTTCTAAACATCCAACCAAGATATGGAATATCACCTAAAATTGGAATTTTAGAAACTGTGCTGATAATCGCTTGCTGATAAATACCACCTAGTACAATAGTTTCACCGTTATTAACCAAAACCTGGGTTCCAATACGCTGAGTATCAATCGCTGGAGCTAAACCACTTGTAATATCTGATATGGTATCTTGTGTAACCACCAAATCTAAGATGATTTTATCATCAGGGGTAATGTGTGGCGTTACCGTTAAGCTCAAGACTGCTTTTTTGAATTGTGTAGCCGTCGCACCACTTGAGGCAGCTTCTTGATATGGAATTTCAACACCTTGCTCTATGTAAGCTTCCTTTTGGTTTGCTGTGGTAATACGCGGACTAGCAATAACTTCACCTTTATTTTCTTTCTCAAGTGCAGAAAGTTCTAGGTCTAGAATGGTTCCATTTGCCAAACGAGCAATCTGAAAAGCAATTGTTCCTGCTGCATTGGCCACCGGAAGGTTTACATTTAGACCATCATCAATTGATGGTACTTGACCTACCCCTGGAGTATCTGATCTGGTACCGTTTGCACTACTGGCCCCTTCTATGCTGCCTGAAGTCGCAAATTCACCATCCGTGTTAGTAACCCCCCAACGAATACCTAATTCTTCGTTCATATTATCTTTGACAGTTACCATACGAGCTTCAATTACAACTTGTCTAACAGGCACATCAAGAATAGTAATCATTCGCCTAATATCTTCAATACTCTTTGCTGTATCACGTATTAATAGTGTATTGGTACGCTCATCAACAGATACACTGCCACGAGCAGATAAAATACTAGTATCTTCATTTTTAATCAGCTCTGAAAATTCAGTTGCTTTTGCATAGTTAATTTGAAGGTATTCAGAATATAAAGTAGCCAACTCTTCAACTTGTTGCTTTGCTTGCAAGCTTTGCGCTTCGCGAGCAGCGAGTTCATCACTTGGAGCGACCATTAAAATATTACCTTGCATGCGCTTGTCTAAACCCTTCACTTTCAAGATAATGCTTAGTGCTTGATCCCAAGGTACACCATCAAGACGGAGTGTTATATTACCTGTAACGGTATCACTGATAATTAAATTAAATTCATTATAATCTGCAATTATCTGTAAAACAGTTCGAACAGGAATATCTTGAAAGCTTAATGAAATACTACGACCATTAAAATCATCAGTTTCTCCTAAATAGGTAGGTGCTTTTTCAGGTTTTTTCATTACCGTTAAAATAAATAAATTTTCTTCTTGTTTCTGGGTAAAAATAAAGCCACTTTCAACTTCAATGACTAAGCGTGCGTTTCGTCCTTCTTTAAAAGTTTCAATACTCGTCACTAGTGTACCAAAGTCAGTAACATCTAACTTATAAAGCAAGTCTTCAATAATTTCAGTGTTATGAAATTCGACATTCAATTTACCTAATTTATCATTTACATCCGCAGCTAGCATACTGTCTCTTAGATAAACTAATATTTGTCCCTCATTATTACCATTTAATCTAAAGTCAATTGACTCGATATGGTTAATAAATTTCTCACCTGCAGGACTTAATGTTTCAACAACTTCAGCTGACTGGCCATAGTTAAAAGTGATCGAAAATTCTTTGTCGCTATTTAATGAGACATCAAAAACAGCAAGTTTTTCTAGACTAATTAACGCAACAACTTTACCTGTCGTAGCATCTAAATTGATTTCTTTTACGCCTGCATGGTTAATTAAAGTCTCTTTTAGATCTTTACCAAAAGTGTATGCGTCAAAAGTCACTTCTACAAAAGCAGGATTCATCGATGTTTTAACTACTGGCAGGGAAGTGATCTTTTCTGTAAAGCTGAAAACAAGAACAATTTGATCACTTTGAATAGTGTTATACGAGATACCAAGCAGTTCATTATTATTTATAGAATCATCATTAGCAGCACTTACTGAAAACGACAACGTCAACACAGACAATAAAAATAGGCTTAAAAGCCAGAGTTCTTTAATAGCAGTAAAGCCTTTATAATTTTTCATTTGATTAAATAGCATTATTAATTCCTTTACTTATTTGACTCTTCAGATTGTACAATGTTTAATGTCGCTTCTCGCTCTACCCAACATCCTGCGCCATCTGGAGCTAATTCAATTATTTTCACTGTTTTTGCACTCACCTGTGTAATACTGCCATTATATAAGCCAAGATAATTTCCTAGAGCAACTCTATGCAGGCTTAGATCTGAAGCTTCGAGTAAAGCCCAGAGCATAGTTGCATCACCTAAGGTACCGCGCATAGTTAAATCACTTAACGCATACTTTTCTAACGGTTGCTTACGACGATTAGTATTGGGACTTAAACACCCTGCCATTTGTTGCATTTTTTGCTGAATAGCTTCAGGTTTAGGTAACACAAATGGGCTACGTAGGTCATCGGCTGAATAAGCAATATGATTAAAAGGGTTAACCTCTGGCATAGGATCAATATAATTAGTCGTGGTTGCCTTTACTTGAGCCATGTGAGTTTTTATTTCAGAGGTATCATCAAAACACCCCGACACCAAAGTCAGCGTAGTGATACTGAGAACTATTTTTGTCAATATTTGAGGAATGATTGTCATTTGGCTGCCTCCTCTTGATAGCGGTATGTTTTAGCTTGTAACTTTAAATTTAAGGTTTCACTATCACCTTGTGAAATCTTTATCTTAAAGTCGTGCAAAGTCACAATTCTTGGTAAGCCGGCAATTTTGCTGACAAACTGCCCAAATGAGTGATAGGGGCCAACTACTTCAATATCAATCGGTAATTCAATATAAATCGCTTTACTAATTTCTGGTTGCCACTCTAACTTCACAAAATCAAGTCCACTCGTTGTACCTACAAAAGTAATATCATCTAATAAGCCAGGAATCTCATGGCTATTAGGTAAGCTACGTAATTGATTAGCAAAAGTATCTTCTGCCTCAATCATTTGAGCGCGAAACAATTCCAGATTAGCAGCAACATGGTATTTCGCACGGTAAGATTCTTTTAAAGTTGTCTCTTCAGAGAATACACGGTCAAGTTGCTTCATTTGATCGCTAATTAAGCCCATATAACCTAAAAACCCGACCATTACCGATAGAAAAATAGCTAGAAGCAACTTTGCTGCTGCTGGCCATTGACCTATATTTTCTAGTTCTAGATTGTCAAACTGGGATGCATCAAACTTCATTATTTGCTCCCTTTCTTAGCATCATCCAAGCCTTTAATTTTAACTTTCATTTTAAAACTACTAAGCAATTTAGGAGAGCCATCATCAGCAGTAATAGACTCTGGGGTTGCATCAACAAACAAATCAGATAGCTCAACAGCACGAATCATATTAGCTAAATGGTTATTCGATTCACTCTTTCCGATAAGCTGTAAAGTATTACCTCGCTTTTCTAGCTCAATAATATAGATACCATTAGGAATAATTTTGGCAATCTCATCAAGCACTTGCGTACCTACATTTCGACTACGTTGTAATTGCTCAACAACATTAATTCGTTTTTGTAACGCCAATTTTTTAGCGTTTAACGTTTTTATTTCATTGATTTGAATATCAAGTTGCGCAATTTCATTTTTCAGGTATTGATTTTTACTATTTTGACCATCAATGTGTGCTTGATAATAAAAATTAATTGCCAGAACAAGTGCTAAGGTAAATAAACCGACCGCGGCTAAAATGGTAAAGTATTCTTTTTGCTGTGCCTTAAGTGCTGCTTCGCGCCAAGGCAGTAGGTTTATATATGCCATGGCGTAAAACTCCTTAAGGCTAAACCTGTTGCCACCATTAATTGAGGTGCAACACTTGCTAGTTCATCTTGCTCAATAGATTCACCATATGACATATCATTGAATGGATTAGCAATAACGGTATGTATTCCTAATTCCTCGGTAAGCAAATTCTCAATGCCTTCTAACGCGGCTGTACCGCCAGAAATCAATAAATAATCAACCTTTTCTTGACCACTTGTAGTTAAAAACATCTGAATCGCACGGCGTATTTGTTGCATTAACACAGTATGAAAGGGGGCTAATACTTCAAAAGTATAATTTGGTGGTAGGTCGTTAGAAGTCTTTGCTTCTTCAGCCTGTTCAAAGGATTTATTGTAATAAGATACAATAGAGCGAGTGTATTGTTCTCCTCCAAACATTTGATCTCGACTATAGATGTGTTTACCCGCATCTGTTGCTGAGAAAAGTGTAACCGTTGAGCCAATATCAACAATTGCTACTACTTTATCTTTCGCATCATCGGGAAGCTGTGCTAGACATAGATCATAAGCTCGACCAACTGCATAAGATTCAACATCAATGACTTTGGCATGGAAGTCTCCTGCATCTAATGCTGCGACACGCGCTTCAATTGACTCCGTTCGAGCCGCGCTAAGTAAAACATTCACTTTACTAGGGTCTGATTCGTTAATACCAAGGGTTTCAAAATCCAAACTGACTTCATCAAGCGGAAAGGGAATGAGGCTATCAGCTTCAATTTCTATTTGGCTAGCGAGCTCATCCTCTGTCAAAGCAACATCCATATAAATCATTTTAGTGATAACTGTTTGCCCTGACACAGCAGATGCTGCATCGGTTGCTTTTGCAGAAATTTTTTTTCTTAGTTTAGCTATAACAACACCGACGGCTTCAATGTCTTGAATCTCACGGTCAACAATTGAGCCACGAGGCATTAACTCAATAGCAAAATCTTCTATTACAAAACCGTCATTTCCCTGACTCAACAGTACAGCTTTTACAGAATGGGAACCAATATCAATCCCCACCATCACCGAGCTTTTCTTTTTCCATAGTTTGTCTAGCATAACGACCTACAATTTTATTTTTGTAATTATTTTAGACGCAAAATACGCATAAATACATTTATTACATGCTTTTACACGATATACTAGTACTATCTTACATTTTTATCCACCAATTGGTATTTACTGTGTTGTCAATAAAAAATTTATTAAAAGTCAGTTTGATACTGTTAATTATAGTGTCAATTGCCGTTTATAGTTTATACCTTTCTATGCGTTCAGAATTACCGAGTGTTGAATCCCTAAAAGACTTGCATTGGCAAACTCCACTACAAGTTTATAGTCAAGATGGTTTGTTAATTTCACAATTTGGTGAAAAGAAACGTACTCCATTAACGCTAGAACAAGTTCCTCAACAACTTATTGATGCCTTATTAGCTACAGAAGATGACCGGTTTTATTTACATTTTGGTGTTGATCCAATAGGTATGGGGCGTGCTGTGCTTGGTAAATTAATGGGCCGAGATAAAGGCGGCGCTAGTACCATCACTATGCAAGTAGCACGTAATTTTTTCTTAACTCGTGAGGTTACTTACACGCGTAAAATTCGTGAAATATTTTTATCATTTCACATTGAAAATTTACTGAGTAAAGACGAAATATTAATGCTATACATTAATAAAATCGAATTGGGTCATAGAGCATTTGGCTTTGGTGCTGCTGCACAAGTTTATTATGGTAAGGAGATTCACGAACTTAACCTAGCTCAAATAGCTGTACTCGCTGGGTTGCCAAAAGCTCCTTCCACATTAAATCCTATTCGTTCACCAAAACGAGCTAAAGCTCGCCGTTCTGTAGTTCTACAGCGTATGCTAGTTAGTGGTTACATCTCTGATTTACAATACCAGACAGCCAAAAATTCACCGATCACAGGAAAGAAACATGGTGCTGAAATTGAATTAAATGCTCCTTATGTTGCCGAAATGGCTCATAATGAAGTGCTTAAGCGCTACGGAAAAGCTAAAGCTTATACGGAAGGCTACAAAGTATTTACCACGGTAACCGCAAAACTACAAACGGCGGCTGAACAAGCACTGGTAAATAACTTATTGAATTATGACCAACGTCATGGCTACCGTGGACCTCTATCTTCACTTATATCTCAACCCATACCCACGAAAGAGACTTATTCTACAACAGAAAGAGTACCCTTATCACAAGAAGAGCTAACCAAGGCCCTCTCAGATGCGACTTATTATCAAATGCTTATACCGGCAATAGTAATAGCTGTTGAAGAAAAGTCAGTTAGCATCCAATTGCGTAACAAAGAGATAGCTACAATTACGTGGCAGGGTTTAGCTTGGGCACGTCCTTATATCAACGACCAAAAGCAAGGTAGACCACCCAAGACGGCAAAAGACATCCTTAAATACGGTGATGTTATTTTAGTCAGTAAAATGACGGATAATAATTACCGCCTTGGCCAACTTCCGACAGCCAGTGCAGCCATCGTGTCTTTATCTCCAAATGATGGTGCAATTAAAGCGGCTGTTGGCGGCTTTAGTTTCAAGCAGAGTCAATTTAATCGTGTTACTCAAGCTAAGCGTCAAGTGGGTTCAAATATCAAACCCTTTATTTATTCTGCTGCTCTAGAGCACGGATTCACCCTCGCTTCATTAGTGAATGATGCCCCAATAAATCAATGGGATAAAAGTTCGGGGGTTGTATGGCGTCCTAGAAACTCCCCTGAAACATATGTGGGTCTATTGAGAGTTAGATTAGCATTGGCACAATCAAAAAATGTAATCGCGGTAAGATTATTAAAAAGCATTGGCGTTACCAATACCATAAAGCACTTAACCGCTTTTGGATTTAATGCTGCTGATTTACCACGTAACGAAACATTAGCACTTGGCTCTGCCTCTTTAACCCCCTTAGAAGTAGCCACAGGATTTGCTGCCTTTGCTAATGGTGGATTTTTAGTGGAGCCTTATCTAATAGAGCGTATTGAGAACAGTGAAGGAGAAGTTATATATCAATCTAACCCTGCGATAGCGTGTGATTCATGTATTCAAGCTGATACATTAGATGACACTGGCCAAGAAATTGATTTATTAAACAGCAGTACAGGTATATCACTTGAAGATGCCCTGCTCTCTGAAACACCTTTAAATAATCCAGCAGTTGATATCAAACAAGCAACTCGTATCATCAGTCCGCAAAATGCTTTTTTAATCACTCAAGCGCTTAATAGTGCTATTTGGGGAGCCGATTGGTCTGCCAAACATGGCTGGCAAGGAACTGGTTGGCGAGCTAGAACACTAAAGCGCCGTGATATTGCAGGTAAAACAGGTACGACGAACGAAGCAAAAGATGCGTGGTTTTCTGGATTTAGCCGAAATATAGTCACCACCTCATGGATAGGTTTTGATGATCCTCGCCATATTCTGGGCCAATCAGTTTATAATAATAACTTAGGGAAAAATCAAACAACAGGTAAAGAGTTTGGTGCTAAATCAGCGCAACCGGCATGGATTGACTTTATGCGTATTGCGCTTGCTGAAGCTAAGCCAGAAGCTTTTCAGCCCCCCATAGATATTGTGTCTGTCCGTATTGATAAGACGACAGGAAAATTAACCACCAAGACCGATAAAAGCAGTCAATTTGAATACTTCCGTCTAGGGAAAGTACCAACAGAATATGTGACTGAAGATAGCAGTAGTGAAATATTATCTGGTGGTCAGCAAAAAGAAGAGGAAGAAGAGCTTTTTTAACTAGGGTTTATTGGTATAACTCTGAAAAATTAGTTATCTCATATTACAAGAACAAAAAAAGCAGCTAGTGAGTTACATTAGCTGCTTTCAATATAGACTTGATTTGGTGTTGATATTCAACTAAACATCAATGTTATAACAATCACTTATATATCTTTGATAAAGACTTTCGAATTACGTTGAAAGTTATACATCTGTTTTTTCCCTTCAGGTAACCGCTCTAGTGATGCTTCAATAAAGCCTTGCTCTAGAAACCAATGTCCACTGACAGTAGTCAATAAAAATAACGATGTTAAGCCTTTCTTTTTAGCATTCAACTCTAACGCACTTATAATTCGTTCACCTCGATTGCCTTTACGATAATCAGGGTCAATGACAACACAAGCAACTTCAGCCATCTTTGCCTCTGGATATGGGTATAAAGCAGCGCAGGCGATGATCACTTCTTCTTTTTTAAGCACAGTGAAGTATTCTATTTCCATCTCGAGTAACTCACGAGAGCGCTTTACTAAAACCCCCTCCTCCTCAAGCGGTTGAATCAATTCTAAAATTCCAGCAACATCATCAATAGTCGCAATAGCAATCAATTCCTTATGATCTTTGGCAATCAAAGTACCCGCACCATCACGGGTAAAGAGTTCTTGCAACAATGCAGTATCACTTTGATAGCTAACGCAATGACAACGCTCTACTCCGTTTTCGCCACTTTGAATGATTGAACGAAGTAATAACTGACGAACATGGCAGTCTTTTTCATCAAGCAAGGTTTTTACCGTGCGAACACTACAGCTACGAATTAACTTTCCAGACTTATCAATAAGTCCTTCGTCTTCGGTGAATGCAATAAGCTTATCTGCTTTCAGTGATATAGCTGTTTGTGTGGCTACATCTTCTAAAGCTAAGTTAAAAACTTCGCCTGTTGGCGAGTAACCTATAGGTGAAAGTAAAACAATTGAGCCATAATCCAGCTGCATATTAATGCCATCTGAATCTATTCTTCTCACACTACCTGTATACTTATAATCAATACCATTACGAACACCCATAGGTTTTGCAATGACAAAATTACCCGTACTGACTCGAATTTGCGAGCCGTGCATAGGTGAATTAACGACACCAGTAGAGAGCAATGCTTCAATATGAAGACGTAAGGAGCCGGTAGCATCTTTAACAGCCACTAATGTTTGTGCATCAGTGACTCGAATATTGTTTACAACGTTTTCCTCAAGCCCTCGTTGCTGCATGCGATCCACAATTTGTGGTCTTGCGCCATGCACCACTACTAACTTCACACCTAAACTACGTAATAATGAAATATCATGAATAATATTAGCAAAATTTGGATGCGTAACTGCTTCACCACCAAACATAAGTACCACCGTTTTTCCACGATGTGCATTAATATAGGGCGCCGCATTCCTAAACCATTTAACGTAATTTTGCTCGCTATTATTCATGTTTTCCATTCTTTAATATAACTTAGGTATTTTCACTAAGGACTACTTACTTTGACCAACAATATATTCCATCGCTACTTCATCAGCAGGATCTTTATGCGGGCTTGGTTCACTGTCTTCAATGATATTATCGGCTAGCGAGTTCTTATCGATTACGTTAAAACCAAGCAGTTCAAAGTACTGTGGAATATAAGTTAAAACAATAATTTGTTCTAATTCCATTTGATTAGCAAATTCTAACAAATATTGAACAAGCGCCTCACCTTGACCCTGCTTTTGAGCATCATCTTGCACAACTACAGAGCGTATCTCCGCTAAACCTGTTTGATAAATGTAAAGCGATGCGGTACCAACAACATTACCATCAAGTTCAGCTACGACGAAATTCTGGATATCATGAATTATATTGTCACGAGTACGTGGTAAAATCTCACCTTTATCAGCCCAAAAATTAGTCAATTGATGAATACTATCAACATCAGACATTCTAGCTCGACGAACAGACATAGCTGCAGCACGTTGTGCATTTAAGCGTTGTTTTACTTGCTTAAGTGCCCCTTCAATTCTTTGTTTGCCTGGCGCACCAACAACTTGTTCATTTAAAATCGCTTCATTGCCAGACTGCGTAGTCGCCAGCGCTTTTTCAACTTGTGAACGTGAAGTACCACCAAGCGCTTCACGCTTATTAAGCGTTGATTCAATTGAAAGATGTTGATAAACATCTGGCTCAATTTTATCACTGAACTCTTGCAGTTGGGTTATGGTTAAATCTTCTAAAGGCACACCTTTATCGATGGCAGCTAATACTACTTCACCAACAATATGATGGGCTTCACGAAATGGAATGTCTTTACCCACTAAATAATCAGCAAGCTCAGTCGCATTGGCATAACCTTGTTGAGCCGCCGCTAGTGTACGTGAACGGTTTACTTTCAAACCATCAGCAACTAACACCGCCATTTCCATACACTCTTGCCAAGTATCAAGCGCGTCGAACAAACCTTCTTTGTCTTCTTGCATATCTTTATTATAAGCAAGCGCCAAAGCTTTCATTGTAGTTAACATGCCCGTTAATGAACCGAAAACACGCCCTGCTTTACCACGAATCAATTCACAAGCATCTGGGTTTTTCTTTTGTGGCATCAATGATGAACCAGAACTAACTAAGTCACTCATTTCTACAAAACCAGCTTCACCTGAATTGTAGAAAATTAAATCTTCTGCAAAACGTGATAAATGCATCATTGAAATACTGGCTGAAGCCAATAACTCAATAACGTGATCCCTGTCAGAAACAGCATCAAGACTGTTCATGGTTGCGGTTCTAAAACCTAAACGGTTAGCCAGTGCATTTCTGTCAATTGGGTACGCCGTGCCCGCTAATGCGCCAGAGCCAAGCGGTGAAACATCTAAACGATACAGTGCATCTTTTAAACGACCAATATCACGGTTAAACATTTCTACATAGGCTAAACACCAATGACCAAAAGTAACTGGCTGTGCTCTCTGTAAATGGGTATACCCCGGAAGCACAGTGTCTTTTTCACGTTCAGCTAAATTCATCATAGCTTGCTGTAAATTCACTAACGCGAAGACTAAGTCGCCGCCAGTTTCTTTACACCAAAGTTTTAAATCAGTCGCTACTTGGTCATTACGACTACGGCCAGTATGGAGCTTCTTACCTAAATCACCGGTTTTTTCAATTAACTGAATTTCCACCCAGCTATGAATATCTTCCGCATCAGATAATAAAATTTGTTTAGGGTTTTCTTCTACTGACGCTTTTAATTCTTGCAGTGCTGCCGTTAAACGAACGAGTTCGTCATCGTTTAATACACCAACTTCATGAATAGCTTGCGCCCAAGCAATTGACCCAACAATATCTTGTACTGCCATACGGTAATCTACCGGCAGCGAGTCATTAAATTTCTTAAACTGTAAACTCGCCTTTTCTTTAAATCGTCCGCCCCATAAAGCCATGACTACTTCTCCTGATCTTTTTGGCTTAGCGCTGTAATTCTGCTTGATAAACTGAATAAACGAATAAAACCTTCTGCATGTTTTTGGTCGTAAACATCATCAGCACCAAAAGTAGCAAACGCTTCAGAATACAAACTGTTTGGTGAGCGACGTTGAATCACTTGTGCCATGCCTTTGTATAATTTAACAACTACATCACCGGTTAGCTTTTCAGCAAACGATGCAGCTGAAGCTAACTGTGCTTTCGCAAGTGGTGTAAACCAACGTCCATCATAGATAACATGAGAGAATTCAAGACCTACAGATTCACGGTACTTAAGTGATTCTTTATCTAGAATAAGCGTTTCTAAGCCTTTGTATGCGGCCATTAAAATAGTACCACCTGGTGTTTCATAACAACCACGAGATTTCATACCGACTAAACGGTTTTCTACAATATCAATTCTGCCGACACCATGTGCCGCGCCTTTATCATTTAAGTACATTAAGGCTTCATAAGCGCCTGCGCCATTTTGAGAAAAGTCTTTACCATCGATGGCAACTAATTCACCTTCTTTAAAACTTAATTGTACTTTTTCTGGCACATCTGGCGCATCCATTGGATCAACCGTCATAGTCCATACTTCTTTTGATGGCTCACACCATGGGTCTTCTAATTCACCACCTTCATGAGAGATATGCCAAGCGTTTGCATCACGGCTATAGATTTTAGTTAATGAAGCGGCACAAGGAATCTTACGCTCAGCTAAATAATCAAGTAAATCTTCACGAGACACCATGTCCCACTCACGCCATGGCGCAATAACAGTAAGCTCTGGTGCTAGAGCCGCAAAACAAGACTCAAAACGTACTTGGTCGTTACCCTTTCCGGTACAACCATGACACACTGCATCAGCGCCAACTTTAAGGGCAACTTCTATATGTGCTTTAGCAATGATAGGACGTGCCATTGACGTACCTAATAAATATTGACCTTCGTAAACTGAACCCGTTTTTAAAATTGGGTAAATATAGTCTTTTACGTACTCTTCTTTAAGATCAACTACGTAACATTCTGATGCACCCGAGGCGATGGCTTTTTCTTTAACGCCTTCAAGTTCTTCATCACCTTGGCCAACATCAGCACAAAATGCGATAACTTCACAACCGTCATAGTTTTCTTTTAACCATGGAATGATAGCTGATGTATCTAATCCTCCTGAGTATGCCAGTACTACTTTTTTAATTTTTTTCTTTGCTAAAGCCATGTTCTTCTCTCTTAAATTTGTTTAGTTAATTGCTTACATTGACTAGGTGTTTGGTTCTACTTGTCGTTAATCTACTTCTGGAATAACGCAACAAGTACGGCATTTTGTGCCCACATTCTATTTTCTGCTTGTTGAAATACTTTTGATAATTCACTATCAAATAACTCAGTCGTTATTTCTTCTTCCAAATGCGCCGGTTGACAGTGTAATACCATAGTGGCTTGTGCTTTTTCCATCAGAGCATGATTAACTTGATAGGGTGCAAACTTAGCTAATATTTCTGCTTTTTTACTACTATCTTCATCACCCATAGAAATCCAAGTATCAGTATAAATGACATCTTGTTTACCAATGGCATCAATATCATTAGTCAGGGTCAACTGACTACCTGACTTTTGAGCAAGTTGTTTTGTTTTTTCAACTATGTCTGCTTGTGCTTCATGACCTTCAGGGCTAATCAAAGTAAAGTCTACACCTAAAATTGCCGCCATGATCATTAATGAATTGGAAACATTATTACCGTCTCCCACATAGGCTAATTTTACTTGACTTAAATCAGGATAAGTCTCTGATAAAGTAACAAAATCAGCAAGTGCCTGACATGGGTGATAAACGTCACACAACGCATTAATTACCGGTACGCTAGCGTGTTCAGCTAGACCTTGAATTGAATCATGACTAAATACCCGAGCAACAATAGCATCAGCAAAACAAGATAGGTTTTTTGCATAATCACTAACACGCTCACGCTCACCTAACTTGCCATTTTGTTGGCCCAAATATAGCGCATGACCGCCTAGTTTACTAATGCCCATGTCAAAGCTAACGTGGGTTCTTAAAGACGGTTTTTCAAAAATCATCGCCACTGACTTACCAGCCAATGCTTGACTATAATCCGCAGGCTTTTGCTTAATGTTAATCGCTAATTCGATTAAAGCTAATAATTCATTTTTATTTAACTGATCATCAGCCAAAAAATTGTTTAAATGTTGTAATGCTATATTTGTCGACATAAGTATTTTCTCTCAATATTTCGTTTAGGCTAATTTGGCTGGATTTGTGTGCCAACACCAACACCATCAAGTAATTGGGTAATTTGCTCTGGCGATTGCCAGCTGGCAACCGCGATACTTCGTCGTAATTGCTGTGCTGCGTGCAAGGCAGCATTTACTTTTGCGGTCATACCACCAGCAATAACACCCTGCTGAATCAGGCTTTGTGCTTGTTCAGCATTAAGTGACGATAAATACTCGCCATCAGCACCTTTAACGCCATTCACATCGGTTAGTAGTAAAAGTTCAGCGTTGAGTAGCTGACAAATAGCAACGGCGGCATCATCGGCATTAACATTGACTAAGTCACCATTATCTAGCGCGCCAATTGAAGAAATCACTGGTAAAAACTTATTTTTTAATAAAGAATCCAACAATTTACTGTTATTCGTTTGTGGTACTCCCACTTGCCCTAGGTCTTGAGTGGATAGCGTACAACTGATCATATCGCCATCATTTAATGATAAACCCACAGCAGCTAAATCCATACTATTAGCGGTGGCAACAATGGCTTTATTTACCGTGCCGGCAAGAGCACCACTTATCAAGCCTATTTGCTCTTTCGGAGTTACGCGTAAACCGTGTTTTTTCTCGGTAGTAAAACCAGCCTGAGCTAACATTTCATCAACGACACAACCACCACCATGGACCAAAACCACTTGTTTATTTTTCAGCTGTGAAATTACATTGAGTAAGGCATTAAGCGCTGATTCTTTTTCAAGAATAGCGCCGCCAATTTTAATGACTAATGGCTTCAATACTGGGTGATTCATTACTGTTCCTTAACTCGGTCTGGCCGTTAATTTTCTAGATGTTGATTAATAAGCGTTTATTACTAAGTATTTATTATCAACTGCTGATTAATGAGTACTCGCTAGCCAAGCCAAGTGAAATATTAAAACATTGTACGGCTTGTGAAGCGGCACCTTTTAGTAAGTTATCTATGGCACAACTCGCCACCACAACCTGCTTTTCTTCATCAAACTGCCAGTGCACATCAGCAAATGGTGTATGAGCGACATTGCCAATTTCTGGCCAACTTGCTACTAACCTTACTAAGGGCTTATCACTATATGCCTGTTGAAAAGCCTGCTCTACTTGGGCATTAGTAACTCCCGCATTGAGTTGCAAAGTTACCGTTGCTAAAAGCCCCCTTTTGTAAGGCGCTAAATGCGGATTGAATATAACATCTATAGCTGCTTCTTGTGATATTTCAGGCTGATGCCTGTGCTGTAGTACGTTATAAGCTTTTAAGCTCACTTCATTAAAGTTAGTCGCTAATGACGCATTTCTTCCTGCGCCACTCACTCCGCTTATACCATTAACCACCACCAATGAATTTTCTACCACTAAATTGTTACTGGTAAGCGGTTTTAAACAAAGTAAACTTGCTGTCGGGTAGCAACCTGGCACCGCGACTAGGTTTGTACTGGCAATATCATCTTGTTGCCACTCAGCCAAGCCATACTTAGCCGAAGCTAATGCATCTATATTAGCATGCTCAAAGCCATAGTATTTCGGGTAATCCTCAGCATCTTTTAATCTAAATCCACCTGAAAGATCGAACACTTTAACGCCTGCTTCGACAAACGCTTGTGCCCAATCAGCACTGAATTCATGAGGAGTGGCAAAAAATACTACATCCAATTTCGCCGCGTATTCATCAAACCAAGCGGCTGAAAATGCTTCTAATGGTAAATCACAAACCCCTTGGAATCGGCCGTGTAACTCACTAAATAACTTTCCTTCTGAACTACTATTTTCAGAGACAACTAAATGACAAATTTGTGCTTGGCTGTGTTTACATAATAAGCCGACAAGCTCTGCACCGGCATAGCCACTCGCACCTATAATCGCCACTTTTTGCACACTGTTATTCGAATCTAATATAGCCTTTGTCATTTTTGAAGTAGCCTTATGAAAGCATGTTATTTACACTAGTAATATAAAGTAACACTACATGGGTAGTTATGCAACTAAACAGCATAACTATTTAAGTAAATATTCAATTTATAGGTTCTATATGACACAACTGCCTAATTTCAGTCAAAGTTTAAGCCAGTTAATCGCTTGCCCTTCGATCAGCTCCACACAACCGAGCTGGGATCAAGGCAATAAAGAGGTAATCCAACTATTAGCAACTTGGTTTGAGCAACTTGGTTTTAACATTGAAATTCAAGCAGTACCTGATACCAGTAATAAGTTTAATCTACTTGCCAAATTAGGTAGCGGTGAAGGTGGTCTGTTATTGGCAGGCCACAGTGACACAGTTCCCTTTGATGAAAATCACTGGCAATCTAATCCTCATACTGTCGTTAATCAGGACGATAAGTTTTTTGGTTTAGGTACCTGTGATATGAAAGGTTTTTTTGCTTTTATTTTACAAGTTTGTAAAAATTTAAATGCTGATCAACTTAAAAAACCTTTATACATTCTTGCCACCGCTGATGAAGAAACAACCATGGCTGGCGCACGATTTTTTGCTAAAAGCCAAGCAATAAAGCCTGATGTTGCCATTATTGGTGAACCAACCAATTTAGTGCCTGTAGTTATGCATAAAGGTCACATGTCACACCGTATTAGTGTCGAAGGAAAATCCGGCCATTCAAGTAAACCAAATCTAGGTGTGAATGCTATAGAGATTATGTATAAAGTCATTGGTCAGTTAATAGAACTAAAAGAAAAATTTCAGCTCAATTACAAAAACCAAGCATTTGACGTTCCAGCACCTACTTTGAACTTAGGCGCTATTTCTGGTGGCGATAATGCCAATAGAATTTGCGGGCATTGCCATTTAGATATTGATTTACGTTCACTGCCAGGCATGAGTGATGATGAGTTGATTAACTGGCTGAGCGAGACACTAAAACCACTAGCAGAACTTTACCCCGGTAGAATTAGTTTTGAAGAAATGCATCCAAGTTCACCAAGCTTTGAGCAAAAGAAACCCAGTACACTGATTGATATTGCACAAGAGATTAGTGGCCATAGTTGTTGTGCCGTTAATTACGCCACAGAAGCACCGTATATTCAGCAACTCGGCTGTCAAACCATAGTGCTTGGCCCAGGATCTATCGATCAAGCCCATCAGCCTAATGAGTTTTTAGCACACAGCGAAATTGATAAAACCGAGAAGTTGCTAACAAAAATGATCCAGCATTACTGTTTATAGTCAAAATATATTCCCGTAAAAGCGCAGTCATGATAGTTCTATGACTGCGCTTCATTAGCTTTTTTATAAATATTTCAACCACAGTGAATCAGGGTGTTTAACTTTAAAGGCTCGATACCAGATACAAAATGGAAAGAGGAGCAATAATAATACGCCACTAATAATGTAGGTATTTGTAAGGTTAGTAAAATCACTCAAACCGCCGTAGGTGGCGGTTCCCGTTAAGAAGATTCTATGCACTAAGTAAAACATCATTGAAGTTTGCCCAAAAACGAGCAAAACGCCATTCGGTCGCACACCTATTCGCTGTTCAACTTTAATCATTAACGCTAAAATCACCGCCATAAGCCCTAACTCAAGCATGATAAAACTCGCCGATGGTGGGTACTTGCTTACATGTAACCATTGCTGCCAGCTATTATCTTCTTTTAATAAAAACATATTCCCGTAATCATTAAAATAACGGATAGCAACAAAAACGGCTAACGCGGAAAAACCTAAACGGAACAGTAAACTGGCTGGACTAATGGTAACTTTCCCATCTCCATAATCTAGAATATACCGACCAAAAACCCAGCCTAGAATCATCACCGATAGCCAAGGTACGAGTGCGTAAGAAATACTTAAATCTGCTGAGGAATATTTACCGATTAACAAAGCGACAATGATTGATTGTTCTTGTCCTCCAGCAAACCAGAACTGCGCAGTCACTAACTCACCACCTAAGATCCAAGCCAAAGCAATAACAAGCAGTTGCGTACTTGATAGGCGTCGAAAGAAAGCCATACACATCATGGCAACGCCTATGGCATAAAGCACCTGAAAAATAACCTTACCAGAAAAGAATGACGTGATTGTTGGATCTAATAGCGCAATAAAAGCACCACGAATCAAGATATCTTTATCAATGGCTTTACTGTCAAAGCCTCTAGATAACTTTCGTTCAACACTGATTGCTAAAGCAGTGCCAGCAAGGAAGACAAAAACAGGTGCGCAGATGTGGCTTATCCAACGGGTAAAAAATTCGAATGCGGGCAGTGGTGAACCTATTATATAACTGGCTGCAGAGTCAGTCGATAGATGTTCTTTGTTATAAGCCATCGACACATGATCAAGCACCATGATGATCATAACAAAGCCGCGCATCCAATCAATTGCCGCGATACGTTTGCTTTTTACTTCATTTATCATTATTTCATATCCTTATGTAAAATCATGTTAAGTGGAAGTGCTATGACTCAATATTATTCCAAAGATTTTGATTGGCCTTGATTGAGAAAAACTCATTGGCATGCCAACAACGAGGTAATAAATCTAACTGTTGTCTTTCATGGGAGTTCGAACTGAGTAACTCTAATATTTCATTCAAGCGATCTTTACTCAAAGTTGCCAGTTTCTTTGCCGTTTGAGTGAAATATAAATTACTAGCATTTTTAACGACAATATTTTGGCCATAGCCAATAAAAGTTAATTGTCGAGTGGTCATTCTACAATTAGGCTGCTCGGGATTTTTTGGATAAAGTCTATTTACAATACCATACTCATAACAGTCTCCTTGCTCTCCAAACTCCCCTAGTGGCATATAAACAATACCAAAACCTTGTGGGAACATACCGGTGATTGCATATAAGGCGTCAACGACAGTTTGTGCACATGCACCAAGCTCAGCATTTTTATTTAATACCTGAAAGACTTTCGGTAATAATTTATAGTTGTAACTTGCTTTGGTAGATAAGATGATAGAGGTATAAATTTGTGGAACTTTGAGTACATTACCAATACTATTTTTCGGGTTAACACTACTTTTCAGTAACTGTTTAATGAAAGAAAACTTACCTTGTTCATCGACAAAAAACTGATCTCGCTCTGCCCTGGTATTGCCAACAAAAATTGGAATTCCAATACCTTCACTTAAGTATTTAATAGTTTCACGATAATTAATTTGCAGCAGTTCTTTTCTTTGCTTAATTTCTAAGGTACGAAAAGGGTCTAATCCTCCCTCAGCACCGCACAATATAGTTTGCGCTTTTGGGTGATAATTACCAATATCTTGTAATAACGCAGCCATAACAAGTGGCACTTTAACTTGCTCAACAAAGCGTTGATATTTTTCAGCATCATGCTTAGCAAAATCAATAAATTGCTCAGCAGAAATATCGGTTAGAAATTTATTTATGTAAGGTTCCAGCATCTGACCATCAATAATCAAACGGTCAAGTAAGCGTAAGCATAATAACGCTTTATAAATCGATTTACTCTGCTCATTACGCGTGGCAACCCGCTTACCCTCAGTTGGGCTTAATAATTGAATAGTACCAAGAAATTGTGCTGACTTTCGGTTGTTTTCAGCATAACTGTCCCCTTCCGCAAGCTCAATAATTGTTAGTGAAATTGATAATAAACTAGCATGACGCTCGGTACGTTCCATTAACTTTAGACGAGACTCTTCCGCGGTTGTTTTTTCATCTGAAGGGGTAAATTCTTCTTGTTCAAAATATCCAATAGCACGATCTAATAAAGAGTCTTTAACCGCACTTCGTCCGTAAACTTTGGCTAATAAATGATAAATTTGTCGTGTGTAATGTGTTTGATGGGGGGTATCTTTAGCCATTGCACCGCTAGAGTGAATAAATAATATCTATCATGCTAGGAATGATTACTAAAAGCAATACTTAGAGAGGCTACTATTACCTTGATTCACAATGATTTGATCAACATTATGAATCAAGGCGATAACAGTTTACTTTTGGGGTTCATTAACTAATGAGTGGCATAAAACAGTGGTTTTTTCAGCACGGTTCCGCTCACAATCTCTAGTTAATGCCCTTTATCTTCACTTGATTCTGTTTGTGCGCAAGTTGCTGACAAATCTTAACGAGATCCGAATGCAAACCGCCGGCCGTTACGTCACGTCCAGCGCCGGGACCACGAATAATCAATGGGTTATCTTGATACCAATGACTACTGATTTGAAAAATATTGTCACAAGGGGTTAGGTTGGCAAAAGCATCACTTTGCGGCAACACCTCTAAACTAACTTTTGCGCTAACCCCTGTTGCTTCATTATGCTGAAAACGCGCAACATAACGGATGCAAGCACCTTTACTACTTGCATCAGACAACGCTGTGGCAAAGTATTCATCTAATTCATTAGCTCTGGCTAAAAAATCATTAGTTGATAAAGCTTGTAATGCTTCTGGCACTAAATTTTGACAGTCGATATCTTCTAATGCTAATTCAAAACCCGCTTTACGCGCTAAAATGAGCAGCTTACGCTGTACATCTCTACCTGATAAATCTTCTCTAGGATCAGGCTCAGTAATACCTTGTGCTAAAGCATTTAATAACAGTTCTGAAAATTTTGAGCTGCCATCATACGTTTCAAATAACCAAGAAAGCGTACCTGAAAAGATACCTGATAACTCGCTGATGCTATCGCCACTTTGACGCAAGTCATCAATAGCATAATTGATTGGTAAACCCGCACCTACCGTAGTATTGCCTAACCATAAACTGTTATTACTATCTGCGGTATTGACTAAATTATTATAATGAGCAGTACTGCTTGAAGCAGCCCACTTATTGGCGCCAATCACATGTACACCTAAAGAAAAAATCTGTTCATACAATAAACTAAAATCTTCACTAGGCGTGATATCTACCACAATTAATTCATCGTATGGATTTTGGGTCAACCAAGAAATTAGCTGTTCATGGTCATAGCTTTGAGCTTCTTGGGCGAACAATGACGCGGCTTGATTGACATCAATACCATCATTGTTAATTAACGCTTTTTTCGATGAAAGCAAGCCAACTAAATGTAAATTCTCTAACGCGTATACTTTATTAAGCTGCGCGGGTAATAATTCTAAAAAACGTTCGCCTATATTGCCCATACCCGCAACAACCAAACCAATATGACGGGCATCTTTAGTCATCTCATGGTGCACTGTATTTAAGAGCTCAATTGAACAAGGTTCAGGTAAAATAGCGATAACGCTATGGTTATTATCACTACCAACCAAGTTCAATGGTTTAGCCGCTTTTAATGAGCGTTTAAAGCGCGCTCTTATATCACCACGTTCAGCGACGCGATGACCAACGGTTGCGATAATTGCAACGGGCTTAAAAGTAATTTCAACATCATGACTCGCCAACCAATCGCTCAAGGCTTTTTGTTGTCCTTGTGTGATAACCATAAAACCCTTTTGGTCATCTATACAAATAGGGAAAAATTCGGCTTTCGCCTTGGCCGCAGCTTCTCCTATAAAACTCACCGATTGCGCTAACAGTAGATCATTAAGGTAAGTGACTGATAACTCTTGCTTGGCAATCTGACCAAACTTACCAATTTCAGTGCCGATAACTTGTGCATCAAAACTACTAGCAACATGCAAATGGGTATGATGCTCACTTAATGGGTTGATCAATGGCAATAAGGTTTTTGCATGCAAAACAGGGTTACCCAAGCGGCCTAACTCTTTAGCGACGCCATTGGGTAAACGGTGTAGTTTTCTAGCGCTAGGAACAACACGAGGGTCGGCACTATAAATACCATCAACATCTGTCCATAAAGTAACATTTCCCGCGGCAACTAAAGAAGCAATAATAGTAGCGGAGTAATCACTACCGTTACGCCCTAAAGTACAGCTTTTACCACGAGAGTCTTTACTAATATAACCGGTAATAACTGCTAACTTACCAAACTGACGCCTTTGTCTTAATTGTGCAGCGCTTATCGCAGTATCAACTACGCAACTGTGTTCATTATCGATAACAAGAAAATCACGAGAATCAATACTATTACTTGGGCAAACTTGCTCATTAAGTAACGCTGACAATAACCTTGCTGACCATACTTCACCTAAGGCTAAAACATCATTATGATGCTGAACAATATCAGCGGTTAACCAAGTAGTTAATTGCTCAATGTCTTTATTCAACCTAAGCAATAATTGCTTGGTATTATTAGCATTCAATAATTCAGTAATAAGTTGCGCTTGATCTTTCGCTAACTCATCAATAGCTTGCGTTAATTCATCAGCTTTTTGTATTGTATGTTCTGCAATTGTTCGTTCGACCAGAGAATAGAGAGCAAATAAACGGTCAGTTGTTTTACCATTAGCTGAAACCACAACAATATCGTTTAGCTGGCAATTTTCACGGATAATTTCAAGCGCACGTTTAATACATTTGGCCGTTGCTAATGAACTACCACCAAATTTATGTACTTGAATAGCATGCTTAGCCAATTTATTTTCTGCAGCTACTTCAGCAATAAAGTCATTATCTGCAATTTCGTTGCTGGACACTGCTTTATTTTCGTTGACCTTATTTAAAATAGTATTCTCTTGTTTCATCTCTCTGCCTGCTAATATTAATCTGTTTTTATTACCGTTGGCTCTGCGTTAAACCGTGTGCTAAATCAGCTAATATGTCATCAATATCTTCAATACCGACAGATAAACGTACTAAAGACTGAGTAATGCCGGCCTCTAGCTGATCTACTATTGTCATACCTGCATGTGTCATCGTTGATGGGTGACTGATCAGACTCTCAACACCACCTAATGATTGTGCCAGGGTGAACAATTCGAGGTTTTCAAATAATTTTTTAACCGCATCAACGCCCCCCTTAATTTCAAAACTTAACATTGCACCATAGCCATACTGCTGTTTTTTGGCAATATGATGACCTGTATGTTCAGGGAAACCGGGGAAATATATAGCATCGATAGCATCGTGATTTTTTAAAAAATCAGCAACTTGTAGCGCATTTTCTTGATGTTGCTTCATTCGTACAGGTAACGTTTTTAAACCACGTAACGCGAGGAAACTATCAAAGGCACTGCCGGTAATACCAATACAATTCGCCCACCACGCTAACTGCTCACCTAACTCTTCCGTTTTAGCGACGACAACACCGCCGACAACATCACTATGACCATTAATATATTTAGTGGTTGAGTGAAAAACGATATCAGCGCCTAGCGTTAGAGGTTGTTGCAGCGCTGGAGATAAGAAAGTGTTATCTACTGCGACTAATGCACCCACGGCGTGACACGCTTTGGTTACTTCTTCAATATCAACTAAACGTAATAAAGGGTTACTTGGACTTTCAAGTAACACCAATTTTGGCTTATGTGCTAACGCATTATCCAGCGCTTGTTGATCATTTTGATCCACAACAATAAGCTTAAATTGACCACGTTTAGCTAAATGGGTAAATAATCTAAAACTACCGCCATAACAATCATGTGGAATAACAACGGTATCTTCAGTAGACAATAACTGACAAATTAAATGCACTGCTGCCATGCCAGTGCTTGTAACGATACCAACACTGCCTTGCTCTAACTCTGCAATCGCGCCAGCAAAAGTGGCTCGCGTTGGGTTACCCGTACGAGAATAATCAAATTGGCGTTTGTTATTAAAGCCCTTTAATGAATAGGTACTGGATAAGTAAATAGGAGCAACCACAGCGCCATGCTGCTGGTCGGTATTAATACCGGCTCTTACTGCCGAAGTGGTAATATTACCTTTTTTAGTAATCGACATTTAGTTCTCTCCATTAATTAAGTTATACCCGTTACCAATCAAGATGCATGTTTCAGAGTGTTTGAGCAATTTCAATTCAAGGCGCTGTGATGAAATAATGGTTATTCCCTTATAAATCACAGCAACGATGAAGTGATGTTGCTCAAGCGCTTCTTCGATGGGCTTACAATGACTTTATACGGCGTTAAATAATCAAACCATAGAATGACTATGCTTAAATCATTTGTCTTGCCTAAAATCATTTTAATTCCCACTGAAATTCCCACTGAAATCCTGCCTTTGAATGGTAATGGGTATCGATACTCAAACGCAGTGTTTAGTTCGCATGTTTTATCAGTAATAGCGCCGATATATAGCAACATCAGCGTTTAGATGTTTGGACGTCTATAACTCTAAACACTTTCATTAATTGGGTCAAGTAATTTTAGACTTCTAAACTTCTACTTGACTGGTTTTTTGCAACAGGTAAAATCTATACTATTACATTTTAGAATACGTTAAAACAATACAGAGGAATATCCATGGCTCAGTGGAATGAAGAGTATATAAATCCCTATGCCGAACACGGTAAAAAAAGCGAGCAGGTAAAGAAAATTACCGTTTCTATTCCTTTGCGCGTCTTAAAAGTTTTAACTGATGAACGTACCAGACGGCAAGTAAATAACCTTCGCCATGCTACAAATAGTGAATTGTTATGTGAAGCGTTCTTACATGCATTTACTGGGCAACCCCTGCCGGATGATGAAGATTTAGCAAAAGATAATAACGAGAAGTTACCTGCCAGTGTCAGACGCTTACTTGAAGCAAAGGGAATTACTGACTTTAGTGCTTACGAAGTTGAGGATGAATAACGCTTGTCGTTAAACTAAGCACGGTAAAAAAGGTACTTAATAAGTGCCTTTTTTATTAGAAAAAAACCTAGTGCGTCATAAATACCAATAAAAAGTTTGAAAAATTGCTTGAGCCGTAAAACCAATACAGCAGAAATAGCATGATGCATAAAAATGTAGAAGACTGAAAGTATTTAACTTCGATAAAGTTATTATAGTGATGGGATAAATATGACTGAAGGTTTTTTTCGTTTTACTGCAAGCCAAAGTAGCTCATTAGATAATTATGGAGCGCATTAAAGAAGAGCAAAGCAAGTTACAAATTATCGGTGACTGCCAGGGAGAAATAAACCTTACAGTAAGCATAGGTGTTTCAAGCCTTATCGCCAGCGGCAAAGCATTTGATATATTATTTTCTCGCGCAGACAAAGCCTTATATCAAGCGAAGAATACTGGTAGAAATACCGCTTGTTACTTATAAAAAATGCCAATATATATGGTAATGAATATATTGGCATTTGCTATTTAACGCTTTTGGTTAATCTATTCCTTAATGGTTATGATTCTTGCTTATTCACTCTAAGCCAATAAGTGGTGAATAATAATCCCGCAGATACCAATACTGTTCGATAATCAATTTGAGAAATTAGCATCAGTAATGTTGCTGAGCGTGACTTGTCTTGATCTACTGACACTTCAACAAGATGCTCAGGAGTCATTGAAAAATAATCCACCAAGAAATGTCCGAAGAATGGTTGCGACAAATGTAAATAGTGCACCACAATAGCCTCTATAACTAATAACGCCACTATCGGTAATACCGCCCATAAAAATGGTGCTTTATTCGCGTAAATAGATGCCAACATTAACCAGCTATATAAAGGTAATAACCAAATAGCGATAGGAACAAGTGTTAACCAAATATAACCTACGCCACTTACTATGTCAGCGCCTGCCAGCATGCCCCATAACGAGATATCAAAGCCAATGGATAAAACTGCACACGCAATAACGGCCAGCGCCAGTATAAGTAACATTAGCAATGTCGCTGCCATAAAAAATATCACTGGAATAACAATCGCACCTGTTAGTACTTTACTGGCAATAGTCATTTTATCCGACACTGGCATCGAGCGCCAAAACATTACCGATTGGTCACGTCTTTCATCAAACAAACAAGTGACAAAGTAATACACTTGCACAATAAAACCTATGGCAATAAAAGGACTAAACAGTGCTATAGCAGAAACAAAAAACACTTCACTTAAACGATCAGATGATTGAAACTGAGTTAAGCTCTCAAGCCCTACCATCACTTTTTGCATATCAACGCCATTTAAAATCAAAATCAGTAATGGGATAAGTATAAAAACACTGGCTAAGGCCACTGGCACCCAAGTAAGCATGCCATTAAATTCCCATAACTCTTTTTTAATTGAGGCTTTCATTATTGTAGTATTCATTAGCAAATCTCCTTATTCATCACACCAACAAAAACATCAGCCAAGCTAGGCGCTGTTACCTTGCCTAACCCCTGTAATGTGGCTTTGTCTTGGTTATCAAATAACATGGTTGTTAGTCCCATCATGCTATTTTTAAATAATGGCTTGAGTTCATTAGCTTGTGGTAACTGTTCATTGGCTACCGCCACTAAATTAAAGCGTTGTTTTATCTCATCGGTACTTTGTGCCAACACAATTTGACCCTGCTGAATAAAAGCAACGTCAGTTAATATGTGCTCAATCTCTTCAATTTGATGCGTGGTAACAACAATACATTTATCTTCGTTGTAGAAGTCTTCCAATAAATGATTATAAAACTGACGACGGGTAAGAATATCTAAACCTAACGTTGGTTCATCTAAAATCAACACCTTAGCATCAATAGCTAAAATCAGCGCTAAATGTAATTGCGCTACCATACCTTTAGATAAAACCTTAACTTTATCGGTTAACGCAATATTAGTTTTGGCTAAAAATGTTTCCGCTTTTTCTAGATTAAAATTCTTGTGAATATCTTGCATATAGCTTAATGCTTGCGAGACTTTTAACCATTTAGGCAAAATAGCTACATCGGCAATGTACGCAACATCATTTAACATGCTAACGCGATCTTTTCTTGGGTGATGCCCAAGTACGCTGATATCACCTTCAAAATCAGTCAAGCCTAATATAGCTTGTAAACAGGTAGTTTTACCTGCACCGTTAGGCCCAACCAAACCAACAATTTGTCCTGCGTTAACAGAAAAGTTCACCGACGAAAGCACCTGCTTTTTACCAAAAGATTTACTGACATTATTTACTGAGATTAATGCGCTCATAATTAACCCTCCACGATGCTGGTTAATAGTTGTTCTGGCGAGAGCTTAAGACGCGTAATTTGTTTTAAAACTTCTGGCCACTGATGTGATAAAAAGCTTTCTCGTTCTCTGTCTAACATCAGCACTTGTGCACCTGGCATAACAAACAAACCTTTACCGCGCTGTTTTTCTACAACTTCTTCGTCCTGTAACATCTGATATGCCTTTGAAATAGTCATTGGGTTAAGCTGATACTCAGCGGCTACTTTTCTCACAGAAGGTAAAGCTTCCCCTTCTTTGATATAGCCATCTAATATACGAGTGACTACTTGCTGATACAGTTGTAGGTAAATTGGTTTTTCTGGATCCCATTGAGGTATCATGCCCTATTCCTTAAATATGACCAAAAAGATATTAGTGTTATACATCACCAGCACACCGCAACACAAGTACAGCTTGATATTTATTTCGGAAAATTAATTCATTACAACAAACTAAAGGTCTAAAAAAATCAGATAATACATTGATAATTATTACTAAATAATTATTTTTGTTTTGCTAACCATAGTGATGTTACAGAATATGTCTGTCGATATAAATTTAGCCAGTAGAAATGATCACTAAGTTAGTGAAATTGGTTCTAGCAAGATAAAAGTGCAAAAGCACAACACACCCCGATTGAGGGGTAAAAGATGTAGGCTACAAGAAAAGAGCGAAAGGCGTTTTGTAAAAAGCTTGGCTAAATTTAGTTAAATTTAGTTAAATTTAGTCGATAAAAAAGCCGCTGTTAACTTACTTAAAGTAAATCAAGTTAACAGCAGCTTTAGAGATTCAAACTATCGCTAGATTTATATTCCAGCGATATATCAAGGCGCATTTTTTTATTAAGGGTTACTCCCTTAAAAAGAAATGCAACGCAGAGTATGATTTGCTCAGCCTTCCCCAAGGGGCTGGTTTAGAAACGCTTTATGCTGCGTTATTGATTTCGATAAGGGAACAACCATTCTCTTCAATCAATGCCTTGCCTAAAGACGTTTCAAATTCCAGCTGAATCATGCATCTTCAAGTGAAACGGGTATAATGCATCTTATTTATGAAAAGGCTTACTTAAACGGTGTACTGACTCAATGAAGTGACCTGCATGATCAGGATTCACATCTGGATGAATACCATGACCTAAATTAAATACGTGGCCTGTACCGCCTTCACCGAAGCCTGATAGTATTTTTGAAACTTCTTGTTCAATACGTGGCAATGGTGCATATAACATTGATGGGTCCATATTGCCTTGTAGAGCAACTTTATCACCAACACGTGCTTTTGCATTTTCAATATCAATGGTCCAATCAAGACCAACGGCATCACAACCTGTTGCCGCGATAGATTCTAACCACATGCCGCCATTTTTAGTGAATAAAGTCACTGGCACTTGACGGCCTTCATTATGACGCGTTAAACCATCAACAATTTTCGCCATATATTGTAATGAGAATTCATTATAATCACGTGGAGATAACACGCCACCCCATGTATCAAATACCATCACAGATTGTGCGCCAGCAGCAATTTGGGCATTTAAATAACTAATTACTGAGTCAGCTAACTTATCAAGTAACAAATGTAAGGTTTGTGGCTCAGCAAACATCATCTTTTTGATTTTAGTGAAAGCTTTAGAACTACCACCTTCAATCATATAAGTTGCTAATGTCCAAGGGCTACCTGAAAAACCAATAAGCGGTACTTCGCCCTTTAGCTCTTTGCGAATAGTACGCACGGCATTCATTACATAACCTAATTCATCTTCTGGATCAGGTACGGCAATTTTATCAACATCCGCTTTACAGGTAATAGGGCGTTCAAATTTTGGCCCCTCACCTGTTTCAAAATATAAACCTAACCCCATTGCATCAGGAATAGTTAAAATATCACTAAACAAAATGGCAGCATCTAATGGGAAACGACGTAATGGTTGAATAGTTACTTCACATGCCAGTTCAGCATTTTTACATACCGACATAAAATCACCGGCATTTTTACGCACTTCACGATACTCTGGTAAATAACGACCCGCTTGACGCATCATCCATACCGGCGTGTAATCTACTGGTTGCTTTAATAGCGCACGTAAATAGGTATCATTTTTTAATTCTGTCACCAATAGTTCCTCTTATTTTTGCTCTGTAGTCATTTGGACAAGTTACTTATTCGTAAAAATGTCACCATGACTCATTTAATTTAGTGATTTAACGGCTGCTATTTGATAAGCGCCCCGCTAATGGTTTTTATGCTGCGCAGTTTAGCATCGACCAGCCTTTTGATCTATGCGCTAAATCAACACTCCTAAAAAAATACAATGTTGTTGAATCAACAATAAAACCCCACAGAAATATAAAAGTTCAATTTATATAACTTTTTTTTTAAGGTGCTAATTTATACTTGATTTTCACCAATGAACTTTGAATCAATAAGTTAGCAGTTTATGCTCGTTGAACAAGCCTACTACGAAAGGTGTCGTCGAGCTTATGCTCTACTAAAGTTGTTGCGATGGTAAAAAGGCTTTGGTATAAAATGCCTGCGCTAAAGAAAAACAATAATAAAAACAATAATAAAAACAAAAGTAAAATAGCTTGAAACTAAAAATAATAAAAAATAATAGCTAAAAATTAATAATAAGAAGCTTGGTAACAAGACCAATATGCGAGCATTTCAGGCCTTTCTCTTTGAGAAAGGCCTTTTTATTTGTGCAACGCTATTTAATTTCAATAAATAATTCCTGTAAGCATGTTAAAGTAATTTATTACAATATTTTAACATGGAGTTAATCGTGAAATTATCAATTATATGCCTATCTGCCTCAGTTGCGCTTACTAGCTTAGCTGGCTTAACCTCATTCTCAGCCAATGCAATCGACTTAGGCACTATTACTAAATCTTCATCTGAGCAGCTTAAAACAGCCGCTAAAGATATAGGTGTACCATTACAAACAAACGCTATGATCGAATATGCCGCGAAGCAGTTAAATTTATCTGAAGATACCATTTCAGCAAGCTTTGGTTCACTTCTTAAAGTAGCTCAAGATAATTTATCCCCGGAGAACTTTTCTCTCATCAGCAAAGCTGTACCTGATGCACAAAGCTATGTAGACAAAGCGCCAAAAGTAACGAAGTCTTCAATGAGTTCTTTATTTTCAAGTGCTGGCGAAGCCGGTAAAAAAGCAGAGAGTTTAGATTACTTAAATTCAGCCTTTGACAAATTAGGCGTTTCTAGTGAACAAGTACCCGGCCTAATCAATAGCTTTAGCAGTTATTTAGACAAGAGTGGTTATGAAGGAGCAGCGTCAGCATTAAAGAAGGGTTTAAGCTTTCTATAATTGCTTTGTAGACTTATTTAGTAACCTTATATAGCCATGATTGAAAGATCGCTGGCTATAACCCCCTTCACTGTGGCTTTTACCTATTTAGGCGGAAACACCCACAACACTTTGCCTTGGATTTGTGATTTCCCCACTGGGCCTAACTTCTCAATAGGCACACTGTTTTTGTGATGGCCCTTTAACCAAAACAAGCCATTTCTATCGACTTGCGCTAGTGACTTAACAATGTAGCCATAGCGAGGATGAAACACCTTAAGTAAACTACCTTCTTTTAAATTAAATATTTTCAACCAAGGCACAACAAAAATATAACTGTTCTCTGGAATAAGAGGTGACATGCTCACTCCTGTCACTTTACAAAAATGAAAACCAAACATAATTTACTCTCGTATAAAAACGGTTAACCCTGTAAGTTCGGATATATCAGGGATTCTTCAGGTGGATATGGACAAATAGCGCTATATGTAGCGATTTGCTTAGTTGCCCAAAATATTTCAGCAAAGCGGTTTACGTGCTGCAGTAATATTTGCGCAGCTTCTCTACTGATATGCTGCTTTGCCTGTGAACTTGCTAACATGATGTTATGCACTAATTCATGTAACTCTGGATATTGCGCTAATTGTGGCGCTTTAATGTAATCACCCCAGATTACGCTTATTTCTTCTTTCACTTTGATACCATGGTTTTCTTTTTGATTTACCAGTCTTAAAAATTCTGCTTGTTCATCTAAAGTTAGTGATGGTTTAGTTTTTAATTCATTAAGTAAGTCCACCATGCGAATGATAGTCAGTACCGAAATTTGTGCTCCGATAGGATCATAAATTTTGCAAGGAATATCGCAGTGCGCCATAACGACTGGAAAGTGAAGTTTTTTATCAAATTTAGCAATAATATCGTAAAGCATCATTCTCTCCTTCTAAATTAGCTGCTCACCTTTTTGGAGCAGTGATTTCTCTAAACACCACAACAACAGCGGCAACAATTACAGGCACTAACCAAAGTAAATGCACTAGGCCTGAGCCAGAAGCACTATGATCATGTCCTGGGTGTGCAAACAATGGGTTACTTAGTAATAATGCCAACCCAGCAAAAATAATAACAACTTTCTTCATCGTAATATCCTCATTGTAAGTAACCTAATGCATTACCGGTTGGCTAGCATTGACGGTAATTTCCATTTTTTTAAGTGATGATAAACATCCATCACACGCAGGGTATTTTTTACTAAACGCCAGCAAGGGCATTAACGTTATTTTTAATGTACGTAACGCAACAAACTTTAGATCATCACTGTATTGAGACTGCTGTGATAATTCTGTCATACGTTGATGGGGAATTTGTAAATATCGAAAGGCCATTTTCGGCTGACCTTGCTCTTCATACAGAACAGCCAAATTGTGAAAAACGCTGATCCATGCCATGAGTAAGTTACTATTTTCAATATCGGCATGCCATTCATGCTCTAGACACTCAATGGCTTGATGATAATATTCTTCAGCTAAAGGTAACGATAGTTTGTTAAAACTATCGTTACCTTTTAATAACAGCGATTGCCAAACTTCCATAACCCACCAATGCAAATGATAATGGTTCGCATTCTAATGCGTTTATCCTATTCTGTAAAGTAATTATTTGTAAATAAGCTATTGTCTTCAGGCAAAAATTTCCGCTGATTAGCAAGGATTAAAGCTGTATTATAAAAATCATCGAGCCAATGTTTGATAATCTATTCAGCAATATCTTACAAGGAATCACTCGTACAATTTGTTCATTAAATTGCGAAGCAAAAAAATGCTATAAACGGTACTCATATTTAAAAATCACCAATATAAAATTCCCCTTATTATCAATCGATTCCAAAATCTGCGCCGTGCATATACTCAGCTTGTCAAATTTACTAACAGATAGTATTTGCTAATTAGCAACTAACAATATATTTTGAACAATCTTCTTAAGATCCCCCCAATTAAACACATTAACGATAAAGAGCACATTCATGAATGCACCACAACGCGACATAACTTTAAGATTTTTAGGTAAAGTGCATGGTGGCGCTGTAATGAAATGGATAGATTTAGCCGCTTATGCTTGTGCTGCTGGTTGGAGTGGTCGTTATTGCGTTACCGCCTATGCTGGTGGTATTCGTTTTGTTGCCCCTATTCATGTCGGCAGTTTAGTTGAAGTAGAAGCCAAGGTTATTTACACCGGTAATTCATCAATACATATAGCGCTAGAAGTAAACGCTTGCGATCCTAAATCCTTAAACCGTCGTTTAACTACTCACTGCATTGTTATCATGGTCGCCGTTGATCAAAATGGTCAATCTGAAAATGTGCCGCAATGGCAACCTCAAACAGAAGCAGATAAAAAGCAACATGCTTCCGCCGTGAAGCTGATGGAAATGCGTAAGCAAATTGGTGAAGAAATGCAAATTTTTGTCGATTAGTACCTGAGTCGCCATGTTGAAAAAACTCTTATGGTCGTTATGCGTTGGCGGCATTATACTATTTAGCCAACCGAGCTTTGCACTAGCAAAGTTCGGTCATAAAATTGTTTGTCAGCTTGCTTTTGATCATTTACCTTTAGTAAAACAGCAGCGTATTACACAACTACTGCACGCTGTTCCTAGAGAACAACAAACGATTATTAATCGCTATAATCGCCTTAAAAAAAACGCCACATTAACTTTTGCTAATGCTTGTACTTGGGCTGACGCCATTAAAAAACATCAGAAAAAACACCCGCAATTTACACAATATAAAACTTGGCATTATCTCAATGTGCCACGTGATTTAGCGAGAATAACTCAACCCACGTGTACTCAACACTGTTTGACCCAAGCCATTATTAAACATCAAACAAAGCTAAAATCGGCACCAAGATCATGGCAATCAGCACAAGCATTATTATTTTTAGGACACTGGTTGGGCGATCTCCATCAACCTCTACACGTAAGTTACGCCAGCGATTTAGGCGGTAATAAAATTAATTTTACTAAGAAGCACGGCCATTGCAAAAATTTGCATTGGTATTGGGATACCTGTTTGATTAAAGAAGCTAATCGCTCGAAAAAGCAGTGGTTGATATATTTAAACAAACTGTGGCATAAAAGCTATACCCCACCTTATCAAGCTAGACAAGTCTGGCAATGGGCTAATGAGTCTTATCAACTAGTACGTAAGCCGAGCTTTCAATATTGTCAGCTAAATAATCAAAATATGTGTCTGCGGCCTGAAGGTAAAATAAAACTAGCCAATGATTATACCCAACAATATCTGCCTGTGATGGAACAGCAACTGCTAAAAGCTGCACAACGGCTTACGAGGATACTTGAACAGTCTTTATAAAAACTTCACGTTTGTCATCCACCTCACCGTCATCTCGAGGCCTTCATTAAGTAAGCTAATTGGCAAGCTATTATCCTTCCCTATTATTGTCCCAAAAGAGACTCAGGCCTAAATAACAACCGCAATGATAGAACCACTTTTTTAATCTTTGTCTTCGTTATTTTCTTTAGCAACTTTCAACTGCGTTTTAACATCAATCCACTGCGCCATATATTGCGTGCTTTTGTGGTGGTGGTGATTAAGCATGCTGCCAATGAAATTTGCTTGCCTATGCTGTTCAAGGTTAGCTTCTAACTGTGATAAACAATCGCCTAACTCCGCTAAAATACACTCTTGCTGATACATTGACGTGGCATTTTGTTGCCCTAACTCACTGGCTGTTTGCCAAGTGCTTTTATCTTGGTAAAGTTTTACCGCAGCCTCTGCAATAGTTTGTGGTTCATTGGCTATTACGCCTGCCCAAGCCAGATCAGTTTGCATGCTTTCTGCACCAATGTCAGTGGTGACCGAGGGGGTTTGGCAATACATTGCTTCTGCTAACTTTCCTTTAATACCCGCGCCAAAGCGTAGCGGTGCTAAACAGACTTTGGCACTTTGCATAGCGAGCACAGCATCATCAACCCACCCTTTTACCAAGAACCCTGATTTTTCATCATGCAAATCAGTCGCTTTGGGTGGCGGATAAGCACCATAGATATTCAGTTTGGCATTGGGCAATTGTTTACGTATTAGTGGCCATATTTGCTGTTTTAGCCACAATACTGCATCCCAGTTGGGCGCGTGGCGGAAGTTGCCAATCGCCATAAAGTGTTCACGTTGTTGATAACTTGGATTAGCTTGCGTTAACTGCACTTGGTTTAACATAAAGGGACAATAGTGAATTAAGCTGGCATCGACTTTAAATAAGCGTTGTAGTAATTCCACTTCAATACTTGAAATCATTAAGCTGATATCAGAACGAAATATGGAGGCAACTTCACGCTTAGCCATATCACTGGTAAGTAAATCTTCATCGGTGATATCACGTTTTAATTTATAGGCTTGATGTCGAGCATTACGAAGGCAAAATAAATCTTCGGTATCTAATAAACGTAGCGCTTGTGGACATTGTTCACTAACACGCCAGCCAAACTGCTCTTCCATCATAAAGCGATCGAACATCACCGTAGCCGGTTGTAGGCTTTTAATAAAGTCATCAAAACTGGTGCAGTTGAGGCTAATATTTTCAACGTCAATATTTAAAGCGCGTAAATCAACCATGTGCTCAGTTTGTTGTGCTGGGCTGGCAAAGGTAATGTGATAGTTTTGCCCTTGGAAAAAGTGAATTAACTGCATCATACGGCTACCTGCCGCTGAAGAGTTAGGCTCAGGCCATACATAGCCAATAATAAGAAGTTTTTTCATCGAAACATTTTACTTGAAAGCTTACTAATAAAGCCAATAATTATGTCTACTATTTATCGTGAAGAATTAAGACTGAGTAATTAACATAAGTCAAAATACTAATCTAATATCGACCTTACGTAGACCTACGTAAGTTTAAACAAAGCCTCAATAAAAAAGCCACCAGTAAATAATTACTGGTGGCTTTATAATTTTATCTAGCATTCACAATAGATAAGCTAATAGGCTCACCTAGAAATCATTAACTAGTGAGCAGCGTGTTCATCAGCCTTTGGAGCTTCTTCTGCTTTTTGAATTTCTAATAATTCAATTTCAAATTGTAGTACTGAATTACCCGGAATGCTTGGGGGGTTTCCGTTAGGGCCATACGCTAAATCTGAAGGGATCGTAAACTTGTACTTAGCACCTACAGGCATTAATTGTACGCCTTCAGTCCAACCCTTGATTACACGGTTAAGTGGGAACACTGCAGGTTCGCCACGTTTATATGAACTATCAAACGTTTCACCGTTTAAGAAAGTACCTTTGTAATGCACTTTCACCGTATCAGTTGCTACAGGCTTGTCACCTTCGCTAGCGGTTAACACTTCATATTGAATGCCTGATTCAGTGACTTGTACACCTTCTTTTTTAGCATTATCAGCAAGAAATTTAGCTCCGTCTGCTAGGCTAGATTCAGAAGCGGCGATTGCAGCTGCTTGCTGTTTTTCTTTCATACTAGTATCAAGGTTCATTAATAATGCTTGAATTTCTTCTTTTTCGATAACAGATTTGCCGTCAATGCTGTCTACAAAACCGCGTACGATAAGCTCTTTATCTAAGGTTAAACCTAGCTTGTCATGCTCTTCTAAGTTACGTTGCATGTACATACCAATTGAGGCACCTAAGCCGTAGGCTTGTTTTTGCACTTCAGTATCTAATACCGGTGCTTTTACTTCTTCAACAGCTTTTTCATTACAACCAACAACGGCGAATAACGCAAGGGCTACTAGGGTAGGCTTAAACAATTTCATTTATATCTCCATTCATACAATACAATTGGAGAATTCCCCAATTAAAAACCTAAAAATTGTGATGTTAACTTTTAAAATTAACTTTAAAAATTACAAGATAACACTAAACAATTTCAAAAAAGAACTTATACTAACGATAAATGCGCAAATAAAAAAGTATTAATATATTGTTAAATTGTAATTGGATTTTTCCAGTCGTCTTACTAGCGACACTCATGGCTTGTAAGCCCCTAACGCAAGAACCATTACAGCGTTGGCAACAATCTGTTGAAGGTGCTTATGCTGGTCAGATTTCTAGTGATGCCAAATTCTCAGTAGTCTCATCTATTCATCATGGTTTGAGTGTTTGGGATTTAACCAAAAATGAGCGTATTTATAACTGGGCACAAGAGCAAAATACCAGTGACAATTTAGTCCTCTCCATTGATATTAGTGATAACGCTAGTCATGCACTGACCGCAAATAGAAAAAACTTTGCCTTGTGGAACTTAAAGTCGGGTAAATCGGAAGGTTATTGGCAAGTGCGAGAATCTCATATTAGAGATATAGCAATCAGCAATGGGGGTAATTACTTACTTATTGGCAAAAGTAACGGTACCGTGGTTCATGTTGCCGTTGACACTGGAAGACGGTTAGAGTTTTTAGGCCATAAAGAGAAAATAAATTCGATAGATATGCTACCTAATGGTCGTGTAGCTATATCAGGTGGTAATGATTTCACTGCGTATGTTTGGGATACCCAGTCAGGACAAGTGGTTTATCAATTTAACCATAGCTCACGGGTATCAAAAGTCGCATTAGATGCTAAAGGTCGTTATGCTTTTTCTGCTGACAGCATGAAAGGTGCCTATATTTGGGATTTAAAAACAGGTAAACGTATCAGTAGTTTGCAAGGAACAAAACGCCATGAAGTATTTAGCTCAGTGCGTTTTTCTCCTGACGGTAAAACACTAATCACCGGCGCAGCCACCAGAAAGGTCAGTGTTTGGGATATTGCTACAGGTAAACGCCTTACACATTGGTTTGTTACCCCTAAAGAGGCAAAAAGACCTACAGGAGCGGTTGTGTATAGTGTCGCATTTGGCGATAATAACGATCTATTAACGATAAGCTCATCAGGATATGTTGAATCATGGCCAATCACGAAATAACTTTAAGTGCCCACGGCACGAACGCCAACTACATTCAGCAACTTGAAGATCGTGTTGACGCTTTAGAGTCGCGCAATGTCTTTCAGGACGATGTTATTGATCAGTTAAGTGGAGAGTTAGCTACCCATCAGCATGCAATTTCAGAGCTGAAACATCAAATTCAATTAGTTGCTAACCGTTTAAAAGATGCCGGTAGTTTGTCAGGTGACAATGACGATGTTGAACCACCTCCTCCGCATTACTAAGCAAGTGCTAGAATAATCAAAGCGCTATTTTATCTCAGAGATAGCGCTAAGCACTTTGAACCTTAGGGCTTAAAAACGCCTATAACCTGTTCGTTTTCACGAACAACCTTCTCAACTTGTGCTTCCGTTTGCACCATTTGCTCACCACAGCTCACACAGGTCACTTTTTCAACACCGTTTTCTTTGGTCAGTGCCATGGTGTCCAGCGCTTTACATTTAGGACAGACAGCGCCAGCGATAAATCTCTTCTTTAGGGCTTTGCTCATAATTATCTACTACTTATTATTAGGCTCTGTTGTTTTTCGCTGAGTGTTTTTTCAGTATGAAAGATCAACAGGCTCGACATTAAATCCAGAATTATCGCTATTTTACCTTGAATAGTGGTCATAGGAAAAGCGACAATGCATCAACATTTTTTTAGTGGGTATTATTTCTGCCTCGCTATGCCATTTTACCGAGGAAATACCATTGATTATCGCCACAGACCTAAGTTTAGATAGAGGGGCTAAAAACCTAATAAAATCATCTAGCTTTACCATACATCCTAATCATAAAGTTGGCTTAGTAGGCAGTAATGGTTGTGGAAAATCATCTCTGTTCGCTGCATTATTAGGTGATTTATCACCTGACTCTGGCGATTTAGCTTTACCGACAAGCTGGGATATTGCCACAGTAAGACAAGAAACACCCTCATTAGAACAAACCGCCCTTGATTATGTTATGGACGGCGATAAAGAATTTCGTCAGTTAGAGCAAGAGCTTGAACAGGCCCGTATTACTGATAACGGTAACCTTGAAGCCACTATTATCAATAAAATAGATACCATCAGCGGATACAGTTTACCTGCCAGGGCTGGTGAGTTATTACATGGTTTAGGCTTTTTACAATCACAACTTGATAACCCAGTGAAAGACTTTTCCGGTGGTTGGCGCATGCGCTTAAACTTAGCCCAAGCACTCATATCTCGTGCTGACTTGTTATTACTCGATGAACCAACCAACCATTTAGATTTAGATGCGGTTATTTGGCTACAACGATGGTTAAAGCGTTTTACTGGCACCTTAGTACTTATTTCACATGACCGTGACTTTCTCGATACGGTTATTGGTCAAATACTGCATATTGAACACCAGCGCGCTAAATTATACAGTGGCAACTATACCGCTTTTGAACGCCAACGCCGCGAACATTTAGCGCAACAAGACGCACAATTTCAAAAACAGCAAAAAGAAGCTGCACATTTGACCGCTTTTGTTGATCGCTTTCGCGCAAAAGCCAGTAAAGCAAAACAAGCACAAAGTCGATTAAAACGTTTAGAGAAGTTACCTGATTTAGCGCCTGCACATGTTGATAGTCAATTTACTTTCAGCTTTGCAGAGCCTGAAAGTTTGCCCTACCCACTTTTATCACTTGATAAAAGTCAGTGTGGTTATCCTAAATCTGATCATGGTGAGCAGGCGATTATTTTAGATGACGTTGGCTTAACGTTAATACCTGGTAGTCGCATTGGTTTATTAGGTCGAAATGGCGCCGGTAAATCAACCTTAATTAAATCTCTTGCTGGTGAACTTGCCTTACTTGGTGGTGAACGTTACTGCGCACAAGATTTAACCGTGGGTTATTTTTCTCAGCATCAATTAGAACAATTACATGCTCCCTCAAGCCCTGTTGATCATATTTTGCGTGCTAAACCTGCTTTAGGTGAACCACAAGCCCGTACCTTTTTAGGAAAGTTCGGCTTTAGTGGCGACCAAGCGTTATCAAAAGTTGCGACCATGTCGGGTGGTGAAAAAGCGCGTTTAGTACTGGCTTTGATAGTATTAGAAAAACCACAGTTATTACTGCTTGATGAACCGACCAACCATTTAGATTTAGAAATGCGTCAAGCATTAGTGATGGCACTACAAGACTTTGGCGGTGCAATCATTTTGATTGCTCATGACAGGTTTTTATTAGAATCATGTGTTGATGAGTTCTATCTTGTTGCCAACGGCCGAGTGAGTGATTTTAGCGGTGATATCGATGATTACCAACAATGGCTTAATGATGATAAAAAACAAGCGATAAAATCCATCAAAACTGATCAGCAAAACGGTGATAAAGGTTTAGACAAAAAACAGCTTCGCCAGCAGCAAGCGGAGCTAAGAAAAAAATCAGCACCTTTGCGTAAAGAAGCTGATAAATTAGAGAAAAATGTGCATCAGTGGCAAGAAGAGTTAACCAAGGTTGAAGCTTTATTAAGTGATAGTGATATTTATCAAGCGGAGCACAAAGCTGAACTTACTGACTTACTGAAAAAACAAGCGAATTTGAAAAGTGATATTGAAGAAAACGAAATGCTTTGGCTTGAAATTGCGGAGCAGATTGAAGAGATGATGTCAGTCACCAATTGATTTTTTCATCTACACTTATACCCATCACTATTCAAAGTGCAGCAACATGCATCTTGATTGATAACGGGTATAACAACTAATCGATAGTTACCGCCAGAAGAGGAAATATTATGCGTACTAAAATATTACTGCTTACTTTTACACTACTAAGCAGCTTCTCAGTATTGAGCCAAGGTAATGACCTTGAGCAGGGAATTTACGAATTAAACCGAGGGCAATTTAAAGCCGCTATCGAACAGTTTCGTCCATTAGTTAATGAAGGTTATGCGCCGGCCCAATATCAAATGGCTTTGGTTTACCTAAACGGTTACTCAGTTCGTAAAGATGGTATGAAAGCACTGGAGTTATTTCAACTTTCTGCGGCACAAAACTACCCTGATGCACAGTTTGAATTAGCCCTAATTTACTCTGAGGGTAAATTGGTAAAACAAGACCTAAAAAAATCTTTTGAGCTAACTAATAAAGCCGCTCAAAAAGGTTTGGCGAGTGCACAATTCAACTTAGGTGTTATGTACGCCAATGGCACTGGCGTTAAACAAGATGATTTTAAAGCATCGCGCTGGTACAAAAGTGCAGCAAATCAAAACTACGCCCTAGCTCAATATAATTTGGCCTTACTTTATAGCGAGGGTAAAGGCGTAGAAAAGAGTACTGAATTGTCTTATGTATGGAATACCATCGCATCATGGAATGGCTACCCTAATGCTGAAAAAAGTCGTTTAATGGATGAAAGAGATTTATCCAAACAAAAAATTGAAAATAGCATTGAAAATGCGAATAAAATCTATCAAAAAATAAGAGAACAACAGAAAATTAAAGCAAAAATGGCCGAAAAGCAGCGCTTCTATTGATCTAAATCAGCTTATTCATTGAGCAACTTAATTACACTAGGTATATCAAAGATAACTTAGAAATTATGGAGCTCAATATGAATTTATTATCAATGTTAGCCAATGACCCAGTAGTGATGTTTTCTTTTGGCGGTATAGCCATTATGCTCGGTATTTGTGCCTTTTATGTATATTACTTTATTAAACATATTCAAGACGATAGTAAAAACCATTAAAGTAGCATATCGACTGAATTCACGCTCCTTACACAGGCTAAAGAGATCTCAATTGTTATACTGCTAAGTAACAATGTTTTGATTTAGTCTGTTAAAGTATCCTTATGTAGTAAGTCTGTCAGCAGACATTTCAAGCGGCATTGATAAGCATAATCATCAATATACAGAAAAAGATGAAAAATTAGCTTTTGGCAAACATATCAATAAAACCGCATATAAGCCTTTTATTTTATTATTAGGTAATGACCCTTTCGATCAATTGTTAGCAAGCTGATAACGTCACACCACTCCTGAAATATACACTTACTCTGTTTACATTCTTTCATTTTCTCTATGCTCCCGATTGAAGCGATAAGTAGTTCACTAAATTAATCCGTTTAGTATAAAGTGATTCAGCGGTACAATAGTTGTTCATTATTTAAAAGCCTGAAGTACCCTTTATGATTATCCCCTTAGATCAGCTATCACCTGAAACCTTAAATGCTATTATTGAAGGCTTCATCTTACGTGAAGGGACTGAATACGGTGCTGAAGATGTGAGTAAAGAAGCTAAAATTTCTCAAGTGAAAAAACAACTTGAACAAGGTAGTGCGGTATTAGTTTATTCTGAGCTGCATGAAAGCATCAATATATTACCTAGCGATCAATTTAAAGCGGGAATGGAAGAGCAAATTTAATTTATCCCGTACCAGTCAAAACCGATGATTTCCCCCTCATTCACCGATACAGAATAAAACGCCTCTCTCTGAAAGTATCACATTAACACCCATTAAAAAAGCCAGTGACATAGCACTGGCTTAATATTTTAAGACGCTTTTACGCTACTTTAAATGCTTAGTACAGAAAGTTACTCGCTAGCCTTTAGCATTTGTACTATCAAAAATTTTGTCTGCTGAGGCGGCAACAAAACCCGTATAAAGTTCACCGTTAGCTAGCGGGTAGCGTTTAGCAAACTCATAAAAACAACTTGGAATTTCCATTGTTTTATCAGAAAAATCTACCGGCGCTTTATCCGCGAGTGTCGATGATTGCTCTAATTTCACTTCTGCATCACCCTTGATTTCACCGCCATTAGCATTAAGTACATAACCAGCGTCTTTAAGCGTCGCATTGACTACTTCTATATCTTCATAGTTAGCTAAGTGATTAATGCTCACGGTAAAGTGGTTTGCACGGTAACCCCATGCAGCTAACCAAGCAGCATACTCACTAACACTTAACAAAGTATCATAATCCTTTGAACTAATTTCCCACAAACGACCCGAATAAAGAAAATCAGCTCGGTCACTAACATCTTCTGGTAACTGTGCAATTAAACCAGTGATAATGTCTTGTACTTCGCTAGAGAATTCCTCAACACGTAGCTCACTAATAAACACCTTAGGCATAGTGCTATCGGTATGTTCGAAATGTTTAGCGTCCAATTTTTTTGCCGAAAAATCATATTGCCCACATTCGGTGTAACCCAAAGCCAACAGCCCTTTTGCTAATTGCGCTAAATTTATTTTAGGGTGATTGAAGGTGCGATAAGCAACATGATCATTAATGACATCATTGCCATTACCTAGCAACTGATGAATTTTTTTTGCTGACGGAGTTACGCTGAGGTATTGTTCCCAGATCTCATTAAAAAGGGCTGTTACTTGCGCTGCCATGGTATTTCCTCTTACTTATTTGGGTGTATTAATTTAAAGTTATTAACTTAATGGTATAAATTTAATGATATTAATACCAATTTGATTAAATGTTTATGGTTATAACTCAGACAATTAACTTCACAAACAAGAGCACTGATGCAAGTAAAGTTAATCTCTGAAATAATAGCAGATAGCAAAACAGTCGGAAAAATAGCAAAATGATATTTTGGCTGACAGCATACGCCATCTACCAGAAATTTAGATTTGGTCGATACTTTTAAAGAAGCAAGGACGACGCCCTGCTTGATGGTGGGATGTATGTTTTTTTAATACGTTTGATAACATAGCTAAAACAAGATTACCTGAGCATAATAATACGGGAAGTTGCCAATAGGCTCACTTCGATGAATAGCGCTAATTTAGCACACATCGTCGGCAAAACGAAATCCCTCAGAATAACAGTAATAAAAGGCAATATTACTCTGAATAATCTCACCTAACATTTAGGTTTAGCTATTTGTTATTCATAAACTTTTCTATGTGCTTTAATTATTTTTTGCCATGGAAAATCTCTCGCACCTAAACTGACAAAGTCAGGGTTAAGTAAGCTCTCTCGTTTATTGTAACTTAGGGGATTAAACTCACTATCGATAATGTCACCGCCGGCCTGTTCTAAAATACATTGACTAGCCCCTGTATCCCATTCACCAGTGACTCCTACACGTAAATAACAATCAGCTCCGCCTTCAGCTATAAGGCAGTTTTTTAATGAACAACTCCCTAAAGCAACATAGTCATAATCATAATCACTGTTGAGATATTGCCCCATGAGTTCAAGCTGCTGACGACGGCTTATGGCGACTTTAATACGGCGATTTTCTTGATATTCCGCTACGCGAATTGCATGACTTGCTTGATTATTATCTTTGAAAGCACCAAGATTTTTTTGACCATAATAGGTTAGGCAATGATCCGGCGCGTGAATAACTCCCAGTGTTGGCCAACCATTTTCAACGAGTGCAATATTTACTGCAAAATCGCCACTACCAATGATAAATTCGCCCGTACCATCAATTGGATCGAGTAACCAGTAACGAGACCAATCTTTTCGCTCTTTTAACTGCACCGTACCCACTTCTTCAGAAATAATAGGAATATCAGGTGTGAGTGTTCTAAGCTGGTCCATTAAGATATCATTTGCCGCGATATCGGCACTGGTTACCGGGCTTTCATCAGCTTTAGTTTCAGCAGTATAGTTCCCCTGACGATAATATTTCATTACTTCTACGCCAGCTTTTTTTGCGCTTTCTAAAGCAATGTTCAGTAACTTATCTTGGCTCATCGTTATACCTCTTTCTTCATGCTTTAGTACTATGCCCATAATACTTTTTTAATTTATTAGAAGTTAAACTTCAAGCAGGTCATGTACTAACATTAATGCTGCAATACTGCGTGCTTCGATAAAATCTGTTTGCTGTAATAGTTCTTTATAGTCTTTAATTGGCCAAGACACCACTTCTAATGGCTCAGGCTCATCGCCCTCAAGCTCAGCACTATAAAGATTTTTTGCTAAAAATATGGTCATTTTTGCATCAAAAAAAGCGGGGGCCATCATCAGTTCTGTTATCTGTTGCAACTGCTCACTACCATAGCCAATTTCTTCTTTAAGTTCTCGATTAGCAGCCTGTTCTGCAAGCTCACCTTCATCAATAAGCCCTTTGGGGAAACCCAACAAATAACTGTGCGTACCTGCACAATATTCACGCACCAATAATAAGGTATCATCATCAATCATTGGCACTATCATCACAGCACCACGTCCAGAGCCCATCATGCGCTCATATTGCCGTTGCTCTCCGTTACTAAAAGTAAGATCGATTTGTTCAATGCCAAATAGTGCAGTTTTAGCCACTTGTTGGCGATGAGTAATGATAGGTAATTGATTTTCAGCTGCCATAATTCTAGCCACATTGATTAATTTATTTTCCTTAGATATCGCTATAATGACACGATAAACAATACTTTTGGAATAGCAAAATGGTAATATTTATCACACTGAATGTTTTTTTGAGGATTGGTTAAAATGGTGAGTATTAAATGGTCAGAGATTTCTACCGTTTTAATTGATATGGACGGTACCATTTTAGATTTACACTTTGATAACCACTTTTGGCTAGAGCACCTGCCTGCACGTTACAGTGAAAAAATGTCGATTTCACTCGATGCTGCCAAAGCAAAGCTCAAAGCTGATTATTTATCTGTTGTTGGTACTATCAAATGGTATTGTCTCGATTACTGGGCTGAGCAAACACAAATGCCAATTAAAGAACTCAAACGAGAAATACAACATTTGATTCAATTACGCAGTGACGCCAGAGATTTTTTATTAGCACTAAGGGCAAGTGGTAAAGATGTGGTCTTAGTAACAAATGCACACCCAGAATCGTTATCCTTGAAAATTGAACGTACTCAATTAGATCAATATTTTGATGTGCTTTACTCAACCCATGACTTTGGTGTTACCAAAGAGTCACAGTTATTATGGCAACGTCTTCAAGAGAAACATGGTTTTGACTGTGATTCAACACTCTTTATTGATGACAGTATAGAGATCCTAAAGTCTGCCCAACAATACGGTATTAAACATTTACTTGCGGTTGCTAACCCTGATAGTAAAAAAACAGCAAGTGTCATTACCGATTTCCCCGCTATTACTAACTTTGATCTATTAACAGCACAGCTGACTAATAAATAAACCCATTATGTGATTAATTAGGCGCATAATTGAAACAAAATTCTATTCATTCCACCTGAACGCCATAGACCACTTAAATTATGTGTCAAACGCATAACTTAAGTGCAAACAAGTCATTGTACTTAGTTAACTCACTTCCCTATTCTTATTAACAACAACCAAGAGCAAGGGCTTGAACCATTCAAGTGACTCACGAGGATAAAAAATGAAACAGTTAATTTTAGCTTTATCACTAATTAGTAGCACTGCAATGGCAACTGGAACATTGACACAAATAGAACAAGGTGAAGTTGAATTATTACTCGCAGAATCTGCTAGTAAGTTACTTTATCTTGAACGTGACTGTAACAAGCCTATCGACAAGGAAAAATTTGAAGAGTTGGCTCAGATAAAAGCATTCAGTGAAGGTTATGAAACGATAAAAGGCATTAGCTGGGCACGCATTGAAAGCCAATCTGAACATAACTATACCGTACTTAAAACTCAAGCACCTCAAGGGCAGTTATGCGAACAATATCAAAGTGATATTAAAGGTAACTATCGTTTTTTAAAGTAGCTGATTAAGTTCACATTATATAATACCAATCCGTATAAGAAAGTGCTCGCTTAGCGAGAATTTAAAGGCTTATAGGCAAGGCATTGATTGTAGGTAATGGTTATTCCCTTACCAAAATCAATAACGCAGTATATAAGCC
>MAAB01029607.1_pt1 | contig 46278 bp, 45 predicted proteins | sample 1115991 | NCBI WGS metagenome assembly MAAB01 (sample SAMN04961124, study PRJNA320927) | seawater metagenome | isolation source: sample BD02T18 sea water enriched with oil for 18 days | place: USA:Gulf of Mexico | collected 2013-07-27 | reverse complement strand
CCTTATAATGATGGTGAGTCTTCTTTACGAATATTAGCCGCGGTAGAGAGGATACGAACACAGGGTAAGCAATCAAATAAACCATTGCCTAAAAATATTATTAGAAATATAAAACAGCGGAAAAGACTTAATTACTGGAAATTATAAACGCCTTATAATAATTCAGCTATGCATTATACTTTTAAAATATTAATAATTAATTGACAACATTTGAGCAAATACGCTATTAATAGATGACTGTTAGCTCTAACGAGCGAAAACAAAATTAATAAGATGAATTTAATGACAACAACATTTAAAACAAACAATGCCATTCGCATTAACCTCCTCCTCGCATTATTGGTGCGCGGATAGGACTTTTATTGTTGTAAATTAAAGATAATCCTAAACCCGCGCTTATAACGCGGGTTTTTTTATGCCCGTATTTTAGATATAGCGATAATTCATAAATAGCACGAAAGATTAAGGAATAGCACATGGACAACAAGGTTATTATTTTCGATACCACTTTACGAGATGGCGAACAGGCATTAAACGCCAGCTTGTCGGTTCATGAAAAATTACAAATAGCCTTAGCTATTGAACGTTTAGGTGTTGATGTGATGGAAGTTGGCTTTCCGGTTTCTTCGCCAGGAGATTTTAAATCAGTGCAAGAAATTGCCCGTACTGTTAAAAACTCTCGAGTTTGTGCTTTGGCTCGTGCAGTAGAAGCTGATATTCAAGCGTGTGCTGATGCATTAAAAGTCGCTGATCAGTTCCGCATTCATACCTTTATTTCTACCTCTGACGTTCATGTGCAACAAAAATTGAAGAAAGATTTTGCTGATGTTGAAGCGATGGCAATCCATGCGGTTAAATTTGCGCGTAAATTTACTGATGATGTCGAGTTCTCTTGTGAAGATGCTGGCCGAACACCTATCGACAATTTATGCCGTATGGTTGAAAACGCTATCAAAGCGGGTGCGACTACCATTAATATCCCTGATACCGTCGGCTACACCTTACCTAATGAATTTGGCGGTATAATTACTCAGTTATTCAACCGCGTGCCTAATATCGACCAAGCCATTATATCTGTACATTGCCATAACGATTTAGGTTTAGCTGTAGCTAACTCAATGTCGGCAGTGCAAGCTGGTGCTCGTCAAATAGAATGTACCATTAACGGCATTGGCGAACGCGCCGGCAATTGCTCGTTAGAAGAAGTGGCGATGATCATGAAAACCCGTCAAGACTTTTTAAACGTGCACACTAATATCAATCATCAAGAAATAGCCCGCAGCTCAAAATTAGTCAGCCAATTATGTAATATGCCGGTGCAATTAAATAAAGCAATTGTTGGCGGTAATGCTTTTAGCCATTCATCAGGTATTCATCAAGACGGTATGTTAAAAGCCAGTAATACTTATGAAATTATGACACCTGAAAGTGTCGGTATCAGTAAAACAAAATTAAATTTAACCTCACGTAGTGGTCGTCACGTAATTAAGCATCGTATGGCAAGCTTAGGTTACCCAGAAACTGAGTATGACTTAGAAGAATTATACAGCGACTTCTTGGCACTAGCTGATAAAAAAGGCCAAGTTTTTGATGACGACTTAGAAGCTTTGCATTTTAATATTCAGCAGCAAGGTGAAGAGCAAGAGTTCTATCATTTAGAAACATTAAACGTGCAATGTGGCGGCGGTGAATTTTCTACTTCTAGCATTAAATTATTGGCCGGTGAAGAAAACCATATTGTTTCTGAAACAGGTAATGGTCCGGTAGATTCGTTATATCGCGCTATTAAAAAAGCGGTTGATATCGACTTCGAAGTTGCCGATTACAAAATATCGAATAAAGGTGAAGGTGAAGACGGCTTAGGTAAAGCAGATTTAGTCGTTGCTTGGCAAGGCAGAAAATTCCACGGTTACGGTTTAGCAACCGATGTTATTGAGGCATCAGCAAAAGCATTGATTCATGCGCTAAATAATATTCATCGTGCCATCACCATCAATGAAATAAAAAGCGAACTTAAAAGCGAAGTACAAGCTTCATTATAAACAGCATTTAAAATATAAAATTTACTCTAAGGTATTAACACATGTCAAACATAGCAGTATTAGCCGGAGACGGTATCGGCCCAGAAGTCATGGTAGAAGCTAAAAAGGTATTAGCCACCATAGCTAATAAATTTGATATTCAGATCAGTACAAAAGATTATGATATTGGTGGCGCGGCTATAGATAACCACGGCAATGCTTTTCCAGATGAAACAAGAACGGGCTGTGAACAAGCCGATGCTATTTTATTTGGCTCGGTCGGCGGTCCTAAATGGGCAAGTTTACCACCAACACAGCAACCTGAGCGTTGTGCATTATTAGGTTTACGCAGTCACTTTGACTTGTTTTGTAATATGCGCCCTGCAACTCTTCAACCAGCGTTATCTTCGCTTTCAACCTTACGTAGTGATATTTCAGAGCAAGGCTTTGACGTATTAATCATCAGAGAATTAACTGGCGATATCTACTTTGGCGAGCCAAAAGGACGCCGAGGTGAAGGCGAAGAAGAAACCGGCTTTGACTCGATGTTTTATTCACGTCGCGAAATTAAACGCATTGCTCATTTAGCCTTTCAAGCGGCTAAAAAACGTAATAACAAAGTAACGTCTGTAGATAAAGCTAACGTTTTAGCTACTAGCCAATTATGGCGTCAGGTGGTTGAAGAAGTGGCAATTGAATACCCTGACGTAGAGTTAGAGCATTTATACGTTGATAACGCCGCCATGCAATTAGTGCGTGACCCAAATCAATTTGATGTGATGTTATGCCCAAATTTATTTGGTGATATCCTTTCTGACATTTGCGCCATGATCACTGGCTCTATGGGCTTATTACCTTCTGCTAGTTTAAACAGTGAAGGTTTTGGTATGTATGAACCCGCAGGTGGTAGTGCGCCAGATATCGCAGGACAAGGCATTGCAAATCCCATTGCACAAATTTTGTCAGCGGCATTAATGTTACGTTATAGTTTAAATGAGGATATGGCGGCACAAGCGATTGAAAGCGCGGTATCAAGCGCTTTAGATAAGGGTATTTTAACTGCTGATTTATTACCTCCAGATCAAAGAAGCAAAGCCAAAAGTACCAGTGAAGTAGGCGATTATATTTGCCAACACATTGTGGAACAACGCATCACTGAAAAACATGGCAATAGCCATACCAGCAAAGAGGCATAACTCATGAGTACTTTTAACTCAGACAATAACCCAAACACGAATTCAGCAAATAGTTCAGCGACGACTTTATACGAAAAATTATGGCAGCAACATCTTGTAGAAGAAAAAGCCGGTGAAACCCCTTTACTTTATGTTGACCGTCATTTAATTCATGAAGTTACCTCGCCACAAGCTTTTGCAAATTTGAAGTTCCATAATCGTCCTGTTCGCCATCCAGAGCGTACTATCGCCACCATGGATCACAATATTTCAACACGTTCTATCGAAATTGATGCTGCTGGCGAAGGCGCGGCAAATCAGTTAAGAACCTTAGAAAAAAACTGTAAAGAGTTTGGCATAGAGTTATTCGGCATGGGCCATAAAAATCAAGGTATTGTTCACGTAATGGGCCCTGAGCTTGGTTTAACTTTGCCTGGCACTATTATTGTTTGTGGCGATTCTCATACTGCAACTCATGGAGCATTTGGTGCATTAGCATTTGGTATTGGTACCTCTGAAGTTGAGCATGTTTTTGCTACTCAAACCTTACGACAAACCAAAGCTAAAACCATGAAAATTGAAGTTAATGGTACCGTGGGTTCAGGTATCAGCGCCAAAGATATTATCTTAGCTATTATCGGTAAAACAGGCAGTGCTGGAGCAACTGGTTATGTGGTTGAATATTGTGGTAGTGCGATTGAAGCATTAACCATGGAAGAACGTATGACCGTATGTAATATGAGTATCGAATTTGGCGCGAAAGCAGGATTAATCGCTCCGGATAAAACGACTTTTGATTACTTAGAAGGTAAAGAATACGCCCCTAAGGGTGATGTATGGGCGCAAGCCATTAACGATTGGAAACAATTAAAAACTGACGACGGCGCACAGTTCGACACCACGCTAGTGTTAAAAGCTGAAGATATAAAAATGCAAATAACCTGGGGAACTACACCGGGCCAAGTGACTTCTGTTGACAGCGTAGTGCCTTCACCTGATGACTTTACAGACCAAGTAGAGAAAGACTCATGCGCTGCAGCATTAACTTACATGGGCTTAACTGCAGGTACTAAAATTACCGACATCAGCATTAATAAAGTTTTTATCGGCTCTTGTACTAATTCTCGTATTGAAGACTTACGCGCAGCGGCAAGTGTAGTTGAAAAATATCAAGCACAAGGAAAATCAGTGTCGAATAAAGTTGATGCTATCGTTGTTCCTGGCTCTTACCGAGTAAAAGAACAAGCGGAAGCAGAAGGTTTAGATAAAGTCTTTAGTGCGGCAGGCTTTGAATGGCGCTTACCAGGTTGTTCAATGTGTTTAGGCATGAATGACGACGTGCTTGAAGAAGGTGATCGTTGTGCTTCAACCAGTAACCGTAACTTTGAAGGACGTCAAGGCCGAGGCAGTCGTACACATTTAGTCAGCCCAGAGCTTGCAGCAGCATCCGCAATAACCGGTCATTTTGTTGATCTAAACTCATAACAATTCTCTTTTTGCTATTAAGAGCAAATAATGCGTCAAAAGTACTCATTGACTATCGTCAACTCCGTGCTTTTTTCTTTTATTTGCCCCCATTAGCTTCAAGAGAAATCGCTACTTAAAATTTTAGGAAAGCACATGGAAAAATTTACTACACATACTGGATTAGTTGTTCCTTTAGATGCGGCAAACGTAGATACCGACCAGATCATCCCCAAGCAGTTTTTACAAAAAACTGAACGCGTTGGTTTTGGTCAGCATTTATTTCATGACTGGCGCTATTTAGATGTTTCAGGCAAAGAAAACAATCCTGAATTTATTTTAAACAAACCACAATATCAAGGCGCAAGCATTCTATTAACCCGTGAAAACTTTGGCTGTGGATCAAGCCGAGAGCATGCACCATGGGCATTAGAAGAATATGGTTTTAGAGTTATTATATCGCCAAGCTTCGCCGATATCTTCTACGGTAATTGCATTAACATTGGCTTATTGCCTATTAGGTTAACTGAAGATGAAATTGAAGAGTTGTTTGTAAAATCGGCCAACGAAAACATAGAACTAACCGTAGACTTAGCCAACAACGTCGTAAGTTGTGGTGATGCGAGCTTTAGTTTTAGCGTAGACACATTTCATCAATATTGTTTAGAACAAGGCATCGACAGTGTGGGTTGGACATTAAAAAAACTCGATACTATAAAAGCGTTTGAAGAAAAAATGCCAGCATGGCAATAAACCTTACTTGCTAGGCTCGATACTCATCTACATCTTGTTCTACTTCTTGTTCTATAAGTCGTAGATGAGTATTTATAACTAAATTTTGCGCTATTCATCGGAGGATTAAAACTAAGTTCAATTTTTTATTATTAATAAGCTATTATAAATAGGTGTCTTTTTCTAATTAGCCAATAATTATTATGTCCAAATCAGTAACGAGCGAAACAACTAAAATCATTTCAATTGACCAGCTCAAAACCGGCATGTATGTAAAGTCATTTTCCGATAATAATAGCCTTAATATTAAATCCGAAGGTTACATTTCATGTGATAAAAGTATTGCTCAACTACGTAAAGCCAAGATTAGCCATCTGGTTATTGTGCCTGAGAAAGAAAAACAAACCGTTAATATCGAAAAAGTTTGCGCTGAAATACAAACAACCAATCCCACACCTGAAAAAAAAACACCGCCAATAAAAGCGGGGGTATCACTCGATAGTGAAATAAAAAAAGCCAGTAATTTATATAAAAATGCCAAGTCGTTACAAGAGAAAATTCTCGGACAAATAAAACAAAAAAAATCCATTGATATTACTGATACCCAAGAAACAACAGATGCAATGGTTGACTCTATATTTCGCAACCAAGACGCCCTATCTTGCATGTCTCGCCTACAAACTAAAGACTCCTACCTAATTGAGCACTCGCTCAATGTATCGATACTGATGTCCGTTTTCGCCAAACATTTAGGCTTTGAAAAACCTCTGATCCAAGAGTTAGCCTTAGGGGCTTTTTTACATGATATTGGCAAAGTGCTACTGCCCAACGATATATTAAGCAAGCGCAGTGAATTAACCGCAAAAGAGCAGAATATTATCCGCAGTCATGTCGCCCTAGGATTAAGAGTTTTAGAAGACAGTCCCAGTATTTCTCATATCGCCATGAAAATGGTGCGAGAACATCATGAACGCTTAGATGGAACAGGTTATCCTAAACAACTTAAAGGCGAAGAAATATCACTCTATGGCAGAATGATCGCCATTATAGATAGTTATGACGCTATGACATCTGAACGCCCTTACAAGAAGAGTGTGCATCCTATTAATGCCTTTAAAACGCTTATTTCAGAATCGCCTGATGGCTATGATGAAGAACTTGTGGAGAAATTTATTCAGTGTATGGGCGTTTATCCTGTTGGTACCTTAGTCAAATTAAACAGCGGTAAGCTAGGATTAATCAGCCGTTTGAATAAACAAAAACCTTTACACCCTTATGTGCGAGTTTTTTACAATACACGCCTGAATCAAGCGATCCCTATTGAAGAGATTAATTTAAGCGGGTCAAAATATAAAGATCAAATTGATTGTTGTATCCGCCCCGAAGAATTTAACCTTAATTTACTCGGTTTTTTCAAAACGGCTTTTATAGATTAGCCAATTTCCCTTTCGCTATAGGGTTTGTATTATGCGGTAACCCTGAAATAAATTTAGAGTTACCGTGCGACATTGCCAATAAGCATGATTTAAGGATTCTCTGTCTTGGAGTCATTACCAAGTTGAAAGCGCTGGCATACTGAATTTTTCGCCCTTGAACGTTAACACCACTTTTTGCGCATAAATAAAATTCAGGACTAGTTTGTCGGTTATCTTGTCTCCCTCATAACGTTCTCTACCATTTACTTTCACCCAACTATCACCGTCGCTGGTATAAATATGCTGCTCAAAACTTAACGAGGGTAAATCGTTTTGCAGCCAAGTCGGCATATCAGCCAAGGTTGGTACTGTGATTTCTACTCTCTTAGTATTTTGAACATCACTGGCAACCGAAGGCTCTTGCTCTGTATCATCTATTGCATTTTGAAAGCGAGAGAGTAAATCATCGGAAACCCCGTCGACGGCTTCAACTGAGAACTTATTCGTAGGTTTAACCTCGGCGACTTCAGTAATGCTGTCATCTCCACGGGTATCTTTCGTGGTTACTTGCTCAACCGTAGAGTCTTTGTTTGCACTAAGTTCTACAGCACGTTTGCTCTCACCGTCACTCTTGATTACAAACTCTTTTGATGTTTCGTCAACTGCTACGTCAGCGATGTTGTTATCAGATAATAATGTTGCTTGTTTTACTGGCTGTTGCTCGACACTTTGTAAAGTCGTACTTTGCCCAACAACGGGATCTGCTAGCGTTTTAGTTTCAGGTAAATTTACGACTAACTTATTGTTGTCATCTTTACCAAAAGATTGACCAATATAATATGAACCAAAAATAACGGCTGTAAATAGGGCACTTGCCGCAACCGTTTTTACCGCAATGTGTTGCCACCAAAACTTAGCGATATACTCATCACCTAGCGCTTCTTGTGCCGATAGCAGCACTATTTTTTTAGAAACGAGTGCATTATTACTACAATAGGCATTAGTTAGTGAGCGTTCACACAGCAAATTAATAATACGTGGTATACCCTCTGAAATACGATGAATCTCTTTTACCGCATGTTTATCAAACAACTGTCGATCACACTGTGCTACAGATAATCGGTGCTTAATATAGAGACCAACTTCAATTTTTGTCAGCGGCATTAGATGATAACGAGCGGTAATACGCTGTGCTAATTGTCTTAAATCGCGACGTTGCAATAACTGCTTTAATTCTGGTTGACCAATTAAAATAACCTGTAGTAATTTTTTAGTATCTGTTTCTAAATTGGTTAATAAGCGAAGTTGCTCTAAAACTTCCGGTAGTAAATGCTGTGCTTCATCAATAATTAATAAAGTATTAATATCGCCTTTATGATTTTTGTTAAGCTTTTCGTGAATTTTATCCGTTAAACTTTTCAGCGTCGCTCCGGTCTTTCGGTAGCGTATTTTCAGCTCATCACAAATCGTAGCAAGTAACTCTTGGCTAGATAATGTCGGATTGAGGATACAAGCCGCTTGGGTGTTTTCGGGTAATTGCTCCATTAAACGACGACTTATCGTGGTTTTCCCAGTACCGACTTCACCCGTTAATAACGCAAAACCACCCGTCTCGCCTAAGCCATAACTTAAGTGAGCTAGCGCCTCTTTATGACGATCACTCATAAATAAAAACTGCGGATTAGGGGCAATTGAAAATGGGCTTTCTTTTAAACCAAAATAACCTTTATACATAATTGATTTTTGTACGCATTATATTCATAAAAACTGCTATAGAAACTACCCTGTAGCACAACAGATGTCAAAAATAGCGGGGAAATATATTGTAAAAGCATGATAAACTTTAGTTATTGAAAGCAGTGTTTTAAAACGAAGAATGAGTATAATGATTAACAATAATGACAACAATCTTGTAGGGCTCGATAGCTATTTAGTCGGTGGTGCGGTGCGCGACAAACTATTAGGCCATGATGTTTATGATAACGATTACGTTGTAGTCGGTGCAAGCGTTGAGCAAATGCTGTCGTTAGGTTTCAGTCAAGTAGGTAAAGACTTTCCCGTTTTTTTACACCCTAAAAGCAAAGAAGAATATGCATTAGCAAGGACTGAGCGTAAACAAGGTCAAGGCTACACGGGTTTTGTTTGTGATGCGGCGCCAGAAGTTACCCTCGAAGAGGATTTATTACGCCGTGACCTAACAATAAATGCCATGGCAATACCTATGTCAGATATAGCTTCTAGCATTGAAGACGATATAATAATTGACCCATATAACGGACGAGTTGATCTTGAAAACCGTGTACTACGCCATGTTTCTTCTGCTTTTATAGAAGACCCTTTACGTGTTTTACGTGTGGCTCGCTTCGCTGCTCGTTACCATAATTATGGTTTTAGTATTGCTGATGAAACTTTGCAGTTAATGAGCGAAATTAGCGATAGTGGCGAATTATCAACATTGTCAGGTGAGCGAGTTTGGCAAGAAATGCAGCGTAGTTTGGCTGAAGCGTACCCGGAAGTGTTTTTCCAAATATTACGAGACTGTAACGCTTTAGAGAAACTATGGCCTGAACTTAATGCGCTTTGGGGTGTGCCAAACCCGGCGTTATGGCATCCTGAGATTTGTTCTGGCATTCATACTATGATGGTTATACAACAAGCAGTTAAACTTTCCGATAAAACTTCAGTACGCTTTGCCGCCGTTTGTCATGATTTAGGTAAGTCGTTAACGCTAGAGGTACATTGGCCAAGTCATAGAGGCCATGAAAAGTCTGGCTTAGCGTTAGTTGAAAGAATTTGCCAACAACTAAAGGTTCCTAAAGATCATAAAACCTTAGCGCTAAAAGTTTGTGAGTTTCACTTACACTGCCATAAAGCTTTTGAGCTAAAAGCGAGCACTATTGTTAAACTGTTTAATAGTTTAGATGTATGGCGCAAGCCCGAAGAATTTGATGATTTTCTTATTACCTGTTTAGCCGATTTCCGTGGCCGTTTGGGTAATGAAATAAAGCCTTATCCACAAATGGACTACTTAAAGCAGGCGTTTGAGCTCGCCTTAACGGTAACAGCAAAAGAGTTTATTGAAAAAGGCATTAAAGGCGCAGAAATCAAAACAGCCATTAATCAAAAACGTATAGAAAAAGTAACCTCGATAAAACTAGCTTAACTGTCACATGCTCAAACATAACGTTTTATTCGAGCAAATATAACTGTAATATTTGCTCAAAAATTACCTAGACATTTCCTTAGCTAAATTAGTTAAATTCCAGCCGGCAATAAATTGCTCAGCGCCTTTTAGGCTAACTATTACTTCGGCAACAGGTAGTTCGGGTAATATGTTAGCTGAGAGCATATGCTCTTCAAAAACAACAAGGTCAGCCGCCACTGCATTTCTCGGCATCACACTGACTCCCTTCCCCTGACGAACTAATTCACTCAGTAAACTAACATGGCTAGCATCGCAGATAAGATCGTAGCTTATATCCCCTTTTTCTAGCCCATCAATAACACTACTGTGAAATTTACAGCTGGCTTCAAAAAGAACCAGTGGCAGAGGCCTTTGCTTAAATTCTTCTGCACTTTTAGCAACCCAGACACCTTGGTCTTGATAGATTAATGCACCTTCGTTGCTATTAGGTAAACGCGTTAAAATTGCTAAGTCAATTTCGTTGTCGTCCATAGCTTGTCGTAATTGTCCAGAGTTAGCTGTATAAACACTAATCCTAATATCAGGATTCTTTGTCCGTAATAAGCTTATTAATTTAGGCAGCAGGATAAGTGAATAATCATCAGGGCAACCTACTCGCAAATGCGTTGTCACTTCTTTTCTTGTTAAGTCATTTAGCGCTTGATCATGTAAATTCAATAACCGGCGCGCATAGGAAACTAAAGACTTACCTTGATGAGTTAACGATAGTCCTCGCCCTTCTCGCTGAAATAAATTCTGATTTAACTGAGACTCTAAACGTTTAATTTGCATGCTAATGGCAGATTGCGTGCGATGAAGTTGAATAGCAGCCCTGGTTAAACTGCCAGTATCAACCACAGCAATAAATGTGCGCAATAAGTCAAAATCTAAATTATTATTTTTGGACAAAATTTTCCCTACTTACTTTTCCTACCCATCAAATACCTTGATGAATGTTATCAATATTATTTGATTGTTTAACTTTGATGATTTTACTACCTTAACCTCTCGTTCAAGACTATACCCGTTCCACTTCAAGATGCAGTTTCAGAGTTAAGCTAGGAAATTAGATCAAGACGCGATGCGTAGGTAATGGTTATTCTCGGCAACTGCGTCCTGCTTTGCTCTAATGTCCCACATCCGTGTGGGAACCTTATCAAGCATTGCAACATAGGACTAGTTTCACCCTTAGCTCCCTACGGGCAAGCCGATAAAGGGTCATCTCCTGCGTTATTGATTTCGATAATAGAATAACTATTCTCTTCAATCAATGCCTTGTAGCTAACCCTTTCTCGACTTGCTGAAACCTGCATCTTGAAGTCGAGCGGGTATATAACAATTAAATAACAGGATTTAGATGAAACTTATCATAGGTAATAAAAATTATTCTTCGTGGTCGTTAAGAGCTTGGCTATTGATGCGACATTTTGATGTTGATTTTTCAGAGCAATATATTCGCTTATTCTCAGACAAGATGATGGAACAAATGACAGGACTTTGCCCAAATTATAAAGTGCCTGTTTTAATTGGTGAGAATAAAAATGCATTAGCACATACCAAAGCCTTAAAGATATGGGATTCGTTGGCTATTTGTGAATACGTTAACGAAAAATACCTTGATGACAAAGCTTGGCCTGAAAATATCGAACAACGTGCTATAGCACGGAGTATGTGCGCAGAAATGCATGCGGGTTTCTTTAACTTTCGTCAAGAATTACCGATGAATTGTCGTAGAACGCCAGCAACGATTGTTTACTCATTAGAAACCCAACAGGAAATTAATCGCATAATATCTTTATTACAAGAGTGCTTATTAACGCGAGCTCAAAAGGGGGAAGGTTTTTTATTCGGTAAATTTTCAATAGCTGACGCTTATTATATGCCAGTAGTTTCTCGTTTTACGAGTTATCAAATAGTGGTACCTGATGACATAAAGCAATACATGGAATTGATGCTTACATTACCGGCGTATCAGCAATGGAAAGCATTAGCCGAGCAAGAAGTTGAAGTGATTGAAAGTGGCGAGGTTTAAGAGCATCTGTCGAAAGTTACGAGAAACGTTCAAAAGAAAGCGAGGTACACTGATGTGTAACCTCGCTCTGCAATATTGTTTGTCTCGTTTAATTTAGACAAATATTATGGTGTTATTTATACTTTATCAGCAGGTAATATTGTTGCAGATACCGAGCCAAAACCAATGCGTGCCGCTCCGTCTGCTTTACACCAGCCTCGCATGATCACGTTATCGCCATCTTCTAAGAAAGTACGCTTTTCACCATTTGGTAAAGTAATTGGGTCAGCACCTGCATTTGAAAGCTCTAACATTGAACCCGCTTCTTCGGGATTTGGGCCAGACTGTGTGCCACTACCGAACATATCACCGGCGCGTAAGTTACAACCATTAACCGTATGATGAGCAACCATTTGTGCCACTGTCCAGTAAGAGTCTTTAAAGTTAGATTGCGACATTTCAACCGCTACTTCACTGTTCTCACGCATGTTTTGTGTTTCAATCAATGCTTGTAATTGAATATCAAATGAACCTGTTGCACGGTTATTTGCTGATTCAAGATAAGGCATAGGCTGAGGGTCAGTTTCAACGCGAGTCCAAGCTGAACGGTAAGGTGCTAATGCTTCTGTTGTAACAATCCATGGAGATATTGTTGACGCGAAGTTTTTCGACAAAAATGGGCCTAATGGCTGGTATTCCCATCCTTGAATATCACGTGCCGACCAATCGTTGAATATACATAAACCGAAAACATGATCTTCAGCATTATCAATTGAAATAGCATCACCTAGATCATTACCACGACCAATAAAAATGCCTACTTCTAATTCGTAATCTAAACGCTTACATGGACCAAACGATGGTTCAGTTGCCGTTGGCGCCTTGGTTTGACCGCAAGGACGTTTAAAGTCACGACCTGAAACATCAATTGAAGATGAACGTCCATGGTAGCCAATAGGTACCCATTTGTAGTTAGGTAACAATGGATTATCTGGACGGAATTTCAAACCAACAGAAGTTGCGTGATGAATCGATGTGTAAAAGTCTGTGTAATCACCAATGTTACAAGGTAATGCATATTCAACATCAGCTTGAGCAACCAAACAGCCTTCAACTTTTGCTTGTAAAGCTGAACCTTCTTTTAGAGCATTTGAGAGTGCTAAACGTAAAGCGCTCCACGTTGCTTTGCCCATCGCCATATAATCATTTAACTGCGGTGCGCTACACGCTTTAACAGCATCTTGAGCAAGTCCGTCAAAAACATTAGCATTTGCAAGAGCGGTTAAATCAATCACTTGATCGCCAATAGCTACGCCACCACGAAATGACTCTTCGTTATTTGCACGTTTAAAAACAGCAAAAGGTAAGTTTTGAATAGGAAAATCGGTGTCTGCTTGGTTAGCAGTAACAAGCCAGCTAGTAAGGGCTGGATTGTGGGTTTCATTTAATAAACTAGTGTTAGACATTGACTAAACAACTCCTGAAAAATGAATACTTACGATTGTTTACGAAATTATTCGCAAATAAATGGAGTAAGTATAGATGAAGACCATAAATTATGACGACATTATACCAATGAGTTAGGTAAATGATATTAATGACAAGATTGAGTTATTTTTTTGGGGGTTTAGGTGTCAACAAAATGTTGCACCGAAAAGTTTACAGGGCGATTAATGCAAAAATACAGAGCTAAAATAAATGTCATGGTAAGTAATTCACCATAACAACATAGAATATAATAATGTCCGTAGAACTTTATAAAAAGACAAACTGATATGTATCAAGGTGAAGAAGTTGAAAAGCTGGAAGGGGAACGAATAACGCTTTCGTTTTAATAAAAGCGTTTGTCTGATTTAAAAAATAAAATACATACAGGCCAAGGCCGCGAGACCGGCAAGTATATCATCAACCATGATTCCTAGACCGCCGTGTAAATTTTTATCGACAAAAGAAATTGGCCAAGGTTTGAAAATATCAAAAACTCTGAAGAGAATAAAGCCAACAAGAATGCTTTGCCATGTCGTTGGCATCATGAACATAGTAATTAAATACCCCACGATCTCATCCCAAACTATGGCGCCATGGTCCGGTACACCAGAATCTTTAGCGGCTTTCCCACAAATATAAATACCTGCGATGCTCATGATAATGACAATAAGTAAATAATAGTTTATCGATAAAGGCGCTAACAATAAATAAATAGGGATAGCAGCAAGGGTGCCATAAGTCCCTGGAGCTTTAGGTAATAAGCCACTACCAAAACCCAAGGCAAGAAAATGAATGGGATTAGTCATGTTAAAATTCTTGGTAGATTTACTCATTCAATATAACTGCTCTGGTTATTCAACTGAATTTTCAGCGAAATGCTGAAAACCTTTTACATTCAATGTCACTGGCTTGCTATTTAAGGTGGTAGTAATTTTATCTGAACCGTTTAATTGACCTATACAAGTAAATTTATTACCTGAGTTAGCAAGTACCGTTTCCATACCGACCCTATTATCTTCAGCTACGCTGAATAATAATTCATAATCATCGCCACCTTTAAGTGCCATATCATAGGCTTTTTCTAAGCCAATAGTTTCAGGTAATGCAACCGGGATAGGTAAGTCATCGAGCACTATATTTGCGCCAACACCTGATGCTTTACAAATATGTTCTAGATCAGCGACTAAGCCATCAGACAAATCAATAGCCGATGTGGCATACTCTCGTAATGCTTGGCCTGCTAAGACTCTAGGTTTTGGAAAGTCTAATCGCTTTATTATTTCATCTTGATATTTAGGCGCTAACTTCACTTTACCTTGAATATGCTGTAAAGCGAGAGCTGCCCCGCCAATTTCACCAGTAACGTATAACCAATCTCCGGCTTTAGCACCCGAGCGTGAGATATGCTTATCAAAAGGAACAAAACCTTGAGCTGTAACACTTATGCTTAGAGGGCCTTGAGTAGTGTCACCACCGATAAGTTGTACATTATAGAACTCACACAGTTCAAAGACACCGACACAAAACTCATCAATCCATGATTCGTCTATTTCAGGTAGTGTTAGCGCTAAAGAGATCCAACTAGGTTCAGCGCCCATTGCGGCAAGATCAGATAAATTAACGGCAATTGATTTATGGCCAATAGCACGGGCAGATGTGTTCAGTGGAAAATGAACACCTGCGACTAATGTATCTGTGGTAACCGCAATATGTTGCCGTTCAGGTGGGGTGACCAACGCACAATCATCACCAATACCTAAATGAACATCTTTACGTTTCACAACTTGCTCGGTGAAATAGTGACGTATCAGTTCAAATTCTTTCATAAACGGCAATCCTTGCTTCTAAGTAACAATAAAAACTTATTCTTCTGGACGAATAAGTTTTACAGCTTTGTCTAATACGCCATTGATAAACTTATGGCTATCGTCTGCCGCAAAAGATTTTGCTAATTCAATAGCTTCGTTAATAACGACTTTATATGGCACATCTTGACAGTCTTTCAATTCATAAATTGCGACACGTAAAATTGCTTTTTCAACATGATCGACATCGTCAAGAGGACGATCAACATGAGGAGAAATAATCTCATCAATTGAACCTACCGATGAAGTAACACCGCGCAGTAATTGTTGAAAATATGCAATATCAAAACGTCGAGCACTGTTATCAGTTAAAAAATTACCTTCGATATCAGTTACTGAGTTTTGACTCAATTGCCATGAATAAACAGCTTGTACTGCTAATTCACGTGCTTTTCTTCTAGGGGTTGGTTTCACAAAGAACTCCGCTTATAGTTTGCCTAAAACATTAACCATTTCTAAAGCACTTAACGCAGCTTCTGCGCCTTTATTACCTGCTTTAAGTCCGGAACGATCTATTGCTTGCTCAACGGTATCGGTAGTAATAACACCGAAAGCAACAGGAATAGTAAATTCCATAGAAACTTGCGCTAAACCTTTATTACATTCTCCGGCAACAAAATCGAAATGTGGTGTGCCACCACGGATAACTGCGCCAATAGCAATAATGCCATCAAACTCGCCTTTACTGGCGATACGTTTTGCCGCTACTGGTAACTCGTATGCCCCAGGAACGCGAACAACGGTAATGTCATCATCGGCAACATTGCCATGGCGTTTAAGTGCATCAACTGCACCTTCTAATAAACTTTCAACTACAAAACTGTTAAAACGAGAAACAACGATGGCAAATTTTTTACCTGCTGCGTCAAAATTAGCTTCAATGACATTCATATATAATTCACTCACAAAAAATTTGCCGCAATTCTACCAAACCCAGAGACAATTCGGTACTTGTTTGCTTAATTAATAACAAAAATACTGTAGAATGCCGCTATTATTCATTTTATACACGTTACAAATGGCTTTTATTTTTTCTACTAATAAATTACCCGAGCTCGAAAATTTCACTTTAATGCAACGCCAGCAAATATTAGCATTAGCAGCAGCTAAGCTCACTGCGCCAGAAAAGTTCGTTCTAAATATTTTGAAGTTATTTATGTTGGTGCCACCGTTTTTATTTTTGGCACAACTAGATGGGATATTTTTTGTGTTTTCATTATTCGGTGTTTTAGCCATATACTTTATTTTACTTCGGCCTATATCGTTAATTTTTACTCGTAAATACCTCTGTGCTGCGATTAAACAATTTAATAATTTAATATAACGGCTATTCAAACTAAAAAATGAAGTGGAATAACCTTAGTTATCTCACTTCACTTTATAAATTGCACAACCCGTTTTACACTTATTCTATTTCATCAAGCTCATCCAAAAATGAATCTATTTCATCTTCACCTTCTTCATCGACAACGATTGGTGGATTACCGTCATAAACTTTATATTCCATATTTTGGAAATAAGCATTTTTAACAAATTCATATGAATCAATAGAGTCAGTGATCAGCTGCTCTTGTTCAGAAAGTGCTGCACGTTTCTCTAATCCAAGCACAGCTTGACGAAATAAATTTGGCCAAAAATCAATTATAGCTAAAGGCCAATAATAACGATCCACATAATCACCCACTTCTTCACGAACAGAGCTTGGCCCGAGCACTACTAAGTAAGGTCCATCATCAACGCCGTACGAACCTAATACCTCACCAAACTCTTCCTGATTACGCATCCAGTCAAAATCGCTTGCCGGATCAAAAAAGCCAAATAATCCGATGGTAGAATTAAGCACAAAACGTCCCGTGCTCTTACCAGCTTCACTAAACTTGCCTTGCAGTAAATTATTAATGATTGTGGAAGGTTCATTAAGGTTTAAAGCGACATTATGCAAACCAGTTCTAAAGCCTGTCGGCATATATTCAACGTATGCTTCTGAAGTCGGTTTAACAACATATTTGTCCGCATAGTCCCATGTAAAGCTCCAAATCGGGCGATTTATAGACTCTAATGGATCTTTAGGGTCGGAAAGGCCTTCATTATCCGAGGATGGCGTTGATGAGCATGCTGCGAGTAATGATATTAATAGTACTAAAAATATATGTTTGATTTTATGAGTGAAAAAACAAAAATTTGTTGTAGTAGCTTTCACTTAACGTCCCTAAAATGGAAAATAAAAGCGAAGCTTAACATGATGAAAACCATTGCAACATAAAAGTATCGATAATTTACACTTAGTAACAAAGTAGTAATATAGTGGTTTAGTGGTTTACTGCATTACTGCTTTATGAGTTACTGGTTTTGTTTTTATGAACAGACAATAACATTTCAGCTTCTGCGCGAGGAATATCACATTCACGTACCACCTCATCAATATCAGCACCTAGTTCAACTAATTTAAAAGCGCGCGAATAAAGTTTATCTTGTGGTTGCTGATTTTTTATTTGTTCAATGAGCTGCTTTTGTTCAATGCCTTCTTGTTGTAACACTTTGATACGATGTTCAAGTTGTTTGCTGACCTGTTCGCTTTCAAGATGCTGACGCTGACTTTTATCTGTGATGTCAATCAATTGACGACTCAGCATACTTTGTGAAGATTGTAATTCATTTAGCAATATTTCTTGCGCCTCGATTTGAGATTGCAGTGCTTTATGAAGCAGAGTAAAGCTAGATTTTTGTTTTAGTACAATTGCTGTCAGTACTATAAAAAGTACAAGACTCGTGCAGAGTATAAATAGTGGCGTGATAATAAACATTGATTCTTCTTAGCTAAAAAGCCTGAATTACAGGCTTTACTAGATCAGCAATACATTAGAACTGTTTAAGTTCATCCCATTCATCATCAGAAAGAAGCTGGTTTAAGTCAACTAAAATTAATAGCTCCCCTTCTCTGTTTGATACACCTTGAATAAAACGAGCACTGTCTTCATTACCAACATTTGGTGCATCGTCAATATCTGAGGCTTTCAAATAAACGACTTCAGCAACGCTATCAACTAAAATCCCAATCACTTGCTTTTCAGCTTCAATAATAACAATACGGGTATTATCAGTAACATCAGAAGACTCTAAACCAAAACGTTGACGTGTATCAATTACCGTTACAACATTTCCTCGTAAGTTGATGATACCTAAAACATACATAGGCGCACCAGGCACTGGCGCTATTTCACTATAACGTAAAACCTCTTGCACTTGCATAACGTTAATGCCGTATGTTTCACTATTAAGTTTAAATGTTACCCACTGTAGTACTTCATCATTGTTTACAGTTTCATTGCGTCTTTCATCAGCCATACAGCATGCCTCTTAAATATTTCGTTGAAAATCAATCTGTTTGTTTATCGGTTTAGTATTAATAGTATAATAGCAACTTGCGATCTAGCCATTAATCTTGATTAATATTTGCGCCAGCGTCTAGTAAGTTGATTAATGATTCAACATCAAGCAACGCACACATACGATCTTTTACCAATCCAGCTAACCAAGGACGTTTACTTGGCGCATCAAGCCACTTAACATCTTCTTCCTCTAGGGTTACTGTATCTACTAAACTTTCAGCAGATAATCCCCAATGGCTGTTACCTAGCATAATAATATATTTATAGTTTAGCGAATTTTTTAAGTTTTCGTCACATTTTTCTGGCATTACCCATAAAGCGGTATCGACCACATTTATTTTTTCATCTCGATGCAGCATTACACCGGTGAACCAATCTGGTTTACCAACCAATCCTGTTGTTTTTCCTGAATTATGAATACCACCTAATTCAATTAATGGTACGGCAATAGTTAGGCCGGCAACATCAAAAAACATTGCTTGAAAACTTCCTTTACGATAATTTTTGTTTTGTTTAACAATTAAAGGTTGAGCACTTTTTCTGGTGGTAAGTGGTTCGCTGACTGGTGCAGCCACCTTCTCAACCTCTTCAGGTCTAACAACAGTTTTCTTAGGAGTAGTTAGTTTATTCGAAACGGTGCTTTTTACCGTACTCTTCACTGTAATGACGGGTTCATCAATTACATCAACAATGCGTTCAGTCAGATCTACTTTTTGCAGTAATTTCTCTAGTGGCTGTTCAGTTTTTTCCTTAACAGGAATTACGGGCGCATCGGCTTCTTGTTGATCTTCTGTCAACAATTCAGATAAATAATTTTGCATCAGCTTTTTGCTAGCAGCTAGCGACTTTGCCATAAAACGTTTAACTCAACTTTTGTAGTTCTAATAACCTATTTAACAATTTTGTATATGCACTAACACCACGTGTTGTAGGTGCATAATGTGAAGGTACCTCTTGCGAGCTACTAGCATTTCTAAAGTTAGTATCTATAGGAATAACTCCTGCCCAAACGCTTTCACCATATAATTCTTGCAGCTTTCTATAGGTTAACAGTGATGCTTTAGTGCGCTTATCAAACATTGTCGGCACTATCGTATATTTAAACGGTTGGTCTTGTTCTGATTGCATGATATCCAAGGTTTTCATCATACGATCTAAACCCTTTAATGCTAAAAATTCAGTTTGTACCGGTACAATTATACGTTCTGAAGCTGCAAGCGCATTAACCATGAGCACACCTAAAATCGGCGGACAATCAATTAGAATATAATCATATTCATCTGCTATTTTTTTCATCGCTTTTTTCAAAACTAAACCCATGCCACCTTTGTTACCTAGCGATCTATCTAGGGTAGCTAGGCCCATTGTAGCGGGTAAAATATCAATATTTTCATAATGTGTTGGACACAAACTTTGCATAATTTGTTCTTTCGTTGAAACCTGAACAAACAAATCATAAACACTTAACTCTAAATCCTCAGACTCAATACCAAAATAATAGCTCAATGAGGCATGAGGGTCAGTATCAACCAATAATACTCTATGACCTTGTTCAGCTAATAAGCCACCCAAGGAAATTGTTGTCGTGGTTTTGCCAACGCCACCTTTTTGATTTGCTACAGTCCAAACTACCAAGTTATATCCTATTATTTACAGCGTATAGCTAACGAATTAACGTTGTTCATCTTTTCGAGTGGTGATTCTAATACCGCCATTATCAAGCCGTATGATGCGTATTTCACCCTCTTGATTATCAATATCTTTAATCGCTTCTACATCTTTGACACTTATGGTCGGGGTAGCAAGCAAATTTGATTTTTCTAGACCATATTTTGATATCGCAATAACGACGCGTCTATTTTGTGCTCGCCCTTGCGCTGTACTATTATTGTCTCGAGGATAATATTGCCCATACCCTTCAATTGCCATGCGGGCTGGATCAAGAGAAAGATTTTCTAATACTCTTAAAATAGCCGTTGCTCTAAAAACAGATAACTCCCAATTAGATGAAAATATTTCAGTATTTATCGCTTGATTATCAGTATAGCCTCTTACGCGTATAAAATTACTCGTAGAGCCAATTACATCGTAGATAACGGCTAATATCGTGGTGGCATTATTAGTTGCTGATGCCGAACCGCTGGGGAACAGCAGACCACTGTTCAGTTCTATTTCTAACCAATCGCCATCAACTTGTAATTGTGCAAAACCAGATTCGATTAATTCGTAAAGTGCAGTATGCAGTTCTTTCTCTAATGATGTTAAATTAGTACCTACTTCACTGTCTGATACATTAGAAAGCGTGACTTCACCTTCAAATAACTCTGGTCCTGCAACATCTAGAATACCATTACCATAAAGGCGTTTATTAGTTTTTGATGAGTTAACATCTAGGATATCATCGCCGTGACCACGATTCTTTGGTAATTCATCATTAGCTTGAAAAACTTTTCCTATGGATTCAGTAGCGGTTTCAAAGGGATCTTCATTGACCATCGCCATCGCATATAGGACAACAAACAATGCAAATAGCAGTGTCATATAATCTGCATAGGAAACTAACCAACGATCTACATTGTCATGTTCTACGTAGTGTCGGCGTTTCCTCAACCGATTCATTGCTCCAACCTAAATGCCGATAATTTATTTTCAATTGCGTGTGGATTTTCAGCTAATGCGATAGCAATCAATCCTTCAGAAATCATTTCTCGATACATGGTTTGCTGATGAATAATAGCTTTTATTTTATTGGCTACAGGCAGATAAATTAAATTAGCGAAGCCGACACCATAAATAGTAGCAATAAAAGCCGTAGCAATACCCTGCCCTAATAATGTTGGGTCGGTTAGATTGCTCATTGCGTGTATTAAGCCTAATACGGCCCCTAAAATACCAATCGTGGGACTATAACCTCCCATTGATTCAAATACATGAGCGGAGCGTAAATTGTGCTCTCTGTATAAATCTAAATCTAGTTCTAAAGCAATGCGTAAGTTATCTACTTCAACACCATCAACCAATAAATTTAGGGCTTTATTTGTGTAAAAGTCTTGTTCTTCTTCGGCAATATTTTCCAGGGATAAATAACCAGACTCTCTAGCTTTTTCAGACCAATTAACAATAGACTGTATACCTTGGTCGATATCATATTTTGGTGGGTAAAATATCCATTTTAATAACGTCATCGCATGAAAAAACTGTGACGTTGATGATTGCAGCATCACTGCACCTAAAGTTCCACCAAAGACAATTATGAATGCAGGTAGCTCGAATAACTTAATGAATGAACCACCATCAAGCACGAACCCAAAATAAATCGCAGCAAGCGCAACAAATAGGCCTGCAATACTGAGTTTATCCATGACCAATTTCCTTGATAATGCTTTCACTGATATCTTCTAATGATAATGATAATTCTGAAATTCCAGCTGCTGTCACGGCCTGTGGCATACCATATACAACACAAGAGGCTTCATCTTGTGCCCAAATTTTAGCTCCTCTGCTTTTAAGCATACGACAGCCTTCTCGACCATCTGAGCCCATCCCAGTAAGAATAACCCCGAGCACGGAACCACCGAATATTTTAGCTGCCGAGCCAAAAGTAACGTCAACACTAGGTTTAAAAGCAATCTTTTCAGAGTTATCTTCAATGACTTTTAACTTCGTAGACTTTGCAGTACCATCCAGAATCATTTGACGCCCACCAGGTGCTAAATAGGCACAACCAGGTTTTAAAACATCACCATGTTCAGCTTCTTTGACATTAATTTTACAAAGTGTATTCAGCCTATTAGCAAAAGCTAAAGTAAAAGCAGCAGGCATATGTTGCACTAATATAATGGGTAAAGGAAAGTTTTCTGGAAGCTTAGTTAATATTTTTTGTAATGCTATCGGCCCACCTGTTGAAGTGCCAATAGCCAGCAACTGATATTCTTTACCAGAGCTTCGTTTTACCGGCTGACTAATAATAATTTCTTTATGAATAAGTTCATCTTTCGGTGAACGTAATGAGCTTCTTGCTTGTATTTCTGGCTTATTTACTGCCTTTAGAGATGAACTAATGGTCGGACGTGCTGTTTGTGTTCTTAGGCTGGCTCTTCTTTTCAAAGCACCTTTAGTTTTTGCTAATTCAACAACTCTTTGACGAAGTAGGCTTCCTGCATCATCCGTTGTCTTAGCGATTTCATTAAACTTTTTAGGTAAAAAATCCAAAGCCCCTGCTTCTAAAGCTTCTAATGTAGCATTAGCTCCTTGATGAGTTAACGAGGAAAACATTAAGATAGACGTTGGCACTTTTGCCATAATTTGTTTCACCGCTTCAATACCATTGAGTAATGGCATTTCTATATCCATGGTGATCACATCAGGTTTTAAAGATATCGCTTTTTCAACAGCGTCAATACCATTTACGGCAACATCAATAACAGTAAGGTTCGGATCTTTATTTAGAATGTCTGTAACTCTGCGTCTAAAGAAGCTCGAGTCATCAACAACCAATACCTTATAGGGCATTTATTATCTCTTTAATTTATATCAAGGAAAACCCCCATTAAATATTCAATGGGGGTTTATTAAGTGTTAAGAGCGTAATTTCTTATTAGCTACTGTTTTTTTTGAATAAAACTTAAGCATATTCGGAACGTCAACGATCAAAGCGATACCACCATCACTGGTAATTGTCGCTCCAGCCATTCCAGGAGTTCCGTGTAATAAACGATCTAGAGGTTTGATTACCACTTCTTCTTGGCCAATAAGGCTATCTACAACAAAACCTATTTGTTGATTACCTAATTGAACAATAACGACATGACCTTTATCTCTTGGTTTTTCAACATAATCACGTACTAACCACTGATCTAAATAAAATAATGGAATGGCTTTCTTACGAACAATAATCGTTAGTTGTCCGTCTACAATATTCGTTGTTGTTAAATCAAGGTGGAATATTTCGTTTACGCCGGCTAGTGGCAATGCAAATGTTTGCTTGCCAACCACGACCATTAACGTAGGAAGAATAGCGAGAGTTAAAGGTACTTTAATTTCTAAAACTGTGCCGACACCCATTTCTGAGTCAATATTTACAGTGCCATTCAACTGAGTAATCTTAGTTTTTACTACGTCCATGCCGACACCACGACCTGACACTTCAGAGATCTCAGTTTTAGTCGAAAATCCAGGAGCAAAAATCAAACTAAACGCTTCTTTGTCTGACATTCTAGCAGCCGCATCAACATCAAGAACGCCACGCTCAATAGCTATTTCTTTTAACTTATCAGCATTCATACCAGCACCATCATCTTTGATGGTTAATAATATATGATCGCCTTCTTGAGATGCAGAAAGTAATACAGTACCTTCCCTTGTTTTCCCCATAGATTCACGCTTATCTGGGGCTTCAATGCCATGGTCAACTGAGTTTCTAACTAAATGCACTAATGGATCGGCTAATGCCTCCACTAAGTTCTTATCTAAATCAGTTTCTTCACCTTCAAGCACTAATTTAATTTCTTTATCTAAACTACGCGCTAAATCTCGAACAACACGCGGAAAACGGCCAAAGACCTTTTTAATCGGCTGCATTCGGGTTTTCATTACAGCACCTTGTAAATCGGTGGTTACCGCATCAAGGTTAGAAACTGCTTTCGTTAAGTCTTCATCATCTTTTGTCAGACCTAAACTCGTTAATCTATTTCTTACAAGGACGAGTTCACCAACCATATTCATTATTTGGTCAAGACGTTTAGTGTCAACACGAACAGTTGTTTCACTTTGCATAGCTTTGGCAGGCGCTTTTTCTTTTGCCGGAGCCTTTGCTGCTGGTTTTGCTTTTACTGCAGCTTTGGGTGCTGCAGGTTTTGCTACTTGAGCTTTAGGTACTGGAGTAGTAGGGCTTGCTACGACTGGCGATGAAGCTGCAGTAACCTTAGGAGCTTGTCCTTGTCCATGTAGTTCATCTAATAGTGCTTCAAAATCATCATCACTAATCTCATCTGATGATGAGTCAGTTGCGGCACTTGAAGTACTGCCAGTTTTTTCTGCCATTTCTGGAGAGAAGGCACCTTGACCATGAAGTTCATCAAGCAGCGATTCAAATTCATCATCTGAAATATCATTACTATCAGTAACAGGAGCTTCAACAACAGGAGGTGCCACAGGAGCAGGAGTAGAAGCTGAGCTTCCGCCATGTAATTCATCTAGAAGTCGTTCGAACTCATCTTCTGACATTTCATCAGTAGCAGATGATTCTTGGGAAGTTGTTTCAACCGTTTGAGCTATTTCTACAGCTTCAGCAATAGGTGCAGGTGAGCTGCCTTCTGCCTGACTTAGACGATCTAATTCTGAAAGTAATTCAGGTGAAGCTTTAGCAAGCTCCTCACCATTTTGAACTTGTACAAACATTTCATTAACAAGATCAAGCGCTTGTAAAATAACATCCATTAATTCAGAGTTTACACTGCGTTGGCCAGAGCGTAAAAGATCGAAAATATTCTCAGCACCGTGACAAACTTCAACTAAATTATGCAAGGCTAAAAATCCAGCGCCGCCTTTAATCGTATGAAAACCTCTAAAGATCGCGTTTAATAACTCTGCATTATCAGGGTCGTTTTCCAGTTCGACGAGCTGCTCTGAAAGCGCTTCAAGTATTTCTCCAGCTTCAATTAAAAAATCCTGAAGAATTTCTTCATCTTGCTCAAATGACATCCAACAACTCCTATTAAAATCCTAAACTTGATAAAAGATCATCTACATCGTCTTGATCAGCCACTACATCATCTCGATTTTCTGTATTGACGATAGGTCCTTCGACGAGGTTATCTCCGACTTTGGGTTTATTCTCCTGAGATGGATTCGGTGCGGCAATGCCAAAAGCGGTTAACATCCCAATTAAGCTATCTTCAACCTCACGAACGAGATCGATAACTTTACGTATAACTTGTCCTGTTAAATCTTGAAAATCTTGCGCCATTAACACATCAGTCATTAAGTTATGCATACGCACTGACTCTTTGTCTGTTGTTGTTAATAATAAATCTATATCGATACATAAGCTTTTAAATTCAGCTACTTCTAACTTGTTATGCATAAGTTTATGCCATAACGGATTAACTGTTTTTATTTGCTTTTGTATTGTGTCTACAACTGGAAAAATAGATTCAACAGCATCCATCGTTTTATTAGCCGCCTCTTCTGTGCGAGTAATAACGTAATTTAGCCGTTCTTTAGCGTCGGGGATATCAGCAGTAGCTAAATCATTTAGTCGTGAATCCAATTGAAAATTCATTAGTGAATCATGTAGTTGCCTGGTCAACTTTCCAATTTCAGCAAATAATTCTGAATTAATTGGATTTTGAATTTCAGCAATTAACTCATCAGCTTTTTCTTGCTGATCATTTTCTAAATATTCCACTAATAATTTTGCTTGCTCCAATGAAACATGGACACTTGTATTCACACTCATGCAACACCCTCGCGCATAAATTAATTAACTAACGAATGAATTAACCTAAACGTTCAAATATTTTATCTAATTTAGCGTTCAACGTTGCCGCTGTGAATGGTTTAACGATATAACCATTAACACCTGCTTGAGCTGCCATAACGATTTGCTCTTTCTTTGCTTCAGCAGTAATTAGTAATACCGGAATATGAGATAAGTTACTGTCAGCACGAATAGCTTTAAGTAGATCAATACCTTGCATACCTGGCATGTTCCAATCTGTTACAACAAAGTCAAAAGAACCTTCTTTTAACATCGGTAAAGCAGTGCTACCGTCATCTGCTTCTGAAATGTTAGTGAAGCCTAAATCACGTAACAAGTTTTTCACGATACGTCTCATGGTTGAAAAATCATCAACGACAAGAACTTTCATATTTTTATCCAAGGCACCCTCCGGTCAGAACATTTTAAAATTCGAATTATATTTATATTCTACTTAACTTTTCCAAGATTGCATACGAGCTTTTAATCGATGCATCGCTTGGCTATGAATTTGACTCACTCTAGATTCACTAACATCAAGAACTTGCCCAATTTCCCGAAGATTTAACTCTTCATCATAATATAGTGACAGTACTAGAGCTTCGCGCTCGGGTAAAGTGGAAATGCACTCTGCTAACGATTTTTTAAAAACTATTTGTTCAATGTTTTCATAGGGATCGTTATTATTAACATCTTCCATGCTTGCTAATGAATCTTCACCAACACCAAGATCTTCAATACCTAATATCTTGCCTGTACTTACCTCACTAAGAATATGATGGTAGTCATTTAACGAAATATCAAGTTTTTCAGCAACTTCTATATCAGTAACATCTCGACCTAAGTCTGCTTCTAATGTTTTTACTGCCTCACTGACCATACGACTATTCTTATGAACTGAGCGTGGTGTCCAGTCGCCGCGGCGTATTTCATCAAGCATAGCACCACGGATACGTATACCTGCAAAAGTCTCAAAACTAGCACCTTTGCCGTGATCAAAATTATTGGAAGCTTCAAGAAGACCAATCATGCCTGATTGGATAAGATCATCAACTTGCACACTCGCTGGCAACCTTGCTAATAAATGATAAGCAATACGTTTAACTAAAACAGTGTGTTTTGCGATAATCGCAGATTTGTCAGTTTGAACACTGTAAGCATTTGGTTTTACCACTATAGCTCACTCGTTGTTAATTAGGTTAAAAAAAGGGAATTTCTGCATAAAATCCCCTTAGCCGATTATTAAAGAATTATTAGTGCTCTAATAATTGTTCAATAAAGAATTCTAAATGACCTGATGGTTGATTCGGAACCGGCCATTGAATTAATTTATTCGCAAGAGATTTAATAGCAACCGAAGCTGGTGAATTAGGAAATGCTTCAACAATCGCTTGTTGTTTTCTCACCGACTTCCTGATGTTTTCATCGAAGGGAATTACGCCGACAAGCTCTAAAGCTACATCTAAAAATCGGTCAGATACTTTAGCAAGCTTGCCAAATAATTGTTGACCCTCTTTGGGGCTACGTACCATATTTGCAACGACTTTGAATTTGAAAACGCCGTGATCTCGGCTTAATAATTTCATTAGCGCATAACAGTCTGTAATTGATGTCGGTTCATCACAAACCACCAACATAACATCTTGAGAAGCACGACAAAAACTTAAAACCATATCCGAAATACCAGCAGCTGTATCAACAATCAATACATCAAACTTAGTACGCATATCGCTAAAGGCACGAATTAGACCAGCATGCTCAGAAGGGGTCAAATCAACCATAGACTGTGTACCCGACGTAGCCGGTATCACGTTTATACCCGCAGGGCCTTTAATAATTATATCGTCTAATTCACATTCACCTGAAAGCACATGTGAAAGATTTAGTTTAACTCGTAAACCCAGCATAACATCGACATTTGCTAGACCTAAATCGGCATCTAAAACTAAAACTCTCTTACCTAATTGACCTAAAGCAATAGCAGTATTAAGTGATACGTTTGTTTTACCAACTCCACCTTTACCGCCGGAGACTGCGATGACTTTTACTTGTTGTGAGTCTTTCATTTTTCTTAAGCCACTTGCTTGATCATTCATCTATCGTATTTCTCTTTTCTTAAGAAAAAACCTATCAATTCATTTAGTATACAACAGCATTTGCAGATGTAGGTGCTGTTCGCCATGTAATTGGGTTATTTATTTGGTTTTTTGCTGTCATTTTATCTGCTAGCGTAACGAGTTTTTCAGCATTTGCAACTTTAATATCTTCTGGAACCCTTTGTCCATCAGTAAGATAACCTATTGCTAAGCCATTTTGAATCGAAGTTGATATTATTTCACCAATACTTAGACTTTCATCAAGCTTTGTGAAAATACAACCTGCTAACGGTACTTTTTTAAAGCGTTCGACATTTTCTTGCATTACTCGCTGCTGTGTATTAGCGGCTAATACTAAATAGTTACGAATTCTAACACGTGCATTTGAAACGAGTGTTGTAAGGTGTTTAGCTAAACGCATATCTCGTTGTCCCATACCTGCGGTATCAATTAGGATCAGCTTCTTTTTAGAGAATTCTTGTAATAATGTATCAAGGGTTTTGGCATCACTAGCAAGCTTTACTTGGCAACCAATGATACGCCCGTAAGTTGCTAGTTGCTCAAAACCAGCGATGCGATAGTTATCGGTCGAAATCATAACCACTTGATCAGCCCCATGAATCTGAGCAAATCTTGCTGCTAACTTTGCAATTGTAGTTGTTTTTCCAACCCCTGTTGGACCCACTAATGAAACAACACCACCACGATGAATAATGTCGTTATTGGTAGTATTGATTTGTTGACTAATAAATTTTTTCGCGAGTTGCCATGTGTCTTGATCGTTTTTTTGTGCTGGAACATAACCGGCTATTTGATCCGAAACTTGTTCGCTCATGCCTAATGACATTAATCGATTCACCAACATTGCACGTGATGGGTCTTTTTGTGCCATATCTTGCCACATCAACCCTGAAACTTGATGCTCTAACAACTCTCTAATTGAAGACATTTCATTCTTCATTTTTTCGAACTCTTCGTTATGAGACATTTCTGTTCTCAAATGGCTTTGCTGGTTAGCTTTACTATTATGATCTTCAAATGCTTTTGCATTTTGGCTTGGCATTGCTTGTTGAATTGGGTCTGTTTGACTGTGTTGAGGCGTGCTATTTTTTTCTAAACGGTCAGTAAACGTTTTAAATTGCTGTTCAATATCTGCAGTTGCGTTTGCAGAATTTTGCTCCACAGTTTTATGATTACTGCCAGAATTTAGTTTTGCTGCTGCTTGGGCGATTTTATCGTGTTGGGCTTGATTAACACCGCCACCAGCAGGGGTTTGCTGTACTTGACGGTTCAATAACGCACTTAAACTGTCAGAAGGAGCGACAGTGTTTTCATGGGAAGCAGCTGATGTTTGACCAATATTAACAACATCATTTTCCATTGCGCGGCTTTTCACAAGTTCTGCATTATTATTTTTATCAGGATTAATAGTTTCAGAATTATTCGCTGATTTAGGTGCACTGATTTGAACATTATTATCTACCGCAGCCATAAGCTCTACTCCTTCAGGAATACGCTTGTTGGACATAATAACGGCGTCAGCACCTAATTCTTCTTTGATTTGTGCCAAGGCACTTCTCATATCTTTTGCTACAAAACGTTTAATTTTCAAAACTAACCCCTTATCAACTGCAACTGCCTGTGCTCATATATTCAAATGATGGCAAATTTTCTCTGCTGTTAATTACCCGTTAAGTAATTATTGACCTATGGCGCTTACTATTTTTATTTGCTTATCGTCAGGAATTTCTTGGTAAGAAATTACCCGTAAGCCTGGAATAGTATATTTAACAAACTTTGCTAACACTGAACGTAAAATCCCTGAAGTTAACAATATGGGGGTATCTCCCGCCATTTCTTGTTGTTGTGCACCATCAGTTAATGATTTTTGTAATCGTTCTGCTAAGCCTGGTTCAATGCCTGCGCCATCGTCTCCAGCCATTTGCATTGATTGGTGCAACATCTGTTCCAACTCTGGCGCCAATGTTATGACGGGTACTTCAGTGACAGGGCCAACAAGCTCTTGAACAATAAATTTCCGTAAGGTTATACGTACGGCTGCGGTTAAAATCTCCGGATCTTGTGATTTAGGTCCGTATTCAACAAGGGTTTGAATAATGCTACGCATGTCGCGTACTGCAACGCCTTCATTCATTAAGTTTTGCAGTACTTTCACAAGGGTGCCTAACGTTAAAACATCGGGGATCAACCCTTCGACCAATTTAGGGTAATTCTTAGCTAACATATCAAGTAGGTTTTGTACTTCTTCGTGCCCTAATAACTGTGATGCATTATTAGTCAGAATTTGGCTTAAATGTGTCGCTAATACAGTTGATGCGTCCACAACTGTGTAACCCAATGATTGTGCATGCTCACGTTGGGTTTGTTTTATCCACACCGCTTCTAATCCAAAAGCAGGGTCTGTAGTCGCGACTCCTTCTAACTTGCCATAAACCTGTCCTGGGTTAATCGCTAGTTCGTGATCGTGACGAATTTCGGCTTCACCAATCGTTACACCCATTAAGGAAATTTGATAAACATTCGGATCTAAATCTAAGTTATCGCGAATATGCACCGCTGGCACCAAAAAACCAAATTCTTGTGAAAGCTTTTTACGCACGCCTTTGATACGATTAAGGAGTTCGCCACCTTGCGATTTATCAACGAGTGGGATCAATCGATAGCCAATCTCTAAACCAATGATATCAACATGATTGACATCATCCCAACCTAAGTCTTTTACTTCAGCTTCTTGTTGTTGTGTTTCAACTTGGTCCGCTTCAGATTTTGCTAATAACTCCTTTTCTTTAGCAATTTTGTATTTGCCACTTAAAAAAGCAGTCCCTGCGACCATGAAGGCAAAAAACAGGAAAGCAAAATGCGGCATACCCGGAATAACGCCCATAACAAACATCACTGCAGCAGCAATATATAATGAGCGCTCTTGCCCTAGTTGACTGCTGACTTGCTCGCCCATGTCTTGTGAAGTGTTCTGGCGGGTTACAACAATTGCCGTACCTACAGATAATAACAAACCTGGTATTTGCGCGACTAAACCATCACCTATAGTTAACAAAGTATAAATTTCTACCGCACTATCGAAGCTTAAGTCATGTTGTACCATTCCGATGACAAGTCCACCGATAATATTAATCAATAAAATTAATATTCCGGCAACCGCATCACCTTTTACAAATTTACTTGCACCGTCCATCGAACCATAGAAATCAGCTTCGCTAGTGACTTCAATACGGCGTTCTCTTGCTTGGTCTGCGGTAATGAATCCGGCATTTAAATCGGCATCTATTGCCATTTGTTTACCCGGCATTGCATCTAAAGTGAAACGTGCAGTTACTTCGGCTATTCGTCCAGCCCCCTTAGTAACAACAACAAAATTAATAATTATTAGGATTATAAAAACAACAAGACCAACGGCATAATTACCGCCAATCACAACAGAGCCAAATGCTTCGATGACTTTTCCTGCTGCGTCTGGCCCTTCATGGCCTTCTAATAAAACAACCCGAGTACTCGCTACGTTTAAGGCAAGACGTAAAATAGTCGCAATAAGCAAGACAGCAGGAAATGAACCAAACTCAAGGGGTTTCAAGGTATAAACGGTGATCAACAAAACCACTAAGGACAAGGCAATATTAAAAGAAAAAAGGATATCGAGTAAAAACGCAGGCATGGGTAAAATAACCATTCCCAGCGCCGCCATAATTAATAATGGCGTACCTAAGCCAGAAAATTGGCTAAGTTTATCTTTCTTGAAATTTTTAAATGAAGCAACTAACTGCATATTACTCTTATGATATTTTTTTGACGCATACCAGGATTTAGCAATAAGCAGACCAATAACGTTTAAAATAAATTAGAGTGGATATTAATTAGGCAGGTAATAAGTTAACTTAATGATTAACTATGATATTAATATTTGAATTCATCAGGAATAGGTAAGTTTTTCGAAATAGCCGTCGGCATCTTTGCTTTACCTTTTTTATGTTCATTAAGCTGAAAGATAAATGCAAGTACTTGGGCAACTGCTGCAAAAAGTTCTTCTGGAATTTCTTCGTCAACTTCGGCACAGTAATATAATGATCGGGCTAATGCGGGAGAAGTTATAATCTCTACATCATGCTCTTTAGCAATAGTGCGGATATGTATCGCCATTTCATCAATGCCTTTAGCGACCATCATTGGCGCTCCACCAACAATAGCATCATATTTTAAAGCAATAGCATAATGCGTTGGGTTGGTAATAACGACGTCAGAATTAGGAACCTCTTGCATCATACGTCGCTGCGACATTTCATATTGAGCACGACGAATACGACCTTTTATTTCAGGACTACCTTCTGAGTTTTTATGTTCATCTTTAATTTCTTGCTTAGTCATTTTTAACTGTCGATTATGATCCCAAGTTTGATAGGGAGCATCGATAGCAGCAATAATTCCAAGAGACAGCGCTAACGCTAAAAACATCCACTGCAATAAAGTAACCGCATGCTCTAAGCTCAGTGGTATAAGCTCTAAACTAAGACCTAATATTTCTGCGAACAAACTACTTAATAATAAATAAGCAACAATGAATACCACAAAAAACTTTAATAGCGATTTGACTAATTCAACTAAAGCTTTTATGCCAAACATGCGTTTAAATCCAGCTAATGGTGACATCTTACTCAGCTTAGGCGCCATTGCTTCAGCGGAAAAACTAATGCCCCCCAACATTGAATTTCCTACAAAAGCGGCAAGCATAATGATGGCAAAAATCCACAACAAAGGTGGTACAACATTTCCGACAGAACCTCTAAGGACATTATATAAGGCATGAATATCCATAACCTCCTCTCGGCTCAAACTAAAAAGTCGCGCCATGACACCCGCTAAACTATCCGTTAACATACCCCCAACAAGCATTATAGCCACGGCACTGCCAACTAAAACAAACATGGTACCTAAGTCTTTTGAACGCGCTATTTGACCTTTTTTCCTGGCGTCGGCAATTTTTTTGTCCGTGGGTTCTTCTGTTTTTTCACCGCTATCTGAATCAGCCATCAGTTTGCCTTACAGTTAATCAGGTAACAGCTAAAATCGAGTGCTCTTTCCCACTGTAATTCGTAATGGGTAAAGAAGTTGCCCATGGTTAACCACATAATGATAAGACCAGAACACATAGTTACTGGGAAGCCTATTGCAAAAATGTTCAACTGAGGAGCTGCACGAGTCATAATGCCAAAAGAAAAATTAATCAATAACATCGCGGTAATTGGTGCTAACGCAAGCGACAAAGCCGTAGCAAACATCCATTGTCCCCATTCAACCACTTCTTTAAATTTATCAGAGGTAAACTGATACTCACCTATGGGTAGCGTTTCAAAACTAGCAACCACAAACTGTAAATAAGCTAAATGTCCGTCCATTGCCCAAAACATCAGTGTCGATAATATTAAAAAGAATTGTCCTACCGCTGGAACATTCATGCCACTTACAGGATCGACAAGAGAAGCAAAACCTAAGCCTGTTTGCATCGCGATGATTTGTCCGGCGAGGGTAAAGGTATTCAAGACCATTACGGTCATAAAACCGAGTACAAGACCGATAAACATTTGTTCCAAAATTAATAAAGTCGTTTGAAATGAGAATAATGAACCGACATTAGTGGCAGGAATTGCCGGCATAATGGCAACAGTTAACATAACACAGAGAAAAACTTTAACTTTGCCGGGGATAATTTTAGAGCCGAAGCCAATCATCGACATGATAAGCGCAGAAATACGCGAAAAAGGTAAAATAAAGTCAGCGATATATTGCATAACAACTGACTCAGTGAACTCCATTAGCTCACGACACTTGGAATGCTGCCAATAAGTCGGATAGTAAAGTCCATTAATTTTTGTACTAACCAATGCCCACCATAAATAAGCGCTAACAGAGTGACACAAAGACGAGGAAGAAAGCTTAATGTTTGTTCATTAATAGATGTTGCCGCTTGAAAAACAGCTACGATCAAGCCCACACATAAGCTTGGAATGATAATGACACACACCAAGACAATCACTAAAAATAAAGCATCACTGAGTATGTCTACAAAGACTTCAGGATTCATTAACCACTCCCCATCCCGTAACTGGTCGCTATGGTACCTATTACTAAGTTCCAACCATCAACAAGCACAAATAACATTAGTTTAAACGGTAATGATACGATCATCGGCGATAACATCATCATGCCCATTGCCATTAAAATACTAGCAACAACTAAATCGATGATCAAAAAAGGAATAAATAACATAAAGCCAATTTGAAACGCTGTTTTTAACTCGCTGATAATGAAAGCAGGAATAATAACCGTCATGGGTAAATCTGTTGGTTGGTCAACCGCTTCAATGCCCGCCATATTTGCTAATGTTTCAAGATCTTTAATTCGGGTTTGTTCAAGCATAAAAGCACGTAATGGTATTTTCGCACTATCTATTGCTTCTATTGAGGTCATTTGATCAGCTAAATAAGGTTCTATCGCTCTTTGATTAATTTCATTATAAACCGGTGTCATAATAAATATTGTCATAAATAACGTTAAACCAATGACAACTTGGTTCGAAGGAGTTTGTTGTAAACCTATCGCTTGTCGTAATATTGCCATGACCACGACAATACGCGTAAATGAAGTCATCATAATAATGCCGGCAGGTATAAAACCTAACGCGGTCATAAACATCAATATTTGTAAGGTGACGGTATATTCTTGCGAGCCATCAGGATTGGTGGTTAACTTTAATGCACTCATGCCTAGGTCATCGGCAGCGAATACCGATTGGCTTGCAAAAAACACCACAAGCAGCAAAAACAGACAGATAAAACCTTTGATAGAAAATAAGTTTGACGTGAAATGCTCGAGTGCACTGCTTTTTATACTTTTATCAGCGGCGAGTATTTTTACTTTTGCTGTGTTAACTGAAACAGGATCTGTCATTAATATTGTTCGCTATTTTTTTAACTAGACTTACGAGTAAAGCGTGCTAATGTTTGACTAAGTTCAACTGGCACACCACTTTTAATTTCAATAGGTTCATCTAACGTATCAAGCAAATTTATTTGTTGTCCCGTTAATCCGAGCAACAATTGCTTTTCACCAACTTGCACCACCACCAAACGCTCTTTTGAACCCAAGTTTAAGCTAGTGATCACTTTCAATCCATTAGCCGTACTGCCGCCGACTTGCAGCTTTTTCAGGATCCATGCAGCTATTACAATAGCAAGTAGTACCAATAATAACGATACGATCATACTGCCGGCATCCATATTTCCCATAACATGCCGACCGACTTCAACTTTTTTAGGTGGTGTTACAACCTGTTCCGTTTCATCTACAGTTATGCTATCGACACTAATTTTAGTTAGCGAATTTTCTTGAGCGACTCCAGGAAGAGAAACAGATAAAAAAAACAATAAAGCTAGTAAGCTACGAATTATCATTACTTTAACTTTTTAATACGTTCTATTTGACTAATTACATCGGTTAATCGAATACCAAACTTGTCGTTTACCACAACAACTTCGCCGTGAGCGATTAACGTGCCATTCACTAATACGTCAAGTGACTCACCCGCAACCCTGTCAAGTTCAACAACTGAACCTTGATTTAACTGTAGCAAATTACGGATACTTATATGACTACGCCCTACTTCCATAGAAATAGTGACCGGGATATCTAAAATTGCATCAAGTTTACGTTTTTCTTCACCCGTGATCGGCGCTTCTTCTTCCTGTAATTCTTCTAACTCGACCGTTTCGGCTTGAGCTGCAGCTTCGGCTTGTTCATCCATCGCTTCGTCCCACATGCCTAAATCATCATCTTTTTCACTCATGCCATTGGCCTCAAATTTATTTTTTTATACAATTGTTTGCTTTGATATTAACAAAGTTATTAATAGTCAAAGTCCTCTTCCAAAAGGTGTAGCTCACCATCACTATCTAGGCGCTTACCACCTTTGGTTAATATCGTTAGTTCATTTTTCACTGACTCAGGACGTTTAATTTTCTCTGATATTTTAATAGCGACATTATCTCTACTACGTCCTAGTTTTGCTCTAAAAGACGGTAACCCTTCGATTAATACCGTAATGTGTTCGGGCATTTCAATGGGAATTATGTCGCCTTTTTCTAAATCCATAATTTTCTGCAGCGGCAGATCAACGGATATAAACTTAGTTGATAATTCAACGGGCACATCTAAAATTTCATCACGAAGTGCTTTTGACCAACGCATGTCGGTATCTTCTTTATCACTTTGTACACCAGCATCAAGTAATTCTCTTATCGGCTCAAGCATTGAATATGGGAGTGCCACATGAAAATCGCCACCACCACCATCAAGTTCAATATGAAACGAGCTGATCACAACAACTTCAGTCGGGCTGACAATGTTTGCCATTGACGGATTGACTTCAGAATCTAAGTATTCAAACGATACATCCATGACCGGTGACCATGCTTCTTTATAGTCTTCAAATATTAATTTTAATAACATTTGAATAATACGGCGCTCAGTTGGCGTAAATTCACGCCCTTCAATTTTGGCATGGTAACGGCCATCGCCACCAAAAAAGTTATCCACTAATATAAACACTAATCGCGCTTCCATAGTGATCAACGCAGTACCTTTAAGCGGGCGAAAACGCACCATATTCAAACTTGTCGGTACAAATAGGGTATGCACGTATTCGCCAAACTTGATCATTTGAATGCCATTAATTGACACTTCAGCAGTCCGACGCATCATATTAAATAAGCTGATTCGCATATGACGAGCAAAGCGTTCATTGACCATTTCCAAGGTCGGCATCCGGCCACGAACGATACGATCTTGTGATGAAAAGTCATAGTCAGACGTACCCGTTTCACTTTGGGTAAAATCCTCAACAACTTCCTCTTCATCGACGTCATCAACACCATGTAATAGCGCATCGATTTCGTCTTGGGATAATAAATCACTCACTCAATAGTCTCTTTTTATCTGCTTAGTTTATTGCTTGCGCGTAATTGCTATTTTATTTACTGCATTACAAAGCCGGTAAAGAGTACTTTCTCTACGACGTTGTTGCCTTCTACTTCTTTCATAATTTTATGAACTTCCGCTAAAGACTTTTGTTTTAAAGAAGTTTTACCTGCACTTGTCGCTAAATCATCGGCATTCGACAATGAAAAAACAGCTAACAAGGTACCCTCAATTAAAGGCACATGCTTTTTCGCCGCTTCTTCGTTATCTGATCCGCGTACTAAAAGTTGCACTCTAATTTCGACAAAACGATCGCGAGATGCGCCAGGAACATTAAAGCGAAAAGGTCTTGGCATAGGAACATATAAAGCCGTTCCGGTGCTAGCCGTTGTGTCTACAGGAGCAGCCCCTTCTTCATCACTACCACTATCAAGTGCAGCATCGAGTTGTTCTTGTGAAACGTCACCATTTCCGCCCATAAAGAAATAGGCTCCACCTGCGGCTGCAGCTAAAACCACTACAATCGCAATAATGATTATCATTTTTTTCTTTTTGCCTGTGTTATCAAGCTCTAACTCTTTACCTTGGTCTTTTTCGTCAGCCATTATTGAGCCTTTAATATTTATTTAATTGTTTAGTTTCTCTATTAGGCAACTATATCCTTGAATCACCCACTAGCCAATGAGTTTTGTCATTTATGCGTAGTAATCGACGCCAGTTGATGAACCTTTGACCAAATTTATCGTTTGTGTGTCGCTTAGCCCTGACAAATCTTCACTGCTGTCATCACCGCCGCGGCTATGACCACTATCTCCAAGCTGTTCTTCGCCGCTTTGCTTACTCTGCTGTTCAACATTAGCATCACCAACATCGACTCCATTTTCTGCAAGCATCTCTTTTAATCGACCTAAGTTTTGATCAAGTGCTTCTTTAGCTTGTTGGTTTTGCACCGTAAAGCTCACCATAGCTTGTTCGTTTTGTAGATTAATTTTAACATTAACATTACCCAGCTCTTGGGGATCTAAACGAATTTCAATTTGTTGAAGCTTCTGATTCATCATCACCATGACTTTATCTTTCACTGCACCCGCAAAATCTTTACGATACACAGATAAAGCTTCATTTTGTAATGATGCCACTTGCTTTGCATTCGTTACTGATTGGGCTGAAGATTGCGCCGTTTCGCTAGCGAGTTTAGTGATCATTTCTTCAACTGAAGCCGTTGACTTTGTTGCTTCATTTACTTGATGAACATCTCGATTAATTGAACTTTCGTTCCCCGTACTCACTAATTTTTTATCAAAAACTTCACTAAACGATTTTTCTTTTATTTGTACTTCATTAGCCGCAAGTTTTTCTGGAGTCATTAAGCTGTCTGATGTGCTTTTATTTTGCTGGCTAGATGATTGTTCTTGAGATGAGCTCCCCATATTGGGTGTTTGCTGGTCTACCACCTTTTGCGTTGCTTGATTGATAACTCGGCTGTGGTTTTGGTTACTCTCTTGTGCTTGTTTTTCACCTGAAACTGAAACTCCTGCAAAAGCGGCTTTGTTACTGGTATTACTTTCTAATACTTCACCGTCTTCATTGGTTGTATTTTCGACAGTGGTGTTTGGGCTAGTTACGCTATTCGTTGATGTTGTCACTGTTTTTTCGGTGGAACTGAGGTTTTGGTCAATGTTTTTATTGCCTATATTCCCAGCTGATACCTTTTCTTGTTCAGCTGCAAATAATGCTTTCCCTTGGGCAATTTCCGCCTCAGCAGATGAATTTTTATTACTAGCTTGCAGAGCTTCAACTTCGCTAGGTACCGCTGCTGAATTAGATAATGTAGTATTTTTGTCAGCCAACTCTATTATTTTATCAGTGGTTTTATCTGTGGTTTTATCTGTGATTTTATCCGTAACTTTGTCTGAAATTCTGTTCGCAGGTTTATCTGTAGTTATATCGACAACTTTATCTGTGACTTCAGGTTTAACTTCTGACAGAACTTCACTATTTAACTGTTTATCATTTGTTGGCTTTTCAGTAGTTTCGCCCACTTGTGACTCACTAGTTTTCACAACTTCATTGGTTAATTTTTTATCTGTTTTTTCTTTATTAACAATTTGACCAACATTGACTTCAGCAGTCGCTTTTGATTTATTAATGACATCGCTACTGCTTTTATCAGTAGATATACTCTCTGAACTTTGTTTTTTATCATTACCTAAAAGCACTTGCCTTAACAGCGCATCAATATCTGTTTTCGTTTGATGTTTGTCTTGAGTTTTTTGTTCACTGTCTTTATTTACACTTTCTTGTTTTTTATCTTCAGTACTGAGTATTTTTTCAGACGCAGATAAAAGCGATATTAACTGCTCAGCGCTCGTCTGTGAAATATCGATGTCTGCCTTTACTGCTGTTTTATCAACGATATCGCCTTTAGGATTCTCGGTAACATCAGTTGAACGGGAGTTTTCAGCTTCAGCATTTTCATTAGTTGATACTTTAGTCGATGTAACCTGCTCATTTTTATTATTTTCAACGACTTTTGTATCAGGTACGTTATCTGATGATTTATCTTTTATCGAGTTATTATCAGCGTCATTTTGTGCAGACGGAGAAGTTTTATCTGTATGAGTATCAGCTGAAGTTTTCGAATTATTGCCACTCGACTCATTTTTTTTGCCGCTTTGCTGCACCTGGTAATGCTCGTCAATCACTTGGGAAAAATCTTTGCTAGCACTATTTTGACTAGCTGACTTTCCTGATTGAGCAGAGCTGTATTCATTACTTGGCGCTATATCTATGGCTAATGTATTAACTTGCGGCATAGTAATCCTTATCCGTTTGTCGTTAAATTTTTGGCTACAGCTTTAATCGTTATAACCTGATTTATTGATCGATGTTTCATTAACAGTATATTAAGCAAATATTGTTCCATAGAATATATATGTGCTCATTAAAGTGATTAATAGGCCTGCATTTTACGACGCACAAATTGTTGGGTCGCTATTTCATCAAACATTTTTTGTTCTTGTTTATTGGCAATTAACGCTAATGCTTTCTTTTTCTTGTCAAGTAGCAGTTCCACTGCCTGAATTTTTTGACGTTGGGCGAACCACTGTTTCTTTCGTTTTTCAACCATGGCTTTACTTTGCACAATAGCGATATCAACTTGCTCAGCAGCATTATCCAGTTTTGCGATAAAGGCATGAAAATGACTAAATGTCGCACTATCAATACCTTCAAGAGACCGGGCATTGAGTCGCTTCATATATTCAAGACGATAATCACTGACACTTTTTAAACGTTCTAAGTTTTGTTGGTATTCAAACTCTGCTTTTTGCAGCTCTTGGGCTGACTCTTTTTCTTTACTCTGCTCGTACTTATGCAGTGTATGTAACTGTTTTAACGGCATACGTGCCCCCTTTTTTTAACTAGCACAGTTATTGACCTTGCTTATTTTGAGCATGGGCTTGAGCCGCAGAGAGTATTTCTTGTAATTGCGCTAAACTTTGGTCGTATGGGATGACTTCTAACATTTTTTGTTGCAGGAAAAACGTGATTACAGGCATTAAATCAATAGATTGGTCTATGCGCGGATCATTACCACGACTGTATGCACCAATAGCAATAAGATCTTTATTTTGTTGATATAACGAATAAACTTGTTTTAGTTGTCTAGATAATTGCTGGTGCTCTTCACTCGTTACCATTGGCATTACACGGCTAATTGAGCCTTCTATGTCTACAGCGGGATAGTGCCCAGCATCCGCGAGGGAACGAGATAAGACAATATGACCATCTAATATAGCGCGCGCGGCATCAGCAATGGGATCTTGCAAATCATCACCCTCGGTTAATACTGTAAAAAAACCAGTTATAGAACCTTGTCCGTCTCCTCCATTTCCTGCACGTTCAACTAATTGCGGTAACTTTGAAAAAACAGAGGGTGGATAGCCTTTCGTAGCAGGTGGCTCACCTACAGCAAGCGCTATTTCACGTTGTGCTTGGGCATAACGCGTGAGTGAATCGACAAGTAATAAAACATTCAACCCTTGATCTCTAAAATATTCCGCAATTTGAACCGCTGTTTCGCAACCTTTTAAACGCATCAACGGGGAGTTATCCGCGGGGGCGGCAACGACTACAGATCGAGCTCGTCCTGCTTCCCCTAAAATTTCTTCAATAAATTCTTTTACTTCTCGGCCACGCTCACCAATGAGACCAACTACAATCACATCGGCCGTTGTACCACGTGTCATCATGCCTAACAAAACACTTTTACCTACACCTGAGCCAGCAAATAAGCCCATACGTTGGCCAATACCCACAGTTAAAAAACTATTAATTGCACGTACACCTACATCTAAAGGCTCTGTAATCGCGCGACGTGATAAGGGGTTTATTGGTTTAGAATTGATGTGATAAGTATCTGAATTTTTAATGGGCCCTTTACCGTCAAGTGGTTTACCAACACCGTCAACAACCCGGCCGAGCAAGTCCATAGAGAGAGGTAAACGAAATTTAGTGGTCAGGGGGACAACACGAGCGCCGGGGAGGACACCCTGTAAACTTTGCTCTGGCATAAGAAAGGTAATGTCTTTCGAAAAACCAACAATTTCAGCAATTAAATCGCCTTGCGCTGTTTCAACTAGGCACTGACTGCCTATTGCAGCTTTGACTCCAACCGCCTCAAGTGTTAATCCAACAACTCGTACCAAGCGACCAGCAACAGAAACTTTATGCGAATGAATAAAGTCTTCACAATTTTTTAGTCTTTCATTTAGGCGAGTGGTATCAACCATAGCGGTATTTTGACTCTTTTATACAAGATTTTACTGATGTAAGGCATCTTGCAAAAATGAGTCCAAAACTTCTTTTATTCGAGATTTAACGCTGAGATCTACATTAGATGTACTATTTTCAATTTGACAGCTACCCGGTACCAATTGTGGTGCTGCAAGTAAGCGCCAGCCATGCTCTTTGACATGCTCTTTACCAAACTGTTTTTCGACGCGCTTTATGTCATCAGGGTGAAGTAAAATTTGCGTTTGTGCTTCTTGACTAGGCAAGGCTTTTATCCCCGCAGAAATAGCACCGACTAAAATATCAGGATTCGTTTGTGCTTCTTGTAAGGTGATCGCTTCGGTTAGTTGTACCACTAGATGAATAAGTTGCTGTTCTACATTTGTTTCAACATTTTGTAGGGGAGTATGTAACTGATCCGTTAATGACTGCCATGCTAAAGATTGCTCATCAATACTTTCTTTCCCTTCTGCTAACCCTGTTTCTATGCCTTCTTGATGGCCAAGCTTAAGACCTTCATCATGTCCCGTACTTTTCCCTTCATCGTACCCTTTAGCAAAGCCGTCTTCTTTTCCTTGATTAAACCCTTCATCGAAAGCGGCTTGACGAATGTTTTCGATATCTTCCGCCGTTAAGGGAACAACCGCTTCCGCTTCCATTTCTTCTGGCGGTTCAAAGCGCCATGAAGGTTTTCTTCCCATGGCGTTTGTGGTTTCGTCAACTTGGCTGTTTTCAGATTCAACAGCTGGCAATGACCAAACATCTGTTTCATCTGCTACATTGGGTTTAATGACTTGCGTTGTGCTTTTCGCTAATACTTTCATTTTATAACTCTATAAGAATTCATCACCGCCACCGCCACCACCTAGCATAATTTCACCAGCGTCAGACAAACGTCTCGCGACAGAAAGAATTTCTTTTTGTGCAGCTTCGACTTCACTAATACGTACAGGTCCCATAGCTTCAAGATCATCACCCAGCATTTCTGCGGCGCGTTTGGACATGTTGCCCATAATTTTTTCTTTCAAGGCGTCATCAGCGCCTTTAATCGCTTTCATTAGTGCATCTTGTTGTACTTCTCGCAGAATTGCTTGTATACCACGGTCATCAACATCAGCAAGGTTTTCAAAGACAAACATCAAGTCTTGTATTTGTTGGCTCATTTCTTCGTCGTGTTCTCGTATAGAGTCCATAAGCATACCTTCCACATTTGTTTCAAGGTAGTTCATGATATCTGCAGCAGCTTTCAAGCCACCCATTTTAGCAGCTTGTGCACCCGCTTGACCGGCAAACTGTTTCTCCATTATTTCATTTAATTCTTGTAGTGCTGCGGGTTGTACTTCTTCTAGATTAGCAATACGCATCATTAAGTCTAAGCGAACTTTTTCTGCGAATTGGCTCATAATCTCAGCAGACTGCTCTGGCTCTAAGTAAGATAGAACAATGGTTTGGATTTGAGGATGCTCGTTACGAATAATGTTGGCCACTTGTTTTGAGTCCATCCATTTCAGCGAATCTAAACCTTTAGCGCCACTACCCATGACAATTTGGTCGATCAAATTGCCCGCACGGTCTTCACCTAATGCAGCAGTTAAGGCTTTACGCACAAACTCTTCACTTTGGAAACCAATCGTACTGAAGTTCTGTATTTCATGAATAAATAATTTATGAACCGCAGTAATTTTTTCCTGGGTAAAGTCTTCCATTGCCGCCATGATCATACCCACTTGTTGAACCTGCTTAGGTTCTAAGTGTTTTAATATTTGCGCAGCATCTTCTTCAGATAAACTCAGTAATAATATCGCCGCTTTCTCTGCACCATCGAGCTTGTCAACATCGAAACCGGCTGGGGCTGGGGCTAATTCTTGTATTTCATCACTCATCTTCGTTCAACCAACTTTTAACTACTTGAGAAGAAAGTTCAGGCTCATTAGCTACGAGCGCCCGAACAGCTTTTAAGACGTCTTCATCGCGATGTAAATCAGGTAACTGTAAACTACCATCAGGTGCAAAGCCTACCGCAGCGGCGTCAAAGTCTGATGTTAACATATCCATCGTTTCGTCGCCTAAGTCAATATGGCTATCAAGCGATTTTTCACCATAGTCATCGGGGGTTTGATCCGGATTAATTAGACGTTTAAGCATAGGTCTTACTACGGCGAATATCAGTACAATAATAACTAACGCCCCCATGCCCAATTTGAAAAATTTCAACATGCTATCATTTTCGTAAAAAGGGACTTCTGGAGCAGCTGCAACATCAGGACGCGAGAATGGTAAGGTCACAACTTCTAAAACATCGCCACGTTGCAAATTAAAACCAATACTACCTTGCAATAAACGGCGAATATTAGACATCTCTTCAACGGTTCTAGGTGATGGCGTGCTGGCACCTTCTGCGTTTGTTGCCGATAAATAGTCAAGCGCAACTGAAACACTAATACGACGAATTACACCCGCTTGTTGCTTGGTATGGCTTATTGCTTCATCGAGTTCATAGTTCTTTGTTGACTCTAGGTGTTTCCGGCCCGGCATTGCTTTTTGTTGTGCCCCGCCATTAACATTTTCTGGAATATTTGAATCAAGTGGCGGTTGATTGCTCAACGCACCTGGAATACCACCAAGCAGACCACCTATGGTATTGTCTTCAATTTTCATTTCACTGCGTAGTGCGGGTAAATCTGAATTATAACGACGTTGCATTTCTTCACTTGAAGTAAAGTCCATGGTCACATCAACTTGAGCAGTATAATTTCCTAAACCAACAACGGGGATAAGTATGCTATCTATTTTAGTTAAATATTCACTTTCACGCTTTTGTTCCATTTCAAATTCTTTACGAGAACGAGAAGATACTGACGTTTGCGAACCAGAATTCAATAATCGACCATTTTGATCGGTAACCGTTACGCGGTTGGGTTCCATACCTTGAACAGCTGAGGCGATAATATCAACAACCGAGTCAACTTCTTCTTCGGACATCAATCGACCTTTACGTAGGGTTAAAACAACCGTCGCTGAAGGACTGCGAGTGCGTTTTGCAAAGATATTCTCACGAGGTATCGCCAGCAAGACTTTAGCGCGAGTAATCGCTTTTAACTCTTCGATAGTTCGAGCAAGTTGCTGTTCACGAGAGAATTTAAGACGTTCGGTTTCAAGGCGTTGGCTTACACCAAAGCCCATGTCCTGCATAATAATCTCGCCACCTTCTGAAGGTTCGTCAGAAAAGCCTTCACGGGCTAAGGCCATTTTAATGTCTTGGTATTGATCACTAGGTACCGAAATAGTGTTATTTGCTTGACGGTAAACTCCGCTGTATCCATTAGCGTCAAGAAAATCCATCGTCTTAATAAGTTGTTCAGTCGGTTGTTTAGTTAGAAATCTAAATTCAGGTTGGTTCGCCCACATGATCACAAACACAGCAATAGCTAAACATATCGCCAGCGCCATAATTAAGGTCAGTTGACGGAGTAAGTCGACATTGCCCATAGCCGATGCAAAACCTGACTTTTGCTCATCTGCCATACCGCTATCGCCATCACTGGCCATTAGTCCTGTGCCACCATCTGCAACAACCATCGAACTATTATCATTATCAGCCACTTATTTTCTCCACTACTACTTAGCGTTGTTTTTCTTCATGTGTATTTTCATTACCAGCGTATTATTTACACTGGCATATTCATAATTTCTTTATAGGCTTCAACAAATTTATTACGTATTTGTACTGTGGCATCAAACGCAATACCCGCTTTAGAGCTAGCGACCATGGTATCTGCAAGGGTAACGCTACGGTCGCCCATTTCAAAAGCAATTTTTTTCGCACCAGCATCTTTTTGAATATCATTAACGGTATTTACCGCATCTTTCAGCATATCGCCAAAGTTACTCGCAGACTTATTAACCGCTGGTGTAGCGTTATCGCCCATAGCAAGATTATTGCCCATCTTTTCAAGAGGACTATTTTGCAGCGATGAGTTGCCAAGCGACATACTTTGCATTTGTGCGTATAAAGAGTTCGTATTGATATCCATGGATTACTCACTTGTGTCAATTTTTTGCTACTAAGCCAATAAATAAGGGTTTAGTGAACGATATAACATGACTTTGCAAGCATGGTGCCAGTATGGGACTTCGTTGGGAAAGGGAATTTTAAGAAAG